>Ga0209693_10001057_pt1 | contig 11607 bp, 8 predicted proteins | sample HubBroMetageWRM3_FD_188345 | JGI IMG/M metagenome (GOLD analysis project Ga0209693, IMG submission 188345) | Warmed soil microbial communities from the Hubbard Brook experimental Forest, New Hampshire - Hubbard Brook CCASE Soil Metagenome WRM 3... | ecosystem: Environmental > Terrestrial > Soil...
GGCCTGCGGATTAACGTGGGCGTTAGCCGGTTGGCTCCCCTCCCAAATCGTGTAATTTGTGCAAGGGTTTCCTGTAGGAAGGGAAGTTTCGTCTAAGGTGTTTACCTGATTGTGAGGGCGTGAAAGTTATCTCGATGGGCGCCGTTGATCGAGCGTCTTGTTTTTTATTGTGCCTCAGCGAAAAGCGGCCGCCACCTGAGACTAGGGCAACAATCTGGTCCTCAAACCCACGGATGCCAAGCCGATGCGCGTTTAGGCACGCCGATAGCGGTCAAAACCCGCTGAACCGGCACTACGGCCACTGTTTTGAGTAGGATATCCCACTTCCAACAGTGCGGCAGCAACATCTGCAAGTGGCTGTGGAAGAGGATGTTTAAGCATCACAGACAAACGCAAGCTCAAAGTGGCAACGTGGATGCTGTGGGAATCAGTAAGGTTCAGCCGTTCGCCCAATGTAGGCGGAGGCGATAAAAAAAGGGGGGGGATTTTGATGAAAGAACAGACTGTTCGGCTGGGCCCTCGCGAACAGCAAATCGTTGAGCTGCTTCTGCAAGGCTGTGACAACGCGGAGATTGCCAGTCAGCTAAAGATGGCGCGGCGAACCGTGAAAGCTCATTTCAACCGATTATTTCTCCGTTTCGGAATCACCGGTGGTATCAAGCGAGTGAAACTCGCCACCCTGCTATATCGGAGGCAATCATGTCTGCAAGTGAACGTTATGGCACCCGTATCCCAAGTGAACGGGAACACCGAGTCATCCAACTCGTTGCCGAAGGCTTAAAGAACAAAGAAGTGGCGGATGCCATTGGAACGACCGAGCATGTCGTGAAGAATTATCTGCGCGTAATTTACGACAAACTCGGGCTTTGGAATCGCGTCGAACTCGCGCTCTGGTATGAGTCGCGTCGTAGTCCGTCGATGATGCTGACCCAATAATTCTCATTTCATCCCGCAGCCAAGGACGTCGCTACCGCCAGATGCGGCGTCCTTGGAAGCGATACCCGAGATGGAAGAGAACGTCTTCACAATTACTGACAGCCAAATGCCTGGAGATGCCGCAGACGCGGTCCCGCGTCCTTCACTCCCCTGATCGCAGCTGCGTCAAGCAATACGCGTGCCTGATCGCAGTTCTTCGAAACTCCGTCGCCCCTTAAGTACAAATCCGACAGAAGAAGCGACGCCTCTGCATTGTGTTTGGCGATGGACTTCCATAGCCACTTAGCCGCTTCAGCGCTGTCGCGTCGTTGGCCGCTTGTTCCGTTCAGATAACGCTGCGCTAGGGAGAGTTCTTCCGCGCCATTTCCTGTTGACGCTTCGGGGAGCGATTTCTCCTCGGGAATCGCCGTTTTCGGCGTCGCAACTCGGTCAACTTGCGAGGGTCTTCCATTACGAGCGGGTTCTGGTCGAGTTGGTTCGGCGGCAGAGTGCGTGCCGGCGGGCGCACGCGCGGTTGTTGCCGCGGCCGGTTGGTTGCTGGTGGCGGGAGTTCGATCCGGCGTATTTGTTTTCGCGGAGGTTGTCGGAGATGAGGCAGGCGTTGCTGGCTCCTTCGCAACCTCTTCCGGAGCGGGCGGCGTGAGATTCGAAGCCTGTGGCGCGGCTTGCGCGCTTCGCCACGCCATGTACAGAAGACCGCCAATAATCATTGCCAAGGCCAATCCAATATAAATGCGATAGGAGCCTGAGCTTGGCGCATCCATAATCTCGCCGGAGTCATCGTAGCCATAGTCGACTTCGCGTCCCGTTTGAAACAACGACAGTTCGTTCGTATTCGATCTTTGTCGCTGCCGCTCGTAGAGATCGCGATGATCGCGCTCAGGCGGGGCAAATTGCGATTCTTCTTCTTGGAACCGTACTGATTCTTCCCTAGGGAAATCTTCGACATGCTGATCTTGAATATGAAGATCGGCAACATGCCATTGTTCGCGCGGTAGCGGGGATGCTTGTTCTGCCTCTGGCAAAAGCGTGCCGCACATGCCGCAGAATCTCTGAGAGGAAGGGTTCTCGCGGCCGCAGGACTGACAGGGAAGCAATGTCCGCGGAACCCGCGGTTCACGAGAGACTGGGGAGATCATCGGTTCTAATGTTCTCTGCTGAGGGACGGTGACTGGTGGGGCAACGACCGGTTCTGCGCGTATCGAGTTTTGCGCTTCCAGTTCACGCACAAGATCCAGCACCGCCTGTTCGCGTTTTTCGGGTGGACTCGTGAAATACACTTCTGCCCATCGACCCATGTTTTGCGCCAGAACGGGGTTGAGGAGAGGGTTTAACTCAGGGGGCGTTAAAATTCCTTGCTCTTCGGGATGCTCGGTTTGACGCGACAAATAGGCTCTCCGTTGAACGAGATTCTTGCGACTGAGCGGGCGAAACCTATAGGTATGATTGCACTCCGACGGCAGGGGGTTGTCAAATTAAACGATCAGGACGACCCCAAAAGCCAAAAATTCCAGTTTTGAAACACCTCTAGTCGCAGGCTTTGCGGTAGCCGGGCTCAAACTGGTCTAACTGCGCATCCCGCTGACTAGTGAACTTCCCCTTCGGAGTTTTACCGTAGAGATCGGATCCCGGGCAATAATAAAGTGCGGTACGTGTGTCGACCCAAACATGAGTGCTTGGATTTCCTTTATATTCAGGCGGTTCAGGCGCCTCCGCCAAGCCCAGCTTAACCAGGATTCGCTCGAAAAGGGGAAGATCGGCGTCGGGAGCGGGTCTGCGGTGAGTAGTCGACGGCGTTTTGCCGGTCGCGCTGACGGAATGGCTGGACCGGATTCCCCAGCGAAGGGCGCAGAGCACGAGAATCACGGCAACCGCCAAATAGATGTCTCCGCGACGAGCGTTCCAGAAGCGGGCTAACCCCCCTGGACGCTTGGCTCCGGCCAGTTGCTCCAAAAAGTCGCGGGCCGTTGCAGCGGAACTCCAGGCTACAGGGCGTTCGGCTTTTACCAGGGCCGTAACTTCGGGAGCCTCCAAAACTTGCGGGCCGTCGACGACATCCGGATTTGCATCCGGTATTAACTGGAGAGGAATCTCAAGATCTGCGCTTTCGGAGTTCTCCAGATCCGCGCTCAGCGCCGTTTCAGGTAAATCCCTGGGTTCGCTCCGTTCGTCGCCTAGCTGCTCGGCGGCGGCAAAGAGTTCGGTTATTTTGATTTTGAGGGATTCAGCAAGCGATTGATCGGCGTAGCCTTGATCAAGATTCGCCGAAGACTCCTCGTGGCCTTCTGCGACGTCCGTTAGGGGCGTCGTCGGAGTCTGCTTCATCGACTGCTGCATGTTCCATAGCGATGCTACTTTGCTCTGCATCGTGGACGCTTCATAGTCGCTGCTACGCGGCGAACCGCAGTTCCCGCAGAACTGCTCTTCACCTACGAGTTCGTGTCCACACTTGCGGCAGACGAAAACTGGTGCGGAAGATTTCGTTGGCGGTACCGCAATTCTTTCCGCGGGGACTCTGGCAATACGGTTATCGATGAGCGCCGCGAGATTCGGCTGGAGTTTTTCGAGAGCCTCAAGCATCACGGCGCGTTCGCTCGCAATTGATTTTTTCCGGCCGACTTCTTCATCTCGCGTCAACGCTTCGGTCATCAGACCGGCCATGAGCTGGCAGGTGTGAACGTCTTCTTCGGTAAAGGCGTTCGGGTTGGCGAAATATAGTTCCAGGCTCCCGACGACTTCACCACTGTGAAAAATCGGAACCGCAAGCATGGACTGAATGCCTCGTCGGCGGCACTCGCTCGTATCGAGAAGCAATTCTGAAGCGATGTTGGCACAGCGAAAAATCTGGCCCGTCCGAAGGCACTCGGCGCACAGCGCTTTTTGCGCGGCGACTTCGGTGCCCACGGGCAAGGCCGTGGAACCCGCCGACGCGCGGTAACGCACTCTGTCGCCGCAGAGAATGCCAATGGAAGCTCCACTTGCGCGACCGATCTGCGCCAGGCGCTCTACGACCAACGACATCGCGCTCTCCAATTCAAGATGACGAACTTGAATCTGGTGCTGAACCTCGACGATTTGGGCGAGGGTGAATGTGGAACCGGTTTTGGCAGCAGGCATGGTAGTCTGCGTTGGCTGCTCGCCACGAGAAATTTCTGATGCGACCCGCTGCCCTTTCGCCGGCGGTGAGTCGGGTCCCTTCTTCTGATCGCGGTTGTGCTCCTGAAGCACAAAGGCCGCTTCCAGCACCTTAGCGAGCGTCTGCTCGTCGAAAATTCGTTTGTCTTTTTCCTCAGACACGATTTCTTGTCTACCAGCCGTGAACGGCTCACCCGGAGAGCCCGACAACCGGAGGGAATGTGCTCATTCTAGAGCAAGTCGCGGCGTTCGCTGAGCTCAAGATTTCAATCGAAACTTCATTTTCTGGGATCAGCTTTTCCAAGTCTACAACGTGGGACTGCGGGGCTTTTCGGTTTTAGAATATGGTGTTTACTTATTGGTAATCGTGGGGAGCTCTCCCATGGTCCTATTGCAATCAACGAGTTAGGGGAAATCGTCGAGAAATCCCAGGGCTTCAATCAGTTGCGGCAAAACCTTGAGCGCTAAGGAGTTAGGGGTTAGTTTTTGAGACTCTTATCAGGCGAAGCTAGCCGGCTTTCTTTCTAGGTGGACTCCAGACCCCGCGAGGGAATGGTGGATGATGCTTCCCGGTTTGGGAATTACTTGGGAGTGGACTCGGTGGCTCCTCCGGAATCTGGGTCATGGCATTTCCTCTCGCTCCATATCGGGGCTTGTTCATATTTTCTCCACTCACCCACGGCTCACGCCGTGGGCTGTATTCTTCGCCGCTTCGCGACCTAGCGACCAGGAAGATAGTCGCGCCATTTTCGCGGAAAGAATCGAGTTCCGACCAGGCTGCTGCCGGTACGAGATGTCGGTTTTGCGGTTCGAAACCGGTGTTGAAGCGCCCAGCTGTTTTCGGGACGCACCTTGGGCGCTGGGAGCCTGGAGGTTCGAGTACAGATCTCGCGCATGTCACAACGCTGCTTGGGAGTTTTAAAATTTGGCGATTCAGGGTTTGCCCCACAACCTTCGTCCTTGGCGACAACAACTGGAGCCGAGCTTTGCTCGGCCAGTCGGGGCCTGAGAGCAGCACCCACGCATGACTACTCGGATGCGGTGGATTCGTTTTTGCCACTGAGATAGAAGTACACGGCGGGAGTGATGATCAGCGAGAGGACCATGGAGAGCAGGACGCCGCCGATGACGGCGATGGCGAGCGGCTGCAACATCTGCGAGCCCGCGCCGATTGCGAAGGCTAACGGCAGCATGCCGGCGACCGTGGCCAGTGCTGTCATGACAATGGGGCGCAGGCGGCGGCGAGCGGCTTGCAGCATCGCCTTCTCGGTGTCCAAACCAAGGAGACGCATCTTCTGGTCGGCGTCGAGCAGCAGAATGCCGTTCTTGGCCACGATGCCGATCACCATGATCATGCCCATAAAAGAGGAAATGTTGAACGTCGTGCGCGTGAGGAGCAGGGCAATGAAAACACCCGAAGTTGACAACAACGCCGACGAGAGAATTGCAACTGGCGCGGCGAAGGTTCCAAACTCAAACAGCAGCACGATAAACAAGAGCAGCACAGCCAGGATCAGCACCACGACGAGGTCGTGGAACGAACGTTGCTGTTCGGCGTAAGTCCCACCGTACGCTACCCGAATATTGGATGGAATGTGCAATCCCGCAACTACTTTTTGAACGTCCGCCATGCCGCTGCCCAAGCCTCTGCCCTCGAGCCGGGCGGTTACGGCCACGTCACGCTGCAGGTTTTCGCGGCGAATCTCAGTCTGGCCCGGAACCTCGACTACGCTTGCCAGTGCGCCCAAGGTCGCCGTATGCCCCGTGCTACTGACTAACAGCGTGTCGCGCATGGCTTCCAGCGAAGACCGGTAGTTGGCAGGAAAACGAACGCGCAGAGTGTAAGCGCGACCGTTCGCCACCACGGGCGTGGGCGCGGGTTCCCCTTCCAAAATAGCCGAGGCATCGATCGCGATTTCTTCCGCGGTGAACCCGGCCCGCGCTGCGACACTGGGATCCACCTGGAAGGTGACCGCGGGACCGCTGATGGTGTTGTCGATTCCATTCAGGAGATCCACCACGCCGTTCACCTTGCTAATGGCGTCGGCGACTTTTGGCGCCCACGTCTCCAGTTGCTTGGGATCCTCGGAGAACATCTTGATCTCGATGGGCTGCGGGGAGGAGGTCAGATCGCCGATCATGTCCTGCAGAACTTGTATGAAATCGACGTCGAGGGCAGGTTCCTCCTTCTTGATGTCGGCGCGCACATCGGCCATGATCTCCTCGATATCGCGACTGCGCTTGGCCTTCAACTTTACGAGGATGTCGCCGGTATTGGCTTCCGTCACCGCCGCCAGCCCGAGTTGCAAGCCGGTGCGTCGCGAAGTGCTCTCTACTTCCGGCAGTTCATGAAGCATCTCTTCAACGTGGCTGACGACGCGGTTGGTCTCGGCCAGCGAGCTTCCCGCCGGCATGATGTAGTCGATGGTGAACCCGCCTTCATCCATTTCCGGAAGCAGGCCGGTATCGGCGAAGTGATAGCAGAGGTAGGCAGCAGCAATCAGGACCACGCTGAAGATCACGAGCAGAAGCGGCCGTTCGAGAGCACGGCGGAGCCAGCGTTCGTGGAAATTGACCACGCGAAGAAAGAAGCCGCTCAGATGCTTTTCTTCCGCAGCCATCAACTTCGTCGCGTCGTCGTCGGCGGAGATGCCGGTTTCATTCGGTGCGGGCGAAAGCGAGGGCTGAGGCGCTTCCGTTCCCGAAGTCTGCCCCCGTCCTTTTTCTTTTTCGTGGCGTCCCTTGATGAAGTATTGGCTGAGAGTCGGAGTCCATGTGACCGCCAGCCCCAGCGAGGTGAGCAGAGACACCGTCATGGTCACGGCGAGCGCGCGGAAAAAGACTCCTGTGACGCCTGTGATCACGATCAGAGGAATGAAAACGACAACCGGCGTGATCGTCGAACCGATCAAGGGAACCGTGATTTCCTTCAGTGCGCTTCGGATGGCCTGCAGGCGTCCTTGTCCTGCGTCTCGATGCAAGACAATGTTTTCGACGACCACGATGGCATCATCGATGACCAGTCCAACCGCGGCGGCGAGACCGCCGAGTGTCATCAGATTAAAGGTCTGCCCCATCATCTTGAGAGCGATGAACGTGACCATGATGGTGACAGGAATTACGAGGCCGGCGACGAGAGAGGTTCCCCAGTCGCGCAGGAACACTACCAGGATGATGGAGGCCAGAATCAGTCCAACCAGGATGGCATCGCGCACGCTTTTGATGGAGTCGCTTACGATAATGGACTGGTCGTAGAACGGCTGGATCTGAATTCCTGGCGGTAGCGTTTTGCGGATGTTCTCGATTTCGTCGTGGACTTCCTGCGCAACCTGCACGGTGTTGCCGTCGGGCTGGCGATTAATATTCAGCAGAACCGCAGGCTTGCCGTTTGCCGTGACAACGGTATAAACGGGTTTCACGCCGGGAGCTACATTGGCTATATCGCCGATCCGAACCGGAATTCCCGCCGGAGTAGTTTTGATCACCGCATTGGCGATTTCCTCGGGCGTGCGCACCTGGCCGTTGACCAGGCCGAGATAGAGTTGATGATTTCGCTCCAGCAGTCCCGGAGAGTCGACCAAATTAGTGCGCCGCACCGCCTCGAGAATGTCGTTTACGGTTACTCCGGCTGTCAGCAGCTTGGCAGGATCGGGTGTGATCTGAAATTCAGGTTCCTGCCCCCCCTGAACAATTACCGTGGAGACGCCTTCCAGGCGGTTGAGCCGCGGCTTCATCTCATACGTAGCCATTTCCCACAGCCTGGTTTGGGGCATACGGTCGGAGGTGAGGCTGTAGCCGATGATGGGGAAGCTGGCGAAGGTCATGCGGTGCGCTTCGATCTTCGCGGTGGCGGGAAGCTCCGGCTGTACCCTCGATATCGCTGCGTTCACGTATTGCAGTGTCTGGAACATGTCGATGTCCCAGCGGAAATAGAGGTCAACCTCAGCCGATCCACGGCTCGTGATGGAGCGCACATTGAGCAGTCCGGGAACGCTGTTGACGGCCTCTTCGATCGGACGGGTCACGGTGACCATCATCTGATCGATCGGCATAACGCCGTTGTCGACCGCGATCAGCACGCGGGGAAAATCCGTCTCCGGAAAGACTGAGACTGGGATGGTAAAAGCGAGATACGCGCCCAGGAGGCCCAGCGTCAGGATGACGAATATGACTGGCCGGGCATGTTGCGAAACCCAGTGCTGCTCCTTCGAATGTTGGTCAGCCGAAGGTTGATCACTCGGGCGACTGGCCGTCAATAAGTTCACGCACTCGCTCCGCAACGATTATTTTTCATCGGAACCACCAGCGGGAGCTTTCGATCCTTCTTTGGATCCCTCTTTCGACGATCCTTCAGCTGGAGCTTCGGCGGCCTCGATTTTGACCTTGGTTTTGTCGGGCAGTCCGTAAGCGCCGGTGGACACGACTTTATCGCTGGCCGTGAGGCCATCGATGACTTGTACGTCGTCGCCGTTACGGATGCCGAGTTTCACCGTTTTCTGATGTGCGCGGCCATCGGAACCAACGAGCATAACGGCCGGGGCTCCCTCTGGAGTGGTGATGACCGAACTTGCCGGAACGACGAGCGCGTCTTTCACTGTCTGCGCGATCAGAGAGAGTTGCACGCTGGTGCCTGGCTTCAATGTGTGCTTGGAGTTCTTGGCCTCAAGCCAGACTTCGACCGTGGTGCTGTTGGGATCGAGGGCGGGACTTACCACCGTGACCTTGCCCTCGATCGGATCATCGATTCCGGGGACGGTCATGGTTCCCCTGTCGCCTACTTTCAGAGCCGCAGCATCGCTCTGGGGAACGTGTGCCTTGGCGATCACGGATGAAATGTCCATCACAGTCAGCAGCGGAGTGCCGGCCGCGGCCATTTCGCCTGGATAGAGAGGACGGTCGGTGATAACGCCGGCCATCGGACTGCGAATTTCTGAGTAGCTGAGTTGCGCCTCCGCTCCCATGTACTTGCCTTTAGCCGATTCCAGTTGTCCAGCGGCGGATTTGAGTTCTTGCTGCTTGCCGATGGCGTTTAGCGAGTCCAGATGCTTTCTGGTGATCGCATACTGATTGCGGGCTTGCGTCACGTCGACTCGAGACTGGTCGAGCTCTTTCCGTGGGAGGGCTCCCTGATCGAAGAGTTGCTGGCGGCTCTGGAAGACCTTTTCCTGTGCTTCCAGGGCTTGCTGAGCCTGTTGCGCGTCGGCCTCGGCCTTCTGGATTTCCTCGGGTAGACCCGCGCGGGTGGTGGTTTCGTAGGAGGCCTGAGCTTGCTCGTAGCTTCCTTTGTTTTCCTGTGCCGCGGCGCTCAGGTCGCGGTTCTCGAGAACGGCCAGCAATTGGCCCTCGCGAACCGGGCTGCCGCGCCTGACAAGAAACTTCCGCACCGGAGCGCTGATCTTTGGCACAATCGCCGCCTGCTGCTTGGGAAAAAGAATGGCTTGCGTCGTGATCGTATGCTGGATCGCAGTTTTTTCGACGGCTGCAACTTGTACGGCGACTATTGGCTCAGTGTCGCCCTTGTCGGAAGAGCAAGCCGCGGAAATCAGCAGACTCGTCATCGCAGCCATACCGGCGATCGCGAGCCTGCAACGCCTCCATACACCGTTGCTGCGACTGCTGTTGGAGAGCAATGTGGTTTCAGTGAGCGTCATTCGGCTAGAAGTTTCCAGTCAAAGTCTGCAGGTTCGCCACCGCGACTCGGAAGCGGGCCTGGCCATCATCGTACGCATTGCGGGCCTGGGTCAGGGTATTTTGAGCGTCGACGACCTCCAACACAGTGGACTCCCCTGCCTGATAGCGCAGTGTGGTGAGCCGCATACTGTCAGCCGCCAACTCAGCGGAACTCGCCAGCGACTCCATTTCCTGGCGCGAGGTGTCGGCTTCGCTATAGAACTGGCGCAGGTGGCTGAGCAGTTCTCGTTGTGCGAAGGTCAACTCCACGTGGGCCTGATCGCGACGCAACTCGGCCTGCTTCAGCTTGCTGCGATCGGAGCCCCAACTAAAAATCGGAATCTGCAAAGAGGCCACAGTGGAATATCCAAGGTTCCGCACCCCGTTGGTCTTAAGGGCAAATTGATTCGAATCGATGCCGTAAAGGTAATCGAGACTGAGGGATGGCAGCAGGCCTCCCCAGGCCGCCGTCACCTCGTGCTTGGCGGCCTGAAATGCCGCGAGAGCCGCGCGAAGATCGGGATTGTTTTTCTTGCCGGCAGCTTCGACTTCGGCGAAGTTGGGCAGCGGCTCGGGAGTCTGCAAGTCATCGACGATGGCGAAGTTCTGGTTGAAATCGGGGAACAGCAGCACCGCTAGATCGAGGCGACTACGCTCCATGCCGAGCTGAGTTTCCTGCAGGTCGCGCTGTTGCTGCTGTGCCTGAATCCGTGCCTTGACAACGTCGGCGTGAGCGACTTCGCCACCGTTCTCCAGCTTCTGGCTGATATCGAGAAATCGTGCTGCTTCGGCGGCGGCGCGCTGCGCGGTTGCGTACTTGCGTTCGGCGACGACCAGCCCGTAGTAGGACTGGGTCACCGTGACCACGAGTCCGCGTGCGGCGATTTCGGCCTTGGCCCGTGCCTGCGCGAGAGCGGCAGAGGAGCGGCGATAATCCGCAAAATTGGTAAGCGAAAGCGCCTCATGCGCGTTCCCTTGGCTGATGTATTCGTGCACGCCGTTGTTGGCGATGAACCTGGACGCGGGGCACCCGAGCGCGGGGTTTGCGCACCGCACGGGAAGCGGGCCTGTACCCTCGGTATAGATGAACGAAGCGTTGTAGTTCACATTGGGCAGCAGCGCGGCGCGGGCCTGGACTCGATCTTCACGAGCCAGTCCTAAATCGGTGAGTGCAGACCGATATTGGGGATTGTTCGCGCGAGCCCGCTCGAGGGCGTCCTGCAGCGTGATGGTGACGGGAGCTCCGGTGGTTGGAGTCGCGCCTGCGCCCTGAGCCTGCTCTGTGATCGTTACCTGTGCAAAACTTGAGCCTCCCGCAAGTAGAAAGACCAAAATCAGACCGAGAGAATTCATGCATTCTCGAAAGTGGGAGCGCGTCTGTTTGCCTGTAACAACGTGGTTCGGCCATTTCTTCACTGGTCACCTCGGATTGAAGGCGGGGCTTGGTTTATCACGAAAATCCCCTTGTACAAAAGGACTTGCTTAGACGTTGGGCCAGCGCGAAAGGATGTTCTGGTGCAACAGCGATCGACAGCGGCGAGCGGAAGGGCGAGACAAAATCGATCGCGGGAACTCTCCATGAGTCACTTGCTTGGACCAATTTGGAACTCGGTTAGGCTACCACGGAGTTCCTGAAAGCCACATGAAAACCGCATTCTGGTGTTAAAGTGCTGCGCCCCAAAGTACTTAGGGTAGGCGATTTCACCGCACGAAGAATTGGCGAAAGCCGTGCTAGCTGTGAAGCCGAGAGTCATGCCAAGGAAGTAAAGGAGGGAATCATCCATGATTGATCTCGGTCAACTGAAAGTCACGACGGGCAGGTTTTGAACTTGCTCGCGCAGGGCGGCAGCAACCAAGAAATTTCTG
>Ga0209693_10001058_pt1 | contig 11606 bp, 12 predicted proteins | sample HubBroMetageWRM3_FD_188345 | JGI IMG/M metagenome (GOLD analysis project Ga0209693, IMG submission 188345) | Warmed soil microbial communities from the Hubbard Brook experimental Forest, New Hampshire - Hubbard Brook CCASE Soil Metagenome WRM 3... | ecosystem: Environmental > Terrestrial > Soil...
GTTCTTGCCGATCTCGGCGGGGTCGATGTCGGCGTGGATGACCTTGGCCTCGGGGGCGAACGAGTCGAGCTGTCCGGTCACCCGATCGTCGAAACGGGTGCCCAGCGCGATCAACAGGTCGCTGCGCTGCAGCCCCGCCACCGCCGCCACCGTGCCGTGCATGCCCGGCATGCCCAGGTGCTGCCTGTGGCTGTCCGGGAACGCCCCTCGTGCCATCAGCGTGGTCACCACCGGAATGCCGGTCAGCTCGGCCAATTCGCGCAGCTCCTCGGTGGCCTCGCCCCGGATGACGCCGCCGCCGACGTAGAGCACAGGTTTGCGCGCGGCGGCGATCAATTTGGCGGCCTCGTGAAGCTGACGGTTGTGCGGTTTGGTGTTCGGCTTGTAGCCGGGCAGGTCCATGTGCGGCGGCCAGCTGAACGTGCACTGGCCTTGCAGCACGTCTTTGGGGATGTCGACGAGCACCGCCCCGGGCCGTCCGGAGGACGCGATGTGGAAGGCCTCGGCTAGCACCCGGGGGATCTCGTCACCGTTGCGGACCAGGAAGTTGTGTTTGGTGATCGGCATGGTGATACCGGAGATGTCAGCCTCCTGGAAGGCGTCGGTCCCGATCAGCGAACGCCCGACCTGTCCGGTGACGGCGACCACCGGGATCGAGTCCATCTGCGCGTCGGCCAGCGGAGTCACCAGGTTGGTGGCACCGGGACCCGAGGTGGCCATGCAAACGCCGACTTTCCCGGTGGCGTGTGCGTAGCCGCTGGCCGCGTGGCCCGCGCCCTGCTCATGGCGAACCAGCACGTGGCGCAGCTTTTTCGAATCGAATAGCGGGTCATAGACGGGTAGTACGGCGCCGCCAGGGATTCCGAAGATGACGTCGACGTCGAGCTCCTCCAACGACCTGATCACCGACTGCGCGCCGGTCAGTTGTTGCGGCGCAACGTGTTTAGGCGGTGCCGGCGTCTTTGGCTTGGCCAGCGTGCCGTTGAGGGGTTGCGACGGCTGTGGCTGTCGCGTAGTGGGAGCGCTCACTGGTTCCTCTTTAAGTCCTGATGGTTGGTGTCGGAGGTTGATTTTGGAATATTGACAAGAAAAAACCCCCGCCAGCTCAGCGGCTGCACGAGGGTTGCGCGTTGGTGCTCGAAAGCTATCCCGGCGTGGGCTAGTCAGCCACCAACGCGCCGACCAATTACTACGAGCATTTCACGGCTGTCCATAACGTTCGACGGTAGCCTCCGCACAGGTCAGACGTCAAATCCCGGTTGTTGGGGCCGCTGGGTTGGGTGCCATGATGCACAGGTGGTTACCGATTCATCGGACACGCCCCCTACGCCGCCGGTGGTGATCAACATTTCACCGATGGCTCACTTCGCGGTGGGTTTCTTCGCTCTCGGGCTGCTGATCCCGGTCTTGACCTGGCCGGCGACCGCGCCGCTACTGATCATCCCGGTGGTCTTGTCGGCGTTGATCATTCGGCTTCGCACGCAGGCCGACCGAGACGGCGTGACCGTGCGCACGCTGCTGGGCAGTCAGAGTGTGCGTTGGGCGGACATCGACGGGCTGCGATTCAACAAAAGCTCATGGGCGCGTGCCCAGCTCAAAGACGGCGGCACGTTGCGATTGCCCGCGGTAACCTTCGCCACCTTGCCGCTGCTGACCGAGGCCAGCGGCGGCCGAGTGCCCAATCCGTACAGCTGATCGGGGTGAGCGCAGGTCAGCTCACCGGGTTGGCGCCGTTGAGCAGCACCCAGAGCGCGACGCCGGCGCCGATGCCCACTACCAGCGCCGCAAACGACCCGATGAACGGCCGCCGGGCCCACCCGCGACCTGCGTCGAAGCCGTAACGCCCCGGCCCGACCAGGATGACGGCGACGGCCATGACGATGAGGGTGATCTCGTATTCGTGTCCGTTCGGCAGAAAGAACGGAAAGGACCTCGCGTGCTGCGCCGACATCCCGGCGAGCAGGCTGTTGGTCAGGTAGGCCAGCGCACCGGCAGCGGCCAGTGGGGTGAATAGCCCCAGCACCAGCAGGACCCCGGCGGCGATCTCGCCGCCGGCGGCGCAGTAGGTGAGGATGTCGGCGTGTTGATAGCCGGCGTCGGATAGCGAGTTCTTGAATCCGCTCAGTCCCTGCCCGCCCCACCAGCCGAACAGCTTCTGGAGGCCGTGCGCGACGAGCACCGCGCCCAGACCGACGCGCAGGATCAGCAGGCCGAGATGCTGGGTGCCGCGACGGGCGGCGGCACGTACCCGCTCGTCATCGGGGTGGTGCTCGTGTTCGTCGATTGCCTCGGTGCCGAATGCCGAGTGCCGGCCGTTGGATTGGGGCTGGTACGGCAACGCCTGCTGCCCGCCGATCAGCCCGTATCCCGAGCTGGAAGAGCGGACACTGCTGGAGTCGTTGGAGTCGTAGTGCGGGATCGTGGTCGTCTCAAAATCGCCTGCATATGTGGCTGACGGCAGGTCGTCCTCCGGGTCGACCAGGCTTGCTGAGGCCGACCGCACCGGAGTTGGCACCGCGGAATCGTCCGGCCGCTGCCAACGTGAGTCACTCGATTGACTGGTCACGGTGTCAGGGTAAGGGCAATTCGGCCTGAATTGGGGATTTGAGCGGCGCTTTCGCTGTGCTGATTAGCGTGTCGCCGTGCGTGGGCCACCGTTTGCGGGCAAATACGAAAAGACGCGCGCCACCCCGTCGTGGGCACCTGAGCCGAGATATCCGTAATCTGGCAGCTATGCAGTCGTGGTGGTCGGGACGGCGCGCGCTGACCGCGCTCTGCTCAACGCTGCTGGTTTTGGCCGGTTGCGCGCAGTTCAACGATTCCGCATCGCAGCCGTTCACCACCGAGCCCGAACGCCATGCGCCGCCGAGTTCGACGCCCCCGCCGCCACCACCGTTGCCTGACAAGCCGTTTCCCAAGGAGTGCCCGGCACCAGGGGTAATGCAGGGCTGCCTGGAAAGCACCAGCGGCCTGCTCATGCAGCCTGACAGCAAGTCAGCACTGGTCGCCGAGCGGACGACCGGCGCCGTCAAAGAGGTGTCGGTCAGCGCCGAGCCGAAGGTGAAGACCGTCATCCCGGTCGACCCGTCCGGTGACGGCGGGCTGATGGACATCGTGCTCTCACCGACCTACTCACAGGACCGGCTGATGTACGCCTACGTCAGCACCCCCACCGACAACCGGATTATCCGCGTCGCCGACGGCGATGTCCCGAAGGACATCTTGACCGGGATCCCGAAAGGTGCGACCGGGAATACCGGCGCGCTGCTGTTCACCAGCCCCACCACGCTGGTCGTGCTCACCGGCGACGCCGGCAACCCGGCGATGGCCGCCGATCCCGCGTCGTTGGCCGGCAAAGTCATCCGCATCGAGCAGCCCACAACGCTGAACCAGGCACCGCCGACCACGGCGCTGAGCGGTGTCGGCGCTGGCGGCGGCTTGTGCACCGACCCCGTCGACGGCTCGCTCTATGTCCTCGACCGAGCTCCCACGGCCGACCGGTTGCAGCGCATCACCAAGGACTCGAAGGTCTCGACGGTGTGGACCTGGCCGGATCGGCCGGGTGTAGCCGGCTGCGCGGCGTTGGACGGCACCGTGCTGGTCAACCTGATCAATACCAAGCAGACGGTGGCCGTCCACCTCGCGCAGGGAACCGGCGCGGTCACCGGCCCGCCCGACGTCGTGCGTCAGGACACCCACGGCCACGCCTGGGCGCTGCGGATGTCGCCGGACGGCAACGTTTGGGGGGCGACGGTCAACAAGACCGACGGCGACGCCGCGAAGCTCGACGACGTGGTGTTCCCGCTGTTCCCACAGGGCGGCGGCTTCCCGCGGACCAACGAGGACAAGACCTAGCTCCGCGACGGTGCAGGCCGCGAGCGGCCTGAGGTGGGGGCACCCCCAGCCGCGCAGCGGCGAGGGGGCGAGCCGAGCAATCAGACCCAGCTCGCTCTCAGGCCTCGTGACCGGGTTCGAGGTCGGCGACGTCGGCGAAGCTGACCAGATCATCGGAGCGTTCAGCGGCGTCTCCGGTGACGGGTTCCAACAGGTAACCAACGTGGTCGCCGAGGTCGACCCGCTCGAGCGTCTTGCCGACGAACCATGCCACCGCGTCGTCGAGAATCGGCATGCCCTCCGGACCGGTGTGCCACGAGCAGTGATCGAATTTGTTGACCTGGTCGCCGGTTTGGCCGCCGAAAAGGCGGGCCAAGCCGATGTGGCGGCGCGGTAGCACGTGCACCGCCAGATAATCGGATCGCGCTGCCACTCCAAAGGTGTGGTTGTTCTTGGACAGCCCGACCAGAAACCGCGGGGGCCGCATGCTGGTTTGGGTGGCAAAGCCGACCAGGCAACCCGACGGGTGACCGTCGGCTTGGGTCGTCACCATAAACATCGTGTAGTCCAGCATCCCGACCAGCCGGTCGAAAAATTCGTCGCCCACACCGCCATCATGAACCAACGTCACCGATGATTCGGGCGCAAGCGCGATTACATTGCGTCAGAATCGCTTTCGCGGTCCCCGAACAGAAACTGGTCGACGAGAGCGCTCACCAACGTTGGGTCTTCCAGGCCGGCGAGGTGAGCCACCCCCTCCAGGACACGAATCGACGCGTTGGGGATGGCATCGGCCATCGCGATCGCTTCTCGGGGCGGGAACGTGGCGTCTTCAGCGCCTGCGACAACGAGCACCGGTGTCGTGATGCCGCCCAGCAACGCCCGCTGGTCGGGTCGGGCCGGAACCACGCTCTTCACCGCCCACGAGGCAGAAGCGATATTGACCGATTTCACCGCCGAACGAACATGTGCCACAACGTCGGGACGCTCCCGAAAGGTCGTCGGCCCCAAGAAAGCCTTGAGCACCGGTCGGATCAGCATCGGTCCGAACTCTCCTTGCCATCGCGCAAGCCGGAGCAACATTGCGAATTGAACCTTCTGGCGGATGCTGGCCCGGCCGGCGGTGCAGTTCATCAGGACCGCCCGGCCGATCCGGTCCGGATGGGTCGCGGCGAACGTCGCGCCGATCATGCCGCCCCACGAGTTGCCGACGAAGTGAGCTCGTTCAATGCCGAGCCCGTCGAGGATGTCGACAACACAGCGAGCGCAATCGCCGAACGTGAACATGTCTGTCAAGGGCTGACTTCCGCCTTGGCCTGGCGGGTCGACCAGGACCACCTGCGAGTGCCCAACGAGATCATCGGCCACCCCATGCCACATGTCGCCGGTCATCAACAAACTCGGCCAGAACACGATCGGGGTGCCCGTTCCACCGACCTGCACCCGCACCTTTCCCAGCACGGTGTCCACCGTCCGCTCGCGAAGCTGATCGCCGATGCCGGTCATCCCGCACCACGATACCGTCAGCGGTCGGCGAGTTCGCGAGGTGTCACGAACACGTCGACGAGGGCGCCGTTGCGCCACACCGTCATTTCGATACGGCGCGCGATCGCGTCCTCGACCATCAGCCGCTGAATCGCGGTGGCGGTGACGACGTTCTTGCCGTCGACGCTGACCACGATGTCTCCCCGTCGCAGACCAGCTTCGGCGGCGGGACTGCCGGCGACCACGCTGGCGATCTGGAGGCCATGGGTGGTGCCGAGTTTTGCGGCGGCGGCCGGCGGCACCGGAATGTGTGCACCGGCAATGCCCAGCCATGCGCGGCGCACACGGCCGGTATGCATCAGCGCCGCGATGATCTTGTGAGTGGATGCGTTGATGGGCACAGCCAATCCGAGGCCGACGCCCGCCACCGCGGTGTTGACCCCGACCATCCGTCCGCGCCCGTCGGCCAGTACGCCGCCGCTGTTTCCCGGATTGAGCGCGGCGTCGGTCTGAATCACTTCGTCGACGACGCGGCCGGATTTGGTGGGTAACGAGCGTCCGAGTCCGGAGACAATGCCGGCCGTGACGCTACCGGCCAGGCCCAGTGGATTGCCGATCGCCACGACGAGTTGTCCGACTTGCAGATCCTCGGCGCGGCCCATCGTCACCGGCTCGGGGACGGCACCTCGCGCTTTGAGCACGGCCAGGTCGGAAAGCTCGTCGTGACCGGCGATATCCGCGGCGACGGTGGTGCCATCGGCGAATGTCGCCTCCGCGGACCGACTTCCGGCGACGACGTGAGCGCTGGTCAACAAGTAGCCATCGGGAGTGATGACGCTTGCGCTGCCGCCGCCATTGCCGCGGCGGCTGCGCACCGCGATGCTGGCCACGCTGGGCAGCACCGATTGCGCGACCGCCGTGACCACGGCCGAGTAGGCATCCAGGGCGTCAGCGTCCGGGGGATTTTCAGGCATAACCGCCTCAGCGTCGTCACCGGTCGCGTTATGCCCCTGTTCGCCGTCGGCTTAGACCCGCGCCAGCCGCTGATTGGTCACCGCGAGTTGCCGGACGGTCGCGTCGGCCAGTACCCGGATCTGCTCGGGCCGCAGCCGCCCGCACAACCGGCCCCAGTGGATCGCGACCTCGTCACCGACGTCGACGTCGGGTACCGCGCTGTAGCCGTCGGCCCAGATGTCGAGGCGGCGCGCCGACGGTTCGGAGAGGGCCAGCACATCGCCGTCCAAGACCAGCCGTTGACACGATACCTCGACGCCATCGCCGTCGCGGGAAAGCACTGTGCCCCAAGTGATCCGGCAGTTATCCAGCACACCCATCGGATGCTCGTCGACTCCGCGGCCCAGTAGCCGCGACCATGGGTACACCCCGAACACGTGGAAGCAGTGATTGGCGGCGGCCTCGGGCACCAGATCCGGGCCGAGATGCGACCAGTAACGCCCCGCCTGTGGGCCGATGATCGCGAGCAACGCGTCGACAAACTCGCCCGCGTCCAGATCGGCACCGACACCGCCGCCGAGCCAGTAGGACTCGACGAGCCGGTAGTCCAGCGGGTCGGCGATGCCGGTCATCGTGGAGAGCACCTGCAGATAGGGCCAGGCGCCGGAGAATTTCGCCGCGGCCGTCCGAACCTCCTCCACCGACCCGTCCCGCAGCGTCGCCCCCAACGGCGGACCGCAGTAGCCCAGCGCGTTCGGCGCGTAGGCGTAGCGGGCGAACATCTCAGTTCCCCGGATGTCCCGCTTGTCAGAGGTCGGCGCCGACACAGGTCAGGTCCGCCCGGACTCCACCAGCTTGAGGGCGTCTTTATGCATTCGCCCGAAGTTGTAGTAGGCCGCGCAGGCCCCTTCCGGGGACACCATGCAGGTTCCGATCGGAGTCTCCGGGGTGCATGCGGTGCCGAAAACCTTGCATTCCCAGGGTTTCAGCACGCCCTTGAGCACCTCACCGCATTGGCAAGCCTTCGGGTCGGCGACCCGCACACCGGGCATCGAATAGCGCAGTTCGGCGTCGAAGTCCGCGAAGTCATCGCTGAGCCGCAGCGCGCTTTGCGAGATGAACCCCAGGCCCCGCCATTCGAAGTGCGGACGCAGCGCGAATACCTTGCCCATCAGTGCCAGAGCCGCCGGGTTGCCCTGTTCGGGCACCACCCGCGAGTACTGGTTCTCCACCTCGCAACGGCCTTCGCGGATCTGGGCCAACAGCATCGCGACCGAGGCCAGAATGTCCAGCGGCTCGAAACCGGCGACCACCAAAGGTTTTCCGTACACCTCAGGCACGAATCGGTATGGCCGGTTGCCGACAACTGTGGACACGTGGCCTGGTCCGATGAAGCCGTTCAAGCGCAGGTCTGGTGAGTCGAGGATGGCCTTGATAGGCGGCACGATCGTGACGTGGTTGCAGAACACACTGAAATTGGGCAGGCCCAGATCGCGGGCACGCACCAACGTCACCGCGGTGGACGGGACGGTGGTCTCGAATCCGATGGCGAAGAAGACCACCTGTTTGTCCGGGTTGTCGGTGGCGATCTTGAGCGCGTCCAATGGCGAGTAAACGAACCGCACGTCTGCGCCGCGTGCTTTGGCGTCCAGCAGGCTGCCATTGGAGCCGGGCACCCGCATCATGTCGCCGAAACAGGTGAAAATCACGTCGGGTTGTTCGGCCAGCCACATCGCGTCGTCGATGCGACCCATCGGAATCACGCAGACCGGACAACCGGGACCGTGAACGAGTTCGACGTTTTCCGGCAGCAGGTGTTCGATGCCGTGGCGGTAGATGGTGTGGGTGTGGCCGCCGCACACCTCCATGAACTTGAAATGATCGGCGCCATCGCCGCTACCGGCGAGGTGTCCGATCGCGACCAGCAGTTTGCGAGCCGCCGCCGGGTCACGGAATTCGTCAACGAATTTCATGTCGTTTCCTTCCCGTCAGACAATCGCCGACGAATCGAAGGCTTCTATTTCGCTGGTGTAGGCGTCGCCCAGCTTCTTGACGGCCGCCAACGTGAGCAACGCTTCGGTCTCATCGATCTTGGCCATCGCGAAGCCGACGTGTACCAGCACCCAGTCGTCGGGTTCGGGCATCTCGTTTTCCAGCAGCCGCACCGAGATGGTGCGCTGCACGCCGTTGACATCGACCTTCGCCAAATAGTTCTCGGCGTCGGTGATCTCGACGATCCGCCCCGGGATTCCCAGACACATGTGAGTTCCTTTCTCAGCAGATCCTCGGCAGCGGGTCGCCGACGAGCATGTCGACGATCCGGGAACCGCCGAAAGCGGTTCGCAGGACAACGGTTTCGGCGGGTTCGGCGACGATCTGCCCGACTTCGGTGGCCTCCACGCCCAACGGATGCGACCGCAGCGCCGCCAGACCGGCCTCAGCTTCCTCCGGCGCGACGACAGCGATGAACTTGCCCTCGTTGGCGACGTAAAGCGGGTCGATACCGAGTAGTTCGCACGCGCCGCTCACCATCGGGTGCACCGGGAGGCGATCCTCTTCCAGCAACACCCCCAGACCACAAGCCTGGGCCAGTTCGTTGCAGACGGTGCCGACGCCGCCGCGGGTCGGGTCACGCAGCCAGCGGGTTGACGGCGCGGCCGACAACAGCAGCTCCACCAGCGGGCTCACCGCGGCGGTGTCGGAATGAATGTCAGCCTCGATGGCCAAGTCACCACGGGCCAGCATCACCGCCATCCCGTGATCGCCCATCGACCCCGACAACAGCAGCTTGTCGCCCGGACGCACCGATGCCGGCGACAACTGGCGGCCCACAGGGATGACGCCCACACCGGTGGTCGTAATGAACAGGCCGTCGGCCGCGCCATTGGGCACGACTTTGGTGTCACCGGTCACGATCTGTGCACCGCATGCCGCGGCCGCTGCCGCCATGTCGGCGACGATCTCCTTCAACTCGGCGATCGGAAAGCCCTCTTCGAGAACAAAGGCGGCCGAGATCCATTGCGGCACGGCACCGGCCACCGCCAGATCGTTAGCGGTGCCGTGCACCGCCAGTTCACCGACTGAGCCGCCGGGAAAACGCCTGGGCTGCACCACGAATGAATCAGTGGACATCACAAGCCGCTCACCGCCGGGCAAGTTGATCACCGCTCCGTCACCAAGGGACTCCAGCAGCGGATTGCGGAACGCCTCGATGAAGACGGCGTCCACCAAGGCGGCCGATGCTTTTCCGCCGGCGCCGTGCGCCAGCGTCACGTGATCGTCGAGCAATCGGGGGCGACGTCGGCGGAATGACTCGATCCGCTCGATCACGTCACCCTCGCCGAAACGCGGCCCCGAGGCCAAGTATTCGCCTGACGACTTACTCATAAGGCCTCCACTGGCTGGGTAGCCATCTGGTCGTGCACTGCCAGCCACAGCTGATAGCCAAGCAGCGCTTGGGATTCCTGAATCCTGTGCACACTTTGCGAGCGAACCACGAAGCAAGCGTCGACATCCGGGCTTTTCGCGAACGCGCCGCCCTCGTATCCGGCGAAGCCGATGGTGTACATGCCGCGATGGCGCGCCTCCTTTAGGGCGGCCATCAAGTTGGGCGAGCTGCCGCTGGTCGACATCGCGATCGCGATGTCGCCGGCTTTTCCGCGGGCGATCAACTGCCGGGCGAACACCAGCTCGAACCCGACGTCGTTGCCGAGCGCGGTCATGATGGCCTGATCGGCGGTCAACGACCAGGCCGGCAACGGGCTACCGACCGGCGGCTGGGCGAACAGCCGCGCCAAAGTGGTGCAGTCGGTGCAACTTCCGCCGTTGCCGAAAGTAAACAGCCGTCCCCCGCTGCTGAACCGACGCGCCATCTCGGAGGCGGTGCGGCCGATCAGTTCGGTGTTGGCCTCCAGCGTCGAGCGGCGCAGCGCCAGACTTTCGGCGGCCTTGGCCTGCGCCGAGGCGGCCAGGTCGGCGAGTAGCGATTTGGGATCGTCTTCCTGCGCGTCGATGAACGGATACAGGAAGTTCGTGGGCTCGTCTTGTGGAACGGAAGTCATGAGCGCCGCTCCTCCTCGATCCGGCTGATCGCCGTCCCCGCATGCACCAGTAGCAGTTCGCCGGCGGCGACCGGGTCGACCAGTGTGGTCGCTACCGTTTCGACGCCGTTGGCGGTGCGCACCGAAGCCATTCCGTCGGCCGTCGCGGTAAGCACCTCCCCCAGGCGACCTTCGTCGCTGCAGGTGATACAGACGTCGTCGGTGCACTCGGAAGTCTCTTTCAACAGACCCGGGTGCTCGAAGCAGACGTGGGTCAGCTCCCACAGCAGGTGGTAAAACAACACGAACCCACCGGTCGCAGGGACTCTGGGGTCGGGGTCGTCCAGCCACAACACGTGGTCTGCCATCCCGGGTTTGGGCCGCTCGCCACTGCCGATCCAGACGGTCGTGACGCCCCACGCCCGGCTCCGGTGCATCACCGATCGCACTTCGGGGTCGTCGACGCCGGAGACGGCCACCACGATGTCGCCGGGCCGCACCGACACCCGCACCACGTCGACCACATGGGGTCCGGTGATCGCAACGGCCGGCAACGCCCGCTTGCCCACGATCACCGGATGGATGAATTCGACCGCGATATGCAGCGCATGCGGCTCCCACCCCGGCGCGATGGACCACATCGTGGCGCCCGTCGCGAACCGTTTGGCCAACATGAACGAGGTGGCTGCCAGATCGGCGGCCAAGTCGGCGTCCAGCCCACGGTCGATCGCGGTGGTCGTCACGTCGTTACCCACGATTCATTCCCTCCCCTCGTTCTTCGTCAAGCGCGGCCAGTACCGAAACCGCGGCCTGACCGAGCGCCAATCCCCCGTCGTTGGGTGGAACAGCGTGGTGTGTCAACACTTCGAACCCCGCCCGCTGCAGCCGTTGTCGGCATTCGCGCAGCAGCAGCACGTTCTGGAACACCCCGCCGGTGAGGCCCACCATCCGCACCTCGCCGGCAACCAGGCTGACCACCTCCGAGACCGCTTCCGCGACGGCATGGTGGAAGCCCGCGGCCAGCACCGCCGGTTGGACGCCGTCGCGCAGCGCCGACACCATTGCCCGGACCATGCCGGTCGGGTCGATCACCCCGTCGGTGCGCACGTCCATTCGTAAACCAGCCGTGGCGTCATCGACCGAATCGGCCAGCACCTCAAGTTCGATGGCAGCCTGGCCCTCATAGTCGATGCGGTGCCGCACCCCGAGCAGGGAGGCGACGGCGTCGAAGAGCCTGCCCATGCTCGAACACGCCACACAGCCCGTATTGTTCTCCAATTGCGAATGGATAAG
>Ga0209693_10001059_pt1 | contig 11589 bp, 11 predicted proteins | sample HubBroMetageWRM3_FD_188345 | JGI IMG/M metagenome (GOLD analysis project Ga0209693, IMG submission 188345) | Warmed soil microbial communities from the Hubbard Brook experimental Forest, New Hampshire - Hubbard Brook CCASE Soil Metagenome WRM 3... | ecosystem: Environmental > Terrestrial > Soil...
TGGGGGCTACGCTGAATCATTCGGTTTGGCTGCACCGTCCGGCACGCCTTGATGAATGGCTGCTGCTCGAGCAATTCGCACCCATCGCACACGAATACCGGGCGTTCTGCCGCGGTGAATTACGCTCCCGCTCACGACAACTCGTGGCGAGCGTTGCCCAGGAGATGGTGTTCGTCGCGCCACGGACTCGCCTGCCCGATGCACCGGCGGAGCGGACGGTCAAACGCCCTGGTGGTTCGACCTGAGTTGCTCGCGGGACAACTTGCCGGTGACGTTACGAGGAAGTTCGTCAACCAAGGCCAGCCGTTTGGGCAGCTTGTAGCGCGCTAGCCGTTGCGCCGCAAAGGTATTCAGTTCGTCGAGGATGATGGTGACCCCGGGTTCCGCCACCACGACCGCCAAGCCGACCTCACCCCATTCCTCGTCGGCGATACCGACGACCCCGACGTCGCGCACGTCCGGATGCAGCGAGAGCACCTGCTCGATTTCGGCTGGGTAGATATTTTCCCCGCCGGACTTGAACATCTCTTTGACACGGCCAACCGGATAATAGAAGCCGTTCTGGTCGCGGTATGCCGAATCGCCGGTTCGAAACCAGCCGTCCGCCGTGAAGTAGTCGCCGTTGTCGCGATCCCAATACCCGACGGTGATGCTCGGGCCCCGCAACCAGATTTCACCCGTAACGCCATCCTCGACGTCGCGGCCAGTGGCGTCGACCAGCCTTATCTGCGTGTGCGGCGCGGCGCGACCCGTCGACCCCCTCTTGGCATGGTCGAGGCTCGCCGCCTCGTCGTCGAGAGCCGTTGCCATCGGGCCCATCTCGGTCCCGCCGTACTGCGGCTGCAGCGGGAATCCGCGGTCGGCCCACACCTGGAGGAGTTCCGGCGAGGCGATCGCTCCGGCGATGATCCCGTGGCGTAGGTGCGACAAATCCGCCGCGGCGAAACCGGGAGTCTCGACGATGCGCTGATAGAGCAATGGAATGGCGGCGATGTGGGTGATTGGCGGGTCGTGGCTAACCAGATGGTGAAGGACGTTTTCAGGGTCGAAGCGGGTCATCGTCGTCACCGCGCCGCCGAAGTACAGAATCGGATTGGCCATCACGGTCAGGCCGCCCGCGTGGAACAGCGGCATCGGATTGAGTTGGTGGCACCCGGGCTGGGAGTATCCGGTGGTGTGGGCGGTGTTGAGGGCCTGCCACACCAAGGTGGCATTGGTGGACAGGGCGCCTTTTGGCCGCCCGGTGGTCCCCGACGTGTACAGAATGTGAGTGGGCTGGTCCATTGAGATCGCGCCCGTTGCGCGGAACGGGGTGGCCGCCGCGATAGCGGACTCGTACTCGGTTTCGTCGTGCGGCCGGTTGAAGGAAAGGCGTTGGGCGATATCGGCTTTCTCGGCGACGGTGACCGCGACCTCTGCCCAGTGATCATCGTGGACGATGACGCCGGGCCGGGCGTCAAGGCAGATCTCCTGGATCTCGCTGGCGTGCAACCTCCAATTGAGCGGCACGAACAGTGCGCCAAGTCGCATGCAGGCGAACTGCACCTCGAACACGCGCGGGTCGTTCTCGCTGATCAACGCCACCCGATCGCCGGGTCCGACCCCCAAATCGTGCAGTGTGGCGGCGACACCGGCGACCCGGTCTTCCAGTTGTGTCCAGGTTGTTCGCCGCCCGTCCTCGGCGCAGCCGAGGGCAAGGGAATCTCCGCGATGCTGCGCATGGTAGGCCACCCAGTCAGTTGCGTGAAACACGAATTGGCGCTCCAATCATCAGGTTCACCTAACGTTGTTTAGAAAGCAGATGTCGGAGCGGCGCGGTGAAGCCTGGGGTTCCCGGGCATGGACCATAGCCGCTGCCGCGCATGGACCCAATGTCGCATTGCCCATTGATGATGTGGGCCGGATACGCCGGGGAGTTGTTGGCGTAAAGCCCCACCGGGGCGATTGTGATCAGGATGGTTACGGCCACCATCAACTGCATGTATCCGACGAGGGACAGAAACGATAGGGCTTTCCGGGTGTGCGGCCGCAGGTGGTCGAGCCCACGTTCGAAGATGGTGCGCCCCTGGTCGTCACGCAAATATCGAGCGAGAGTGGGAGCGCCGAAAAACAGAATTGCCGACAGCGGGAGGGTCGCAGGGAAGGGGCGCGCGGCAGTAGCAATGTTGAGGCCAGCAGGGATGAACTGGTTCCACAGGTTCAACTGGCTCGAGATTCCGTCGATCAGTAAGTCAGCGACGATGGCGAAGGCCGCAAGGGCCATCAGCATCTTTGCCATCGAAGCCCTCGGACACCGTGCTTCGACAATCCGCAGGATCCGCCCGCCCAGCATCGCGCAAACGAGAAACCCCACCAGATAGATGCTGCCGATAACCAGGATTGGCTCGGGTGAGCCGCTGCAGGCCTTATTGATCACAAATGGCGCGTAGCTGCACCAGCTACCCACGTTAACGAAGTTCGAGCTGTACAGATTCATGGGAACGAGGAAGTTGTAGAACGGATCAAGCCAGTACGCCAACAGCCCCGCGATGCACAGCTGAGCATCGAAGGTAAGGCGGTGTTGCCGCAGGCAGCCTCGAACGACGTAGGCACCGACGCCGAGAACCAACATCACGGCAACGACTTCGTAGGCCGTCGCGATGGTGTATGCGGACGCGGCGGGATCCCGATACACCGTCACGGGACTAGGTCCGGCGGCAAGCCAGGCCACCAGCGTCCAGGCACCCCAGACTAGAAACAAGCCTGCGATCACAGCCAAGTAGTGCTGCCAGCGCCACGGGGCTTTGGGTGCGGGGACCGGTACAACGTCACGATGAACCGCATGGGCCCCCGATTGCGTCGCATCCACTTTCCCTAAACCGCTTGACATACCACGCCTTCCGCCTCGGCAATCGTCGCTGCGAACACGACCGCGGCTCGTACATGTCAGCGGTTCACTCGCGTTCTCACGGGTGGCGCCCCGCGGCATGCCCGCCGGCGGATGACCCAGGAGCTTGACGATGCGAATCGGTCGTAGTGTACTACACTAACCGAACGGCGTTTGGCTGAAAAGGAAACATCGTTTGACAACGGGCGGGCGTTACTGATGACTTCTTCTGTCGGACCCATGAATAGGGACCGGGTACGGCATCAGGCCTCGCCATCTGTATCGAGGGTCGTCTTCCCATGACCACATTCATCCTTGTCCACGGCGGGTTCCACGGTGCATGGTGCTGGCGGCGCATCGTCGGTCCGCTGAGGAAGGCCCATGCGGTCGAGGCTGTCGACCTTCCGGGGCGCGGCCGAGGGGACCGGCCCGAACTCTCGGCGTACCTCGACACTGTTGCCACGGCGGTGGACAATGCCAAGCCCCCGGTTGTGCTGGTCGGTCACAGCCTGGGCGGACTAATCGTCAGCCAGTTCGTGGAGCAAAGGCCCGACGCCGTCGCGGGTCTTGTGCTGGTCAATGCGCTGCTTGTCGAGGACGGCGAGGCGGCGCTACCGAAGATGCAGAGCATCGGCGACGACTGGTTATTCATGCGCCCGGGAGCGCTCACCTTCTCAGAAGACGGCAGCACGTTCGCAGTGGCGCCCGAGCTTGTCATTGAGGGGTTCTACAACTGTTGCGACCCCCAGGATGCCGAGTGGGCCGCCGCACAACTGTGTCCCGAGCCGCTGGGTCTGGTAACCGCGCCGCTACGAATCACCAGCGAGGGCTTCGGATCAGTGCCGAAGGCATATTTGGGCGGGCGTCACGATCGCGTGATGCCGTGGTGGTTCCAGCAGAAAATGAGCGCGGCGGCCGAAGCCCGCCTCTTCGACCTGGGCGGGGATCACTCGCCCTTTCTCTCCGTGCCCGACGAACTGGTCGCCCGCTTGCTTGACATCGGCACCAACGGCCTGCCGTAAGGGGCCGAGAAATACGTCGGCGCCTACGCGACGATGAGCGGGGCGCGGTCATGCGGCATGGCACGCCTGACTCGTAGAGTCTTTCCGGTGAGCTCTCCCGTCACCCGCCGCCGGCCGGGCCGCCCGTTGGGAGCCGACGGCGCCGAGACGCGGCTCAAGATCCTGCACAGCGCCCGGCAGGTGTTTGCCTCAACCGGTTACGAGCGGGCGAGCCTCAAACAGATCGCCGAGGACGCGGGAATCACCCGCAACGCGATCGCGAACTACTACGCAAGCAAAATCGAGCTCTACGGCGCCGCGCTGGCATCGGTCCAGGCTGTCGTGGCCGGCCAAATCCTCGACGACGCCAAGAATGTGACCGGCTCTGTCCACCGTCGCGTCATGGCGGTGTTCGAAACCGCTGTCGCATTCAGCCAGACCGACGAGACGTTCGTCCGGTTCTTCGTAATATCCACCGTCGATGCGATCACCCACCCGGAGCTTCGTGAGAAGGCGCTGCTGCCAATCGATTCGGTGCGTCAATACGTCGGCAACCTGCTCGCCACTGCTTTGCACGCCGGTGAGATCGACACCGAGATGGACACCGAGGCCACCACCCAGGTCTGCATGGACCTGCTGTGGGGCCTGGCAATGGATATCGGCTTTTATTCCGACGAGCAGCGGACCCAACGGACGATGCGGGCCATCGACCGAATCGTCTCCGCAACGCTTGCTCCCGCGCGACCTTGAAGGATCGACGGTGGTGCTGGCAGAACGCGCCACAGCAAGGATGTTCGGTTCATGGCACTTTTTGATCGGCCAGCGCGGCGAGAAGCATGCTCAGCTGCTGCTGTTCAGCGGGGGCCAGCGCCACCAGCCACTCACGCTCGCGGCCGGCCTGCTCGCGCATCGCCTCGTGAAGCGCAGAACGACCGTGTTCGGTCAGCTGGAGCCGGACCAGTCGGCGGTCGGCGCTGTCGCGGATCCGCGATACCAGACCGTCACGCTCGAGGGTGTTCAGCGCACTGGAGACGGCCGCGCGCGAGGCCCCCGATAGTCGTGCGACATCGCGTAGTTCGGCGGCGCCGACGGCCCACAAGACGTTCATGATGCGAAAGCCGGCCCATGTCCAGCCACGTCGCCGGTGCACGGCCTCGAAATCGCGGGACAGTCGGTGCTGCAGTCGGGTCAGGTTGAACACCAGCTCAGCGTGCTCAGCCGCGTCGCGGTCGACGATGCCGTCTGCCTGCAGGCGCCGTGCCAACAGCGACCGGTACTCCTCGACGGTGATCGTACGGGCCGATGGATGCTGCGAGGCCATGCTCGATTATCGCGCGCCGGTATAAAAACAACCTGCGCTTGGTCGTTTGACGCGGTGGTCGACAGCATCGGCTTACGTACGGGCCTGCGCGCATCTAGCTTCCTGGTGCGGGATCGCGTAGCGCAAAAGGCAGAACGAAACAGCAAGGATCCAGATACCGAAGGCGGTCAAACCAAGCCACCAGGCCAGCACACCATTCCACGCGATGACGCCTGTCTTGGCCAGACAGTTAAAGGCGCCTGGCAGAAAGCTGATCGCCGCCCACACGCTCAAATAGCCCAGCCAGCGCGGGAACACTGGTTGATCGTGCTTGTCCTGCAAGATCGCGATGGCCAGAAGAACCGCCTGCAGCGCGGCGCTGAATGGCAGCGCGACGAAAGTTATGGATGCGAGATCGTGTAGGTGGTAGGTGAAGCTGGGATCGACCTCGGGCCGGAAGGCGGCGACCATCCACATGACGGTCGGTACGTAGAACTCGATAATGAGAACCGCGCCGAGCATTGCCTGTGTCAACGCCAACGGCGCGAATTCGCCTTCGATGCGCCGCATTTGGATGGCGATGGCAGCCGTCCACGGCCCCAGGAGTGTGACGCCGGCGCAGGCGACAATCAGGCCGAATCTGATCCGCACACCGTGGTCGGTGTACACCGCGACGATTTGTTCGAGCGTCTGGTTAGGTCCCGGCGGAGGGACGAAGCCGGCGATGACCCACATACCGACCAGCAGGACTACCAAACTGGCTACGCCACAGTACGCCATTAACCGCTGGTTTGCCGCGCTCGCGCGGCCAGCGGCATAAGAGTTGACGATATCGTTCTCGGTCATTGGGCCTACCCTCGTGTCCTCTGGAAATTCGTTGTGCCGCAACGCAGCTTCAGCTGTCCTTCATGTCGCTTTCCGACGGCCGGTCGTTTACGGCGGTGTGGGCCGACTACCATTGGCGAGCTCGGCGCTGAAGCCGGAGATGAGCAGGTCCAGTCCGTGCCGAAACGAGGCATCGGAGATGTGGTTGGGGTAGTGCTCGATGCCCGCGTTCAACAGCGGGAACTCGTCGGCGGGCAGTTGGCGGATCCGGTCCTTGAGTGGCTCGCTGTCGAGTGTGGCGGCTTGGACGGAGGCGAACCCTTGCGCATAGCTGGCGATGATTCCCATTGCTTCGAGGGCGGCGGGGAGTTCGAAGCCCGCTTCGGTGAGCACACTGACCATCTGCTCGCGGACGCGGAACAGCGTGGGGTGCGGGGTTGCGTGCGCCCGCAGGATTCGGCCGACGTTGGGATGGCGCACGACGATGTCGTGAATCGTCAGCGCCTGTTCGCGGAGGCGGTCCTGCCACGGCGCGTCGCGGTGGTCGGCCCCGTCGAGTGATTCGAACAGGGATGCGGCGATCGCTTCGAGAAGTTCGTCCTTATTGGGGAAGTAGCCGTAGAGGCTCATCGTGCCCAAGCCCAGATGCTGGGCAAGAGCCCGGATCGTCAGCTCGGTTCCAGGGTCTCGGTCGATGAGCTCGATCGCGGCGGCGACGATCTCGGCCTGGGTGTATCGGGGTTGGATGCCGCGTTTTCCCATCGAAGCATCCTAGGCGGCACGGACGCAGCGGCCGCCCGACGCGCGTTCACGCACCGTTCTCGTCGAGCGGCGGGCGATCTTTGTGGATGGGTGTGGCCAATGGACCCCAGCCCGACACGTTCAGCCTCTCTTCCTCTCACGCCAGGCTGTGATCAGCTTGGCGTTCTGACGAGGAGTGCTGCCGTACGTAGCGATCTCGTCCGCCCCGGCATCGATGAAGCGCTCCAGGTTGGTCACGCACTCGTCGACCGTCCCGATCGCGCAGCTGTCGAAGATCCACTCTCGCGGCAGCAACGAGGCCGGGCCCAACATCTCGTGTCGGTGGAAGGTCAGGTCCGCCGCGCGCGTCAGCCCCTGGAACTGCGGGTGGTTGCGCATCTCGTTGACCGGACCGAGATCCCAGCCGTTCGCAGTCGCGAGCGCGTCACCGTAATACGGGTACTGCAGATAGGTCACCAAGCGGCCGGCGCTGATCGACATCGCCTCGACCTCATCCATGTCCGGCGCGGTCACCACCGGCACCACGACCCTGATCTCGCTCGGGTCGCGATCGACGCGCTCGCACGCCACACGAATGCGCTCCTTCGCCGCGGCAACCATCACCGGCGTGACGATCGGTGGCAGGATCACACCGTCCAACCGTGACTCGGCGAGCAGCCGCGCGCCCGCCTCGTGCGCGAAGCCGGCCAGCCAGATCTCCGGCGGGCGCCCTTCGTAGGTCTCCGCGAATTTCAGGTGCTCGAACCGTCCCGCCGGCCCGTCGTAGTTGACGGCCTCTCCGGCCCACAGCCGCCGGTAGATGTCGATGTAGTCGGCCATCGCCTCAAACGTCGTGACCTTGATCCCCATCCCCTTGAACGCCCCCTTCTCACCGCGCCCGAGCCCGAGGATGAACCGCTCACCGTGCACGGCGTGGAACGTCGCGCCGAGCGCCGCCGTCGACCACGCGTGCCGCGTGCTCGGCACCACGATCCCCGTCCCGATCTCGAGCCGCGTCGTCCGCGCGCCAATCGCCGAGAGGATCACATCCGCCTGCTTGATGTCCCATCGCTCCGACAGCCACACGCGCCGGTACCCGAGCGCCTCGGCATCGACGCCGTCCTGGACGCCCTGGGCCGGCGTGCGGCCCTCCGTCTCGCGCTCATATCGCTCCGGGTTCGAGCTGACCGCTCCGGCGATGATGAACGCGCTCATGTCATCGGCCACGGGGGCCAGATCAGTGCTCGTCATGTAAAGACCGTACTGTGTACGGTCTTTAGTTGTCAAGCGGCTTGTACTCGGTCGAGGTAGGCGCCCATACCCGGTACTTCGAACACGGGCGCGTGCTCGCGCATCGCCTCAAACAGCGGCCACGGCGGGTCGAGCATGGCCGGGTCCAACCCGGCTGCGCCTTCGGTGGCCGTGGTATCGGTCATGGCTTGACTTCCCTGCTGGACGACTCCTGCACGACATGGCCGGACTGGTTGTTCTCAACGCGATCGAGGACCTCGACACTGCCGGTGTTGCCGTCGACGCGGACGAGGTCGCCTGTGCGTAGAACGCTGCTAGCGGTGCGGGTGTTGACCACACAGGGAACACCGAGTTCTCGCGCGACGACGGCGGCGTGGCTCAGCGGGCCGCCGATGTCGACGATCAGCGCGCCGGACAGGAACATGATCGACGCCCAGCTCGGATCGGTGGTCGAAGTGACGAGCACCTCGCCGGGCTCTACCTCGGCGAAGGAGGGGTCGACCACGACCCGCACTCGCCCTTCCACCACGCCGGCGCTGACCCCGAGGCCACTGATCGCCTCGATCGCCCCGGTCATGGATCCCCCCGCTCGGCGAGGGTCCGCTGCAATGGCAGTCGGGTCGGGTAGCCCGCGCCAGTTGCCCGGCAATCGTATTGCTTCATACTCACGCCCCCGTTCTCGCCGAAGTTGCGCTAAATCGGCCGCGTCGGCTGGCAGGACATCGGTCAGCTCATCGACCGTCAGCTGAAAGACGTCCCCGGCCGAGATGAGCCGGCCTTCCGCGACCAGGTGCTCGCCGAGACGCCGCGCAGCCCCACGCGCGACGTCGAGCGACTGCAGAAACGCGCGCTTGCCCACTCCGCGCAGGGGAAGCAATCGTTCGGCAAAGGTGAGAACTAGCCGGGCCATGGGCCGTTGGGTAACTGGGAGTGCCGCCAACAGGAGTCGCTGCAGCTCGGGAAGACGCTCCCGGGCCACGCGCTCGCGTTGCACCGGATCCTCTGCATCCGGGCGGTCGGCGTAGCTACGGATCATCCGCTCCAGTGGCGCGGGGTCCTCCCGCCAAACACGGCTGGAGACCTCGCCTTCAAATGGACCGTGGAATCCGTGGCTCGCGACGACGTCGCCGATTGTCAGCACGCCTCTGGAGGCCAGCCAGATATCGGAGATGATGGCCATTTCGGCTCCACCGGTTCCACTCAGCGCCCCGACGTCACCCACACCAGCCCGCTCGACCAGCTTGGTCAACTCCACCAAGAGTGGCTGTACCACCGCCAGTAGGGCCAAGGAGTGCCAAGTCAATGACTCGTCGAATCGCTGCACGGCATCGCGCAGGGTCGAGACAGTCTCTGATCGGGTCAGCCGAGAAATCGTGGGAGTAGTCGAGCGCCACCAACCGTCGATGACCCTCGCGCGTCGTCGGACCTCGCCGGGTGCCACGATCATCGCCCGGGGAAGTTTGATGGCGATGACCGGATAACGACGCCTGGTGGGGGCGAAGATCATGGTCTCAGGGACCCTGCCGAACATGTTCGCCACGAGATCCGCGCCGTCGACACCGGGCATCCGGTCGCCCATGGTCGCCAGGTATTCCATACGCAACGCGATCCGCCCATAAAAGGGCCGCACCATCGGCGGAAATCGGCGTCGATCCGCGGCGGAGAAGATGCCCATCCGGTAAGCCACCTCGCGAGGCATCCGGTCGCCGGTGGCACCCCACATACTCCAGCTCAACGGGCTTAGCACTCCGGGCGCGGCCTCGCCCACGTTGTCGGTGGACCAATGCGAGTCTGCCGGGCCCGGGTCGTGCAGGACGTCCCAGCCTTCACCGGGCACCGGTCAGCCTCTTCAGCTTCATCAACTGGGCAAACCCGTCGTACCAGATGCCTTGGCAGGGACCGTATCCGAGATGTCCGTCCGCGTCGGTCCAGCGGACTACGCTGTCGTAGGTGCCAGCGTTGGGCCAAGAGGGAATCGAGGCGAGCGCTACCGCCTCGCCGGTGAAGCGATAACGCGCACCGGTGTTATCACGGGCCTCGATGGTCTGTCGTAATGGCGCCGGCAGCTGGGGGTGCAGCTCGTCGACAGAGCGGCAGACCTCAGTCACCTCGCGTAGCTCGCCATCGGCGCAGATCCACGCGAAGTGGTACTCGGGGGCACCTGGGGGGATCGCCAGCGCGCCAGCCCATACCGGTTCGGTTTCCGGTGATTCAAAGCCGACTTGGTTGAAGGCCAGGCGCGTGTCCGGGAAGTAGATCGGTGTCCAAGCTACCGGCGGGTCGTGGCGCCCACCGCGTTGCTCCGTTCGGCTTTGCCGCCACGAGCGGTCTCGCGGCATGTAGCAGTCAACCGAATAATTTCGCGTTCGTAACGTCACCTCGCCCACACAGTGCATGAATTGTTCGGTGCCGCCCGGTCCGTCAGACTCGTGGATGTTCTCCCCAGGAATCACTGCCGATCGTGCAACCAACGGGGTCACGGCGGTGTGCACGAGGTCGAACGAGGTCGTCCCGTCGCTGCTGGCATACGTGGTGCGCGCGGAACGGCCCAACTCCAAAAAGTCGATCCGGAAGCCGTTGGCGGTGGTAATGGCCTGCCCGGTCACTTGCGGGTAGGGCATGGCCATTTGCCAATCCAAGAACGCTGCGTCCAGATGCGTGGGGTTGTCCAGCCCCTCGAAGATGACCACGCTGCCCTGCGAGAGCGGGAAGAAGGGTTGATAGCGGATGTAGAGAAACCCACCGATAGCGGCCTCGGGAACTTGGAAACCGAAGTAGTGCGTGTGCACTGTGGAGGGCTCCCACGGGCCCGCGCCAGGTTCGACACCGATCAGGTCGGTGTCTGCTGGATGGGTCTGCAATGCCATCTCAGGACCACCGCCAAGTTCCGAGAACCTTTGTCGTCGAGTTCAGCATCACGGACCCTTCACCAGATATGGCACACACTGTCCCAAAAACGAATCAATTGATTTTGTCAACGATACGAAGGGTCTCATGCCTCCGTCAATAATGCAGCGTGTCCAGTTCTTGGCACATCAAGTGCCACAAATCGAACAGAGGCTAGAATGCCGTAGTGCCCCTCAGCCAGGAAGAGGTCGAGGCCCGTCGCTTTGCCGCACGCAAACGGGAGATCACAGAGCGGCTCCTGCCAGTGGTGGAGCAGAAACTCACCGAGGACGGCAGCTACGTCAACCTCCGGCTCGACCAGATCCTGCAGGAGGCCTTGCTATCGCGGTCCACCTTCTACCGCTACTTTCGCGACAAGAGCGAACTATTGCTAGCGCTCATCGACCCCGTGCTCGACGACGTCCGCGTCGCGGCGACCCGCCCACTCGATCGCACGTCAGCCCCGACATACGAAGAGCTGAGGACCGACTTACGGCGTAACTCCGATATCTATCGTCGGCACATCCCGCTGCTGAACGCCCTGGTTGAAATGTCATATTCCGACCCTCAGATCCGCGCTCACTTCCACCAGGGTTTCGCTGGCGTGCACGAGACCATCAGTCGACAGATCGCTTACGGACAAGACGCCGGTTTCATCCGCCCTGACATTCGTGCGCCACAGACCGCGGCGTGGATCACCTGGATAGCCGAGCGCGGTA
>Ga0209693_10001060_pt1 | contig 11573 bp, 12 predicted proteins | sample HubBroMetageWRM3_FD_188345 | JGI IMG/M metagenome (GOLD analysis project Ga0209693, IMG submission 188345) | Warmed soil microbial communities from the Hubbard Brook experimental Forest, New Hampshire - Hubbard Brook CCASE Soil Metagenome WRM 3... | ecosystem: Environmental > Terrestrial > Soil...
CGAGCCTGCTGGCCCAGTCCGAAGCGACCCACCACGGCTGCGACCAGGTGGTGTTCCTCGACGCGGTCGAGCAGCGCTGGATCGAAGAGCTGGGCGGCATGAACATCTTCTTCGTCTTCAACGACGGCTCGATGACGACGCCACCGCTGGGCGGCACGATCCTGCCGGGCATCACGCGCGCGTCACTGATCACCCTGGCCAACGACAAGGGCATCAAGGTTCGCGAGGACCGCTACTCGATCGACCAATGGCGCGCCGACGCCGCCAGCGGCCGCCTCCGGGAGGCCTTCGCCTGCGGCACGGCGGCCGTCGTCACGCCGATCGGCACGGTCCGCAGCAGGGATGGCGAGTTCAAGATCGGAAATGGCGGCCCCGGCACCAAGACCGAGGAATTGAAAGCGGCTCTGGTCGGCATCCAGCGCGGGCGCGCGACCGACGCGCATGGCTGGATCCACAGGGTCTTCTGAGCGTCTTGCCGGACCGCGGACCTCCAGGTCCGCTCGTGTCGTTGTATCAACGATGAAGATGCGGACCTGGAGGTCCGCGGTCCGGCAAGAGCTAGAACAGGCGCCCGCCGTTCGGAGCCTTCTTGTCCGGCACGACCAGCACGACGGCACCGTCACCGTCGGGAAAACCCAGGGTCAGCACTTCCGACATGAACTTGCCGATCTGGCGCGGCGGGAAGTTGACCACCGCCGCGACCTGGCGGCCGACCAGGCTTTGCGGCGCGTAGTGAACGGTGAGCTGCGCCGAGGATTTCTTGACGCCGATCTCGGGCCCGAAATCGATCGACAGTCGCAGCGCAGGCTTGCGCGCGCCCTCGAGCGGCGCTGCCTCGAGGATCGTGCCGACGCGGATATCGACCCTGGCGAAGTCGTCGTAGGTGATCTGGTTCATGGTGCGTACACCGTAACAAAAAAAGGGGCCGCGAAGCGGCCCCTTTTCCGGTCGGCGCGGACGCCAACGAATTACTTCTTGGCGATCGCAGCCTTGACCTCTTCGGTCAGCTCGGAAACGCGGTGGCTGAGCGCGGCGAACGCCTCGGTGTGGCCCTTGCTGTAGAGCTCGGTCAGCTCCTTGGTGTTGGCGATGGCAGCCTCGTAGCTCTTCTTGACGAAGTCGATCTGCTTGGCGGCCTTCTCCTCGACGGTGGCGGCGCCCAGCACGTCGCTGCCGTGCTTGGAGAAATCCTCCATCGCGGCGCGCACCATGTCGCCCTGGCGCTGGGCAATTGCCTTCATCGACTCGACGGCCGTGGTGTTGGCCGTGGTCAGCGCGGCAAAGTTCTTGCGCGTGGCCTCGACGATGGTCTCGACATTGATCATCGGGAACTTGAAGTCGCCGGCAAACTTGCTGAAGTCGAAATCGGCGAACGGATTTTTGAAAGCGCCAGTGGCGTACATGGGAATCTCCTGGGAGGGCGAAAACGCGTTGAAAACTCGGGGCTGCGCCGCTTTGCTGCGATGCACAACGGAGCTCAATTTAGGCTCGCAACGCAGCAAGTCAAGGGACATTTTTGTGCACTGCACAAAAATTTCACGGAGCGGGCGAATTCTCGCTCGGCGCGGGGTCCGCCGATTTGGGCGATTTCGCATATTTATCAAAGAATTGAGCCCATCTCTCCGCCATTTTGAGACGATTGTCCAAGGCAGCCATGGTCTTGGACAAATCGGCCGTCTCATCACGGTCGAAGATTCGAGAAACGGCATAATGAATCGCTATAAGGCCGTTTTGCCGCAACGCACCACTCAGGCCGTCGCTCGGCACTGAGGCTGCTTCCAGCATGGCCGCCATCGACCGGCGGAGCGCCGGACCCAACGCCAGCGCCAGCATGGGGTCACGCGTGCCGGCGCGGCGGATCGCGCCCAGCGCCGGGCGATGGGGACGCAGCGCGTCGTAGCGGCGCATCATGACGTCGAACAGCCGGTCGCGCGCGGTCTCCTCGGGATCGTTTCGGTTGGGCGTGCCGGCCAGCACCTCGGCGTCGATGCGCGCCATGAAGGCTGCCACCAAGGCCACCTTGTCGGGATAGACGCGATAGAGATCGGCCACGCCCAAGCCCGCGGCCTCGGCCACGTTGCGCAACGCCACGGCGGCGAAGCCCTTCTCCGCGATCAGGCCGAGAAAGGCATCGAGGGCGGTGTCGTTGATGGATTTCACGCGGCGAGTTCCCTCGATCGGCGCGAGGCTGCCGCCAACGCCTTGTCGAACACCGGCTGGATGCCGTCGGCCGCCATCAATACCTTCAGCGCCTCGGCTGTGGTGCCGCCCGGGCTCGTCACGTTCACGCGCAACTGCGACGCCGGTTCGCTGGACTGCTTCAGCAGCTCGCCGCTCCCCGCGACCGTGGTGCGCGCAAGCTGCATGGCCATCTCGGGCGTCAGCCCGAGCTTGGCGCCGGCCGCCGCCATCGCCTCGACCAGCAGGAAGACGTAGGCCGGTCCGCTGCCCGACAGGGCCGTCACCGGATCCATCAACGCCTCGTCGTCGACCCACAGCACCTGGCCGACGGCCTCGAGCAGCTCGTGGCAGCGCTTCTTCTCAGCTGCCGAGACGCCTTTCGCCGTCGTCGCCACCGTGATGCCCTGTCGTACAGCCGCCGGCGTGTTGGGCATCGAGCGCACGACCTTGGCCGCGGCGCCGAGATGGGCGGCGAAATACTTGAGCGTCTTGCCGGCCGCAATCGACAGGAACACCGAGCCCTCGTCGGCAAAGCGCTTGAGGTCGGGCAACACCGCGTCCATCGATTGCGGCTTCACCGCCAGCACGATGATGTCCGGCCGCTCACTCACTTCGGAGGTCGAGGCGACCGTCCGCAGCCCCGGCTTCGTTGGCCGGAGCGAATCGACCGGCTCGGCCACGATCGCGTCCGCCGCCGCGAGGCCGCGCGCCAGCCAGCCGTCGAGCATGGCGCCACCCATCTTGCCGCAACCGACCAGCAGCAGCTTGCCCATCGTCTGGTCCTCACCTGCCCTTGAATTTCGCCGGCCGCTTCTCGCGGAAGGCGGCGGAACCTTCCTTGCGATCCTCGCTGCCGGCGATGCGTTCGAGCTTGTAGCGTTCGGGCACGAAGATCTCGGCCGGACCGCGCGGCAGCGTCTGGTTGGCGAAGTCGCGCAGCGTGCGGATCACCAGCGGCGCCGAATCGGCGATGATCTTGGCCATGCGGCGCGCCTCGGCACGCTCTTCGCCGAGCGGCACGACCTTGTTGACGAAGCCAACATCGTAAGCGCGCTTCACGGAGATCTCTTCCCCCAGGAGCAGGAGCTCCATGGCGACTTTATGCGGCATGCGCGAGACGATGCCGGGCATCAGGCCGCCGAACACGCCGACCTTGGCCTCGGGATACATGAACCTGGTGGTATCGGCCGACACCATGAGATCGCACGTCATGACCATGCAGATCGCGCCGCCGATCACCCAGCCCTGGGTGGCGGCGATCACCGGCTTGGTGAGCTTGTGGCTGACATCGGGGACAGCCTTCCACATCGCGGACGGCGGCTCCTTGAGGTCGGCGCCGACGCAGAAAGCCGGCCCGTCGGCCTGCAGAATGGCGACCTGGTCGCCGCCCGCCTCGAAGCCGCGATAGGCCTCGTAGAGCTCGTCGCACAAGGCCTGGCTGAGCGCATTGCGCTTGTCGGCGCGCGTCATGGTGAGGGTGGTGATGCCTTCGCTCGACTCGACTTTGACCAAACCCACTGGCGTCCTCCGGTCCTTCTTGCGCCGGATGCTAGCAGCCGCCCATACTCGCCGCATCAGGAGACAGTCATGCAAACACGCAACCCTTTCATCGACGACCTCACCAAGATGGCCAACGGCGCCATGGGCGCGCTGACCGGCGTCAAGGACGAGGTCGAAGCCCGCATCCGCGACCAGATCGCCAAGATCCTGGACGGCATGGACATTCCGCGCCGTGACGAGTTCGACGCCGTGAAGGCGATGGCCGCCAAGGCACGCGAGGAGAACGAGGAACTGAAGAAGCAGATCGCCGAGTTGCAGGCCAAGCTCGAGGGGCGCTGATCTCATGCGCGTTGGCGTCGAGGTCGGCGGCACCTTCACCGACCTGGTAGCCGTCGACGGCGGCAAGGTCGTCGTCACCAAGGTGCCGAGCACGCCTAGAAACCCAGACATCGGTGCGTTCGCAGCACTCACCGCGTCGGGCATCGACCTCTCGCGCATCGAAGATCTCGGCCACGGCTCGACGGTCGCCACCAACGCTGTACTGGAGCGCAAGGTAGCGGCGGTGGCCTTCATCGCCACGGCGGGTTTTCGCGACCTGCTGTTCATGCAACGCCACGACCGGCGCAACATCTACGACCTCTTCTACGCCAAGCCCTCGCCGCCGGTGCGCCGCAAGGATTGCTTCGAGGCGGCGGAGCGGCTCGGCGCCGACGGCTCGGTCGTCGCGCCGCTCGACGAAGCCGCGGTCAGGGGCGCGCTGATCCCGGCGCTCAAGGCCGGCGGCTATCGCGCGGTCGCGATCTGCCTGCTCAACGCCTACGCCAATCCCGAGCATGAAAAGCGGCTGGCGGTGTTAATCACCGAGGCGCTGCCCGGCGTGCTGGTCACCGCGAGCCACCAGGTGGCGCGCGAGTTCCGCGAGTTCGAGCGCGCCTCGACGACGCTATTATCGGCCTACGTGCAGCCGGTGATCGACGGCTACCTGCACCGCTTCGAGAGCAAGCTGGCGGAGTCAGGCTTCACGGGCCGCTTCACGGTCATGCAATCCAACGGCGGGCGCCTGCCGGCCGGGGCGATGCGCCAGAGCGCCATCACCGCGCTTTATTCCGGCCCGGCCGCCGGCGTGGTCGGCGCGACGCGGCAGGCGGCGCGCTCGGGCTTCCAGGACCTCATCACCTTCGACATGGGCGGCACCTCGACCGACGTCTGCCTGGTGCAGGACGGACGGCCGTCGCTTGCCTCGGAGAGCGAGATCGATGGCCTGCCGATCCGCACGCCCGTCCTCGACATCGTGTCGGTCGGCGCCGGCGGCGGCTCGATCGTCTGGGTCGACGACGGCGGCATGCTGCGGGTCGGCCCGCAAAGCGCCGGCGCCGATCCGGGACCGGCCTGCTACGGCAAAGGCGGCCCGGCGCCCGCCACGACCGACGCCCACATCGTCATCGGCACCATCCGGCCCGGCGCCTTCCTGGGCGGTCGGATGAGTCTCGATGGCGACGCCGCGCGGCGCGCCTTTCAGCCGTTGGCTGCGCGCTTCGGTCTCAGCATCGAGCAGGCCGCCTCCTCGGCGCTGCAGCTCGCCGACGCCAACATCGTGCGCGCCATCCAGCTCGTCTCGACCGAGCGCGGCCGGGATCCGCGCGACTACGCGCTGGTGCCGTTCGGTGGCGCGGGGCCATTGCATGCCGCGCGCATCGCCGAGGAGCTCGGCATCTCGACCATCGTCGTGCCACCCAATGCCGGCGTGATCTCGGCCTACGGCCTGGTGGCGTCGGACTACACCAAGTTCGACGCCGTCACGCGCAAGATGAAGCTCGACGAAGCGGCCGCCCAGGAAGCAGGACGCATCTTCGGCGAGATGCGCGCCAGGCTCGCCAACCAGTTCGCCGACATGAAACTGCCGGGCGACCTCGTCTACACCCACACGCTCGACATGCGGTTCGTCGGCCAGGCCTTCGAGGTCGGTGTCGAGGTGCCGGCCGACCGGCTCGAATCGCTGGATGCAGCCTATCTCGCCGAGCTGTTTGCCGACGCCCATCACCGCACCTTCATGCATGGCGCCACCCTCGACCGTCCGGTGGAGATCGTGACGCTCAGGGTCGGCGCCACCCTGCCGATCGGCGCCGCGCCGCGACTCGACCGCGAGATGCTGGCCGCGCGTGCGCCCGAAGCCACCAGGATCTTCCACGGTGAGGCGTGGATCGACTGCGCCCGCTATACGTCCGAAGCGCTCACCGCGGGCCAGAAGATCGCCGGCCCCGCCATCATCGAGGGCTACACCGCCACCACCTGGGTGTCGCCCGGCTGGACGGCTGAACTCGACCCGGCGGACAATATGATCTTGCGCAGATCTTGAGGGCGGAGACCGTCATGAGCCAGTTGGGTCCCATCGATTATGCCGTGCTCAGCCAGGCGCTGATCGCCTCGGCGCGCGAGATGGGCGTAAAACTGATCCGCTCGGCCTACTCGACCATCCTGCGCGAGGCGCGCGACGGCTCGGCCGGCCTGATGGACCGCCACGGCAACACGGTGGCCCAGGCCGAGCTCATTCCCATGCAGCTCGGGCCGATCGGCGAAACGCTGCGCGCCTGCCTGAAACGTCATCCGGTCGAGACGCTGAAGGAAGGCGACTTTTTGATCAACAACGACCCGTTCGAGGGCGGCCAGCACATCCCGGACGTGTTCATCTTCACGCCGATCTTCGTCGGCGGCAGGGTCGTGGGCTTCGGCGCCTCGGTGGCGCACCATCTCGATCTCGGCGGCGGCGCGCCCGGCCTCAACATCCACGCCTCGGACGTCTATCAGGAGGGCATACGCTTTCCGCCCTCGCGCTACAGTTTCGAGCACGACTGGAATGGCGGCTCCTTCGAGCGCCTGGTCACCGCCAACGTGCGCGTACCCGACCTCACGATCGGCGACTTCAATGCCCAGTTCGCCGCCAATGCGATCGGCGTATTGCGCGTCAAGCAGCTCTGCGAGCGCTACGGCGCCGACAAGGTCGAAGCGGCGATGGCCGAGATGCAGGACTACTCCGAGCGCCGCGTGCGCGCCGCCATCGCCCAGGCGCCCAAAGGCACCTTCTACGGCGAGGACGCGGTCGACGACGATGGGCTCACCGACGATCCGCTGGTGGTCAAGGCCAAGGTCACCATCGGCGAGGACTCCGTCGAGATCGATTTCGAGGGCACCTGCGCGCAGGTCAAGCGCAACCTCAACTGCCCCTACTCAAGCACGCTCTCGGCGGCGCTTTCCTGCGTGAAGTCGGTGCTGACCAGCCCGGACATTCCCTACAACGAGGGCATGGCGCGGCCGATCACGATCAAGGTGCCTTACGGCTCGCTGCTCAACCCGCGGCCGCCGGCGCCGGTGCGCGCGCGCATGATCCCGGCCTATCGGGTGTTCAACGCCGTGATGAAGGCGATGGCGCAGGCGCTGCCCGACAAGGTGATCGCGACCGGCTTCGACTGCACGACCGCGTTTTGCCTTAGCCGCCTCGGCGAAAACGGTTATAGCGTCTACTTGGAAATCTTCGGCGGCGGCTACGGCGCCTCGAAGGGCGCCGACGGCTGTGACGCCGTCGACTCGCCGCTCAGCAACTGCTCCAACGCGCCGGTCGAATCGCTCGACATCGACTACGATTTCTTCCGCATCGTCGGCTACGAGCTGGCGCCCGATTCGTTCGGCCTGGGCGCGCGCCGCGGCGGCGCCGGCTTCACCCGCCGCTGCGAGATCCTGAAGGACGACGTGCAACTCGCAATCTACTCCGACCGCTTCCGCCTCGCGCCCGAGGGCCTTCTAGGCGGCGAGCCCGGCCAGCGCGGCTATTGCCGCATTCATCGCGCCAACGGCACGGTCGAGGAGCTTAAGAGCAAGGCCGCCGTCGATCTCGCCCAGGGCGACGTCGTCGAGATGTTCGTGGGCGGTGGCGGCGGCTTCGGCCGCGTATCCGAGCGCCCCGACGCGCTGATCGACCGCGACCTGGCTGATGGCCTATTAACGCGCGATCCGCGCGCTGTGCGGAAGCTGGCGGCAGAGTAAAAGAGATGGCGAGGCGACGGATCAAGGCCACCTCGCAGTCAACAGCCGGTATGCGCATACCCGTCTTTGTTTCATGTCCGACTGATCTCAACCCGGATCAGGATGCAGTTCGAAAAGCGATACTGAAAATTCTCAAAGACGAGATGCTCGAAGCGAGAGCTTTGGGAAGAACCGACTATCCGTTGACGCTGCCACTCGCCGAGGTATGTGTCATTGCTGCCCACTGCGCCGGCGGCCTCATCCTCGGCTTTGAGCAATTCAGAGCGACCGCTGGCACTTACAAATTTCTGGCGCAAGACACCGAGGGCAAAAGCGTATCTCGTACTGTCAAGAAACTGGCTCAGTTTCCGACTCCATGGAATCACATGGAGGCGTCGATCATGTTTTCCCTGGGCAAGCCGCTGATGATCATGCGCGAACAGGGGATCAGCGGGGGCGTATTCGACCAGGGCGTGGCAAGCACATTCACTCACGAACTGCCCAAGGACTTGGCTACCTTCACCAAGAAAAGGGATCAAATCAGACAGGTCATTAAAACGTGGCGTAGCCAAGTCTACGCCACGTACAAGAATGTTTGGGCCTTCGCGGATCGCTACTGAAACAGGCTTCTGCGGCCGAAGTGTCAGTAAGTCTTGTATTCCAAAAACTTGCCCGACATGCCGATCTTCACTCGGTCGCCCTTCTGGTCGGGCTGGCGCTCCAGGGTCATGTCGAAGTCGATGGCGCTCATGATGCCGTCGCCGAACTCCTCCTGGATCAGCTCCTTCCAGGTCGTGCCATAGACCAGCACCAGCTCGTAGAAGCGGTAGATCAGCGGATCGGTCGGCGGCACCTGGGTTAGCGAGCCGCGGTACGGCACTTCCTGCAGAAGCAGCGTCTCCTCCTTGCCCAGCCCGAACAGCTTGGCAGCCTTGGTCGCCTGCTCCTTGGTCATCTTCATCTGGCCCATGCAGGCCGCGGTGACGATGATCTTCGAGGCGCCGCCGATCTTCTTGGCGATCTCCTCCCAGGTGAGCTCCTTCAAGCGCTTGGCCGTGAGGATCTTTTCCGTGACTTCTGCCCGTTTCATTGCTGTCTCCCGTCTACCTTCTTCAATGCGAGTGCCGGAACGGCACGACTTCGGCCGGCGGATTGACCGCCGCCAGGCCCGGCTTCACCAGCTTCACGCGCCGCGGATCGTAGCCGGTGCCTGCGATCTCCTGGTCGAACGCCTTGGAGCGGTTGACCAGGAACTCCACGAGATGGTTGCGAATGGCGTAATACTGCGGATGGCGATGCAGATCGTTCCGGTGCCGCTCGTTCCGCGGCATGGTGTTCTGCACGATCTCGGCGATCCGGGCACCCGGCCCGTTGGTCATCAGCACGATCCTGTCGGCGAGCAAAATCGCCTCGTCGACATCGTGGGTGATCATGAACACCGTCTGGTTGGTGTCGGCGCAGATGCGCAACACCTCGTCCTGCAGCATGCCGCGGGTCAGCGCATCGAGCGCGCTGAACGGTTCGTCCATCAGCAGCATCTTGGGCTGGATGGAAAGCGCGCGCGCAATGCCGACCCGCTGCTTCATGCCGCCCGAGAGCTGCGACGGCTTCTTGGTCTCGGCGCCCCTGAGGCCGACCAGCTCGATGAACTTGCGGGCGTGGTCCTGCACGCGGGCGCGGTCCCACGACGGCCAGCGCGAGGAGACGGCGAAGGCGATGTTGCCCATCACCGAGAGCCACGGCAGCAAAGCGTGGCCCTGGAAGATTACCGCGCGATCGAGGCTCGGCCCGTCGATCTCGCGGTTGTCGACGATGACGGCGCCTTCGCTCGGCCGGTCGAGGCCGGCCAGCACGTTCAGGATGGTGGTCTTGCCGCAACCGGAATGGCCGATCAGGCAGACGAACTCGCCACGGTCGACGCCGAACCAGATGTTTTCGAAGACCGCCAGCTGGCTGGAATCGCCGAAGCGGCGGGCCAGGCCCTCGATACTGATCAGGGGGCGTTCCATCGGCCTATTCCGGGTAGGTCACGAGCTTGGTGAGCCACGCCAGCCCCTGATCGAGCAGCAGGCCGACCAGTCCGATCAGCAGGATGGCGGTGACGATGTTGGCGATCGAGAGGTTGTTCCACTCGTTCCACACGAAGTAGCCGATGCCGGTGCCGCCCACCAGCATCTCGGCCGCCACGATGACCAGCCAGGCGATGCCGATGGAGATGCGCATGCCGGTCATGATGGTGGGCGCCGCAGCCGGCAGGATGACCTTGAAGGCCGTGCGGAACGGCCCGACCTCGAGCGTGCGCGCCACGTTCAGCCATTCCTTGCGCACGCTCGCCACGCCGAACGCGGTGTTGATCAGCATCGGCCAGATCGAGCAGATGAAGATCACGAAGATCGAGGAGATGGCGCTGTCCTTGATGGTGTAGAGCGCGAGCGGCATCCAGGCGAGCGGCGATACCGGCTTCAGGATCTGGATGAAGGGATCGAGCGCGCGATAGACCAGCGGCGACATGCCGATCAGGAAGCCGAGCGGCACTGCCACCAGTGCCGCCAGGGCGAAGCCCAGCAGCACGCGGCCCAGCGAATAGGCGAGCTGGATGCCGATGCCCTTGTCGTTACTGCCGCGCACATAGAACGGATCGCTGAGATGCTTGAAAATCGTGGCGCCAACATCGGCCGGCGTCGGCATGGCCGACTTCGAGCCGCTGGCCGCGGCCGCGCCGACCAGCTTGGCGTATTCCGGATCCATCGCTGCGCCGCTGCCGGCCGCGGGCATCGTGGCGACCTGCCAGATCGCCACGATGCCGACGAAGATCAGCAGGGACAGCAGCGCCGCCCGCAATCCCAGCGAACCTTTCGACGGCACGCGATCAGCTCCGCTTGATGGCGAAGCTGTCGACGTAGGCGGCGGGCTTGGCAGGATCGAAGGCCTTGCCCATGACCACGATCGTCTTCTTGGTCGGGTCGGGCGGGGTGAGGCCCATCTCCTTCATCATGCTGGCGGTGTCGGTGGCCAGGAAGACCTCGGACGCCACCTTGGCGTAGTCGACATCCCCCTTGAGCTGCCCCCAGCGCTTCATCTGGGTCAGGATCCAGATGGCGAACTGGTTCCAGGGGAACGGGTCGAAGTCGATGCGGTTGGGATCCTTCTTCACCGAACCCAGGCCGTCGGCATAGGTGCCGGTCAGGATCTGCTCCAGCACCGTCTCGGGCTGGTTGAGGTAGTTGGTGGGCGCGATCGCCTTGGCGATCTCCTTGCGGTTCTCCTGCTTGGAGGCGAAAGCCGTGGCCTCGATGATCGACTTCAGGAGCGCGCGGTAGGCATTGGGATTCTGGGTGGCGAATTCCTTGCTGACGGTGAAGGCGCAGCAGGGATGGCCGTCCCACAACTCCTTGGTCAGGAGATGGATGAAGCCGATGCCGTCGAACACCGCGCGCTGGTTGAACGGGTCGGGACCGAGATAGCCGTCGATATTGTCGGCCCTGAGGTTGGCCACCATCTCCGGCGGCGGCACCGAGCGGATCGAGATGTCCTTGTCAGGATCGAGTCCGTGCTCGGCCACGTAGTAGCGCAGCAGGTAGTTGTGCATCGAGTAGTCGAACGGCACGGCGAAGCGGAGGCCCTTCCAGTCTTTCGGGTCGCGCTTGTCCTTATGCTTCATCGCCAGGGTGATCGCCTGACCGTTGATGTTCTCGATCGCGGGCATCGCCCACGGCACCGGGTTCGAGCCGATGCCCAGCGAGATGGCGAGCGGCATCGGCGAGAGCATGTGGGCGGCGTCGTATTCCTTGGCCAACGACTTGTCGCGGATTACCGCCCAGCCCGCCGTCTTCACCACTTCGACGTCGAGCCCGTGCTTGGAGTAGAAGCCCATC
>Ga0209693_10001061_pt1 | contig 11569 bp, 10 predicted proteins | sample HubBroMetageWRM3_FD_188345 | JGI IMG/M metagenome (GOLD analysis project Ga0209693, IMG submission 188345) | Warmed soil microbial communities from the Hubbard Brook experimental Forest, New Hampshire - Hubbard Brook CCASE Soil Metagenome WRM 3... | ecosystem: Environmental > Terrestrial > Soil...
CTTGACCTGGCCGCGCTCGTGCCTGCGGATGGCGGCGAGTCTGCCGGCACGTTCCTGGCCACGGGCCGGGACGGCATGGTCAGCGTGCTCAAGATCGGCCCGGACGCCGTCGGCGACTCCGCCGGCAGGCTGCGCGAACTGCTGACCGGGTGAGGCCCCTATAGCCGATCAGGGTCATGGCCGTCCCGGTGTCTTGGGACATCATGGTGGAGCAGGCGGGAAGATTCAAGTTTGCAGCTCCAGCCTGAAGGCTGCCGGCATTTTGTGTAGAACCACGGGTAGTCCCGCCAGCCCCTCACGTCAACATAACTATGTTCGAGGATTGCAATTGGGCTGGAGAAACATCGCACGGACAGGCCTGCGGTCCGGTAGAAAGGCCTGGATCGAGATCTATGGGAACACCAAATCGGGAAAAGTCAACGAACTGGAGCGGGCGACGGGAATCGAACCCGCATGACCAGCTTGGAAGGCTGGAGCTCTACCATTGAGCTACGCCCGCAGCAGCCGCCCGGTCAAACTCCGGAGCGGCTGTCACCCCGTAGCGTACCGTCTCCCCGCCGCGGAAGCCCGCAGTGAGAACATCAGCGGCACCCGCGGCTGCCCCGGCGGAAACCGGAACGTCCCGTCCTCCCGCCGCACCAACCAGTCGAAGCGCGCGAAGTCGTCGAAGTCCCACTCGTGCAAGAACTCGATCCGCAGCCCGGCCGCCACCAGCGACGTCACGATCTCGCCCAGGCCGTGCTGGAATTCCATGGTCCTTTGATGCGCAAGCGCCGGCCCGTCCGTATAGGTATACGGATAGTCCTCCACGAGCGGCTGGCGCTCGAAGTAGTCCCGCGCCACCGCCAGGCCGGACGAGCCGTCCAGGATCTGCGCGAACGGGTGCCCCTCCACCAGATACACGAACCCGCCCGGCGCGAGCAGCCCGGCCACCACCCGTGCCCAGCGTGGGATGTCGGGCAGCCACACCAGCGCGCCGACCCCGGTGTAGACGATGTCGAACCGCTGCCCGCCGAAGGCGGCCAGCGCGTCGTACACGTCCGCCACCACGAACGTCGCCGCCGGAAAACCGAGCTCCACAGCAAGCGACGAAGCCGCCGAGATCGCCGGGGCAGAGAAGTCCAGCCCGCTAACCAGCGCCCCCTGCCGGGCCCAGGACAAGGTGTCCAGCCCGATATGGCACTGCAGGTGGACAAGCGATAGACCGGACACCGAGCCCACCTCGGAAGCCTCAAACGGCCGCAGCGTAGACGCCCCGGCCCGGAATCCAGCCAGGTCGTAGAACGAGCTGGCCAGGTGCACCGGGACCCGGTCGTCCCAGTTCGCCCGGTTCAGTCCCTGCCAGTCGACCCCGTCGCCCTCCACCCCCGCAGCGTAGAGGCCCGGGGTGGCATAGTGAAACCAAGAACAGCCGACCCGGAGGAGACGAGCAGATGCCGGAAAACGCGCAGGCGCAGATAGGCGTCACCGGACTGGGCGTGATGGGCCGCAACCTGGCCCGCAACTTCGCCCGCCACGGCTACACCGTCGCCCTGCACAACCGGACGGCCTCTCGCGTCACGGACACCGTGAACCAGTTCGGCCACGAGGGAACCTTCGTTGGTACGCAAACCTCCCAGGACTTCGTACGAGCCCTCGAACGGCCACGGCGCCTGCTCATCATGGTCAACGCGGGCCAGGCCACCGACGCGGTGATCGACGAGTTCGCCCCCCTGCTCGAGCCGGGAGACATGCTCATCGACGGCGGCAACGCGCACTTCCTCGACACCCGCCGCCGCGAGGCCGCGCTCAAGCAGAGCAACCTGCACTTCGTCGGCATGGGCGTCTCCGGCGGCGAGGAGGGCGCGCTGCTCGGGCCGTCCATCATGCCGGGCGGGTCAACGGAGTCCTACCAGGCCCTAGGCCCCATGCTCGAGACGATCAGCGCCCACGTCGACGGAACTCCGTGCTGCACGCACATCGGCCCCGACGGCGCCGGCCACTTCGTCAAGATGGTGCACAACGGTATCGAGTATGCCGACATGCAGCTCATCGCGGAGGCCTACGACCTGCTCCGGCACGCCCTCGGCCTGACGCCCGCCCAGGCCGCCGAGACCTTCCGGACGTGGAACACCGGCCGGCTGAACTCCTACCTGATCGAGATCACCGCCGAGGTCCTGGCGCACACCGACGCAGCTACCGGCCAGCCGTTCGTCGACGTCGTGCTCGATCAGGCCGAGCAGAAGGGCACCGGCCGCTGGACCGTGCAGGACGCGCTCGACCTCGGCGTCCCGGTGAGCGGCATCGCCGAGGCGGTCTTCGCCCGGTCCCTGTCCGGCCACGCCGACCTGCGCCGCGCCGCCCGCAACCTGCCGGGACCAAGGCCCACCGGGTCGCAGAACAAGGACTTCGCCGACCAGGTCGAGCAGGCTCTGTACGCGTCCAAGCTGGTCTCCTACGCGCAGGGCTGGAACATGATGGACGTCGGCAGCCGCGAGTACGACTGGCACATCGACCTGGGCCAGATCGCCGTCATCTGGCGCGGCGGCTGCATCATCCGGGCCGCGTTCCTGGACCGGATCCGGGCCGCCTACCAGGCCAATCCCGAGCTGCCCACGCTGCTGGCCGACGAGGACTTCGGCAAGGAGCTCGCCACCGCCCAGGACTCCTGGCGCAACGTGGTGGCCACCGCCGCGCGCCTCGGCATCCCCGTCCCCGGCTTCTCGGCCGCGCTGGCCTACTACGACGCGCTGCGCGCCGAGCGCCTGCCCGCCGCCCTCATCCAGGGCCTGCGCGACTACTTCGGCGCGCACACCTACCGCCGTACGGACCGTGACGGCGTCTTCCACACCCTGTGGGCGCAGGACCGCTCCGAGGAAGTCCGTTAAATCCTTTTTGGGCCGAACGGACCCTTATGGCAGCGGTTCGGACACGCACTCGAACCACGTCACCATGCGCGTCCCGACCTGGTGGTAGTCCCACACGAGCGAGTAGGCCTCGACCAGCCGCAGTCCGCGTCCCGCTTCGGCCAGCTCGTCATCGCAGCGCAGGGTCGGTGCGGTGGGCCCGCCGTCGTCCTGGACCTCGACCCGCACGCGGCCGACGACGGTCCGGACCGTGACCGTGATGGTTCCGCCCTCCAGGCGCGAGTCGCTGTGGTTGACGCTGTTGGTGACCAGTTCGGACGTCAGCAGCGTCGCCCGCTCGGTGCCCGGATGGCCCACCCCAAGCACCTGCCTGATGAACGCCCGGGCCACGCTGACCTGCTCGGGCCGACCGCAGATGACCAGGCGGTGCCAGGCCTCAAGTTCGGCGATCGCGCCCTGGCGTGACGCGGGACGACTAGCCGCGACATCGGGAAGCGGTCTAGGCATTCCTCACCCTTCGCGACGGGCGCCGATACTGACCTAATTAATGGTCTGTTTATGCAAGCGTTCAGCACAGAATCTAGAAACATCCTGAGTATCTATCAGTAACACCGGCCGACGCAATGCCTTCGGCAGCATTCGCCGCGGGGCTTTGGCGTCCTTCGCTGCCGGGCTCCGGCGGCCTTCTCTGCGGCCTTCGGCGCCACCGGACCGGGCTCAGCCGGTTGTGCGCGCGGCCCCCACCCACGTCTGCGACGGCACTGCGGGGGTCTGCGGGTCCGGCCGCCACTGGGTGGCCTGCACCACTCCCGGCTCGACGAGCTCCAGTCCGCCGAACAGCGCGGCCACCTCGTCGTGGTTGCGCAGGGTGACCGTCTCGGCCATGCGCGAGCTGAGCCGGTTGAACGTCTCGGACATCTCCTCCGAGTGCAGATCGCTGGCCAGATGGGACATGGCCAAGCCGCTTCCCGCGGCCAGCGGTGCCATGAGCTGGCTGATTAGCGCCTGCGGGTCGTCCGTGTCGCTGAAGAAGTGCAGGATGCCGAACAGCATGACCGCGGTGGGCCGGGAGAAGTCCAGGGTCTTGGCCGCCTCGGCCAAGATCGGCTGCGGGTCATGCAGGTCCCCGTAGATGTAGCTGATCGAGCCCTCGCGCGTGCCGCGCAGCAGCTGGTGGGCGTGGGCCAGCACGATCGGGTCGCGGTCGACGTAGACGATCCGGGCGTCCGAGGCGACGTCCTGCGCCACCTCGTGCACGTTGTTTTCCTTGGGAATGCCGGTCCCGATATCGAGGAACTGCAGGATGCCGGCATCCTCGACGAAGTACCGAACCATCCGGCCGAGCACCGCCCGGTGCTGGCGCACGTCGGCCCGCACGCCGTCCAGGCCGCCCGGAAAGGCCGCGTAGGCGCGCGCGGCGGCGTCCCGGTCCACCTTGAAGTTGGCCCGCCCGCCGAGCAGGTAGTCATAGACGCGCGCCGCGTGGGCCACGGAGGTGTCGATCTCGGCCGGCTCTGCACTCCCGGCTGGGGCCCCGTTGCTCGTCACAGCGTCTTCCTCCGTCACGCCCGTACAGTACGGGATCGACAAACGTCCTCATTATCTTTCCGTCCGCGGGAGGCCCGCAACCCGGCAGGCTGCGGGTAGTTTACGCCCCGCCGGGGAGGCGGCGGGGAACCTGGCCCTTGAGCCACGGCTGGTCAGAGCGGCGCCGCTGGCCAAAATTAGCCCAGATCTAGAATTCAAACCCAGTACACGAAGAGCTCCTACGCGAGTAACCTGAACGTGCAAGGTTTCGGACTGTTCGTAAAAAACCGTCGTTTCAGCATCCGCGACGGAACAGGAATCCGAGGGACCACCATGAGCGACGACAAGTTTGCCGGCTGGCGTAAGTCCAGTTACAGCGGCGATGGCAATAGCTGTGTCGAACTGGCCTCCGCCCGCGACGGTGCGGGCCCCGTGGTCGGGGTGCGGGACACCAAGGCGAACGGACGCGGGCCCGTCCTGGAGTTCAGCGCGACCGCCTGGCAGGAGTTCCTGAGCCGGATCAGGTGACCCGCCCGGCCGCGCCCACCCGCGATCCCCGGCCGCGCCCACCCCGCGATCCCCGGCGCCTCCGCTCCGCGATCCTCGGCCGCGCCACCCCGCGATCCCCGGCGCCTCCGCTCCGCGATCCTCGGCTGCGCCACCCCTGCGATTCCCGGCGCCTCCGATCCGATGCTCGACCACCGTCGACGCCGGTCGGCCACCATTCCCCCCGGCCCGCCGGGGAATGATGCCCGTCGGACTTGTGATCATCGCTGTGCGAATCAATAATTAGGACGTTCTTTAATCCAGTACAGCACTCGGTCATGATCAACCGTCGGGCCGTGGGAGGACGTGGATGATCAGCCCCTACGTGCGTCGGTTGCGCCTGGCCGCCGAGGTACGGACGCTGCGGGCCGAGGCCGGGCTGACCGCGGACCAGCTGGGCAAGCGGATCGGCCGCTCCCGGGCGGATATCTCGCGGCTGGAGAACGGGCACGTCGTCGACCAGGCCGACATCATCGCCATCCTGGACGCCGTCGGGGTCGACGGCGACCGCTGGACGCAGATCGTCACCATCGCCCGGGAGGCGGGGGAGCGGGGCTGGTGGGAGTCCAACAAGACGATGGGTGAGCGCCAGGCGCTGTACGCCAACCTGGAGGCGGGCGCGGCCACCATCTGCGAGTACCAGCAGACCTTCGTGCCCGGGCTGCTCCAGACCCCGGAGTTCGTCCGGGCCCGGGTCGACACGGAGGTCACGCTCAAGCCCGCGAGCCCGAACGCCGACGGCGTGCTCGCCGGCCGGACCGGGCGCCAGCGCATGCTACGCCGGCCGGGCGGGCCGACCTACGAGGTCATCATCGACGAAGTGGCGATCAGCCGCCTGGCCGCCCCGCCCGAGGTGGTCAAGAAGCAGCTCTACTACCTGGCCACCGCGGTGAACGGCGAGCCGAAGGTCACCGTGCGAGTGCTGCCGGTGCACGCGCGGATCGCGGACTACGCCGTGCCGCGCTGCACCTTCTCGACCTACACCTATCCCGATCCCGGTGATCCGGCCGTCGTGGCCGTCGACACCGTGACCTCCGACCTGATCCTCACCGAGGCCGCCGACGTCCAGTCCTACGAGCAGCTCTACCAGCGGCTGCGCGACGCGTCGCTGCCCCCCGACGAGAGCCTGGACCTGCTCACCAAGGTCGCCGCCGACCTCCCCGACGAGTAGCCCCACCCCTCACGCCGCCGGTGCATCATCCGTCCCGTTATCCCCTCCGGTGCATTCCGGAAGCTGAGGCTCTGGCTTGACATTGCGGGAGCGAGTCCTTAACTGTGTCACTGATCCCTATGACCCCACAGGACGGCGGTGTACCCATGACCACCCTCACCCGGCGGACCAAGCACCTGGTCGGGCCCTGCCCCGACTGCCTGCTGGCCGCGACCGGGTGGGGAGAGGCGTGACCGCCTCCCGGCACCTGGTCCTGCGGGCCGCCGACGCCCGCTTCCTCGGCCCGCCGCAGTGGGCCCCCTCGGCCGTCGGCGCTCGCCGCTGGGCGGCCATCGACGATCAAGCAGGCGCGCCGGTCGGCGCGGTCCACACCGGGTTCGGGATCTGCGAGCTCGAGCCGGGCGCGAGCCTGCCCGGGCACGTGCACTCGTTCGAGCAGTCCTTCTTCATCCTGCAGGGCGAGATCGTGCTGACCACGGCCGAAGGCTCGTTCCTGCTCGGCCCGGACGACTACGGGCTCGTCCCGGTCGGCCTGCCGCACGCCTGGCGCAACGAGGGCGGCGTGACCGCGCGGTGGGCCGACATGCTGGCGCCGCAGCCGCGCCGGCACTACCACGACGACACGATGCGGGTGGACCTGGCGCACGAGGCCCGCGCCGTTCGGCCGAATCTGAAGGATCCGCGGACGCGGTCGTTCGGCCATATCGCGGCGGCCAGCATGAGCGGTCCGTCGCCGGACGAGGTCAGCATGCGGACCGCCCGCCTGGTGTACAGCGGGATCACGGTCAAGATGATGGTCGACACCGACCTCGGGGCCCAGCTGCAGACCATGTTCATGGTCCAGTACGAGGCGGACGGGGTGGCTGGCCCGCATGATCATCCGTTCGAGGAGACGTACCTGATCCTGGCCGGCGCGACCGACGCGCTGTTCGACGGGCAGCCCTACCGGCTGGAGCGGGGCGACATCGCCTGGGCCGGCGCCGGGTGCGTGCACTCGTTCCGGAACGCGGGCCGCGAGCCGGTGCGCTGGCTCGAGACGCAGGCGCCGCAGCCGCCGGCCCGGTATTCCTACCGGTTCGCAGGGGACTGGGACTACCTGCGCGAGATCGCAGCAAAGGAGACACAGCAGCCATGAGCAGCCTCGTGATCGTCGGCGGTACCTCGGGCCTCGGCCTGGAGATCGCGCGGTACTACGCGAACAAAGGTGACCAGGTCACGCTGACCGGCCGTGACGCCGACCGGGCGGCGGCCGCGGCCAAGGACATCGGCGGCGACACCACCGGCCTGGCGCTCGACCTGGCCGCGCCGAAGGACATCGCTGCCGCCCTGGCCGGGGTCGAGTCCGTGGACGGCCTGGTCCTGACCGCGATCGAGCGCGACGTCAACACGGTGGCCGACTACGACATCGACCGGGCGCTGCGGCTGGTCACGCTCAAGCTGGTCGGGTACACCGAGGTCGTGCACGCGCTGCGGTCCCGGATCGCCCCCGACGGCGCGATCGTGCTCTTCGGCGGGCTGGCCAAGGAGCGACCCTACCCGGGGTCGACCACGGTCTCGACGGTGAACGGCGCCGTCGCCGGGCTGCTCAACACGCTGGTCGTCGAGCTCGCGCCGATCAGGGTCAACGTGATCCATCCCGGCTTCGTCGGTGACAGCCCGTACTGGCGGGACCGCGACCTCAGCCACGTGATCGCCCGCACCCCCTGCGGGCAGCTGGCCCGGATGACCGACATCGTGGACGCCACGGCGTTCCTGCTCGGCAACCGGGCGGTCAACGGCGTTAGCCTCAACGTCGACGGCGGCTGGCTGCTCGGCTGAGGCCAGGCCTGGCTCTACCCGGTCACTGCTCCGCGGCGGAGGGCATCGACTGCAGCCAGACCAAGCCCGGGCCGGACAGCACGGCGCAGAGATAGCTGGGCGTGCCGTGGACCTGCGTGACCTGGAGGGCGATCGTGCCGTTGAACATACCGACGTGCTCGGGACGGGCGCGCAGTGACTGGCCCGCGGTCAGCTCGCGCCGCACCACGTCGCCGGCCAGCTCGACCCAGGCCTGTCCGCAGCCGCCGATCCGCCACCGCCTCAGGCCGTACTCGGCGGGGTCGGCCCGCACCTGCACGCCGGGCGTGCGGGCCATGAAGTCGGACCTGCGGAACAGGTAACCCTCATCCCGGGGACCGACTTCCACGCAGATGATGCGGCCGGGGCGCAGCGCCGCGAACGCGACGGTGCCCGGCTCCCCGGTGGCCGTGTAGACCCAAACCGCGGTCTCGTCCGCGACGGCCATCTCGATCGAGTCGGTCATCCAGGCGAATCGGCTCGCCTCGCCGATGACGCTTTCGCCCGGGTCAAGCAAGATCGACAGCATTGGCTGGATCGCGCCAAGGAGCTGATCCCGCATGCCCGCCCTCCCTGGCGGATGCTTCCGCCGCACCCTACCGCCCCCCTAGACCCAATCAGGCGCGGCGGAAACATCTGCGGGCTCCTTTCTACGCGGCCGCACACGAGGGGCGAATCCCGCAATCCATACATACTGCCGATCCCTCTAGCATCATGAATCACAGGTGTCACTGAGGCCCAGGGCGTAGGACAATCGGAGCGGCGAGCCGCCTCGGCGCTATAACATCTCGCGGTTCGGGTGCTGAGCCAGCCCGTGTTCCACGGCGTAGCGGGCGGCGTCGACCCGGCCGCCGAGTCCGAGCTTGCGGTAGATGGTGCCCACGTGCCGCTCCACGGTCCCCGGGCTCAGGTAGAGCCGTGCTGCGATCTCCTTGTTGCTCAGGCCGTCGGCAAGGAGCCGCAGCACCTCGGCCTGGCGGGCGGTCAGGTTCCCCGGGAGCGCGTCGGCCGCGTCACTCGCGGTCTCCGCGAGCGCCGCCGTCGCCTGGTCCAGCAGCTGCGGGTTCGCGATCTCGTGCGCCATCGCCTCCGCCGCGCGCAGGTGCCGGGCCGCCTCGTCCGCCTGACCCAGCTCGTGGCACGCGCGGCCCAGGCCGATCATGGCCCCGATCACGTCGTGGGTATGCCCGCCGATTCCGTAGGCGGCGACGGCGTCGGTATAGAGCTCGGCCGCCTGCTTCCAGTTCCGCTGCCTGGCTTCGAGCTCGCCCTGGCTGGACAGGACGAGGCCCGTGATCTGTGGCAGGCCGACGGCCAGCTGCGCGGCCTCGGCGAGCGACGTGCGCGCCGCCTGCCACCGGCCGTCTTTGATCAGCACGTCGGCCAGGTTGACCAGGCCGATCGCGATCGAGCGCGGCTCGCCGAGCTGGCGCTTGATGATGAGGTTCTGCTCGAGCAGCTCCCTGGCCCGGTCGAGGTTTCCGTCGTCGATCTCGAGCACCGCCAGGTTGTTCGTCGCCATGGCCAGTTTCGCGCGGTCGCCGGCCGCGGCGCGCAGATCGAGCGCGGTCTGGAAGCTGCGCCGGGCCTCGACCCGGTCGCCCAGGTAACGCTGAGCCGATCCGAGCACGGTGGCCGCCAAGGCCAGGTCGTCGTCCTGCTCGAGTGGTTCGAGGATGCCCATCGCCTGCGTGGCCAGGCGAACCGCCTCGGCGTAGTCGCCGTTTTCCACGGTCAGGACGGCGGCCGCGCACACCGCCCGCCCGATTCTTTGGCTTTCCTCCGCGGTCCGCACGGGGCGGTCGCCAGCCGCGGTGAGGAACTTGTCGAGCCAAGCCCGGCCCGCGGAGAGCCGGCCACTGGTCAGCCACCAGCGCCACAGGGCGGCGCCGACTTCGAGGCCAAGATCGATCTCGGCGTTCTCGTAAGCCCACTGCATCATCGCGCGCAGGTCGTCGACGCCTGACGCCAGCCGGGCGACCCACTGACGCACATCCGGCCCGGCCAGGGAGCTCGAGCTCTGGATGGCCAGGTCGGCAAAATGCATGGCGTGCCGACGGCGAGCCTCGTCTGCCTCGTCCGCTTCCCGCAGTTGTGCGGTCGCGAATTCCCTGATGGTCTCGACCATGCCGAACCGATTCTGCTCGAGGCCGCGGGTGACCACCAGCCAGGATGCGTCCACCAGCCCGCGGACGGCACCTGCCGCCTCCTGCTCACTAACACCGGTCACGGCCTGGACGTCCGCCAGGCTGAACGGCGTGTTGAACACGCTGAGCAGCCGTAGGATCCGCTGCTGGCCGGACTGGAGCAGGCCGTAACTGGCTCGCAGCACATCGGCGAGCTTGCGGCTGCCCGGCGCGCCGGGCGGGTCGTACTCCAGCAGCGTGACCCGCTGCTGCAAGATTTCGCGGACCGACAGGGTCCCGACCCAGCCTGCGATCAGCTCGATAGCCAGCGGCAGCCCGCCGAGCCTGCGGCAGAGCTCACCGATCGCGTGCGGCGGCACGTCGGCCGCGGAGAAGCCCGGCAGCCGATCGCTGGCCCTGGCGATGAACAGCTGGACCGCGTCCGAAGCCGCGATGTCGCGTGCGCCCGCGGCAACCGAGGGACAGTCAAGCGGAGGGGTGGCCCAGCACACCTCGCCCGGCACCCCGAGCACGACCCGGCTGGTGACCACGATGCACAGGTTCGGAGCCGAGGCGAGGAACTCCCCGGCCAGCCCGGCCACCTCCTCGCGGTAGTGTTCGGCACCGTCGAGCAGCAGTAGCCGGGGCGGTCCCCTCAGTGCGGCCAGCGCCGACTCGCGCCAGGACGCGCCTGGCCGTTCGCGCAGGCCGAGGCGCGAGGCGAGCACCGAGACCATCGGGCGGGGCGGCTGGATCGCTTCCAGCGGCACGAACACTACCTCGCCGCCGTTCGCTTCCCAGCGCCGCGCGACCTCGATGGCCAGCCGGGTCTTGCCGACCCCGCCAGGCCCGGTCAGGTTGATCAGCCGCGACCGCGTGAGCAGCTCGGTTATGGCGGCCCGCTCGCGCTCGCGGCCGACGAAGCTGGACTGCGCGATCGGCAGCTGGGGGGATTGCTCTCCGCCTGGCCTCTGGTCTGGCTGCTGCCCTCGGCTGGCCGAGGCCTCCAGTTCCGCGAGAGCCGCCGCGGCGCGTGCTGACGGCCGCGATCGCCCGGCTTCCCACCGGTTCACGGTCGCGAACGACACGCTCAGCTGCCGGGCCAGCTGCTCCTGGCTGAGTCCGAGCCGGGCGCGCTGCAGCCGAAGTCGCTCCGCGAACGAGAGCGCCTCCGGCGGCTCGCTGTTCACCTAGGTAGCGTACGGCTTGCCGATCGTTTTCGGGTCAGCGAAATTCCCGCCTGTTCGCTAGCCGGACGGATCAACCCTGACCTCGTGACCGAGTTCCTGGCGAAGCTGATCCTCGACCAGCGCCCAGCCGGTGCCGAGCGCCGCGGTCATCGCGGCGCGCAGTTCGTCGGCCGCGCCGGCCACCTGATCGGCGAGCTGGCGCACCTCGGACAGCGTTTGCGCCGTGATCAGGACGTCGTGCGAGCGCCGCTCGTCGTGCAGCGTGACCATCGAGCTGCCCGGCCGGGTGGCCCAGGTGTCGTGGATCACCCGGTTGCGCTCCTTGTT
>Ga0209693_10001066_pt1 | contig 11560 bp, 9 predicted proteins | sample HubBroMetageWRM3_FD_188345 | JGI IMG/M metagenome (GOLD analysis project Ga0209693, IMG submission 188345) | Warmed soil microbial communities from the Hubbard Brook experimental Forest, New Hampshire - Hubbard Brook CCASE Soil Metagenome WRM 3... | ecosystem: Environmental > Terrestrial > Soil...
CGTTGCTGCTGCAGCGGTCGGGGGCCTTTCGTTTTGCGCTGTCGCCGCCGCCTGGGCGCCAGTGGCCGCCCGGATCACGAAGCGGGTGGTCGGCCGCGGTCGAGGCGGCTGGCCGTGCGTGGAGTGGCGTCGTCGATGCCCCCGGGGAGCCGGTTCCGCCGCTGCTTGTCAGCATGATGGAGGTCGTGGTCGCCGCAGCGACGACGCCGCTGGAGGAGCTTTCCACCGGCGCCGATTGGGACCTGTGCGCGGCTCTGCTGACGCTGCACGCCATCGCCGATGAGGCGTGCGCCGGGCTCGGCGTCGCCCTGGCCGCTTCAAATCCCCTCGGGTGCTGCTACCGGGGCCGCGCCAGGGAAGTGCTCGCGCAGCGCGGCACGCTCGCGCGAATTTCGCAGGACGCGGTGCTGGTGCTTCCGAAGGTGCGCACGCCCGCAGCGCCGGGAACCTCCCTCCGATCCATGTCTCGGTACGCGACCGTGCACGGGCCGAGCGTCGGCGTGCGATGGCACAAGCTGCCGGCCCGTCGGCGGGGCACCGAGCCTCGCGCCGACCATGTCAACTTCCTGCTGCTGCCATGGCCGTTGCAGATACGCGCAAGCGACTTTCGCCCCATCGAAGGTTCCGCGCAGCGCGATACCGACGAACCGTATGGATTCTTCGACTTCGACCCCGCCGAGCGACTCGACTTGGATCTGGTGGACCGGATGCTGGTCGCCGCCCGCAACGAGGTCGACAGCATCGACGTGGTGTGCCTGCCGGAGAGCGCGATCACCGAGGATGAGATTGCGCCGTTGGAGGCACTGCTGGAGTCGCACGGTGCAGCCTCGCTCGCCGCCGGGGTACGCCGAAGGCGATCGCGGCTCGATGAGTTCCCCAGCAACTGGGTGCACTGGGGCCTGTCACCGCAGCTGGAGAAGGGCCGCTCCCGACCGCTGGAGGGCTCCGGCACCGGCTGGTTCCACGTTCGCCAGAACAAACATCATCGATGGTCCCTGGACGCCGGGCAGATCTATCAGTATCACCTCGGGGGCGAGTTGCACCCCGCGATGCGGTGGTGGGAAGCCGTGAACGTACCCCGGCGCGTTCTGCACGTCATCGAGTTCGGCGAGGGGTTCACCGTGGTGGTCCTGATCTGCGAGGACCTTGCCCAGAACGACGAAGTCGCCGACTTCATCCGCGCGATCGGCCCGACGGGGATCGTGACGCCGCTCCTCGACGGGCCGCAGCTCGCATCGCGGTGGTCCGCTCGCTACGCGAGCGTGTTTGCCGACGACCCAGGTTCGGCTGTGCTGACCCTCAGCGCCTGGGGCCTGGTAGAGCGGTGCCGTCCCCGCGGACTCGATGCCTCACGTGTAGTCGGCCTGTGGAAAGACCCCAGTAACGGCTTCAGCGAGATCCCCTTGGAGTCCGGGGCCCAGGGCATCCTGCTGACCGCATGCGTCAGCCCCGCGCAGCGGAGCAGCAACGACGGGCGTCGCCCGGTGCAGAACGCGGTCGATTTGTACGCTGTTGGCCAGCATCAGATCCGCCCGGCGGCGGCTGGCTCCCAAGACGGGGCGCCGGTTCGGCAGCTGTCAGATGCGCCGCCGCTGAACGTTGACGACCTGACAATCCTGTGCGGCTGGGCCGAGGCCGTAGCCGAGGCGCTGGCGTACGCGCCTAGCCGGGTCGCCGCAGTCCTGAGCGACGCCGCCGCAGGCTCGCCCTGGCGGGCCACGCTCGGCCTCGACGAGCCTTCAGACCCGCTGCGCAAAGCCATCCAGCTCATGGACGACGTGGTCAGCAACACCGCTGCCACCAGCGAACATTTCGACGCCATCCTCGCCGCGGTAAGCGACGGCATCGCCAGCGCCGATGACGCGCTCACCGGCCTTGCCCGACGCGTCCTCCTGGCCGCTCTCGAGCTCCGCCAAGGCCGGCTCAGGCACGAAGAAGACCACCGGGCCACATGATCACTCCAACCACTGCCGCGCTGCGAGGCGGCTGCGGCCTGGTTCGCCGTTGTGACCGTGGACCCCGACCTCGGGCTGGTCCGCGTCGAGCGGATGGCGGGGGCGTGGGGCGCCGCTGTCTAGCCGCGATAGGAGTACGGTCCCGGTATGGAGGTCGCTGAGCTGGGGCATCTGCGCCAGGCCCGGGACTTGCTGGACCGCGAGTACACCCGGCCGCTGGATGTCCCCGCGATGGCGCGCGTCGCGCTGATGTCGCCGTCACTGTTCGCCCGCCGGTTCCGCGAGGCCTATGGGGACACACCGTACGGCTATCTGCAGGCCAGGCGGGTGGAACGAGCTATGGCGCTGCTGCGCCGCGGCCGCATGTCCGTGACGGATGTGTGCATCGCTGTGGGATTCACCTCGCTCGGCTCGTTCAGCTCGACGTTCACGCGCCTGGTGGGCGAGCCGCCGTCCGCCTATAAGGCACGGGACCATTCGCGGCTCACGCCAGTCCCGCCGTGCATGACGAGGGCCTGGGCACGCCCGGGGTGGATCGCGCAGCCGTGCAGGATTGGAGAAGCGTTCCTGGCCGGTCCTGCGTAGGGTCGCTGACATGGCACTCACGATCACGCACACGCCCGTGTTCTGCACTGACCTGGATGAGGCGCTCGCCTTCTACACCCAGCGGCTCGGCTTCGAAGTCCACGACGACGTCCCGATGGGGCCAGAGATGCGCTGGCTCACCGTTCATGCTCCCGGTGACACCCACGACCTGCTACTGGCCGCCGTGGATCACCACATCCCGCCGGCCGACCGCCAGGTGATGCGCGAGATTGTCGCCAAGGGTGACCTCGCGGTCTTCATCCAGGTCGACGACCTGGACAAGACCTTCGAGTCGCTGCGCGCCGCCGGGACGGAGATCCTCCAGGAGCCCATCGACCAGCCGTACGGCGTCCGCGACGCCGCCGTCCGTGACCCCAGCGGCAACCACCTGCGGCTGAGCCAGCCGCTGACAGGGCACGGCTGAGGTTCCCTGTCCGCCTGGGCAGCCGCCTGCCGACCAGCATTAGCCCGACTGTCGGCACAGGAATGCGTACCCCGCGTTGATCTGGGATTCGGCCCATACCAGCCCCTTCTTCAGCTCGATCTCGGCCGGGTCGGACCACAGCTTGATCTCGCCCGCGGCCATCGCCTGCAGCTGGACGTGGCATGCCCGGGCGAGCAAGACCGCGCGCATCACCGCCGTGGCGGCATCGGGGCCAACGGTGACAAGCCCATGCCGGGGGATGAGGCAGCCGACCCCGTCCCCGATCGTCTTGGCCAGTTCCCGGCCCAGTTCGGCAGAGTTAATCAGGCTGCCGGTCAGCGTGAACCGGGCGACCTGCGGCTCGGCGAACTCGACGCCATCGTGCGAGAGCGCCAGCAGCGGCTGATCCAGCGCGGCGAAGGAGAGCGCGGCCGGTGCGTGCGTGTGCACGACGCTGCCGACGTCGGGCCGGGCGTTCATCACCTCGGTGTGCATCGGGTACTCGATGTGCCGCGGCCCGTTGCCCGCGAGCACCTCGCCCTCGGGCGAGATCAGCGCGACCCTGGCGTCGGTCACTTCCTCGAACGACCACCCCGCGGCCTTCATCCACGCCCCGCGGCCGCCGGGGTCGCGGATGGATGCGTGGCCCCAGACCATGTCCGACTGGCCGCTGGCGCCGAGAGCCCGGTTCGCCTGGGCGGTCGCCGTGATCAACTCTTGCTCGGTGTCCACGCTTCTCCTTTCATGCTGGGCCTGGCGGTCTCGCTGGCTATAGCCACCGTGGCAGATCCGGGACCGCGCCGGCTGCGGTGAGACCAGCGGCGCCCGCCCGGCCGGTCAGCCAGCCGGCGATCTGCTGGGGTTTTGCGGTGATGCTGCCGCTCGCCGACGGACCGGGGCCGAGCCGTGCCGAGCCGTAGCCGTCCACGTGCAGGTCCACGGTGGCCGTGATCCGCGACGTCATCCAGCCGGTCACGTTCTTGGCCAGCGTCTGATTGTGGCCAGCTTCACGGGCGCACCGCCCCGGCGGTCTCCCGGCGGTCCAGGTGCAGCACCTCGAAGATGCGGTGGTCGTTGAACGTGAACAGGTCCAGCTGGGTCTCGGCCTCGAAACGCAGCGGCGCCCAGGAGGGAACCGTGATCAGGTCGCCCTCGGCGAGCTGGAAGCGGTGCCCGGCCAGATGTGCCGCCCCGCTGCCGCGGAACACCTGCCATACCGCCGATCCGGCCACGCGCCGAGTGCTCGTGCTGGCGCCCGTCCGCAGCCGGTGCATCTCCGTGCGTATCGTCGGCAGCGCGTCCCCGCCGGTTGTCGGGTTGGTGAAGCGGATCGCCGCGTGACCCGGCTCAAAGACCCCGGGCGCGTCCTCATCCTCCAGCTCGAGCTGCGCGGTCAGCGACGCGTCGGTCCCGGCCCACCGGTAGGCCAGCAGCGGCGAGTTCGGCGAGTCCTCCAGCGCCGAGAGCGGCCGGCGCCCGGCGTGCGCCCACAGCCGCTCCGAGCGGGACCGCTCGGGCGTTGACTTGTCCTCGATGCCGTCGTCGCCGTACTGGAAGAACCCGGCATCCAGCTTCTGCACCAGCGGGATGTCCAGCCCGTCGAGCCAGGCCATCGCCTGGTCGCCGGCGTGGTGGTGGCCGTGCCAGTACATCGACGGCGTCAGCAGCAGGTCACCCGCGCGCATCGGGACCGGGTCACCGTTGACCACCGTCCAGACACCGTCGCCCTGCACCACGAACCGGAAGGCGCCCTGGGAGTGGCGGTGCGCCGGGGCGACCTCACCGACGCCCAGATACTGGATCGCGGCCCAGAGCGTGGGCGTGGCGAACGGGCGGCCGTGCAGGCCGGGGTTGGCCAGCGCGATCGCCCGTCGCTCGCCACCACGGCCGACCGGCACAAGATCCCCCGCCCGCTCGGCCAGCGGGAGCAGGTCCCCCCAGGCCCAGTGCCATGGCTGCGCCTCGGGCTCCGGGAACTCTGGCATCAGGTTGCTGATCTCGGTCCACAGCGGCTTCAGGTTGGCGGCGGCGAAGTCGCCGTACAGCCGCTGCAGGGCGGCATCATCCATCACATTGGTCACGGCGCGCTCTCCTTCTCTTGTTGCCGCTGGCCGCCGGCGCGGTCCCGGGCCCGCGCCGCGGGTTCCTCAGTTGCGGCCCGGTCACCGGAGCCCGTGACTGCGGCGCTCTCTCCGTAGAGCCACGTCACATGCTTATGGTCGTTCACGTCCCGGTCGAGCAGCAGTTCGTCGCGAAGCTGCTTGGCGACGCCGTCCACGTGCCAGATCTCGCCCCAGGTCCTGGCGGTACGCTGCACCCGCATCGCGTGCGGCGCGCGGATTGCCGCGTAGCTGGCCAGCCCCTCGCGCAGCGGGCGGCCGGCAGCGCCCGCGGCGGCCAGCGCGGACGCCAGCACAGCAGCGTCCTCGATGGCCTGGCAGGCGCCTTGCGCCAGGTACTGCAGCATGGGATGAGCCGCGTCGCCGAGCAGGGCCATCCGCCCGCGAGCCCAGTCGGGCATCGGCAGCCGGTCGAGCATCGGCCAGCGGTTGACGATGCTGAGCGTCTTCAGCGACTCCCGCACGTGCTCGCTGCAGCCCGCGAACGCCTCCGCCAGCTCCGCAGGGTTTCCCCAGTCGGTCTCGCCGCGCAGGTATGCCTGGCTCCGGAACACGGCCACCTGGTTGTACATCTGGCCCGAGCGCAGCGGGTACTGCACGAGGTGCAAGCCGGGCCCAAGCCAGGCGACCACGTCGCGGAGGTCAGCGTGCCGCTCCACCTGGTCAATCGCGACGGCGCCCCGGTACGCCACGAATCCGGAGTTCACCGGCTCGTCGTCGGTGAAGTACCGCCGGATCCGCGAGTGCAGCCCGTCCGCGCCGATCGCTATCTCGGCCCGGAACTCCCGGCCGTCGGCGCAGGTGGCGACCGTGCCTGATCCGGTGTCGGTGAGCTCCGTCACGGTCGCGTCGGTGTGCAGACCGACCCCGCTCTCCGCACACCGTTCCAGCAGCGCGGTGAGCAGGTCGTTGCGGTGCAGCACGAGGTAGGGGGCGCCGTACCTGGCCGGGAAGTCCGTCAGGTCAAGCGAGGTGAGCTCCCGGGACTCGATGGCGTCGGCCAGCACCAGCCGGCGTGGCAGCACGGCGACCGGCAGGATCATGTCAAGCACCCCGAGCCGCTGCAGAATGCGGGTCGCGTTCGGCGCGAGCTGGATGCCCGCCCCCACCTCAGCGAAGCTCTTCGAGCGCTCGAGAACGTTGACGGTCCCGCCCTGCCGCGCGATGCACAGCGCGGCAGACAGCCCCCCGAGACCGCCGCCGACGATCAGTGTGTCGGGGAGTCGATCCGATGACATGCGGGTCTCCTCGGCAATCCGTCCGCCCGAATCGGGCCAGCTCAGGCGGGTCTACGCTAGGATCAACGTGCGGCTAGCGGAACTATTGATGGCTATAGTTCTGTTGTGGAGAATCATGCGCCCCCCTATCCGATCCAGTCCGTTGATTACGCGCTGCAGCTGCTGCTGATTCTGAAGCGGGATGGTGTGCTCCGGGTGAGCGAGGCGGCGGCCGAGCTCGGTGTCGCCCGTTCGACCGCGCACCGGCTTATCTCGATGCTCAGGTTCCGGGGTTTTGTCGAGCAGGCGCGCGATCGCACGTACCGGGCCGGCAGCGCCTTCGCCGACCTCGGCGGCGGCCCCAATTCCGCCACCGCGCTGCTGGGGATCGCGCGGGCGCACCTCGCCCGGCTGACCGAGCGTGTGGGCGAGACCAGCAATCTCGTGGTCCTGTCGGGATCGGACGCGCAGTTCATCGACACCTTCGAGTGCAAGAAGGCGCTGCGGGTGGGCAGCCGCGTCGGCGTCCGGCTTCCCGCGCGGCTGACGTCGGGCGGGAAGGTGCTGCTGGCCGACCTCCCGTTCGAAGAGGTTGCCCTGCTGCATCCGCAGCTGGCCGACGATCCCGCGGCGATCTCCGCGATGAAGCGGATGCTCTCGGCCATCCGGCGGCAGGGTTTCGGCACCAACTTCCAGGAGAGCGAGCGCGGCGTGGTGGCAGTCGGCATGGCCGTGCGCGGCACCAGCGGCGCGGCGATCGCGGCCGTCAGCATCTCCGCACCGACGGTGCGGCTGAACCGTGGCCAGATCATCAACATGATTCCCGGGCTGACCGAGGCGGTGGAAGGCATCCGTTCCGACATCATCGGCCACGTTGCGTCGTCCCGCTAGGGCCGGTCACCCGAATCTCATGTTCACGCTCTTGAGCTGGGTGTAGGACTCGATCTCGGTGAGATCCTCCTCCCGCCCCACGCCGCTGTTCTTCACCCCGCCGAACGGTGCCCCGATGAAGTGCCGCGCCGTCTCGTTGATCCATACGTAGCCCGCCTGCACGTCCCGGGAGAACGCGATCGCAGTCCCCAGGTCACGGGTGAACGCACTGGCGGTGAGCCCGTACTCGACGCTGTTCGCGATCGCCAGCGCCTCGTCGTAGCCGGCGAACGGGATCGCGGCCAGCACCGGCCCGAAGATCTCCTCGGTGGCCAGGCGGCCCGCCGGATCGACGTCGGCGAACAGCGCGGGGCTGACGAAGTTGCCGGCCCCCAGGTCTCCTTCGGTCAGCCGCTGGCCGCCGGTCACCAGCCGGGCCTGCTCGCTCTTGCCGATCTCCACATAGGAAAGCACCTTGTCCAGCTGCTGCTTGGTGACGATCGCGCCGAGGTCGCTGCTGGTGTCGAGCGGTGGTCCCGCGCGCATGCCCGCGATGCGCCCGCCTACCCGGCCGACGAAGTCCTCGTAGCAGTCCTGCTGCACGAGCAGCCGGGAGGTTGAGCCGCAGGACTGGCCCTGCCAGGTGAAGTTCATGCCCCGGATCGCGCCCTCGACGGCCAGGTCCAGGTCGGCGTCGGGGAACACCACGATCGGGTTCTTCCCGCCCAGCTCGAGGGTCACGGTCTTGACGCTTGACGCCGCGGCGCTGGCCTGGATGCGCCGCCCGGTCGCCGCGCTGCCGATGAAGGCGACCCGCGGGATGCCGGGATGCCGCACCAGCGCGTCCCCCACCTCGGCGCCCAGCCCGGTCAGGATCTGCACCACGCCGGGCGGGAACAGCCGCTGCAGGTCATCGGCCATCGCCAGCGCCGACAGGGACGTGAACTCGGACGGCTTGAGGATCACCGTGTTGCCGGCCACCAGCGGCGCGGCCAGCTTGGTCGCGGCGAACATCAGCGGGTGGTTGAACGCGATGATCCGGGCCACGACCCCGAACGGCTCGCGCACGGTGTAATTCAGCCGGCCCGGGGTTTCCGGCATGGTCCGGCCGCGCACCTCGAGCGCCAGGCCCGCCAGGTACCTGATCTGGCTGGTGGCCAGGCCGATGTCATTGCGCATCTCATGCAGCGGGCTGCCGTTGTCCAGCGAGTCCAGCCGGGCCAGTTCCTCGCCACGCTCGGCAACCGCATCGGCGAAGGCCAGCAGCGCTGCCGCGCGCATCTGGGGCTCGGCCTGCCGCCAGACGGGCGCCGCCCGCGTGGCCGCGGCGACGGCGGCCTCGACGTCATCGGCATCGCAGCGCGGGATCTGCCCGATGACCTCGTTGGTGGCGGGGTTGATGACGTCCAGGGTGGCCCCGGAGACCGCGCCGACGCGTTCGCCGTCCACCAGGACAAGGCTCGGGATGCGTTCCACCGGCCGAGGTTACATCGCGGCAGCCGCCGCCAAGGATCTGGACGAGGGCACGTTCTGTATTGCAGAACTGGCCCGGCGCTGCTATCCGTTCAGGGCCTGGTAGCCATCCGGTCGGACGCGCACGTCCACCAGCACGCATTGGCCTGAACGGACGCCGGCCACCGCCTCGGCGAGCGCCGCCGGCAGGGCAGACCGGTCACGTACCTGGTCAGCAGCCTGGAAGCCTAGCGACCGGGCGAACGCCGCGAGGTCCGGATCGGGATCCGAGAGCGCCTGGCCGATCCACGAGTTCTCCGCCGGGCGCCGCCGCTGCCGGGCTATGCGTTCGGCGTGCACCACGTCGTTGTAGAAGAACGAGTTGTTCGCCACCACGATCAGCAGCGGCAGCCGGTAGTGCGCGGCGGTCCACACGGCGGTTCCGCCCATCAGGAAGTCGCCGTCGCCCAGGACAGCCACCGGGAGCCGGCCGCTGCCATCCAGGGCGAGTGCCGCGCCCACCGCCATGCCCGGGCCTGAGCCGATGCCAGCGCCACCGTCCTGCCCCAGGTAATCCAGGGGATGCCCAACCTCAAGGTCGCTTCCGCTCCAGCCGAGCGGGAGCCTGACCAGGCAGGCAGGGCCGCCCGCGAGCGCGTCACGCAGCGCTCCCGCCAGGTCGCTGGAGAAGATGTCCGACCCGGAGCCGTCCGCGGCCGGCCGTGCAGCAGCCTCCACCGCGGGCCACCCACTCTGCTTCACCGGCCCGTCCGATTCGAGCAGCGCCCGCACCAGCAGGTCCGGGTCGGCGCGCACGGACAGGTCAACGGGCTCGCGTCCATAGGAGTCCTTGGACCAGCCGTTGTGCAGCGCGGCGTCCAGCGTGCAGGAGACGATCTGCGCGGAGGCCGGCTCGCCATGGCCCGCCGCCGCGGCGAGCGTGCCCGCCAGGTCGACCCAGTCCAGGCTCAGGATCAGGTCCGCGGCGCCGATCAGCTTCGCCGACGCGGCGGGCAGGAACATGCCGGGCGGGTTCGGGTGCAGCCGGTGCCCGGTTGGGAAGACCGCGCCGTTCTTCAGGTCGGAGAGCACCAAAGCCTCGTACCGTTCCGCCAGCGCGACCCGGAGGTCCCAGTCCCGTTCGTCGCGCCCGAGCCGCCCGAGCAGGAACAGCGGCCTGCGTGCGGCGCCCAGCAGCTCCAGGGTGGCCTCGACCTCGGCCGCGTCAGGCCCGTGCGACCGGGGCGACCGGTCCCGGCGGACGTCCGGGAGTGCTGGCGGTTCGGGCAGCGGCTGCTCCTGCAGGCTCACGTCGAGGCAGACGTAGACCGGTGCGGACGGGGCCTCGCGAGTGATCGAGTAGGCACGGGCGAGCGAGTCCAGGGCCGCGGCAACGGAGGCCGGCTGGTCATCCCACTTGGAGTACTGGCGGATCAGCGCCCCCTGGTCGGCGGAGGTGTGGATCCAGTCGATCCAGGGCCGGCGCCTGGCCGCGTCGACCGGGCCGGTCGCCCCGACGATCAGCATCGGGACGCGGTCGCAGTAGGCGTTGTAGATGGCCATGCTCGCGTGCATCAGGCCCACGTTGCTGTGCACCGCAACCGCCATCGGCCGTCCGGTGACCTTTGCGTAACCGTGCGCGACGGCGACGGCGTGCTCTTCGTGCAGGCAGACCAGCATCTGCGGGTCACGGTTGCCGCCGTAGTTCACCAGGCTGTCGTGCAGCCCCCGGTAGCTCGAGCCGGGGACGAGCGCGATGTAGGGCAGGTCGAGACGGCTGAGCAGCTCGGCCAGTGCGTCACTGCCCCACTCGATTGCGGCGCTGCCCGTTCCGGCGCCCTGAGGATCTTCTGCCCGCACGACGAACCTCCCGCGAGGTCACTGAGGGAGCCGAGAATATGTGACCGGCGGCGCAGGCCACGCGCGCTGGCACCAGGATTCTGGGAGACAGAACCAGGCCACGCCGGTCCTCAGTCGGCGATCGCCCGCGCCGAGTTCTATCCGGACGAACCAGTGTTGCAACGGTCTGTCGCCGCGATATCGCCGAGCCACGCGTCCAGCGGCGGCGGACAATCGTCATGGGACGACCAGGCAATGTAGCCGTCAGGACGGATCAGCATGGTTCGGACACCGTCCCACTCGGGGTGGTCTCCGGCCAGTTGGGCGGTCACGGCGGTCAGGCGATCCGGGAAGCCCGATGGGGCGGCCGGGGCGGCCGGGGCGGGCTTCAGGTTCAGCAGGACAAATGTCGCGCGGTGCAGCAGGCCGAAGATGGTCGCGGCCGGGGCGTCGCGCAGATCGAGGTCGGGAGCCCGCTGCCCGGCGGGCGGGATGGGTGCCGGGTACTGGACACCCAGGCCGGAGAGGCGCACGGCTAGCTCCCGGCATACGGACGGGTGCGTCCCGAGTATCGAGTTGAACCTGTCCCGCAGCGCCAGGCCTTCCCGGCTCGGATTCGCGAAGAGACCGCACTGCGCGAGCGAGTCCTCGATCACGTCGCGGCCGACCGGATGCCGTTCGCCGTGGTAGCTGTCCAGGAGGCCCGGAGGTGCCCAGCCGCGGATCTCGGCGGCCAGTTTCCAGGCCAGGTTTGTGGCGTCCTGCAGCCCGAGGTTGAGACCCTGTCCTCCAGCTGGGTAATGGATGTGCGCCGCGTCCCCCGCCAGCAGCACGCGCCCCGCCCGATAACAGGCCGCCTGCCTGGCCGCGTTCCCCACCCGGCTCAGCCACGCGCCGGGAGACTCCCGCATGCCGAAGTCAGTGCCGGCGACGCGCAAGGCGCCCGCCCGTAGATCGGCAAACGTCACTGGCTTATCGGTCAGGTCGTATTGCGTCGCGTGGTCGATGACGGCCAGCCGGTACCGGCGGGCGCCGATCGCCACCATGTAGATCGACCCGCCCGGCTGGTCCAGGGTAAGTGAAGGGACCAGCGGGGGG
>Ga0209693_10001067_pt1 | contig 11553 bp, 10 predicted proteins | sample HubBroMetageWRM3_FD_188345 | JGI IMG/M metagenome (GOLD analysis project Ga0209693, IMG submission 188345) | Warmed soil microbial communities from the Hubbard Brook experimental Forest, New Hampshire - Hubbard Brook CCASE Soil Metagenome WRM 3... | ecosystem: Environmental > Terrestrial > Soil...
GCTCGGTGCTGGCCATGTTGTGCCGGCTCGCCAGCAGCCGGCCGGCCCGCAGGTCGGTCTCGGTGAGCGCGGCGATCTCCAGCAGGCTGGCGCCGCGGCAGACCGGATCGCCGCAGTGCAGGATGTTCATTGACCGGTTCCGAGCCAGCGCCGGGAGCTTGCTCGTCTTGACGTAGTTGTGCAGCGCGGGCACGAAGACCGACGGGGAATCGTCGCGCTCGTCTTCGCCCTCGGCGCGATCGGGCCGGCGCATGGGCAGGGGTCCGTGCCGGGTGTTCGCCGACCAGCCGACGAAGCCGGCGAACGCCCGGTGGGCGACCATGCCGACAGCGGAGATGTCGCAGCGCAGCAGGACCACAGGCAGCGGCTCGACCTCGGCAATGAACGTCAGCAGGCCCGCTATGGCCCGGGCGGTATCGAGTCCGTTGTACTGGTGCAGCAAGACGATCGCCACCGGCCGCCCGGCGGCCCGGACCTCCTCAGTGAGGTGCGGGAGCCCTTCCCGGAGCCACCAGGGCTCGATGGGCAGGACCACCAGAGTGGGGTCGTCGATCGCGGCCCACCGCTCCAGCGCTTTGCGGAGCGCGGACCGGTCGTCGTTCCGGATCCGCGGCGTGTCGGTGAGGATCAGCGGGACACCCGCGGCTTGCTGGCGCGTCAGCCATTCGTCGTAGTCGAAGAGCGGGCCCGAATCGGTGGCGGCCGAGGCGCCATACGCCGCCGGATCTACCAGGACCCCGGATGTCTGGGCGGCTAGCTTCGCGCCTTGTCTGCCGGACACCACGGCGCCACCGCAGGCGCTCACGACCGACCGCAGCACGGCCTGATCAACGGATCCGCCGAGGTAGGGATAGATGCCGGGCGAGATGGCGGCGGCGAGCGGATACGGCGTGACGGAGACGGGGTCGATCTTCAACTCGGGTACCTCGGGCGAACACGACAGAACGAACTTATCCGGATGCTATCCGTCATGAGGTCCTAAACCCGACACGACACGCCGTCGCGGTCGCCTATATCGCTCTCGACGGCCTGGGAGCGGGAACTAACCTTGGAGCAGGTACAACGGCGCATCGACCTGGAACCCAGGGCGCGCGCGGCGGGTGCGCGGTAGGGGGCGGACTACGCGTTGCCGGCGAGGCCGCTCACGGTGATGGTGACGTCGAGCGTGTCAGCATCAACCTTGAGCCGGAAGCCCCCGCTATTCCAGATCATGCTCCCCGGAGGGCCCGCGACGGTGGCGCCGCCGTGACCGGGGTAGGCGAGGGCGACGCCGGTCAGGTCGCAGAGGGCGTGCGGAATCGTGACGGGCACCTGGCGCACGATGACACGCGAGCCGGGACGCCCGCAGGCGGGGCGGAACTCCGGCGGTACCGCCGTCAGGTCCCGGCCGACGCTCTCGCCGCGGCCCTGCCCGCTCAGCACGTACCCTTGCTCTTCCAGGCGGACGCAGGCCCTGGCGTAGCGCTCGGAGTCCCAGCCGAGCCGGCTTCGGATCTCCGTGCTGTCCGCCGGGCTGCCATCTGCTGGCAGCAGCCCGAGCAGGGCCTGCTCGTCCGCGTCGCGGTGGTCTCCGGTCTGGCTCACGTCAGGAACCTACCCGGCAGGCTCAGCCTGACTCGGGGCGGATCACGTCCTTAGCTGAATCAGCCTGACTCGGGGGCGGATCGCGGGGTCAGGCGGATGATCGGCAGTTCCCGGTCGGTCTTCTGCTGGTACTTGGCGAACCGGGGAGCGGCGGTGACGATCTGCTGCCAGGCTGCTTCGCGTTCGGCCCCGTGGAGTTGGTCGGCGGTCACCGGGACCTTCCGGCCGTCGACCTCGATCTGGACCTGGTCGGGATGGGCGGCGAGGTTGTAGTACCAGGCCGGGTTCCCCGTCGCCCCGGCCGCCGACGCGACGATCAGCCGGCTGTCGTCCGGGCCGGGAAACCAGCCGACCGGAGTGGTGCGCTCGGCCCCGGTCTTGCGGCCGACCGTGGTCAGGACCAGGGCGTTGAAGCCCAGGAACTTGGCCCTGCCCTTGCGGACCCGTCCGGCGATCATCTTGTTGCTCAGGCGGGCGGCGAATCCGGCCGGCTGGCGGCCGCCGCGGGTTCCGGCGGTTGTATCGAAGCTCATGAGACTTCTCCTTTGTGTTAGTCAGGCCTGAGCGGCGGCCAGCGCGGCCCGGGCCCGAAGCGAGCCGGGGGTCAGCTCCCCGGCGGCGCGGGCCTGCTCCAGCGCCGTGGACCACCAGGCCAGGTCGTCGAGCATGATCTGCAGGCGGATGCCCGTTTCGGGATCGGACGGCTCGCCGTCGGCGCCGAACGCCGTCCGCACGAACGGGATCACCACGGTGTTGCGCAGCGGGACGGCTTCGGCCTCGATGAACACGTGAGCCAGGTGCTCGATCGCGCGTATCCCGGCCCCGATGCTGCCGCTGTAGCCGACGGCCGCCACCGGCTTGTTCCGGAAGCCGAACGACAGCCACACGGTGTCGATGGCGTTCTTCAGGACGGCAGGGATGCTGTGGTTGTACTCCGGCGTGACGACGACGAAGGCGTCGGCCTGCTTCACCTTCTGGTTCCAGGCCCGCACGATCGGCTCGGAGTACGTCGGGTCGGCGATGTCGCCGATCGTCCCGGGGTGTTCGGCGAAGATCGGCAGCGGCCAGTCCCGCAGGTCAGCGACGTCGACGTCGAAGCCGCCGTGTCCACGGGCTTGCGAGGTGACCCACGGCACCACCAGGTCGGCCGCCCGTCCGGGACGCGTGCTCCCGACGATGACCAGTAGCTTCGACATCGCTGCTCTCTCCAAGGGCGGGCCGCCCGACACGTGAACCAGCGGCACGCAGGCGTGTTCGTTCGGATAAAATACTGTTAACGACCTTAACTATCTCCGACCTGTACTGTAGTGAGGTGAGTGAGATGGCGCAAGCGGCGGATGGGCCGGGGGCCGACGTCGCCGGCGGCCTGCTTCAGCTCACCGGCCTGGTGCAGGCCATCTATGCGTGCGTGTCCGAGCGCCACGACCTGACTCCGGTCCAGGCCAGGCTGTTGTGCGTGCTCCTGGACGGCCCCCGGGGTATGGCCGACCTGGCCCACTGCTTCGGCGTGGAGAAGGCCGCGCTCACCGGCCTCATGGACCGGGCCGAGCGGCGGGGTCTGGCTCGGCGATCAGCCGTGCCGGGCGACCGGCGCGCACTGCAGGCGACGCTGACCGACGCCGGGCGCCGGGCCGCGGCCGCCTTCCACACCGAGGTCGGCGCGGAGCTCAGCCGTCTCGTCGCGCCGCTGGCCCCGCCCGACCGGGAGCGCTTCCGCGCCGCCCTGGCCGAGATCATCGCAGGACACGCCTGCCCTCGGCCGTAGCGGCGGCGCTGGGCTGGGTCAGGACAGGGGGGCGAAGAAGGCCTGGAGGTCGGCGGCCAGGTCGGCGGGGGCTTCCAGGGCCGGGAAGTGCTTGGCGTGCCGGAATTCGGTCCAGTGCGCGCCGGGCGGGGCGGGGACCAGCTTGCGGACCGTCTCGTCGGCGCCGAACACCGCGAAGCCCTGCGGTACCGCGGGCGGCGCGCCCCAGTCCGAGGAGTGCGCCTGCTCGTACAGGGTGTGCGCGGCGCTGGCGCCGGAGCCGGTGAACCAGTACAGGCTGACCGTGGTGAGCAGCTGGTCGCGATCGACGGGCAGGTCGGTCCACTCGTGGACCTTCTCGGCGATCCAGGCCAGCTGCAGCAGGGGCGAGTCGGTCAGGCCGTAGCCGATGGTCTGTGGCCGGCTGTTCTGGATGGCCAGGTAGCCCGAGCCTTCGGTGGTGAACGCGTCCATGCGGTCCAGGATCAGCTTGTCGACCGGGTCGCTGTCGTCGAGCCGGTCCGCCATGCCGGGGATGAAGGTGGCGACGGCCGCGGCGGTCAGGGGGTCCGTTACGACGTGCACGCCTATGACATGGGTTTGGTCGAGGCCCGCGACCAGGCCGGAGACGCCGGCGCCGATGTCGCCGCCGTGCACGCCGTAGCGCCGGTAGCCGAGCCGGCTCATCAGCTCGGCCCAGGCGCGTGCGGTGCGGCCCATGGTCCAGCCGGTGGCGCTGAGCGGGGTGGAGAAGGCGTAGCCGGGCAGGGACGGCGCGACGACGTGGAAGGCCTGGCCGGAGGCCGGGTTGACCAGCGGCTCGATCAGGTTCAGGAACTCCGCGACGGAGCTCGGGAAGCCGTGCGTGATGAGGAGGGGCTTGGCGTCGGGTTGGTTCGAGGTGACGTGCAGGAAGTGGATGGTCTGGCCGTCGATCTCGGTGATGAACTGCGGGTAGCTGTTGAGGTTCGTTTCCGCGGCGCGCCAGTCGTAGTCCTGGTGCCAGTACTCGGCGAGTTCCTTGAGGTAGTCCGCGGGGATGCCGCGGGTCCAGCCGGTGCCGGGCAGCTCGCCGGGCCAGCGCGCCGTGGCCAGCCGGTGGTGCAGGTAGTCGACGTCGGGCTGGGGGATCTGGATGCGGAAAGGCTGGATGTTGTCGCTCATGGGATGAGGCTAGGGAGAATTGCGGAAAGAATCGTTCCTAGATTGCCTGCCATTATTGGATGATGACCTCCGCTCGGCTGCTGCGCCTGCTGTCGCTGTTGCAGGCGCGGCGGGACTGGACCAGTGCCGAGCTCGCTTCGCGGCTTGGCGTCACCACCCGCACCATCCGGCACGACGTGGACCGGTTGCGCGGGCTCGGCTACCCGGTGAACGCGCGGCCCGGGGTGGCCGGCGGGTACCGGCTCGGCGCGGGCGGCGCCCTGCCACCGCTGCTGCTCGACGACGAGGAGGCGGTGGCGGTCGTGATCGGGCTGCGGGCTGCCGCGAGCGGTTCGGTCGCGGGGATCGAGGAGGCTTCGGTGCGGGCGCTGGCCAAGCTGCAGCAGGTGCTGCCCGCGCGGCTGCGGCACCGGGTGAGCGCCTTCCAGGGTTATGCGCTTCCCGTGGCTTGGCGAGGGCCGCAGGTGGATCCGGACGTGCTGACGCTGATCGCGGGCGCGTGCCGGGACCATGAGCGGCTTCGGTTCGACTACCGGGCGCATGGCGGGGCGGCCAGCCGGCGTTCGGTCGAACCGTACCGGCTGGTGCACAACCGGGGGCGCTGGTACCTGGTGGCGTGGGACGCCGACCGGGATGCCTGGCGGACCTTCCGGGTCGACCGGATCTCGCCGCTGCCGCCGACGGGGCCGCGCTTCACGCCCCGGGAACTGCCGCCGGACGCGGAGATCGCGGCGCAGGTGGCCCGCGGCGCGGGCGAGGCGACCTGGCGTTACCGGGCGCGGGTGATCGTGCACGCTCCCGCTTCGTACGTGCGCGGGCGGCTGCCCATTCCGGTGGAGGTCTCGCCGTTGGGCCCGGACCGGTGTGTGTTCGAGCCGGGCTCGGACTATCCGGAGATGCTGGCCTTGTATCTGGGCCTGCTGGACGCCGACTTCACGGTGGTGGACTCGCCGGAACTGGTTTCGGCGCTTAGTGTGCTGGCCGGGCGTTTTCAGCGGGCGATCGACGCTGGGGGCGAAACCTAGCCGGGGGCGCGGCCAGCACGGTGCACCCTTGAAGCGTGAGTGACGAGCGGGCCGAGACCTACCTGCGACTGCGGGCCGAGGTCGAGCTGCGGCAGGCGGCGGATCGGCTGCGTGGCCTGGATGCCGCGGTCAGGCCGGATGACCGCGCCGATCCGGGCATGGCGCCGTTCGGCACCGCGGAGGGCGCGCAGTGGAAGGTCATCCGGGCCGGGCGGATCCTCGTCGCGGCCGGCGCCCTGGAGGAGGATCTCCTCAACCGCTTCTCGACTGATCTTCAGGGGGCCATCCAGGCCCGGTCGCGGATCCTGCTGAACTGGGATCGCAGACGAGGCGTGGTGTACCACAACAGCTACATCGCGACGCCCAGCAGCCCTGCGCCGCCGTCTGGCCCCTGCGACCGGGCGATGCGGGTCGTGCCCCTCGGGCGGGCACTCCGGGTGCCCAGCGACCGCGGGCCGTCGGTCCGGGCCCGCGGGCCGTCGGTCCTGCATCTCATGTCGCTGGTGCGGACCGGAACCGAAGCTGTGATCACCGCTGCCCTGCGTATGCCCTGGTCACAGGACAGGGCAGTCAGGGAACTGGTTAGCCCGTGTGACCTGCCGTATAACCAGCTCTGGGCGGTGGATGACCACGGGATTCGCTACCCGGCCGGGTTCAGGAGCGGCAAGGGCTGGGCGGGCACCTGGCCGGGCATCATCCGGCTGTCCCCCATGCCCCCGGCCGACGTCCGGCGGCTTGACCTGGTCGGCGACGGAACCCACCTGATCCGGCTCGCCCTGGGATCATCGGCGCGCGGGCGCCACGCCGTGCCGTGGGCGACGGAGCGGGTAGCGATCGCGCCCGGCGAACGCCTGCTCGTGCTCGAGGCCGAACGCATTCTGGCCAGCGGAGACGCCCGGGGACCAGCCGAGGGCCCGATCCCGGGAGAGATCATCACGGTTCTGACCGAGACGGGCGTGATCGCCCCCGATAGCCCGGTACCCGGCCAGCTCGCCGCGCTGTGCCGACGGCTCGGCGCGGCCGGGCACAGCATCACCATCCCGCCCGCAGCACGGATCCCAGCGCCGTGGGCCAGCGTCATCGCGCACCGCGACGCGTCGGCGCCGACCGATGGCCCGGAGGTGTTCGCGCCGCTCGCCTGCGTATCGCCGGACGTCGACGGGGCCCAGTTCGCCCTGGCCGGGCTGAGTACGGCGGAGGGCGAGAGCTACCTGCACGTGGTGAGCAACGGCATGGCGCCGCTAGCGGATCGGTTCGCGTGGAACTGGACGCCGGGTTTCTCCTGGTGGCTCCGGGACGGCACCGGGAACTGGCACGTGGCGGCCGCAGGCGAACCGCAGGCGCTCGGAGATGACATGCAGGCGTTCCGGCTACGGCTGACGCCGCCACTCACCGCGGTCCCGGATGCGGCCGAGGTCGTGGTCACGGGACCGGCGACCCAGGTCCGCGCGACGATCCCGATCCGTCCGGCCCGGGAAATGAGCGAAGCTTGACGAACGAAAGGGCCCTTAGCTGAGGTCGGGTCCTCTTGCTATGGTCGCCGTTCGGCGGCCTCGAGCGCCGAGCCGAGCGGTGCGAGCACTTCAGCGAACACAGCGTTTGCGACGTCGGCTGACCGCGGTCAGGCGCCGGGCAGGACCGGGGAAATGTAGGTGCCTGGGCGCCTGCGCCGACGCAGACGATGCCGTCACGGCCGGGTGGACGCGACCCGGGTCGCTGCCCGGGTCCGGGGCGGTTGAGCTCGAATGGGTGACGTTTCCGCGGAAGCGCCTTGTGAAAAATTTCACAGGTCGGGACGGCTGGACGCCGGGGTTTCCGGGCGGTGGCGCCTGGGAAGTCCGGGACATTTCGCGGTGCCTCAGCCGGCCAGCAAGGGGATGAGGACCTGGGCGTCGGGGGTACCCCAGCCGGTGACCGGGTCCCAGCCGGGTCCGGCCTGGTAGCCGGTGATCGTGACCGGCGGCGAGGTGGAGGTGAGAACCACCGTGTTGTTGCCGGTGGTGATGTCGTGGAACGCCTTGTGGTACAGCGGGCCGCGGGCGATCCGGTAGATGGCGGGGTTGACGAAGCCGAGCGGGTGGCCGGCCTCCTGGTCGGCCAGGGCGATCAGGCCGGCCCAGAACGGCGCGCCGGCGCTGGTGCCGCCAGCCCCTACGAGCTCGTAGCTGCCGCCTGGCGCGCTGAACGCGAGCGCCATGCCGGTGGGGCCCGAGCCGTCCGCGGCGACGTCCGGCACGCCCCGCGTGGCCCCGATGCCGGGCACGCCGTTCTGGTAGGCGGGCCGGGCGAACAGCCGGCTGAACCCGCCACCCGACGCGCCGGGCGGGCGGGGCAGCCCGGGGGTGTTCCAGGCGGTCTCGCTGATGTACGCGCCGGTGACCGGGTTCGCGGTCAGGCTGGTGCCGCCCACCCCGAGCACGAGCGGATCGGAAGCGGGCAGGATGACCTGCTTGACCGGCGTGGACGAGCCCTCGCCGAGCACGCCATAGTCTCCCGACGCGGCGACGACGGTGACATGGCGGGCGGCGGCGTACTCCAGCGCCGAGTTCATGGTCGCCACCTCCGCGCCGGTGAAGGAGTCCTCACCGACGCTGAAGTCCTGACCGATGCCGCTTTGGGACATCACCGCTGCGTAGCGGACGGCGATCCGCACGTACGCGGCGAACGTGGCGGCGAGCTTCGCCGGGGTGCTCACCTCCGCTGGGTCGACCAGAATCTCACGGATGGTGGCGTCCGGGGCGACGGCGTGCACCAGCTCGGTGTCCTCTACCTCCTCCAGGCCGGCCAGCCACGGCGAGGCGGACGAGCCCGCCAAGGTCGTAATGACCTGAATCCGTGCCGGGGGCAGTCCGAACCGGCTGTCAAAGTCCGCCACGTCTTGCCGGATGTCGGTGGCCGCCGGAAAGGTCCGCGCCGGTCCCGTTTCGGCCTCTTCTGGCAGCGCCACCGTGACGCCGCGGCCGCCGATCCCGCGATCCAGCAGTGGCTGGATGCCGTAGGCGACCCGGAACTGCCGGGGTGTGTAACACGGCTGGGAGCCCAGGCAGTCAGTCGCCGCGGTGCCAGGCGAGCTGGCCGTCGCCGGCGCTGTGGCGCCGCCCGTTCCCGTGCTGCCGGCAGGCAGCAGGTGCTCGCAGGCGTCATTAGCCCGCGCCGCGGGGCTGTTGCCGTGCGGTTGCCCGCTGATGTTGATGTCCGCCGATGGGTTGGGGTCGGGGAAGTCCGGCACGCCGTGGGTTTGCATGCACTGCGCGTAGGCAAGATCCGCCCGGTAGGTCGCCGACTCTGCCGAGGCAGAACCGCCGGAGGACGAGGGACTGCCGCCGCACGCCGTCAGCACGGCGACGGCGGCCACGACAGTCAGGGCGGCCGCGCACCGCGGGCCCCGGTTACCGCCGGTCTTGCCGTTCATCGCGGCCTCCCCAAGAAGCCAAAACGGGACATCGTGTCTTCCTCCTGCTTCTCCCCAGGGCTGGGGTCATTGGCTGATGGGCGGCCAGCTGATCGATCGCCACCGGCCGAGCGGTCAACATCAGCGACCTCGGCTCCCGCTGGGATAAGCGGTGCGGCCCTATTCGTGGATGCGATGGCTGGCACGGCGTGCGGCCGCGGTGCCAGCCCATCACCGGGGTCGGGCGGATCAGCCGGCGGAGGCCGGCACCGTGCTGATCGCGGCGAGCGCCTCGACGATCGAGCTGTGCGAGCAGTCCTTTACCGACACGCTGGTGTGCGGCTTGCCTGGCCCGAGTTGCCTGATCTCCGCCACCGCTTGTGCTGACAGTGTCCCGTCCGGTCCGGCGTGGCCGAGGGCAAAGATGGCCGCGCCGACTTGTAGCTGGCCCGGGCTGGCGTGGGGGATGACGACCAGCGTGTCGCCGGAGGTGGTCACCCGAACCCGGCCTCCGCCGGACGTCACGAGGGTGAAGCCAGCCGTGCTGGCGTCCGCCACCGTCCCCTGGACCTCGGCGAAACCCGCTGGGTTCACCGCACTGAACGGCTGCCCGACGGTGACGACGGCGGCCGCGAACGTCCCGCCGGAGCTGTGGCCGTGCACCATGACTGACGCCCCGTCCGTGATGTCGTTCAGCAGCGGTCCGGACATATTCATGAACGTGGACGCCGTCGTGGTCACGGTTACCGGCTGACCGCTGGCCGTCTTTATGACCAGGCTGCTGCCATTTACCTGCTGGAGCGTCCCGTCGGCCTGCTCGAGCTGGGTGCACCCGGTGACCGCGGTCAGGACCGTCTGGGGGCTGTGACCGGACAGGGACACGTGCACCAATCCGCTCGCAACGCCTACCCCGGCGAGGAGGACGAGCGCGGCGGCCACGCTGCCGGCCACCAACATGGGGCGCCGCCAGCGACTCGCCTGGCCACGCGACCGGGTGTGCCACGGGCGGGCTGGCTGAGCTGGCTGAGCTGGCTGGGCTGGCTCCGGCACGGCGGCCGCTAGGCCGCGGACCCCGCCGGCCACCAGGTTCCACCGGCTCGCCTCGAGCTGGCAGTGCTCGCAGCTGGCGAGGTGCTTCCGGGCCCGGTCGCCCATCGGCTGGCCGGCAGCCTCGGCGATCAGGTCTTCGAGGTCCAGGTGGGGAAAGCGGGTGTCAGCAGAGTCTGCGTTCATCGGTTCTGGCCTTTCTCGTCAAGAATTCGGCTCAGGGCGGTGCGCGCCGCGGTCAGGCGGCTCTTGACCGTCCCGACCGGGATCTCCAGCACGCCGCCGACCTCGGGGAGGCTGAGCCCAGAGCCGAAGACAAGGCCCAGCACCTCCCGGTGGGGTGACGCGAGCTCCCGTATCGCACCCCTCACCTCGGCCAGTTCCGCACGGTCCAGGGCCGTCACCTCCGGCCCCGGACCCGAACCCGGCTGATCGGCCAGGAAGGCGTCATCCACCACCCGCAGCCGGCGGGCGCGCAGCCGGTCCCGGGTCTGCCGCCGGGCGATGGCGATCACCCAGGACCGCGCCGACGACTCCCCCCGGAAGGAGCCCGCGCCCCGCCAGACGGCGAGCATCGCGTCCTGCACGATCTCCTCGGCGAGCACGCGCTCACCGACCACCAGCAGAACCTGCGCGAGCACGACCCGGCCGTGCTCGCGGTAGAACGCGGCCATCGCGTCCTCGTCGCCCCGACCGATCCGGCGCAGCAACGCCGCGTCGTCGCAGGCACTGTCGCGTCTTACGGTGGAGATCGATAGGTCGGCGTCCCCGCCCGGATCATTCATCTGCGACCTCTCCGAAGGCTTCCTTTGGAGAGTAAGTAGCAACAAGCGACGACGCGGTTCGGCTCACCGGCGAGATTTCTCGCTAACCGAGCCGAATATCGTGGTCAGCCCCGGAAATCAGTCCTCAGTGGGTGGCGTAGAAGCTGGCCACGGCCCCGAAGGCCGGCGCCACCGACGGCGTGCCCACCTCGCCGAGTTCCATCAGGCCGGGCCGGTCGCCGGTGTAGGGGCTGTGCCCGAACTCGGTGTTGACCACGGGCTTGCCGTGTCCGACGTAGCGCCTGATCGTCTCGGCGTAGCGATGGTCGTTCTTGGAGTTCCGGTAGTGGTCGACGCCGATGACGTCGAACAGGCTCCAGTCGACGACCTCGAACGGGGTCGAGGCGTAGGTGAGCGGCCCGTGGAACACCTTCCGGACCGTGTCGTTCGCCTCGGCGAGGAAGGCCTGGAGCTCGCTGGCGTAGGGTCCGGAGCGCAGGCCCGCGCGGCGGATGCTCGCTATCCTCTGGTTGACCGTCCGGCCCGGGACGATCCCCTTGGTGAACAGGCTCGACTCGGTGCCCACGCAGAAGACCAACTGGCCGGGGAACTGCTCGCGCAGCGGCTCGGCCCCGGCGGCCGCCTTGGCCAGGTAGGCGACGGTCGCCTCCCGGCTCTTCTTGAACAGCTCCGGCGAGAGCCATACCTGCAGGCCGCCCAGCTTGAGCGCGTCGGTGGCCGCGGTCATCAGCCTGGCGATGTCGGTGCCCTGGAACCGGACCGCGTTGCAGCGCAGGTCGTCGCGGATGATCTGCAGCTCGCGGCGGGTCACGG
>Ga0209693_10001069_pt1 | contig 11549 bp, 10 predicted proteins | sample HubBroMetageWRM3_FD_188345 | JGI IMG/M metagenome (GOLD analysis project Ga0209693, IMG submission 188345) | Warmed soil microbial communities from the Hubbard Brook experimental Forest, New Hampshire - Hubbard Brook CCASE Soil Metagenome WRM 3... | ecosystem: Environmental > Terrestrial > Soil...
GGCGAGCAGTTCCTGCAGGTGCGCCTCGACGCCGTCCTTGACCAGGCCTGGGTCGATGCCGAGGTCGACGGAGGTGTCGCTGATCACCTCGGTGATCGTGATCTGGAGCATCTCGCCGGACTTGCCGGTTACCGTCCACAGTGCAGGCGTGCCGGGCTCCTCGGTCAGCCTGCACGGCGGCGACATCCAGTTCAGCGGCTTGTACGAGCCGCCGTCGCTGTGCACGAGCACCGAGCCGTCGGCCTTGACGATGAGCAGGCGAAGGGCCGAGGAAAGATGAGCGGTGAGCCTGCCGACGTAGTCGACGCTGCACCTGGCGATGACGAGCCGCACGTCCGGTAACTCTACTTGCCGGACGGCGGATCGGTGCCCGGGCTGACATAAGGTGTGCAGGCGTGAGCCCGCGCCGGATCCGCCGCGAGCGCTCCGGCCCCCCCGTTCGTCCGCCCGGGCCCGAGCGCGTCGAATCCTGGCCGGACGGGGACTGGGTAGTCCGCCAGGTGCCGGGCGCGGTCACCGGCAAGGCGTACCGTTGTCCGGGGTGCGATCAGGAGATCGTGCCAGGCACTCCGCACGTCGTGGCCTGGCCCGCGGACGGGATCAACGTCGGCGTCGATGAGCGCAGGCACTGGCACACGGCGTGCTGGCAGCACCGGCTGCGCCGCGGCCCGCGCGGGCGCAGGAGAGGAGACGCGTGAGCGAGATCAGGGCCGCCACGGTGCTTCCGGCCAAGCGCACCCCGGTCACCCTGCTGACCTCCGACGGCCTGCACCTGGTCGGGGAGCTGGCGGTGCCGGTGGACCGCGATCCGGTCGGCACGCTGGTCTGCCTGCATCCGCTGCCCACCATGGGCGGCATGATGGACAGCCACCTGCTCCGCAAGGCCTCCTTCCGGCTGCCGGCCCTGGCCGGCCTGGCGGTGCTCCGGTTCAATACCCGCGGCACCTCCTCCGAGCAGGGGACGAGCGAGGGGACGTTCGGCGACGGGGAGGGCGAGCGGTACGACGTGGCCGCCGCGGTCCGCTACGCGGTCGAGGCCGGCCTGCCCGCTCGCTGGCTGCTCGGCTGGTCGTTCGGCACCGAGCTGGCGCTGAAGTGGGGCCTGGAGGATCCCGCCGCCATCGAGGGCGCGATCCTGCTGTCGCCTGCTCTTCGCCGGGCCGGCGACGCCGACCTGGACCGGTGGGCGGCGTCGGGCAAGCCGCTGACCGTCCTGGTCCCCGAGCTCGACGACTACCTGAGCCCCGACGAGGCGCGGCGGCGGTTCGCGCGGGTTCCCTCTGCCGACGTGATCGTCGTGGACCGGGCCAAGCACCTGTGGGTCGGCGAGCCCTACGTGCGCATCGTCATGAACGAGATCGTCCGCCGGGTGAACCCGGCCGCGCTGGTCCCGCCTACGATGACGCTACCGACACATTGGGAGGAACCGTGACCGCGTTCGACCTGACCGGCAAGAAGGCGTTCGTGACCGGCGCATCCCGCGGCATCGGCCGGGTGATCGCGGTCGCGCTCGCCGCCGCGGGCGCGGACGTGGCGATCGCGGCGCGCAGCGAGGAGGGCCTGGCCGAGACGGCGCGCGAGGTGACCGCGCTTGGCCGCAAGGCCTTCGTCTTCCCGCTCGACGTGACCCAGCAGGAGGACGTCGTCGCCGTCGTCGCCGAGGCGATCAAGATGCTCGGCCACCTGGACATCGTGTTCAACAACGCCGGCGGCTCGAACTTCATGGTGCCGTTCATGGACATGCGCATTTCCGGCTGGGAGAAGGTCCTGCGGCTCAACCTGGATTCGACGGTTTACGTCTGCCAGGCGGTCGGCCCGCACCTGCGCGAGCGCGGCAGCGGTTCGGTGATCAACGTCGCCTCGGTGGCGGGCCTGGCCGCCGCGCCCGGCCTCGTCCCCTACGGCGCGTCCAAGGCAGCCGTGGTCTCGCTCACCCGCACGCTCGCGGTCGAATGGGCGCCGCTCGGGATCCGGGTTAACGCCCTGTGTCCGGGCTGGACCGCCACCGACCTGAACAAGAACCTATGGGGCGGGCCGGACGGCGGCGAGGCCACGGTAGCCAACGTGCCGATGCGCCGCTGGGCCAGGGCCGAGGAGATGGCCGGCCCCGCCGTATTCCTCGCCAGTGAAGCCTCGTCCTACATGACCGGCCAGGTCCTGGTAATAGACGGCGGCCAGCTCGCCAGCGCCTGAGCGGCTCGGCGCGGTTGGCTCCTCGCGCCTCCGACAGCAGGCCCATAACGCGTGATCTGCCGCCCGTCCAGCTGCCTGGACGGGCGGTAGGCGTGCTCTCGCGGGCGTCAGCCCTGAGGTCGTGCTCAGCATCGCCGGCGTGGTGACGGCGTTGCTGGGGTAGTAGTAGCCGGAGAATCAGACATGGCAGGGCGACAGCACGGCGTGCCCGGTGAGCGCATTCGCCCTAGACGGGATGTCTGCCGATGCCCAGCTGGTCCCGTTGCAGTGCGTCAGCGACACGACGCCCGCCACCCACACGTCGGTGGCCGACAGCGTGGCGATAGCCGTGTTGCCCTCCGCCAGCTGGGTCACCAGGACCAGGCCGTACCGTTCCAGTTCAGCACCGAGCCGTCGGCCGCGATCGCCCGATCACCCAGGGCTGATATGCACTGTCCCTTCAGGACCCTCGAACACGCGTCGCGTCCCGCGCCGCCAACCCACCCTATGTAGATGGCATACACTGGGAGGCATGCAAGACCTCAACATCACTCCCAAGATGGCCAAGGTCCTGAAGATCTTCCTCGAAGATCCCGATCAGCCCCGCTACGGCTTCGAGATCATGCGCCTAACAGGTCTGGCCAGCGGCTCCCTCTATCCCATGCTCGCCCGGCTGGAAGAAGCCGGATGGCTGGCCAAAGGCAAAGAGGACATCGATCCTCATGTTGAAGGGCGACCAGCCCGTCTCCACTACATCATTACCGGAGCCGCCGTCGTGGTCGCCCGCCTCCAACTCGCCGCCCTCAGCGACCAGTACCGCCCACCGGTCGTCGCGCGGACTCGACCCAGACCCCACGGCAACCCCGCATGACCGCCTACCTCTGGGCAGCTATCGGCATCCTCGCTGGCTTCGGCATGACCGCCCTTGGCGACATGGCTAGCGAGGAAATACGCGACCGGCTCGACCACCTGCCTCATGCCATCCTCCGCCTCGCCGCCCGCCGTCTCACCATCAGCCAGCGCATCACCGTCTACCAGGACGAGTGGCTGCCCGAACTTACCTACATCCTTAAAGGAGCCGAGGCTAGGCCCATCACTCGCCTTATCAGCGGTACCTCGTACGCCCTCGGCATTCTAATTTCCGTCGACCGTATTGGCCGCCATATCCATCGCGCACCCAGGTTCGAGCCGCCGCCTCCTTCTAGTACGGGAAAAAGCTCCGGCAGCGAGGCGCAACACCGAACTGGTGGGGGTAGCTGGCCAAGGCCTCGGCGACGCCAGGTCGGACCAGTCGTAGTAGTCGACAATGCACCAGCTCCTAGAGCATCGGAAACAGTAAGCAATGCACCAGTTCCTAGAGAATCAAAATCAGACGATAATCCCTGGCTGTGACATGCTGGCTATATGAAATCCAAATTATCGCTCAGGCTAATCTGTACCTTTTTAGATCGCTTTCTCCGCGCGCATGCTCTCCCAACTGCAAGAGTGCTTCGCTGATCGTTCGTCCCGCTCCACTCATACCCAGCAAAAGAGCCCTGCGTGCTGCACTCGGGCCGGCCCGGCGCACCCACGCGGGCCTGTCACAAGGCCCGTACATGGGCCGTGCAGCGCAGCGCAGTGCCCGCGCGTGCAGGCGCTGCGCGCTGCCATTCCGGCCCGCTCCCCTGCTGCCTGCACTGACCCCCCGGAAACGGGCCCGCGAGGAACTTAACCAGACACGGAAAGGGAGCGCTCCCGCGACACCAGAGCGCTCCCTGCAAGAGCCCGACCACCCGGCCCGGGGCGAGGGCCAGACGCTAACGAGCGCTGCACCTGGCCGGCGAACCTGCGCCATGCGGCCGGACTGAGCCGGAGTACCGGACCGGTCCGGTCCTTGGTGTCACGCACCAGCACGACGCGCCGGGCCCCGCCGACTTCGACGCAATCCCCGCCATTGCCTGAAAAGCTGGACTTCCGCCAGCGTGGGTCTATCGCTTCCACTTTTCGTCCGCCACTTCCATGATGAGGTCACGAGACTGCGCGCGCGGCATGGCGTAGCCGCGAGTCCGCTCCAAGGCTACCGCCGCCCTGCGCACCAACGATCTTGATTCGGTGGTGTGGCCCTCCGGTACGGCATCGGTATGCAGCACATCCGGCACACCCTCACTGCTGGCCAGGTTCAGCGCACCCGACAAGCCCGCCGTCGCGCCAACCTCCGTCGGCACGACCTGAACGCACACGTACGGGCGTTCCGCCAGCTCCGCGATGTGCACCAGCTGTTCATGCATCGCTTCGGGTGACCCGATCAGCCTGTGCAGCACCAGCTCATCAATCAGCGCCACCACGTCCGGGGGGTCCGCCCGGTCAAGGATCAGCGCACGATTCAGCTTCGCCTCAACCAGCGCGCCGATCGCGTCGTCGCTCGTATCGGTCTGGGCCGCCAGCAACAGCGCCCGAGCGTACGCGGCAGTCTGAAAGATCGGAGTAACAAGGATCGGGGACCAGTACTTGAGCATAGACGCCGCTTCCTCAGCGGCCAGCCACGTCTCGAACCACACCGGCACAGGCCCGTCGGCACGTCTGGCCAGCACCGCCAGCCGCACGTAATGCTCCTCATCAAGGTTGCACGCCTTCGTCCACGATCTCAGCACATCAAGAGTCGGCGGCCGGTCACCGCTTTCCGCCTTGCCGACCACAGACCTGTCAAAACCCAGATGATCCGCCAGCGCCTGCTGGGAATTGAAGCCAGCGGCCATCCTCGCGCGTGCCAGCTCATCACCCAGGAACGCACGCGGGTCGGTTTGCGGATCACGGCTGTTGGGGCGAGGCATGCGACGGGCCTCCAGACGATAGGGGCGGTTAGTGGCATAGCGTCATGCCGCTCTCCCGATTCTGTCACCAGCCTGGCAAGTTGAGTAGCGACATCACACCCCAACCCCGCATGAGGAATACCACCCATGTCCACAGCGACGGCAGCAACGTACACGGGCACCTTCCACGGACGCGCCGAGGAAGTGCGCCACGTCCGGCGCGACGTCGCGCGCTACCTGGCAGACTGCCCGGCCACCGATGACGCGGTACTCACCGCCTCAGAGTTCGCGGCCAACGCCGTCCTCCACAGCCGGTCACGCGGGGAGCAGTTCACTATCCGCGTCCAGTTGCACCCTGACCACGTCAGGGTGGAATGCCAGGATGCGGGCGGGCCGTGGCGGACCAGGCGGCACGATGACCGGCCCCACGGGCTGAGCGTCGTGGAGACGCTGACCGGCCCGGACGGCTGGGGCGTGCAGGTGACCGGCGACGGCGGCCGGATCGTCTGGGCCAGGCTCACATGGTGACCGTGGGGACCGGCCGCGATGACCCCCGCGTCTGGGTCCGGGCCGCCTACACCATCCTCGACGCCGTGGGGCAGGCCAGCCCAGATGACAAACTGCCTACCCAGAAGCAGCTCGCAGCCACGCTCGGCATCTCCAGGTCGACCGCCGGGCACGCCTACCACGAACTGACCCGCATGCGCCTCGTCCACCTGATCCCCGGCCTGGGCTACTACCCCGGAGACCGGACATGACCCTCAGCGCCGGGCCCCGCGAGCGCTGCGCCGAACTACGCGCCGAACGCAAAGACCTCCAGGCCCGCCTCGCCGACCTGGACAGCACCACCCCGGCGCCGTCGACACCAGCCTCCTCGACGACCTGCCGCTCCTCGGCGACATCCTCCCGGCCCTGCCCCCTCAGCTCAAAGCCCGCCTCTTCCAGATCTTCGACCGCCAGTTGCCACATCGTTCCGGCCGGGGCAGGTCGGCCGGTGCCCTGCGGGTGACGGCTGAAGGGGCGTCAGGAAGCACCCGAAAGGAACAAATAGGAACAAATAGGGCATTTTGCGGTAATGTGCGGCCGGTTACGCTGGGGACCCGGGCTTGAGGGTGCTGCAGGGACGGATCGTGCCGTCGTCGCCGAGATCGTTCAGCACCGCGGGCAGGCCCACGCTGAGCACTCGCGGCGACCGCGGCGCTCCTGCCCTAGGCGCGATCCCGAGACGGTTACGACCACCACCGGGGCAAGGGCGCCGAGCCAGCATGCGCCCAGGCAGCGGCCGCCGGTCCAGGAGCCGCCGGGCCGGCGGCCGCTGTGCCTGGTTGCTGGGGGACAGCGCCCGGTACCTGGGGGGTCCGCGTCGGCAGGGTCGGCGCGTTGGCTCCGTCGTCGGCCAGGTAGTACTCCGCGGGGAGCAGCCGGATCCCCGGCTTGACCGAGATGACTCCGGGCAGGTCGAAGTGCGCGTGCTTGGTCAGCACGGTGGTCCCCTGGATGCCCAGCGTGGCGGTTACGTCGCAGTGCCCGGCGTGGATTGCCACGAGCCGCCCGGCCTGTACTCCCGCTACCAGCGCGCCGATGTCGAACTCGACGGACAGGCTGACCTGGATCGTGGCCACCTGGCGGCCGTCCACCAGGACGGCGACGGACGGCTGCTGGGTGGTGGTGATCTGGTGGTCGATCAGGTCGACGAGCTCCGTGGTGGTCGGCGCGGCCAGGGTGCGCCTTGCGGCGCCGGCCAGATCGTGATGGGTACGCCAGCCGGCCACGATCATGCCGGTCAGGTCCCCGTCCAGCAGTCCGGCGGCCGCGGCGGCGGCCTCGAGGACGGCGGCCTCGCGGGTCTGCCGTGGCAGGCGGTGCAGCTCGCGATCGGCGTGCGCGGACATGATCTGATGCGCCAGCGCCTCCGGGGCGCTGGCACCGGGCCCGAACAGCAGGTCCGTGGCGGTACCTGGGGCATTCTGGACGGCGGTTGTCATCGCCGCGCCTCCTTGATCGTGGTGACGGCCGTGCTGGCCTGCGGCTCGATCCGGACTGTCAGAGTCGGCCTGCGTCCGGTGTCACGGACGGCCAGCGTGGCCGGCGGTCCCGTCTGCGGTACGGCCCGGACGCTCGCCGCGGCCGTCAGCTGCCCGCCCCTGCGCGGCAGCTGGGCCGCCCGCCTGCGCAGCAGGTGAGCCGCCAGCGCTCCCGCCGCGACGATGAGCACGCCGAGCCCGATCAGCAGCAGGAGCGGAAGCGACGAGGCCGGCTTGCGGGTGGTGCCGGCGCCGGCCGGGACCACAGTCACCGAAGGGGACTGGGCCAGGGCGGCCAGCGGGACGGTGCCATCCGGTTGCTCCGAGGTGACGAAGGTCGACGCGCCGGGCAGGCGGGGGGCGATCCCGGCCGTGTAGGTGATGATCAGTTGCTGCCCCGGAAGCAGGGCGACACCGGTGACGGTGATGAGCCGGCCGGAAACCGACACCGCACCCCCGTCCGAGCTGGCGTAGCCGGCCTTGCCCGCAGTGCCCGACGGGGCCGTCCACCCCGGTGGAACCTGCACGGTGACCGCTCCGGTGGCTGGAAGGCCGCCGTCGGCCGCGGTATAGGTGAACCTCAGCGTGCTGGCCCGCCCGGCTACCGCCCGCCCCGGGCTGACCGCAATCATCCCCACGCCGCCCTGCGGCGGGGGAGGCGTGGTGACCACGGTGGCCGGAGTCACCGTGACCGTCGGCGCCGGACCGGACAGCGTCGTGAGCGTCCCGTCCTGGGCGGATTGTTCCTGGGCGCCGAACACGTAGGCCTGCGCGGCGGGGGCCCGGACGGGGCCGTAGGAGATGGTGAACGTCTGTCCAGGCGCGAGGTTCCCGGCCGGCGCGATGATGGTCGAGCCGCTGGTCGACAGCGTCCCCGAGCCCGTCCACGTGAGGTTGCCGCCGGAGGCCGCCGCCGGAGCGGCCCAGGCGCCGGGCACGGTCAGCTCGACCAGCCCGCCTGCCTGGGTCCCGCAGCTGCCCGCCGTATAGGTGAACATGAGCGTGGTGGTCTTCGAGGCCGTCACCTGCTGAGGCGACACCGCCACGGCCCCGGTGCCGTCCGGGCAGTTCACGGCCACGACCGCAGGCGCCAGCTGACTGGGCGCCGCCGAGGGCGAGGACTGCACGGTGGCGTCGAAGGCCGAGTTTCCGGCAGTGGCGGGCGCCTGGGCCATCTGATAGCCGATAGTGATCGTCTGCCCGTAGTCGACGTCACGGTACACATTGGTGACCGTGATCGTCATCGCCGAGGCGGAGACGGTCAGCCCGCAGGGCGGCGCGGAACGCAGGGTCGAGGGGCAGCTCACCGTGGCGTAGCCGGGCCCCGGCGTCTGGCTAGGCGGCGTCCAGCCGGGCGGCACGGTGAGCGTGACCGTGCCGTCATCGATCAGCAGGTTGGCTGTGAAAGTGAAGGTGAGCATCGTGGTGGCGGAGGCGGTCGCCGAGGTGGGCGTGACCATCAATGTGTCGGCGCCGACCGAGGCCGGCCGCCCGGCCGCGGTCAGCGACATCAGCGCGGCATGCGCTGGAGAACCGCCGGGCCAGCCGAGAACCAGCGCCGCGGCGCAGATCCCCAGCCACCGCAGTGCCCCGCGCCGGGTGCGGCCCGATGACCGATACATGCCCGTCTCCCGCTGGTGAGCTGGCTCGTCCTTCGCTTACCCAGAGGGCGGGCAGTAGTGGCTGATACAGCTCAATCGGCGGAAGGGAGCAGCGGAAGGGAGCAGCGGAAGGGGCCAGCGGAAAGGGGGCAAAGGGAAGGGGGCAAAGGGAAGGGGCAGAACGGGAAGGCCGGCGTTACTCCGGGGCGAGCCAGAGCACGCCGAGTGGCGGGAGGGTAATGGTGGCCGAGGCGGGCCGGCCGTGCCAGGGCTCCGGCACGGCCTCGACGCCGCCCAGGTTGCCGACGCCGCTGCCGCCGTAGATCTCCGCGTCGGTGTTGAGAACCTCCCGCCAGTGACCCGCCTGGGGCAGGCCGACCCGGTAGGCCAGGTGCGGCGACGCGGAGAAGTTGGCGATGCAGGCGAGGGTGCCGTCCTGCGCGGCAGGGGAGGCGGCGAAGCGCAGGAAGGACAGCACGTTGCCCTGGGCGTCGTTGGCGTCGATCCAGCCGAACCCCTCGGGCACCGTGTCGAGCTGCCACAGCGCGGGGCTGCGGCGGTAGATCGCGTTCAGGTCCCTCGACAGCCGCTGCACGCCGCGGTGGACGGGGTACTCGAGCACCCACCAGTCCAGCCCGTTGTCCGCCGACCACTCGCTGACCTGGCCGAATTCCGACCCCATGAAGAGCAGCTGCTTGCCGGGGTGGGCCCACATGTAGCCGAGCAGGCTGCGCAGCCCGGCGAACCTGCGCCACTCGTCGCCGGGCATCTTGCCGACGAGCGAGCCCTTCCCGTGCACCACCTCGTCGTGCGAAAGCGGCAGGATGAAGTTCTCCGAGAACGCGTAGATGAGGGAGAACGTGATCTCGTTGTGGTGGTACTGCCGGTAGATCGGGTCCTGGCTCAGGTAGGCGAGCGTGTCGTGCATCCAGCCCATGTTCCACTTGAAGCCGAACCCGAGCCCGCCCAGGTACACCGGCCTGCTGACCCCGGGCCAGGCGGTGGACTCCTCGGCGATCGTCACGATGCCGGGCACGCGCTTGTAGCAGGTGGCGTTGACCTCCTGCAGGAACGAGACGGCCTCCAGGTTCTCCCGGCCGCCGTACTCGTTCGGGGTCCACTCGCCGTCCTTGCGCGAGTAGTCCCGGTACAGCATGGACGCGACCGCGTCCACCCGCAGGCCGTCGACGTGGAACTCCTCGAGCCAGTAGACGGCGTTGGCGACGAGGAAATTGCGCACCTCGCTGCGGCCGAAGTCGAAGACGAGCGTGCCCCAGTCGGGCTGCGTGCCGCGCTTCGGGTCCGCGTGCTCGTACAGCGGGGTGCCGTCGAACTGCGCGAGCGCCCACTCGTCCCGGGGGAAGTGCGCGGGCACCCAGTCGAGCAGCACGCCGATGCCGGCCTGGTGCAGCGCGTCGACAAGGAAGCGGAAGTCGTCCGGGCTGCCGAACCGCGATGTCGGCGCGTAGTACGAGGTGACCTGGTAGCCCCACGAGCCGCCGAACGGGTGCTCGGCGACCGGCAGGAACTCCACGTGCGTGAAGCCCAGGTCGGTGACGTACTCGACCAGCTCAACCGCCAGCTCCCGGTAGGAAAGCCCGAGCCGCCACGAGCCCAGGTGCACCTCGTAGATGCTCATCGGCTCGCGGGTCGCGACCTGCTTCGCCCGCTCGGTCAGCCAGTCGGCGTCCGCCCATGCGTGCCGTGAGGTGTACACCACCGACGCGGTGGCGGGCGGCCGCTCGGTGGCGGTCGCGAGCGGGTCGGCCTTCTCCCGCCAGACCCCGTCCCTGCCGCAGATCGCGTACTTGTACCTGGCGCCGTCGCCCACGCCGGGGATGAACAGCTCCCACACCCCGGACCCGCCGAGCGAGCGCATCGGGTACGCGCGGCCGTCCCAGTAGTTGAAGTCACCGGTCACCCGGACGCCGCGGGCGTTCGGCGCCCAGACGGCGAACGAGGTCCCGGTGGCGTGACCGAACTCCCGCACGTGCGCGCCGAGCACCCGCCACAGCTCCTCGTGCCTGCCCTCGACGATCAGGTGCAGGTCGAACTCGCCGAGCGTGGGCAGGTAGCGGTACGGGTCCTCGGCCAGGATCTCGCCCTCGTGCGCGCCGGAGTAGGAGGTGGCGAGCCGGTAGTCAGGCACCTTCTGCTCATCAGGCAGCGTGACGGTGAAGACGCCCTGGTGCAGGTGCGTCATGGGTATCCTGCGGCCGTCGTCGAGCACCAGCGTGACCGACCTGGCCAGCGGGCGCAGCGCGCGCACGGTGATCCCGTCAGGCCCGGGATGCGCGCCGAGCACCGAGTGCGGGTCGTGGTGCTGGCCGGCGACTACCCGGTCGATCTCACCCTGGCTGATTTCGTTGTCTGGCATGACCTACCACTCGGCGAGGGAATCCAGCGGGATGGGCAGCCAGGAAGGCCGGTTCCTGGCTTCGTATATGACCTCGTAGACCGCCTTGTCCAGCACCAGCGCCCGGAGCAGCACCGAGTTCTGTTCCGGGTCGATGCCGCCGGCCGCGGCGTAGCCCGCGCAGAACGCGTCGCTGTTGCGCCGGACCCAGTCGCTGGCCGCGACGGCGAGATTGTCTCGTTCCGGATGGGTGAGCAGCTGGTGCCTGGCAGCGTATTCGAACGAGCGGAGCATGCCGGCCACGTCCCGCAGCGGCGAGGAGCGGGCCCGGCGCAGCGCGAGCGGGCTCGCGGGCTCGCCCTCGAAGTCCAGCACGATCCAGCCGGTCTGGGTCCGCATCACCTGGCCCAGGTGGTAGTCGCCGTGCACCCGCTGCGCGGGCACCGGGTCGAGTATCTTGGCCAGGTTGGAGTAGGCGGTGCCGATCATGTCCGCGTGCCTGCCGAGCTCAGGCACCGCCGCGATGGCCATGTCCAGCCGCCGGTACATCTGCTCGGCCATCTCGCGCAGCGCCTCGGGCTCGAGCTCGGAGATCCCGAACGCGTCG
>Ga0209693_10001070_pt1 | contig 11544 bp, 10 predicted proteins | sample HubBroMetageWRM3_FD_188345 | JGI IMG/M metagenome (GOLD analysis project Ga0209693, IMG submission 188345) | Warmed soil microbial communities from the Hubbard Brook experimental Forest, New Hampshire - Hubbard Brook CCASE Soil Metagenome WRM 3... | ecosystem: Environmental > Terrestrial > Soil...
CGCCCACTTCACCGGCACGCGACGGAAAACAGCAAATAAACGTGGAGCCTCACGATGGCTATGAGTATGCGCCTTAGAGAAGCGAAAGCGCTTCTGTCGGCAAACAAGGTAACAGAGGCAAACAGTCTCATCGAGACCATACTTTGCTCGTTGCTCAACGCTGGGAAGCTGCGTCAGGCGGCGAGGGCAAATCTTGTCTTCTTGGGCCGTTTAGCAGCAAGAACTCCTCAATATCGATCTGAACGATCAATGCCCACTGTCGTGCGAGCCATTTCAGGATCCCCCGCTTGCGTTTGAAGGTCTAGCCCGGTCCTTTTCGCCCCGACACCCTGAGGCCCCGGTATGTCGGCCGGCGAGACGGCCCCCGGGGGAAGCGTGCACGCTCCCGTAGCGCCATTCCTAATGGCGGCGATGGTCAGCACCCCGGTGGCTACAGCACGCTCGGCCCAGCGGCGCAGCGCGGACCAGAACGCGGTCCTGCATCGGGCCTTGCAGAACCGTTGAGGGGAGCCGCCGCGGCGGGCCGCGAAGGGACGCCCGCACCACAGGCAGAGGATACGGCACCCGCTCATCGGCAGCTCTTTTGCCGCAGCTCGGCCAGGTCATCGGTCAGGCGGATTCCGACCGCAGCCATACAGCTCGCCGGCGAGCTGTTGGACGCATCCAATAACACCGGCGCTACGATTAAAAAGCGTGAAGACACGCACAAGATGGCCGAAGCGAACCGCGCCTTTGCACATTATCGCTGGTAGAGCAGTGCGCGGCGTCCCGGAGCCGCGAAGGCGGCGACATTGGGGCGAGGCCGGGCGCAAACCGACCGCGAAAGATAGCAACTAAGCAACCGAAAGAGTGGGAAGACTTCTGTGGCACAGAAGGACGTGCTGACCGACCTGAGCAAGGTCCGCAACTTCGGCATCATGGCGCACATCGATGCCGGTAAGACGACGACTACAGAACGCATCCTCTACTACACCGGCATCAACTACAAGATCGGTGAGGTCCACGACGGCGCCGCCACCATGGACTGGATGGAACAGGAGCAGGAGCGCGGAATCACCATCACCTCCGCGGCCACCACTACGTTCTGGAAAGACAACCAGCTCAACATCATTGACACCCCCGGGCACGTCGACTTCACCGTCGAGGTGGAGCGCAACCTGCGGGTGCTGGACGGTGCCGTAGCCGTCTTCGACGGCAAGGAGGGCGTCGAGCCGCAGTCCGAGCAGGTGTGGCGGCAGGCCGACAAATATGACGTCCCGCGGATCTGCTTCGTCAACAAAATGGACAAGGTCGGCGCCGACTTCTACTTCTCCGTCAAGACGATGGAGGAGCGGCTCGGCGCCAACGCGGTGCCGATCCAGTTGCCGATCGGCTCCGAGAGTGAGTTCGAGGGCATCGTCGACTTGGTCGAGATGAACGCCAAGGTGTGGCGTGGGGAGACCAAACTCGGCGAGACCTACGACACCATCGACATCCCTGCCGAGCTGGTCGAGACGGCCGAGGAGTACCGCACCAAGCTGCTGGAGGTCGTCGCAGAGACCGACGAGCACCTGCTGGAGAAGTACGTCGGCGGCGAGGAGATCACCGTCGACGAGATCAAGGCGGCGATCCGCAAGCTGACCATCGCCTCGGAGATCTACCCGGTGCTGTGCGGCAGCGCGTTCAAGAACAAGGGCGTGCAACCGATGCTGGACGCGGTGGTCGACTACCTGCCGTCGCCGCTGGACGTGCCGCCGGCGACCGGTCACGCGCCGGGTCACGAGGACGAGGAGATCGTCCGGCACGCCACGACCGATGAGCCGTTCGCGGCACTGGCGTTCAAGATCGCGTCGCATCCGTTCTTCGGCAAGCTCACCTACATCCGGGTCTACTCGGGCACCGTCGAGTCGGGCAGCCAGGTCATCAACTCCACCAAGGGCAAGAAGGAGCGGCTGGGCAAGCTGTTCCAAATGCACTCCAATAAGGAGAACCCCGTGGAACGGGCCAGCGCGGGCCACATCTACGCGGTCATCGGGCTCAAGGACACCACCACCGGTGACACCCTGAGCGATCCGAACAAGCAGGTCGTGCTGGAGTCGATGACCTTCCCCGCTCCGGTGATCGAGGTGGCCATCGAGCCGAAGACCAAGAGCGACCAGGAGAAGCTGAGCCTGTCGATCCAGAAGCTCGCCGAGGAGGACCCGACCTTCAAGGTGCATCTGGATCAAGAGACCGGTCAAACCGTGATCGGCGGCATGGGCGAGCTGCACCTGGACATCCTGGTCGACCGCATGCGCCGCGAATTCAAGGTCGAGGCCAACGTCGGCAAGCCGCAGGTGGCGTACAAGGAGACGATCCGCCGCAAGGTGGAGAACGTCGAGTACACCCACAAGAAGCAGACCGGCGGCTCCGGCCAGTTCGCCAAGGTCATCATCACCGTCGAGCCGTTCACGGGCGAGGACGGCGCCACCTACGAGTTCGAGAACAAGGTCACCGGTGGCCGCATCCCGCGCGAGTACATCCCGTCGGTGGACGCCGGTGCGCAGGACGCCATGCAGTACGGTGTGCTGGCCGGCTACCCGCTGGTGAACGTGAAAGTCACCTTGCTCGACGGCGCCTACCATGACGTCGACTCCTCGGAGATGGCGTTCAAGATCGCGGGTTCGCACGTCATGAAGAAGGCGGCAGCAGCGGCTCAGCCGGTGATCCTGGAACCGATCATGGCCGTCGAAGTCATCACGCCGGAGGATTACATGGGCGACGTGATCGGCGACCTGAACTCCCGCCGTGGCCAAATCCAGGCCATGGATGAGCGGGCTGGTGCACGTGTCGTTAAGGCGCACGTGCCGCTGTCGGAGATGTTCGGCTACGTCGGCGACCTGCGGTCAAAGACTCAAGGCCGGGCGAACTACTCCATGGTCTTCGACTCCTACGCCGAAGTGCCGGCGAACGTGTCGAAGGAGATCATCGCGAAGGCGACGGGCGAGTGAACATGCGAAGATGACGGCGAGTAAGCGCAGCTTACGAGTCCGGAGTCGAGCCATGAAACCGACGCGGAGTAACCTTGCCCGGTCACTAACCGCGGCATAACTGAAAACATCAACACTGCTTTAACAAGCACCAACAAGTCCAGGAGGACACCAAAGTGGCGAAGGCGAAGTTCCAGCGGACGAAGCCGCACGTCAACATCGGGACCATTGGTCACATTGACCACGGCAAGACCACGCTGACCGCGGCTATCACCAAGGTTCTGCACGACAAATTCCCCGATTTGAACGAGACGCGGGCGTTCGACCAGATCGACAACGCTCCCGAGGAGCGTCAGCGTGGTATCACCATCAACATCTCCCACGTGGAGTATCAGACCGAGAAGCGGCACTACGCACACGTCGACGCCCCGGGCCACGCCGACTACATCAAGAACATGATCACCGGCGCTGCCCAGATGGATGGCGCGATCCTGGTGGTCGCCGCCAACGACGGCCCGATGCCGCAGACCCGCGAGCACGTGCTGCTGGCCCGGCAGGTCGGGGTGCCCTACATCCTGGTCGCGCTGAACAAGGCCGACATGGTCGACGACGAGGAGCTGCTGGAGCTCGTCGAGTTGGAGGTCCGTGAACTGCTGGCCGCCCAGGAGTTCGACGAGGACGCTCCCGTGGTGCGGGTCTCCGCACTCAAGGCGCTGGATGGGGACCCGAAGTGGGTAGAGGGCATCGTGGAGCTGATGAATGCGGTCGACGAGTCCGTTCCGGATCCCGTCCGTGAGACCGACAAGCCGTTCCTGATGCCCGTCGAGGATGTTTTCACCATCACCGGCCGCGGCACCGTCGTCACCGGCCGTGTCGAGCGCGGCGTGATCAACGTCAACGAGGAAGTCGAGATCGTCGGCATCAAGCCGGCCACCACCAAGACCACGGTCACCGGCGTGGAGATGTTCCGCAAGCTGCTCGACCAGGGCCAGGCCGGCGACAACGTCGGTCTGCTGCTGCGCGGTATCAAGCGCGAGGACGTCGAGCGTGGCCAGGTTGTCACCAAGCCCGGCACCACCACGCCGCACACCGAGTTCGAGGGCCAGGTCTACATCCTGTCCAAAGACGAGGGCGGTCGGCACACGCCGTTCTTCAACAACTACCGTCCGCAGTTCTACTTCCGCACCACCGATGTGACCGGTGTGGTGACGCTGCCGGAGGGCACCGAGATGGTGATGCCGGGTGACAACACCGACATCTTGGTGAAGCTGATCCAGCCCGTCGCCATGGACGAGGGTCTGCGGTTCGCCATCCGCGAGGGTGGCCGTACCGTCGGCGCCGGCCGGGTCACCAAGATCGTCAAGTAGTTCGACAGCAAAGCGGCGCTCACTGAAAGGTGGGCGCCGTTTTGTTTGCAGCGATACGCTGACCCACCGGTGGTCAACCTGGACTTGCACATCGCCGGACCCGGGTTCGCGTTCGACACCCAAAAGCGGGTTACCGTCGACATCACCAAGCAGGCCATCGTCACGGCGCGCAAGCTTGTCGTGTGGGTGGACCCGAACACCCGTGACTACGAGATCGACTGGCAAGCAAGCGGATTGATCTGCGGCGTGCTTCCTGCGCAATTCAATATCGCAGAGGACAACCAAACCTACGACCTGAGCGGGCAAGCAGGGCCGCTGATGGAAATCCTGCAGATATACAGGGCCAACAACCTGCCGATCAGTGGCAAAGTCGACATACGCTCCTTACCGGTAGTGCGCCAGCAGGTCATGGCCGTGGTGCGGCGGGCCGCCGCCCAGCAGCCGGCCGCCGCCGGGGCCGGGATCGGGGTAGCGGCGGCGGCGCCACCGCAGGCGTCCGTTGGTCAGCGGCTGCAGGACCTGGAGGCGTTGCATAAATCCGGCGCGGTGAGCGCCGAGGAATACGCCAGCAAACGGGCGCAGATCATCTCCGAGATCTGACTTACCGAGCGGCGACGCACGCAGGACCGGTGAGAGCGGAAAGCGGGATCCGGTGGAGGGCTTGCCCCTCCGCGGCGCGCATCGTCGCCGGGCTGAAACACGTTTCAGTTTCGCTGCTAGCCTGATCGGCAGTCGGCGGAAGGGGCTGTTGTGTCTGGTGTGTCCGGGGCATTGCAAGGGCGCGTGGCATTCATCACCGGTGCCGCACGCGGCCAGGGGCGGGCCCATGCGATCCGGCTAGCACGAGAAGGTGCCGACATCATCGCGCTGGACATCTGCGCACCGGTTTCCGAAAGCATTACCTATCCGGCCGCAACTCCGGAGGAGCTAGCGGAGACCGTCCGTGCGGTGGAGGCCGAAGGGCGCAAGGTATTGGCCCGCGAGGTCGACATCCGCGACGATGCCGCATTGCGCCAACTGGTGAGCGACGGCGTCGAGCAGTTCGGCCGGCTTGACATCTTGGTCGCCAACGCAGGTGTGCTCAGTTGGGGACGGGTCTGGGAGCTCACCGACGAACAGTGGGACGCCGTCATCGGTGTCAACCTATCGGGCACCTGGCGCAGCCTGCGAGCGGTGATACCCGCGATGATCGAGGCCGGCAACGGCGGCTCCATCGTCGTGGTCAGCTCGTCGGCCGGCCTAAAGGCCACCCCGGGCAATGGCCATTACTCGGCGGCCAAGCACGGCCTCGTCGGGCTGACCAATGCGCTCGCAATTGAGCTCGGCGAGTTCGCCATCCGTGTCAACTCCATCCATCCCTACTCGGTCGACACGCCGATGGTCGAGCCGGAGTTGATGAGGCAGGTGTTCGCCGAGCATCCCCGTTATGTGCACAGCTTCGGACCAATGCTGCTGCAGCCCAATGGATTTATGGCAGCAGACGAGGTTTCCGATGTCGTGGTGTGGCTGGCCGGCGCCGGCTCCGGCACCTTGACGGGTGCGCAGATCCCCGTCGACAAGGGCGTCTTAAAGTACTAAGACCTTAGTAGCCGTAGCCGGCTGTTTGAACCAAACGTAAGCCGACATTCATCGTGATTTCACATGCCGCTTGGCGGTACAACCACGATTTAAAACGTATGTTGGGCCGCATGCGGACCGCCTACCATGCGGAACTCGCCAGGTTGACCGAGCACCTGGGGGAGATGTGCGGGCTGGCCGGGGTTGCCATGGAACACGCAACCCAGGCGCTGCTTCAGGCGGACCTTGTACTGTCCGAACAGGTTCTTACCGCCCACGACAAAATCGCCGCGATGAGCACCGCCGCCGAGGCGAACGCGTTCGCGCTTCTGGCTCCCCTGCACGCCCCGGTTGTCGGTGACTTGCGGGCGATCGTCAGCGCCCTGCAGATGGTTGTCGAGATCGACCGGATGGCGGCGCTGGCCCTACACGTCGCCGAGATCACCCGGTGGCGTCATCCCCAGCACGCGTTGCCCGAAGAAGTCAACGGATACTTCGCCGAAATGGGCAGGATCGCTGTCAAGTTGGGTAACAACGCGCAAGAGGTGGTGTTGAATCGCGACCCGCTGAAGGCCGCGCGCATCCGCCAAGACGACGACGCGATGGATGAACTGCACCGACACCTGTTCACCGTGCTGATGGATCAGGAATGGAAGCATGGTGTCGCCGCCGCCGTCGACGTGACCTTGCTCGGCCGGTATTACGAGCGCTTCGCCGACCATGCCGTCCAACTGGCGCGTCGGGTCATCTTCCAGACGACCGGCGGGTTGTCCGACCGGTAGACGGCGCCGACGTACCGCCGACGCCCTGCTAGCTCGCCATCTCCGCCAGCGTGTCGGCGAATCGGTCAACGGCCCAATCGATTTCCGCTGCGGTGATGACCAGCGGCGGGGCAACGCGCAACGTTGATCCGTGCGTGTCTTTGACCAGAACACCGCGCCTGGCCAGTCGCAGGCTGAGCTGCTTTGCGGTGCCGAGCGCCGGATCGATGTCGACGCCGGCCCACAATCCGCGGCCGCGAACCGCCAGCACGCCGTGACCGATTACGGTTCGCAGCCGCCACTGCAGGCGTCGGCCGAGGTGGGTCGCGCGGTCCTGGAATTCGCCGCGAGCCAGCATCGAGACCACGGTGCTGCCGATCGCCGCCGCGAATGGGTTGCCACCGAACGTCGAACCGTGCTCACCGGGATGCAGCACCCCCAAGATGCCGCGATCGGCCACCACCGCCGACAACGGCACTACCCCGCCGCCTAACGCCTTGCCGAGCAGGTAGATGTCGGGCACCACATCCCAGTGGTCGCAAGCGAAGGTGCGGCCGGTGCGGGCCAGCCCCGACTGGATCTCATCGGCGATCATCAAAATATTGCGGGCACAGCAGATTTTCCGAACCTCAGGCAGATAGTCGTCCGGCGGCACAATTACGCCGGCTTCACCTTGAATCGGCTCCAGCAGCACTGCAACGGTGTGCTCGTCAATCGCATCGGCCAGCGCGTCGGCGTCACCGAACGGCACCGAACGAAAGCCGGGCGTGAACGGCCCGAAGCCGCTGCGTGCTGTCTGGTCAGACGAAAAGCTGACGATGCTGATGGTACGGCCATGAAAGTTGTTGTCGGCCACCACGATGTTCGCGTGACCGGCCGGAACGCCTTTCACGTCGGTGCCCCACTTGCGTGCGACCTTGATAGCGCTCTCGACCGCTTCGGCGCCGCTGTTCATGGGCAACACCATGTCCTTGCCGCTCAGCGTCGCCAATGCCGCACAAAAGCGGCCGAGCGCCTCGGCGTGAAATGCCCGGCTGACCAGGGTGACCAGGTCGAGCTGGGCATGTGCGGTCGCGGTGATTTCGGGGTTGCGATGCCCGAAATTCACTGCGGAATATGCGGCCAGGCAATCCAGATAGCGGCGACCCTCGACATCGGTGATCCATGCTCCCTCGGCACTGGCGGCCACCACCGGCAGCGGCGAGTAGTTGTGTGCCGCGTGCTGCTCGTCCAGCGCGATCGCCGACGCGGTGAGTGCGCCGGGGCTGGTGGTCACGGTGTCCAGTACGGTCACGAATACACCTCCAGAGTGCAGCATTTGACAGATCCGCCGCCCTTGAGCAGCTCGGACATCTCTACACCGATCGGCTCGAAGCCAGCCTGGGTCAACTGCTCGGCGAACCCGACCGCTGCGGCCGGGTACACCACGTGGCGGCCATCCGAGACGACGTTGAGGCCGAACACGTAGGCGTCGGCGCTTTCGACCACGATGGCGTCCGGAAACAGCGTTTCCAGTTGCGCGCGTGAAGATTCGGTAAAGGCCGGCGGATAGTACGCGATGGTGGCGTCGTCGAGCACGCTGAGTGCGGTGTCGAGGTGGTAGAAGCGCGGATCGACCAGCTGCAGGCTGACGACCGGCCGGCCGAAGATCTCGGCGATCTCGGCGTGCGCCCGCGGATCCGTGCGAAACCCGGTTCCGGCCAGAATCGTTTCGCCCACCGGCAGTAGGTCGCCCTGACCCTCGTTGACGTGCTGAGTCTGCACGGGGGTGTAGCCTTGCGATCGCATCCAGCCCGCGTAGGCGATGGACTCGTGTTGGCGCTGAGGGTATTTGAACCGTGCGACGACCGCCGTGCCGTCGAGTATCAGCCCGCCGTTGGCGGCGTAAACCATGTCGGGCAGGCCGGGAACGGGTGCGACGAGGTCGACGACGTGCCCAAGCCGCAGGTATGTGTCGCGAAGGTGCTCCCACTGTGCGACCGCGACGGCGGTGTCGACGGGGTTGTCGGTGTCCATCCACGGATTGATCGCATAGTCCACAGCGAAAAACTGCGGAGACGTCATGGCGTATCGCCGAATCCGCGCCGTGCGTTCGGTCGTTTTGCCGGTCTCACGCCCCGGGGCTACCGCCGCAGGCTCCGCGAAGATCGTCATAAATCGACGGTATGGGAGCGGCGGTGCGCAATCAAACGACGATCGTTGCTTCTATGTGTGTTGTTCATTGCGCGAAAAGCTGTATTGCGGCAATCTGTTGCGCAGGAGGAATGATGAACCGGTTGGATGGCATCGACGAGCAGATTCTTGCCGAGCTCGCCCAACATGCTCGGGCAACGTTCGCCGAGATCGGTGAGCGGGTCAATCTGTCGGCCCCGGCGGTCAAGCGGCGCGTCGATCGGATGCTTGACAGCGGGGTGATCCGGGGGTTCACCACGGTCATCGATCGCAGTGCGGTGGGTTGGAACACCGAAGCCTACGTGCAGGTGTATTGCCACGGCAGGATCTCGCCCGACGAGCTGCGCCAGGCCTGGATGGATATCCCCGAGGTGGTCAGCGCCGCGACGGCGACCGGGACTGCCGACGCCATCCTGCGTGTACTGGCGCACGACATGAGGCATCTGGAAGACGCTTTGGAGCGCATCCGCACCAGCGCCGACATTGAACGGACCGAAAGCATCGTGGTGCTGTCCAACCTCATCGACCGGTCCCGGGCCGAGGAGACCGCGGCGCTGCATCGACACCCTCGACCACGAGACGCGGGGTGAGCAACTATCCGCCGCCGTAATCGTGTATGAACTCCACGTGACCATTAGCTCAGGCGGTAACGGAATACTGATCGTCGGCGGAGGGCTCGCTGCGACCCGGACCGCTGAGCAATTGCGCCGCGCGGGCTACACCGACACCCTGGCGATCGTCAGCGATGAGGTCCATCTGCCCTATGACCGGCCCCCGCTGTCCAAAGAGGTGCTGCGCAGCGAAGTCGACGACGTGACGCTGAAACCGCGGGAGTTCTACGACGAGCAGAACATCACGCTGCGGCTCGGGTCGGCGGCCACCGGCTTGGACACCGCGGCTCAGACGGTGACTCTCGACGACGGAACGACGCTGGGTTATGACGAACTCGTCATCGCGACCGGCCTAGTGCCGCGGCGCATTCCGGCGTTCCCCGACTTGGACGGCATCCGGGTGTTGCGGTCGTTCGACGAAAGTCTGGCGTTGCGCAAGCACGCGTCCGCCGCGCAGCACGCAGTTGTAATCGGCGCGGGTTTCATCGGGTGTGAGGTGGCGGCCAGTCTGCGCGGGCTGGGTGTCGGCGTCGTGCTGGTGGAGCCGCAGCCCGCGCCGCTGGCAGCGGTGCTCGGCGAGCAGATCGGCGGGCTGGTGGCGCGGCTGCACCGCGCCGAAGGTGTCGATGTGCGCACCGGAGTCGGGGTGGCCGACGTCCGCGGACACGATCATGTCGAGAGCGTGCAACTGACCGACGGAGCCGAGCTGACGAGCGACCTGGTAGTGGTCGGCATCGGCTCCCGGCCGGCGACCGATTGGCTCGACGGCAGCGGCATCGAGGTCGACAACGGCGTGATATGTGATGCGGCCGGACGGACCAGCGCGCCGAACGTGTGGGCGCTCGGTGACGTCGCTTCTTGGCGTGACCCGATGGGGCATCAAGTCCGAGTGGAACATTGGAGCAACGTCGCCGAGCAAGCCCGGGTCGTGGTGCCTGCGATGCTCGGGCAAGATGCGCCGTCGAACGTCGTCGTTCCGTATTTCTGGAGCGATCAATATGACGTCAAGATTCAATGCCTGGGCGAACCAATCGCCACTGACACCGTGCATCTCGTCGAGGACGATGGCCGCAGATTCCTCGCGTACTACGAGCGTGATGGCGTGGTGGCCGGCGTTGTCGGCGGCGGTATGCCCGGCAAGGTCATGAAGACTCGAGCCAAGATCGCCGCCGCGGCGCCGATTTCCGAGGTGCTGACCTGACGCCAAGACGTCAATTCAAGAACTGTTCAAGGGCTTTGCGGATGTCGGGAAGTGCTGTTCCCGCCTGGTGTTCGATGAGGGCGGCTTCGGCGACCATGCCCACCCACAACTGTGCGCTTTCGTAGGGGTGGAGGCGTTTCAGTGCGGCGAAGTCGGCTTGGCATTGCTCGGCGCTGGCGGTGTTGCGGCGCGTGATTTCGTCGGTTACGGCGGGCTCGGCGCGCGCTTCGAGCAGCAGAGCGCGCACGCCGCGGTCGCTCAGGCACCCGTCGAGGTAGGTGTTTGCGATGGTGGTCAGACGGTTGCGCCCGGGTGGCATGCCGACGGTGGCGGCCTGTATCCGGGTGGCCAAGCGTTCATGGAATTCACGGTGCAGCGCAAGCAGATACGAGGCGCGGTCGCCGAAGTGGTGAAAGAACGTTCCTTTTGCCACTCCGGCGTCCGCAACGATGAGATTGACGCTCAATCCGGTGAGGCCGGTGCTTTCGGCCAGGCGTAGACCCGCATCGATCAGTGCTTCTCGCGTTCTGGCCATCGCCTCCTTGCGCCGACCCGTTCCAGTCGCGGGCGGCGTCGAGGTCATGTGAGCACTTTAGCCGCGGCTTTGCGGCGACTGCGGCGGGTGAGCAGCTCGTCGGCTGCGGGAACACTCATCGGTTACTCCTTTCGGTTACTTCTTGAGGCCTGAACACTTGCATGATAGTGTTGACCGACCGGTCGGTCAATGAAGGAGCTGTGATGGTCAACATGGTCGAGACGCGAGTGGGGCAGGTTGCCTACAGCGATGCCGGGGAAGGACCCGTCGTGGTGTTGCTCCACGCGGCGCTGCATGATCGGCGCGACTTCGACGCCATCGTGCCGAACCTTCTTCACGACCACCGCGTGATCGCGCTCGACTGGCCGGGCCACGGGGACTCGCCGGCCCCG
>Ga0209693_10001071_pt1 | contig 11543 bp, 11 predicted proteins | sample HubBroMetageWRM3_FD_188345 | JGI IMG/M metagenome (GOLD analysis project Ga0209693, IMG submission 188345) | Warmed soil microbial communities from the Hubbard Brook experimental Forest, New Hampshire - Hubbard Brook CCASE Soil Metagenome WRM 3... | ecosystem: Environmental > Terrestrial > Soil...
GCCCGCGGATTCGGCCGCGATGTGCGCCGCAGAGGTTCGTTCGCCCCTGTCTTTGTATTTGCCGTCCTGTTATTTCAGGTGGCGTGCGAGAGTCTGAAGCCGCTGGACACCAAACCGCTCGACAATGCCGGGATCGGCTACAGCAGTATCAAGGAACTGAGAGCGCGGCATATCACGCCCGCGGAGATCGGTGAAATCGTGAAAGTCCGGCAGTCGGGGCTTTCCGATGAAGATTGCGTGATATTGCTGCAGATTTTTCATGGACGCAGCGAATCGTTTACTGCGGGTGATGCCATCGCGTCTTTGCATCAGTCGGGGATGAGCGAAGGCACAGTGCTGGCGCTTGCGGGAATGGATCAAGTGGGACTGGGTTACGGCGAGCTGCAAGCGATGCACTTGGCCGGGCTTTCTGACGCGATCGTGCTGGAAGTGGCGCGCCGTCATGCGGCAGGTACGCCGGCGCTGTCGGGAGCGTCGTTGGGTACGCTGCGAAATCTGCGGATGGACAACAACACTTTGCTGGAATTGGTTCGCCGCGGGATTCCGGATTCCGAGGCGCCCGAAATTATCGCGGCACGCCGCCACGGTTCCACGGACGCGGAAATTCTGCGCCACTTCAGTGCGTCTTAGGCCCCGGCATTTGTCCAGGCGAAACAGCGTTACGTTGGGGGCAATACTTCAGGCAGTTTTCGATTTTCCGTTTTCCATTTTCTGTCGTCACAGCTAGAATCCTTGCATCTTGACTCGCGTCGCGCCTCGTTCGCTTTGTGCATCGCTCCCGGTTGTGCTCCTTTTGCTTTGCTTGTTTTGCGCTACCAATTGCACCGTGCCGCTGGCTCCCGGCTACACGATCCTGAAGGAATCGCGCGAAGTGCGTTTCAGCGCTGGGCCTCCCCCGGAACTGCGGATTCGCACAAGTTATACGCTGCAGAATTCCGGCCTTAGCGATCTGGCGTTCGTCGATGTTATTTTCCCCGACGAAAAGGCGTACGGACGGACCGGCGTGCGCGTGGAATGGAACGGGCATGAAGTGACGCCCGAAAAACTGCCCGCGGACTACCAGGCGGAGCATCCGGACACTTTACGCCTGCCGTGCGATCCGCCCTGGGCGCGCAGGGAACAACGCAGTCTGCAGATTGATTACAACTTCGTCGAGCCGGCCGAGCAGGGCGCGCGCATCACCCTCGGAGCAGCTAATTTCCACTTGAGCTCGCGCGGATGGATTCCTTTGCCGCAGCCACCGGGTCGGGTGCTGGCTCCTTATCCGGCGCGGCCTCCGAAAACTTTTTATACTGTGCGCGTGCCGGAGAATTTTCTTGTGCTTGGGGGTGGGGCGCCCGCTGGCCGGAAAAAAGATGGCGGTGAAGTCGAGTATCACTTTGAATTGCGCAAGGATGATTTGCCGGCGTACGTTGTGGCGGGGCGTTATGTAGATTCCTCATCGCGTGGGAAATCGGCGGACAGATCCGATGTGGCCTTCTGGACATTGCAGCCGCTGCAATCGGATCCTGCAGCTGCCGCGCAGCGCATTGCTGCGGCGTGGTCCGCGCTGCAAAAATATTTCGGGCCGCTCGACAAGAATATTCCCGGGCCCCATATTGTGGAGTCGCCGGACTTGCGAGCGCGCGCTGCAGAAGAAGGTCAGGCCGCGGCGGCTTCTTTTCCCGGCGGCGCACTAGTGAATTCCGGCGCGCTGGCGCTGGGATTTCAGAGCGATCAAGTGGTGCAGGACATTAATCAGGCGCTGGCGCACAGCTGGTTCGGAGTGGAGATGTATCCGGAGCCGGATGCGGCGGTGGGAATCGGCGAAGGGCTGCCGAACTACGCCACGATCGTGGTGGATGAATCCACGGGCGGGGAGCCGGCACGCAGGCGCCGCATTCGGCAATTTCTTGAGGCGTATGACGCAGCGGTGAAGGGCACCGCTGGAACCCCGAACGCCGAAAAGTCGATCATCACGACGATGCTTTACGACCCGTTTGAGCAGCGCCGCATCGCCGCGGCGAAGTCTGCGCTATTTTTTATCGCGTTGGAAGACGCCTGTGGCGAAGCTGCGGTGCGGGGCGGACTGGCGCGGGTGGTTGCGTTGCTGCGCGGCAAGGAAGTAGGCTTCAATGACTTGCGCGCGGCGATTGAGCAAACTACCGGGAAGAATTTAGCCGAGCCGTTTCGCGTGTGGCTGTATAGCACGGGAATGCCACAGGATTTTCGCAATCGGTACGCGGCCGACAATTAGAAAGGCGAAAATAGAAGAGTAAAAATGGGAAATAGGACGGCGAGCACGCTCGAATGAGTTGGCACGGCTAGATTCGTTTTCCATTTTCTCTTTTCGAATTTCCAGTTTCGATCTTCTGCCTTGAGGAGGCGTTGTGAGGGAAGTGATTTTCACTGAAAAAGGACCCAAAGCCATCGGCCCGTATTCGCAAGCCATCAAGGCCAACGGATTCATATTCGTTTCGGGCCAGACGGCGTTTGACCCCACCACCGGCAACGCGCTGACCGGCAATGCGGCGCAGCAGGCGGAATGCATCATGGAAAATTTGAAGGCCATCGTGCAGGCGGCGGGATCGTCGCTGGATCGCGCGGTGCGCCTGGGCGTGTTCCTGAAGGACATGAATGATTTCGCCGCGGTGAACGAAGTGTACGCGCGCTATTTTCCGAAGGATCCGCCGGCGCGCACCACGGTGGAAGTGGCGCGACTGCCGCGCGATTTCCGCGTGGAGATTGATCTGATCGCGCTGGCCTGATGTAGCGTAGCGCAATGAAGAAAGACACCAGGATCGGCGGCCCGAGCGGAAAATTTCCCGCCACGCGATGGTCCGCCGTAGCGGCCGCGCGCAGCGACGATCCGGGAGAACGGTCGCGAGCGCTCGATGCGATCCTGGCGGCCTACTGGAAGCCCATTTATAAATACCTGCGCATCCGCTGGAATAAATCTAATGAAGATGCCAAGGACGTTACGCAGGAATTCCTGGTGCAGCTGATCGAAAAAGAATATTTGCGCGATTTCGATCCGGCCAAGGCGCGTCTGCGAACTTTTCTGCGGGTGTGCGTGGACCATTTCGTCGCCAATCAGACGAAAGCCGCGAGTCGGTTGAAGCGCGGTGGAGACGTGCTGCACGTGGCGCTGGATTTCGAAGGGGCTGAAGCGGAATTTGTGCGTGCGAAGTCGCCTTTGACCGTCGCTGCAGCGCCCGAAAGCTTCGACGCATATCTCGAGAAGGAATTCGTGCGCAATCTTTTCACGCTGGCTGTGGCGGATCTGCGGGCTTTTTGCGAGGCGCGCGGCAAGGTGCAGCATTTTCAGCTGTTCGAGCGTTGCGATCTCGACGATGCCGGTTTATCCCGCCGGAGTTACGCGGAACTGGCACAGGAATTCGGGATCGCCATCACGGACGTAACGAATCATTTGGCGTTCGCTCGCCGCGAATTTCGCCGGATCGCTCTGGAGAAACTTCGCGAGATGACTTGCTCCGAAGCGGAATTCCGCCGCGAAGCCCGCGCGCTGCTGGGAGTAGAATCGGCATGAATTGGCTTTCGGATGAGGCGATCGCGCGCTTGCGTACGGCGGGCGCCGAGCCGGAGCTCGCCGGAACTCGCTATCGCTTGATCGAGCGCATCGGGAGCGGCGGCATGGGCTTGGTGTATTTGGCCGAGGATGCGGCGCTCGGCCGGCGCGTGGCGATAAAAATTCTCGACGTCCCGGATTCCAACGGCGATCTTGCGGCCCGTCTGCGGCGAGAGGCGCAGATCCTGGCGAGCCTGGAACATCCGGGGATCGTTCCGGTGCACGATGGCGGCACGTTGGCGGACGGGCGCGTTTTCTACGCGATGAAATTTGTGGAGGGCGAGCGCCTGGACCGTTTTTCCGAGCGCGACGGCACGTTACCCGGCCGTTTACGCATTTTCCAGCGGATTTGCGACACCGTCGCGTTTGCCCACACGCGCGGCGTGCTGCATCGCGACCTGAAACCGGAAAACATCATGACCGGGCCGTTTGGCGAAGTGCTGGTGATGGATTGGGGAGTGGCGAAAATTCTGCGGGCGAATTGGAACGCCGCGCCGGTCGAAATGGCACACGACGAACCGCGAGAAGCCTCGGCCGGTCTCGTGGCGGTTTCATCGCACCCAGCGTTGCAGACGGCTCACGGCGCTGTTCTTGGCACGCCGGGATATATGGCGCCGGAACAGGCGCGCGGTGACGTACAACATCTCGACGAGCGCGCGGATATTTATTCGTTGGGCGCGATATTGCAGTTTTTGAGTCTGGCGAGCGCACGCGGCAAGCAAACCGCGCCGCCGGCGCTGGCCGCGATTGCGCGAAAGGCCATGGACGCAAACCCCGCTGCTCGATACGCTTCGGCCGCCGAGCTGGGCCAGGATATCGCGCGCTATCTGGATGGCTTGCCAGTGGTCGCCTATCCCGAAAATGTGTTGCAGAAGATTGCGCGCTGGGCCGCGCGGTATCGCTTGGCGATCGTGCTGGTGCTGACGTACCTTGTGGTGCGCGCGTTGCTGATTTTCTGGTTGCGGCGTTAAAGGAATTCCAATTCGCGGTTAATAGAATGGCGAGGGCCGGAACTAACGCGCGCCCCGGAGGAATTGGATGAACAAGATCACGTACGGGCTGATTTTGGGCGGCATTCTGGGGATTTTCGACGGGTTGACTTCCTGGTTCACGCCGGCGGTGCGCCCGCAGCTAATGGGCATCGTGCTGGGATCCACGTTCAAAGGATTGCTGGCGGGCGTATTGATTGGGATATTCGCGCGCAAAGTACATTCGCTGGGTCTGGGCGTGCTGTTCGGGCTGGCGGTGGGATTGTTGTTCGCATTTTTCATTGCGTATATGCAGCGGAATTATTACGTCCAGATTATGGTGCCGGGAGGATTGGTGGGCCTGATCGTGGGCTATGCCACGCAAAAGTATGGAGATTCGTCCACAACCTTGCCGTCGCGAACCTGAGCGGCAAAATCGTCCTGCCACCAGGCGCCCGCGCCATGTGTGTACCTCTTCGTCCACACCACATGGCGCACTGCGCGATTTTTCAGTATGCTAGTCGCGTTCATATTTCTGTAAAGATTCGGCGGCAAAATTATAGCGGTGCGCACTTCGGTCCCCTCCGTGCGATTGAAGCTGGAACCTTGCTCAGCGTCCTGCATACGCAGCCAATACGCCTGTCGCCCAACCGCGATGGTGGTGTTGCGCACGATTCCATTTTCAGGACTGTTCGGCAATAATTAGCGGTGAGCGAATGCCTGAGACCAATTTTGACCTGATCGTCATCGGCAGCGGCCCGGCGGGCCAGAAGGGCGCGATTTGCGCCGCGAAACTGCGCAAACGCGTTGCGGTGATTGACCGCACGCTGATGATCGGCGGCGTTTGCGTGCACACCGGCACGATACCCAGCAAGAGCGTCCGCGAAGCGATTTTTCAACTGACGGGCAACGCCGTGAAGGCCTTTTACGGCGATAACTACCGCGGTAAGAATGACATTTCCGTGCAGGATCTTTCCTTCCGCGTGCGCTCCATCATTTCGCGCGAAACAGAAGTGATTCGCGCGCAACTGAAGCGCAACGGGGTGCAGATATTTCAGGGCACCGCGCAATTCACCGACCCGCACACCATCGAAATTCAGGGTGACACCGAACGAAGCGTGATCCATGGCGAGCATATTCTGATCGCTTGCGGCACTCGGCCGGCGCGCAATCCGGAAATTCCTTTCGATGATAAACGCATCGTGGATACGGATCGGCTCACCGTGCTGGAGGGTCTGCCGCGAGAGCTGATCGTGGTCGGAGCGGGCGTCGTCGGCCTGGAATATGCATCCTTTTTAGCTGCGCTGGGCACGGAAGTTACTTTGATTGATCAGCGGCCCACTTTGCTGGATTTTGTGGACCGCGAAATTATCGAGTCGCTGGCGTATCACCTGCGGCAGATGGGAACCACGTTTCGGCTGGGCGAGAAGGTCACGCGCGTGGGGATTGACCCGCAGCGCGATCGAGTTTTCGCGGAACTGGAAAGCGGGAAAAAAGTTCAGGCGGATGCTTTGCTGTACGCGGTGGGCAGGCAGGCGAATGGGGATCAGCTGCGGATCGAGGCAGCGGGTCTGGACTCCGGCGAGCGCGGGAAAATTAAAGTGAACGCGCACTATCAGACAAATGTGCCGCACATTTACGCGGCGGGCGATATTATCGGCTTTCCGGCGCTCGCGAGCACTTCGATGGAGCAGGGGCGGCTTGCGAGTTGTCACATGTTCGGCGCGCCTTCCGAGCACATGCCCGAACTTTTTCCTTACGGCATCTACACCATTCCGGAAATTTCGATGGTGGGGCAGACGGAAGAGACGCTTACGGCGAACAAAGTTCCGTATGAGGTGGGCATCGCGAAATACAACGAGCTGGCGAAGAGCATGATGCTGGGCGATGAAAGCGGCATGCTGAAATTATTATTCGATCGTAATACGCGCAAGCTGCTCGGAGTGCATGTGATCGGCCAGCGCTCCACGGAAATTATCCACATCGGGCAGGCCGTGCTGTACTACGGCGGCTCCATCGAATATTTCCGCGACACGGTGTTCAACTATCCGACTCTTGCGGAAGCGTACAAGGTCGCCGCGCTCGACGGGCTCAACAAACTTTAATTTTTTGAGTTTTTTCTTGGCGCGGCCGCCGCGGCCCAGCGAATTTCGCCCCAAGTGGAGTATGATACCCCCCGCGACGTCCTCGCATCCCCGGCCGGAAGGGGCCTTTCATGAGTCACCGGTTCACAATTGGTGTCGAAGAAGAATTCCAGATCGTTGATCCTACTTCGGGTGAGCTGCGTTCGCACGTCAGCGAATTGATGGAAGCTTCCTCTCCAGGTCTCGGCGAGCAAGTGAAGCGCGAAATGCATCAATCCATCATCGAGATCGGCACCAAAATCTGCGCGGACGTGCACGAACTGGAAGCCGACATGCGCCGCACACGCGGTGAACTGGTGCGCGCCGCGGAAAGCCGCGGTTTGCAAGTGGCCGCCGCCGGCACGCATCCATTTTCCTCCTGGATTGACCAGGTAATTTCCCCGGGCGAGCGTTACCAGAATATCGTGGAGGAAATGGGGCAGCTCGCGCGCTCGCTGCTGATTTTCGGCATGCACGTGCATGTGGCGGTGCCGGATCGCACCACGATGATTGATTTGATGAACATGGCACGCTATTTTCTGCCGCATTTGCTGGCGCTTTCCACCAGCTCGCCCTTCTGGATGGGCCGCGACACGGGTTTGAAATCGTTTCGCACTACAGTGTTTCGCCGGTTTCCGCGCACTGGAATTCCCGATCATTTGAATTCCTGGAATCAGTATGAGGATTACGTGGAGCTGCTGGTACGGCTGCATTGCATAGACAACGCCAAGAAAATCTGGTGGGACGTGCGGCCGCACCCGACGTTTGGCACGCTGGAATTTCGCATCTTCGATGTGGTGACGCGCGTGGACGAGGCCATTGCCATCGCCGCGCTCACGCAGGCCATCGTGGTGAAGCTGCATCGCCTGTACACGCGCAACATGGGTTTTCGCATGTACGACCGCGCGCTGATCGAAGAAAATAAATGGCGCGCGGCGCGCTGGGGCATTGAAGGCAAGCTGATTGATTTCGGCAAGCAAGCGGAAGTGCCCATGAGCGTGTTAATCGAAGAGTTATTCGATTTTGTGGACGACGTGCTGGACGAACTGGGCAGCCGCGCGGCGCTCGAGCCGATTCGCGCGATCTTTCGCCACGGCACCAGCGCGGAACGACAGTTGCGCGTGCACAAAGAGACCGGCGACCTGCAGGCAGTTGTTCGCCACATCGTAGCCGAAACGCGCGAGGGGGTTTCGTTGCCGGCGGGCTCCGCCGCTGGCGCGCCGGGCGTCTCATGACTAGATTGCGTTGAGATGAGAGTTTTGTTTGCTGTGTATCCATACGAAAGGAATCATAAACCATGAAAATCGGAATACTTTGCGGCCGCGAATTCAGCTTTCCCCCGGCGTTCATTGACAAAGTAAACGAGCTAGGCAAGAAGGACGGCATCACGGCTGAATTCGTGAAGCTGGGCGGCACGGTGATGGGCGAGCTGGCGCAATACAAAGTGATCGTGGACCGCATTTCGCACGAAGTGGAATATTATCGCGCATATTTGAAGCATGCTGTGCTGCAGGGCACGTACGTCATCAACAATCCTTTCTGGTGGACGGCCGACGATAAGTTTTTCAACTATGCCGTCGCGGCGAAACTGGGCTTGGCCATACCGAAGACGGTGGTGTTGCCGCAGAAATCTTATCCACCTACCGTGGACATCAATTCCGAATCGCTGCGCAACCTGAACTATCCGATTGATTGGGACGCGCTGCTGGACCACGTTGGGCGGCCGGCATTTCTGAAGCCTTACTCAGGGGGCGGATGGAAGCTGGTTTACAAGGTGCACAATCGCGAGGAGCTGATCGCCGCGTACGATGGCACCGGCTCCACTTGCATGACGCTGCAGGAAAATATCGATTTCAACCAGTACGTACGCTGCTTCACTTTCGGCAAAATGGATATTCTTCCCGTGGTATACGATCCCGGCGAGCGCCGCTATTTGGTAGAGCACAGTTATCTTTCGGCGGAATTGGGCGCGCGCGTGGTGCGCGACGCGCAGACCATCAATCAGGCGCTGGGCTACGAAATGAACACCATCGAATTCGCGATCAAAGATGGTGTGCCGTACGCGATTGACTTCCTGAACCCGGCGCCGGATTTCGAGCGCGACCGCATCACTGATTTTTATTTCACGCATGTAGTGGATCGCATGGCGCGGCTGGTGATTGACCGCGCGCTGAATGGCGATCCCACTTATCCGTGGCCGCGCTGGGAAGAAATGCTGGGAATTGGCGCGGGTGCCGCGGGATTTATCGGCGCGCCGGGGAAAAAGACTGTGGGAGCGAAAACTGCATGAGCGGTTTGGCGCCTGCTTCCTCTCCGCAGCCGGGTTCGGCCGAGGCGGCTGCGGAGCTTTGGCACCGGCTGCTGCGGCCTGATGTCGAGCTGACGCCCGCTTTTCTCGCGGAGCTGAATGCGCGGATGCGGGCCGAACGGCTCACGTTTGGCGAGCGCATCCACTGCCCGTTCCTGCGCCCTTTTTTTCTTACTGCCGAAGACGAGCAGCGCGTTCGCGTGGTGGCCGAAGCCATCGCGGCGCTGGGCGAGCGCGTGGTGAAGCAATCGCTCGCTGATCCGCGTTTGCTCGCGCAATCAGCGCTTAGTCCCGAGGAAGAGCGGCTCGCGAGGATCAATCCGCGCTACGGCACTTCCAGCACGGCTTCGCGGTTGGATGCTTTTCTGCTGCCTGATTCGCTGCAATTTGCGGAATACAATGCGGAATCTCCTGCGGGCCTCGGTTATGCGGAAATTCTCGCGGATGTTTTTCTCACGCTTCCGGTGACGCAGCGATTCTCGGAATATTACTCGGTGCGGAAATTCCCGTTGATGAAGTTGATGCTGGCCGCGCTGCTGGAAACCTATCGCGAGTGGGGCGGGTCCGCCACGCCGCCGGTGATTGCAATCGTGGATTGGCGCGAAGTTCCGACGTGGAGCGAATTCGAAATTATTCAGGCACATTTTCAGAAGGAAGGCGTTACTACTGTACTAGCCGATCCGCGAGACTTGGTATTCGCCGAAGGGCGGCTCACTGTGCACGGTCGGCGGATTGATCTGGTGTATCGCCGCGTTTTGATTAACGACATCGTCGCGCGCGGCGCCGAGTGCGCGGCGCTGGTGAACGCTTACAGTTCCGGCGCGGTTTGCGTGGCCAATGCGTTTACCTGCAAGATTCCGCACAAGAAGGCGTTTTTTGCGGTGCTCACTGACGAGCAAAATGCTGCACTGTTCAGCAGTTCCGAGCGCGAGCTGATTCGCCGCCACATTCCCTGGACGCGCCTGCTCGCAGACAGCAAGACCACGCGAGACGGAAAAGCTTTTGGCCTGCTGGAATACGTTCGCCGCCGTCGCGACGATTTCGTGCTGAAGCCCAACGATGAGTATGGCGGCACGGGCGTGCGGCTCGGCTGGGAAAATGATGAACGGCAGTGGGACGCGGCGCTCGATCACGCGCTGGCCGATCGTGAGAGCGCATGGGTGGTGCAGGAACGCATCGCCATCCGCCGCGAAGTTTTCCCCATGCAGACGGAAAACGGCGTGCAGATGCGCGACATGCTGGTAGACTTCGCCCCCTACCTTTTCCGCGGCAAAATGGCCGGCTGCCTCACGCGCCTAAGCTCCACAGGCCTAGCCAACGTAACATCCGGCGGCGGCCAAGTCCCCAGCTTTGTAGTAGAGCCAAAATCCTAGCCCCCTGGGAACGCCAATCTCCCGATTGGCGAGTGCCGTCTCCGCGCCAAGAAAGCGAATCGGGTTACTTTTGGTGTTGTACTGACTCGCCCAGCTTAGTAACCCGATCGATCGCTTTGTCCACTGACTCCCGGACTGCATCGACCTCGTACGGATTACCAAGCGGGTCTGTGTATACGGGCCCCTTCACGCTTGCGACGAGGACTTTGGCCGATTGGTATTCTCTGAGAGAGTCTGCCCAATACTTTTCCTTTTCGAGGACAAAAGCAAATTCAAAATGACCCAATGGATTGTTGGGGTCTTGTTCAAGAGCGTCGAGTAACACCTCTCGCTCTGCGGAGTGCATTCCTTTTCTCTTGTAGAGAGCAAAGAGTACGTAATTATGGATTGGATTCGACGGCTCCAGGTTAGTAGCTAACTTAAGTTCCTTCACGGCGTTTTCGAAATCGCCTAGGCCGTCATAGGCAACGCCCGCTTGGTTGTGCCAGAACGCCGACTTTGGGTTCTTCTCTATGCCGGCCTCGGCCTTTGCTAACTCAGCCTTCCAATCCACGGTTACGGTTTTATGCTGTGCCAAGATGAACCGCGAGTTTACAGCTCCGCCAATAACACATACGAGAATCAGCAACGCAAATCTATGCCGGTTCATTCCTTACCTCTCCGTAGAGTAGCGGCGCACGTGGGGCACTTCATCACTTATGATGTGCGGAATTTGGATTCTTTTACGAATATTGTTACCACCGTGTCGCCAACTTTGTACGGACGTGCCGCGAGAGTTCGAGCAGAAAAGCGGATTCAATGCCTGATCAGTTGCGTAATCGGAGGACCCCGACCAACCCGATCGCAATCCAATAGCAAAACTCCCCGACCCTATTTACAATATCCTGATGGATTTTGGACCCGCACAACCAGAGCTGCTGCCCGGCGCGCGCAATGCCATTGAAACTTGCCTCGCGATCCAACCCGGCGAACGCGTGGCGCTAATCGCGGATCTCCACAGCAAGGTCGTAGCCGCCAGCCTCGCCGCCGCTGTAAAAGAACGCGACGCCATCTGCGAAGGTTTCCTGCTCGAGGATCTGGCGCCGCGCCCGCTGAAACGAGCACCGCAGCAAGTTCTGGACGCGCTCGGCCGCGCCGACGCCGGCATTTTGTGCATGACGCCGATGACCGGCGAGCTTGGTGCGCGCAAGGATATTGTGGGCG
>Ga0209693_10001073_pt1 | contig 11542 bp, 8 predicted proteins | sample HubBroMetageWRM3_FD_188345 | JGI IMG/M metagenome (GOLD analysis project Ga0209693, IMG submission 188345) | Warmed soil microbial communities from the Hubbard Brook experimental Forest, New Hampshire - Hubbard Brook CCASE Soil Metagenome WRM 3... | ecosystem: Environmental > Terrestrial > Soil...
GTCTACCGGGCCAAGGCCTACGAGCTGCCCGACGCCGGCCGCGACGCCCGCGGCCAGCACGTGGCCAACCTGCTCGCGTTCCAGCCCGACGAGCGGATCGCCGAGGTGCTGGCGCTGCGCGACTACCAGGTGGCGCCGTACCTGGTGCTGGCGACCCGCAGCGGGCTGGTCAAGAAGTCCAAGCTGACCGCGTTCGACTCGCCCCGCTCCGGCGGCATCATCGCCATCAACCTGCGCGAGGACGACGAGGTGATCGCGGCCCGGCTGGTCGCGCCCGAGGAGGATCTGCTGCTGGTCAGCAAGGGCGCGCAGGCCATCAGGTTCCACGCCGACGACGAGTCGCTGCGCCCGATGGGGCGGGACACCTCGGGCGTGATCGGGATGCGCTTCAACAACGGCGACCAGCTGCTCGGTATGTACGTGGTCCGGGACGGCGGCGACGTACTGGTCGCTACCGGCGGCGGGTACGCCAAGCGCACACCGGTGGAGGCCTACCCGGTGCAGGGCCGCGGCGGCCGCGGCGTGGTCACGGCCAAGATCGTGGAGGCCCGCGGCGAGCTGGTCGGCGCGCTCATGGTCACGGCCGACGACGAGATTTTCGCCATCACCTCGGCAGGCGGGGTCATCCGGACCCGGGCCGGCGAGGTCAAGCAGTCCGGGCGGCAGACTATGGGGGTCCGCCTGATGAACCTGGCCGCGGGAGATAGCGTGGTAGCGCTGGCCCGTAACGCGGAGTCGCTCGCCGAGGGCGACCAGGAACCGTCTGATTCGGATGAGGAGAGTGACCCGGAAACTTCAGCTGGTGAAGCGGACCTAAGTTGACGGCAACGATTGCCGGGTCTCAAGCGTCCTAATCAGTGTCACGTTGTCGCGGAGTCTCGGCACAAAGCCGTCTTCTTGGCATGAGTGTCCTTTGGGCGTCCTGTCCAGAGATACCCTCATGAGGGTCAGATCATAGGAGGACGGCTTGGACAGGCGCACGAAGACGTCGGACGGCTCGGGTGGAGCCTCGCCCACGGTCGTGACCGCACAGCATGACGACGACGATGACCTGATGGCCGACACCGACGAGGACACCCAGATCATGGCCACCTCGGCCGTGCGAGCGGCCCGGCAGAAGGTCGCGCGCGCCGCCGCCGCGGCCAAGGAGGTTCTGGCCAACGGGAGTTCGGCCCCGGCCAATGCCGGCACGGCCCACAGCGGAGCGGCGGCGGACGAGAAGGACGCCGCGGCCGACCAGGTCCCGGCGTTCCCCGCCGACACGATCGGCACGCCCCGGGACTCATCCAGCCTCGGCTTCAGCCGGTCCGTCGCGGCGCCCATCGGGCCCGTGGCCGAAGATGACTGGACGCTGGGTAATGACGGCTTGTCTTCCTCGATTGCGACGCCTGAGGCGGAGCCCGCCCCGGCGGCGGAGGAGCCGCCGTCGATTCCGACCGGCACCGGGTGGCCGGACGACGGCACCGCGTTCGGCACTGGAGTCGGCACCGACCGCTCCGACCCGGCCCCGGCCCCGGCCGCATCGCCCGCCTCCGAGCCCACCGTCTCCGCGGCCTCGTTCGCGTGGGACACACCGGATCCCGAGCCCACCTCGCCGTCCTCTCCGGCCCGGAACTTCCTGCGCTCGAGCACGACCGCCAAGACCTCGGCTCCGCCGCGGACGCCGCCCGTCAGCGTGGCTCCGGCGAAGGCCTCCCCGGCGGGAGAGCCGCCCGGGGGCACGCGGCACAAGGCGTCGTCGAAGCGCTCGTCGCGGCAGGCCCATCTGACCATCGCCCGGGTCGAGCCCTGGTCGGTGATGAAGTTCAGCTTCGTGGTGTCCCTGGTCGCGTTCGTTATCTTGTTCGTCGCGGTCAGCGTGATCTACGGCACGCTGTCCGCGCTCGGGGTGTTCACCTCGCTGCAGCACGTCGTGCAGAGCGTCACGTCGAGCCAGGACTCCAGCGGGGTGAACGCGGCGAAGTGGTTCACCGCGTCGCGGATCCTCAGCTACACGGCCCTGCTCGGCGCGCTCAACATCGTGCTGATCACCGCCATGGCGACCATCGGCGCGGTAGTCTACAACCTGACTTCGCGGCTGATCGGCGGCGTGGAAGTGACCCTCCGCGAGACGGAGTGACACTCCACCTGTCACGGCGCAACCCGTCCCGCCGGTACGGTAAGATGTTTGCTGCTCCTGTTTCCGCAGGTCAATGGGGTTATAGCTCAGTCGGTTAGAGCGCGTCCCTGATAAGGACGAGGCCCGTGGTTCAAGTCCACGTAACCCCACGCGGCGGCGAACGCTGCTCGTTCGCCCTTCGGGCGACCTTCGCCTAAGGCCCCGCAGTGCTGGCCCGGGGGGACGACCCCCCGGACCCCCCGGTGCCGGGCTTCGCCCGGCTTGGTGGCTGAGGCCATAGGCGCGGGCTTGGGTGTTCTGTCGCCCTCCAACAATTCGCCCGGCATAACCCCGCCCCAACCTAAGCACAGGCCAGAGCACGGCGGCGGGTGCACGATGGCACTGGTGCGAGCCGTGGTGCCGGTGCGTCCGGTGGTGCGATCTGCTCCGGGATTATCCGGGATGATATGGGCTTGCGGGAGCGGTTTGTGCACTATGGACCCCTAAACTCACCCATAAGCCCGAATCCTCCCCGGTAAATGCTTATCTGCCCGAACTGGGGTCGGGTAATGGCTTAAATGGGTGAACGGACGGGTGGGGCACGCCCGGGAGCGCATTCTGCAGACGGGAGCCCGCATATCAAGGGAAGTTGCAGCCCACTCCGTTTCTCAAATACTCAGTAAGACCCCGCGTTTGCTCGGGTCGTCGGCCAACGGGGCTGGTTGGAGCGTGGGTGGGCTTTGGGGTTGGTAGGCTGCTGGAATCTCTTGGTCGTGTGTCTACGACCTGGCTGTGAATGTCATCGAGGCGGAGGGTTCCTCTCTGTGAAGATCAAGATATTGCTGGTCATACTGGCTGGGCTCGGCGCGTTCGCCGTGTGGCGCAAGGTGCAGGCCGACCGTGCCGAACTCGACCTCTGGAACGAGGCCACCGCCGCCGACGAAGACTGAAGCGGCCGGTGAGCGATACGTCCCCGGTATCGCTGGTCTGCTGTGACGTCCTAGGAGCCGCGGCAGTCGACGGCAGCGTACTCGAGCGGGCGTTCGCCGAGGCGATCGCGACTCAGGGTGTGGTGACGGGAACCGCGGCCTACGTCAAGGCGATGGTGCACTTCGACCAGACCCGCGGCTGGTCCCCGGCCGACGTCATCCGCACCCTGTTTCCCGAGGACGAAATCCGGGCTCAGGCCGCGAACCTCTCCTTCGATCGCTCGTTCCAGACCGCCGTCGACCGGTTCGGCGCCCTCCCCCTGCCCGGCGCGAACGAAGCGCTGGCCAAGCTGGCCGCGGCCGGGACCAAGGTGTGCCTGATGTCCTGCCTGTCCCGGCCCGCGCTCAGCCTGATCATGGAACGGCTGGCCTGGTGGCAGCGCGGCGACCTGATCTTGTGCGCGGACGACGTGGCCCGGGGCTTCCCCTGGCCCGATCTGGTGCTCACCGCGATCCTGCGCCTGGGCATCGGCGACGTACGGGACGTGGCCGTGGTCACGGCCAGCGAGAGCGGGGTACTGTCTGCTCGCCGGGCCGGCGCCCGGCTGGTGATCGGCGTGCTAAGCGACGTGCACGACGGCCGCAGGCTCCGCCGCGCGGGCGCCACCCACCTGCTCGCCGACCTCGGCGAGCTGCCGGACCTGATCGCCTCAGCCGGCTAAACCACCCGCTGACCGGGGCAAACCTCTCGTCGGCACGTGGCAGACTGGAAGCATGCCGGAACTGCCGGAAGTGGAGTCGCTGGCCGCCTTCCTGCGCGAGCACGCGGTCGGCCACACCGTCGCGCGCGCCGACGCCGCGTCGTTCTCGGTGCTGAAGACGTTCGATCCTCCGTTGACCGCGCTAGCCGGCCAGGTGATCACCGAAGTCGGCCGGCACGGCAAGTTCCTGGACCTGTCCACCGACCAGGGCCTGCACCTGATCACCCACCTGGCCCGGGCCGGCTGGCTGCGCTGGCGCGACGACCTGCCCACGGCCCCGCCCAAGCCGGGCAAGAGCCCGCTGGCGTTCCGGCTGCGGCTCGACGACGGCTCCGGGTTCGACCTGACCGAGCAGGGGACCAAGAAGCGCCTGGCGGTCTACCTGGTCCGCGACCCCGCCGAAGTCCCTGGCGTCGCCACCCTCGGCCCGGACCCGCTGGCCGCGGACTTCACCCTGGACACCCTGTCTGGCCTGCTGGCAGGCCGGCGGACGCAGATCAAGGGCGTACTGCGGGACCAGGGCATCATCGCGGGCATCGGCAACGCCTACTCCGACGAGGTGCTGCACGTGGCCAAGATGTCGCCGTTCAAGATCGCCGCCAGCCTGACGCCGGAGGACGTGGCTGTTCTGTTCGATGCGATCAAGACCACGCTGGGCGACGCGGTAGAGCGTTCGGCGGGGCTGGCTGCGGCGGACCTGAAAGGCGAGAAGAAAAGCGGTCTGCGGGTGCACGGACGCGCGGGTCAGGAGTGCCCGGCCTGCGGGGACACGATCAGGGAAGTCTCGTTCGCCGACTCGGCACTGCAGTACTGCCCCACCTGCCAGACCGGCGGCAAGCCCCTCGCCGACCGGCGGCTGTCCCGGCTGCTGAAGTAGCGCTAGACGGTCGCGACTCCTCCGTACGCCCAGGCCCGGTCGGCGTTAGGCCCCGGATCGCCGTTGTCCGGCCGCCAGTACGAGACCAGCACCAGCCCGGGATCGACCAGCTCGCGCCCGTTGAACATGCGCAAGATCGCGTCCTTGCCGCGAGGGATGAGTACCGCACCGCTGCTCTCGGCCACCTCAGAGTTCGCGCGCATCTTCTCCGGCGAGGGCTCATTGGTGGCATGCGAGATGACGAGGTAGCTGCCTGGCGCCAGTGCCGTCAGGTACCGGGCCACGATGCCGGCCGGGTCATCGGAATCCACGATGTGGTGCAGGCACCCGACGAATAGCAGCGCTGTCGGCTGGGTGAAGTCGATCAGTTCCCCCGACTTGGCCAGGACCTCGCCGACGTCGCGCAGGTCGGACCGCACCACGGCGGTCGCGCCGTTCCCGGCCATCAGCGCCTCGGCGTGCAGGAACACCACCGGATCGTTGTCCACGTATACCACTCGCGCGCCGGTGTGGTCGGCCTGGGCGACTTCATGGACGTTCGGGCTGCTGGGCAGGCCACTGCCGATGTCTATGAACTGCCGGATCCCGGCATCGCGCAGGAAGCGTACCGCGCGTACCAGGAACTGACGATTACCGCGCACGGTATCCAGGATTTCCGGCATCACCTGCATGACCTGCTCGGCCGCGGCCCGGTCGGCGGCGAAATTGTCCTTCCCGCCCAGCCAGAAGTCATACACCCTAGCCGGGTGTGCGATGTCCGTGCGGATGTCCGCCGGAACCCCGTTCTCCGGCTGACCCGATCCGGCCATTTTGTCCCTTCCTCGCGATAGCGTGCTCGCCTAGATTCTGCCATGTACGAGTGGATGAAGCGTGACGAAATCCCGGCACGAGCGCCCAGCGGTAGCGCAGCCGCGCTGAGCTACCTACGCGGTAATCCGCGCTGGCCGGTAGTAACAGGTACCCTTGGCGGAAGACATCTCGGGGCTATAGCTCAGCTGGAAGAGCGTCTGGTTTGCATCCAGAAGGCCAGGGGTTCGAGTCCCCTTAGCTCCACAGGTCAGAAGCCTAATGCGATCTTGAAGGCCTCGAAGCAGAGCCAAACCAAGAGCCAAACTCGCCAGAGAACCGGCCGCCGACAGCACCGGATGACGCCCCGTGAGGACTTGGACGGGGCTGCCCTCGGCGATACTTTGCCCTCCTGGTGGGCGCCGCGCAGGGATGCGATCTTGCGGCCCCCTAAGCCTGAGATCAGCCCGTCGGCGAAGATCCTCCAGCTCGCCGCCGAGCAGGACATCGAACTCGGGGCGGGCGGTTAACCACAACCATCATGACCACAGGTGTAGACGGGCTGAGAAGAACTCGCACTGTCAGCTTGGGAATCGGGGCGTTCCGGAGCTTCCATGTGCCCTGAGCTGCGAAGCTGGCTATCCGCCAGTGACCGTAAGAGGCCCCTTTTCACCGGGATTAATGGCAGGCTAATGGCACGGCGATCATGGCTAGGCGCCGATTGACCAGCGCCTGGATAGGCGGCAGACGATGCCAATGACCGATGCGGCCGCGTGCCGCTTCGTGGCCGACTATTACGGGCCGCGGGCCGCGGGCATGCGCGGGCTGGGCGCCGGGGAGTGGTCGCGGGCTTACACCTTTGTCCTGGACGGGCGGGAGGTGGTCATCCGGTTCGGCGATCATGTCGAGGACTTCTGCAAGGACCAGGTGATGGCCGCTCATAGCCGGGCGGCGCTGCCGATCCCCGCGGTCATCGAGATCGGCGCCGCTGGTGATGGGTACTTCGCGGTGTCCGAGCGGGAGCACGGCGAGCTGCTCGACGGCCTGGACGGCGACGGCATGCAAGCCGCGCTGCCGGGCCTGCTGGCCGCGCTTGACGCCCTGCGGGCTATCGACACCTCTGGCACCGAGGGGTATGGCATCTGGGCATCGGACGGGACGGGACGTGCGGCGAGCTGGGCGCAGGCGCTGCTGGCTATCAGCCAGGAAACGGCGCGGGTTCCCGGGTGGCGGGCCGCGCTGGCCGCGTCCCCGGTCGGCACCAGGCCCTTCGACCAGGCCTACGCCCGGCTGCGGGAGCTGGCCGAGGGCCTGCCGGAGGAGCGCCACATCGTGCACGGCGACTTGGTCAACCACAACGTGCTGGTCCAGGGTCCGCGGATCACTGCGGTGATCGACTGGGGTAATGCGCTGTACGGCGACTGGCTATACGACGTGGCCTGGCTGATCTTCTGGTGGCCCTGGTTCCCGCAGTGGCAGGACATCGACATCACCGCCGAGCTCGACCGGCACTGGGACCAGCACGGTGGCCCGCCGCCCGGCCTGCACCATCGCCTCCACGCCTGCCTCGTGCACATCGGCCTGGATGCCATGGCCTACAACGCCTACCGCGGCCGTTGGGATGACCTCGCGCGGACCGCCAGCCAGGCTTCACAGCTGATCACCTGCGGTCGATGACTTGGCCAGACCGGGGGTGATCAGGTGGAAACCTACTTGGCCGCCTTCTTCCTTCGCTGGCAAGCTTTGGCTGTGAGCACCGATGAAACGCCCCTTGCCATCTGGGGAAACGGCGCGGCCGCATCCAAGGCCCACCGGCGCCAGGACGTGGTTCTGCATACGGCTGGACTATGGAGCCGTTCGGTGATGGCACTGCTCAAGCATCTGGAGGCGGTCGGCTTCGAGGGCGCGCCTCGTCCCGTTGGTGACGGCTTCGACGCCGATGGCCGGGAAGCGATCACCTATATCCCCGGGACAACGCCGCATCCTAGAGCCTGGGACGACCATGCCATTGACGCCCTTGGCACCCTCGTGCGCCGACTACACGACGCTACGGAATTCTTCCAGCCACCTGCGGATGCGAGCTGGCAGCCTTCGTTCGCCCGCCTCCTGCCCGGCGATCATCCGGTGATCGGTCACGGCGACCTGGGTCCGTGGAACGTCGTCGCCCAGGACGGCATCCCCGTCGCGTTCATCGACTGGGAATTCGCCGGGCCAGTTGATGCCCTCTGGGAACTGGCAGAAACCGCCTGGCTGAATGCTCAGCTTCATGACGACGACATCGCAGAACGGGTCGGTCTCCCGTCCGCCGCCCGCCGCGGCCACCAGGTCCGGCTGCTTCTTGACGCCTATGGCCTGCCTGCGGCAGAACGGGCTGGCTTCGTGGACCGGATGATCGAGTTCGCCGTGCACAGCGCCCGATCCGAAGCCGTCCAGTACGGCGTTACTCCTGACACGGCGACCGCCGTTGACCCGTCCGGTTATCCCGTCCTGTGGGCCATCACCTGGCGGACCCGCAGCGCATCATGGATGCTGCGGAACCGGCAGATTCTGGAGCGCGCACTGACGTGAACATCCGACCCTGGCTACTTGCACGTTCCCCATCGTTGCTGGGCAGCCTGGCCGTCGCGGACGGTCTCCGGTGGCCGCGCTGACCTTGGCCAACGGTGCCGCACGTCTACGCCGAATCTCGGCGTCTCCTGTGTCGCACCTCATCCCGCTGCGTCTCATGCGCACATCCGTGCACAATCTGCTCGCTGACCAGGGACATCGCTGTAAGGGTGATCGCTTCATGTCTGGTCTCCTCGCGGACTTGGCCTACGTGCGTCAAGGCAGGTCGCGATGCCTGTGGTGTTGTCCGGGAGTGGTCGCGGTAGCCCTCGGTCGACCACCTTGTCGGGCACGCAGCGGGCACGACCTTCAGATCCGTCGGAGTGGAGCGTGGCGTGGCGGGCGTGAACCTGATCACGGGCGGCCCTCAGGCGCGGGCTTAGACCGGGCCAGGCAGCACGGGAGTAGCCGAATCAGACCTCAGGTAGCCGCTGCACCGGCAGCGCCGCCACAAGCGGCCGCGGACCGAGCAACTCGTGGCATTGTGATGCGCACCGGCAGAATGACCGCAGCGTCCGCACACGGGTACATCGTCGTGAGCCGGGGGCAGCTGTGGCACAGGCGTCCAGTTCGGGGAATTGAAGCTCACCTCGACCCCTCCTTCACAACGGAGCCACCGGCGCGCATACCAACAAGCCCCCATGATCGCCAACGGACTTGTCAGGGGTGTTGCCCGCGTTGGGCCAGCACAGACACCTGCGACGATTCCACACAGTGACCGACTGAGCAAGGAGTTTCGTCACAGGAATAGCGGACTGCCTGTTCGGGTGATCAGGTCCGAGCATGGCTGGATGCTGCTGTATGTCCGTGGTGGGGGTTGGCCGCTGACGTTTCTGTCACGGTTGCTGTCAGCTCAGCCGAGGTCGTCCGGTGGCAAGCCGACCCGGACCGTAGGGCCACCAGGCCCGAGGACCGGAAGCGGCGCAGCAGTATGAATGACGGCGGGAGGAGACCTTCAGATCCGTAGAGTGTGTCGGAAATGTTGACGACCTTGGCGGAACGGTATTTGACCTGGCCGTAAACCGGAGCTTCATTGATGTGGCGTTGACGCAGGGGTTACGTTTTGAAGTGTGAAGCCGGAGATCATCGACGCGAAGCCGGTTATTTCTGGTGGAGATCACCGAACTGCGCCAAGGCTGGCCTTCGAACTGCTCGAGTCGAAGTTCCACGCCCCGGTGACCCGTCCAGGAATTGTGGCCCGTACGGCGCTGGTCGACCGGTTGGCCGCCGCGCAAGCGCCGGTTGTCACCGTCGTCGCCCCACCCGGTTATGGCAAGACGACGCTCCTGGCCCAGTTGGCTGAACGGGTCTGGCCGCGAGTGGCGTGGGTCTCCTGCGACGACGGAGACAATGATCCTGTCGTTCTGCTGAGTGCCCTGGCGGTTGCGCTGGACCGGATCGAACCTATCGACCCTGCGGTGTTCTGGGCGCTGGCCTCGTCGGGCGCCGGTATCACGGCCGTCCCTAGGTTTGTGTCCGCAATCGCCTCGATGCGCCTGCCTGTCACCGTGGTGCTCGACCATACCGAGGCGGTCACGAATAAAGGGTGCCTGAACACGATCGCCGAGCTTGTCCTGCACCTCCCGCTTGGATGGCGGTTCGCGCTGGCTTCGCGCACCATAGCGCCGCTGCCGACGGCACGGCTGCGCGCTCAGGGCGGGATCATTGAGGTCGGCACCGAGGATCTGGCGATGAGCCCGGAGGAAGCATCCTCGCTGCTCGAGGGCGCGGGTGTGAGGCCCGATATGGCGAGCACCAGCGAACTCGTGCAGCGAACCGAGGGATGGCCTACCGGGCTGTACATCGCCGCGCTGGCCATCAGGGCCGGCACACGGCAAAGCGAGGCCGGCTTGACCTTTACCGGCGACGACCGTTTCATGGGAGATTACCTGCGCTCTGAACTCCTGAACCGCGTCTCGGGCAGCGAGGTGTCGTTCCTGACCCGGACCGCGGTCCTGGACCGCATGTGCGGATCGCTGTGCGATGCGATCCTGGACGCCACGGGATCAGGGCAGGTCCTGGAGCAGATGGAGAGCCGGAATCTGCTCGTGGTCCCGCTGGATCGTCGCCGCGAGTGGTACCGGTATCACCACCTGTTCCGAGACCTGTTGCAGGCGGAACTCCGGCGACGAGAGCCCGATCTGGTCCAGGATCTTCACTCCCGGGCGGCCGCATGGTACGAGGCGAACGCTATGCCGGAGGCCGCGATCGAGCATGCCCAGGCGGCTGGCGACACCAACTGCGTAGCCCGCCTGGTCCTGGAACACGCACAACCCGCGTGGGCAGGCGGGCGCGTCGTAACAGTGCTGCGCTGGATGGAGTGGCTCAGAGACGCAACGTCAGCTGAGCACTATGGCGCGATCGCCGTCCACGGCTCGTTGATCTTCGCACTCCTCGGCCATCCGAGCGCGGCCGAGCGCTGGGCCGCCGCCGCCGAGCGTGGGCCCTCCGGGGGAACCCTCCCCGACGGCAGCACCATGGAGGGCACGCTGGCATATCTGCGTGCGATCTTGTGCCGCGACGGCGTCGATGAGATGCGGCGCGACGCGCAGATCGCCTGGGAAGGACTGAGCCCGGCGAGCCCGTACCGGGCGACGATGCTGCACACCGAGGGCATCTCCTACCTAGTGCAGGAAGATCACGACAAGGCAGACCCGATCCTCGCCCACGCATTCGATGTCGCGACCGGCGCTAACGCCTTGCCCTTGGCAGCCCTCATTCTGGCCGAACGCTGCATTGTGGCAGCCCAGCGCGATCGCTGGACCGAAGTCGCGACGCTTACGCAGCGCGCGGTCGCGCTTGTGGAGGCCGGGCGCTTCGAAGACTACTGGACGAGCGCCCTGGTCTACGCGTGGGCGGCCCGAGACGCGCTGCACCGCAGGGACATCCCTGTGGCACGGTATTACGTCGGGCGTGCCGCCCGGCTCAGGCCCCTGCTCACCTATGCGCTGCCGGTCGTGTCAGTCCAGGCACTTCTCGAGCTCACGCGCTCCTACATCGTGCTCGCTGACCCAGGCGGCGCCGCGGCGGTTCTAAGGCAAGTCCACGACATCCTCCAACAACGTCCGGACCTCGGCGTCCTCCCTAGACAGGCCGAGGAACTGTACTCCAGACTCGCCAAGATCAAGGCAGTCGCCGTCGGTGCGTCCTCGCTTACCGCAGCCGAGTTGCGACTTCTGCCGCTGCTGCCCACCCACCTCTCGTTCCAGGAGATCGGCGAGCGGCTGTACCTCTCCAAGAACACCGTCAAGACCCAGGCGTACTCCGTCTACAGAAAGCTCGGGGTCACATCACGCAGCGAGGCGGTCACCCGCACGCACGAGCTCGGTCTGGACGCTCTTTAGGTACGCAGCGGACACGCGCTTACTTCGGAGGCGTCAGATCCGTAGACGCCCGCGTGGACGTCCGGACCTGTTCAGAACGGTTCGTGACCTTTGATCGGCCTGGTCATCGCGATCCTCATCCCCCGCCAGCCGGTCGTGGC
>Ga0209693_10001074_pt1 | contig 11539 bp, 9 predicted proteins | sample HubBroMetageWRM3_FD_188345 | JGI IMG/M metagenome (GOLD analysis project Ga0209693, IMG submission 188345) | Warmed soil microbial communities from the Hubbard Brook experimental Forest, New Hampshire - Hubbard Brook CCASE Soil Metagenome WRM 3... | ecosystem: Environmental > Terrestrial > Soil...
TGAGGGGCCTCACTGGGTTCGTGGCTGTTGGGGATCTGGACCTGGGTAATGCGGCCATCACGGCGTGGCTGCGTGGCTGGGAGCGATGTGCCGCCGCAAGACGTCGGCGGCGAGGTCGGCGTCCTGGTCGCTGGTGGAGACGTGAAAGGAGAGGCGGAGGCGCCCGTCGCGGGCAGATCCTTTGATCCGCGCGGCGGCCATGGCATCCGCGGCGCCGCCGTTGGTGGCTAGTGACACGATCGCGGAGTCTCCTGGCTCTAGGCCTATTCCGGCGCGGAACCGGTTCGCCAGGCCAACGGCGTGCCGGTGCAGGGACTGGGTGCCCACCTGGGCGAGTAGCCGCACGGCCGGGGCGGCGGCGACCCAGGCGTGCCACGCGGGGGAGACGTCGAAGCGGCGGGCGTCGCCGGCCAGGCGCAGCGGGCCGCCGTAGATGCTGGACCACCGGTCCTCGCCGGCATACCAGCCCGCGTAATGCGGTGTCAGGTCGTCGATCAGCGTGGGATTGATGGTGAAGTAGGCGGTGCCTCTGGGGGAGAGCAGCCATTTGTACCCGCCGCAGGCGGTGTAGGCGAAGCGGCTCGCGTCCACCGGCAGCCACCCGACGGCCTGGGTCGTGTCCAGCAGCACCCGCGCCCCGGTGGCACGGCTGGCGGCGTGCAGGGCATCGAGATCGGCGACCCGCCCGTCCGCGGACTGCACCGCGGAGACCGCGACCAGCGTGGTGCGGGAGGTCACGCAGTCTGCTATCCGATCCAGCGGCACCTCCCGGACGCGGATCCCGCGGCCCGACTGCGCGTAGAAGGGGAACAGGATGCTGGTGAAGTCACCGGTGGCGGTCAGCACCTCGCTGCCGCCGGGCAGGTTGGCCGCGATGAGCCCGGCGAACACCGACACCTGGCTTCCCACGGCTACCACGGATGGATCCACGCCGGCCAGGCGGGCGTATGAGGACCGGGCCGCGGCGAGCGGCAGGTCGTAGGCAACCGCGTCGGCGGTGCCGGCCCGCCATTGCGCGAGCGCCTGCTGAAGTGCCGCCCAGCTGCGCCGTGGCGGCAGGCCGAAGGTGGCAGTGTCCAGGTAGGTCACGTCGGCGTCGAACTCGGCCCGCGCAGCTGCCAGGGTGACGGGGATTGCGTCATGTGCGTCGGCATCGATCGTCATGTCTCACCTTTTGCATGGTGCGGTGGGGAACGGGCCGGTCATCGTCGTCGGCGGTGGCGCGGCCCGCGCAGCCGAGGCGGCCGGGCCCGCCTGCCGGATGGCGGCCGGGCCGGGCGAGTGGTCCGTTCTGCGGTCTGCGCGAGGCATTACCGGCTGGGGAGCATCAGCGGCGTGGCCGTGCCTGGGTCGGCGGGACCCATGAGTGGGATCGCTGCGCCTCGCTCATCGGCTCGGTCAAGGACGAACCTGGGCGGGGAGATCTCCGGGACCTCAACGTCTGGGTAGGGACTCCGGGTGTTCATTGCGTTTCCTTTCCGTTGACCGGGCCCACGCCCGGCGTACAGTCTCGCGGGCCGGTGGCCCTGCTGGCAGAGCCCGGCGGCCATGAGCTGGCTGGCGGGCACGACAAGGTTGCGCTGGCCGGCGCCGGGCCGGGCCGCCGCCTTCTTGGGCGCATCGATCTTGCGTTGCACTGTCTTCTTCGCTGCGGTGAGTGCTTCACCGGGCACCGGCTGCCGGGATTTCTGCCACGGCAGTACGAGGCGCCGCGCCGGCAATGAGCGGGCCGGTGGCTGCCAGCGGTGCCCGCTGGGCTTTGGCCAGCGCGGACACGGAGGTGATGTGCAGGACGAGCAGCAGCGGCACGCCGGCTGTCACGATCAGCGCGAGCGGGAGCTCGAAGATCGGCGCGGCGGACGGCGTGACGTTGACCAGCTGGAATCCGGTGAGGGCGCCGAGGGTCAGGGCCACCACCAGATCGGTGATGCCGAACGCGTTGTGCCACCGGGCGGCGCGGCGGCCCGTGCCCCGCGCGAGCCTGTACGCGACCAGCGGCGCGGCGATACCGGCGGCGATGTCGCCCAGGCCAGCGGGCAAGGCGAACAGCGCGGGCAGATGGCCGAGGGCCATCAAGATCAGGAAGACCACCCCTTCCACCCGGAACAAGTGCGGGTACTCCAGGCGGCTCGCCAGGCCCGGTGCCGCCAGGGCGCGCGCGACCACCGGGATCCGGCGCAGGGCCAGCAGCGTGCCGAAGAAGCCGGCCACCGCGATCGGCAGCCACGGCACCCCGTGGCCGAGCCGCGTGTGGTACCAGCCGTGACCCGCGATCACCGCGGTGGCGGTGAACCAGCCGCCGAGCACGACGGCCGCGGCCCCGGCGAGCAGCGCCGCGCGCCACCGCCCCAGGCCGGAGCGTTTCGCGCCGCTGTACAGCACGACGCAGGTCGCAGCCGCGATCGCCGCGGTCAGGGCGGTGGTGATCACCCACAGATAGGCAGGCGGGTCGTACATGAGATCCTCCGTAACTAGATGAGTATCTCCAAGATAGTAACTTGCAACTAGTATCTGTCAACTAGTATTATCGGGGACGTGACTCGGAACGTTCGCACCTACGGCCACTTCTGTGCGGTGGCACGCGCCCTGGAGCAAGTCGGCGACCGGTGGAGCCTGCTGGTGATCCGCGACCTTCTCACCGGCGCCAAGAGGTTCACCGACCTGATGGACCGCCTCGGCGGGATCACCCCCAAGACGCTCAGCCAGCGCCTGCGCGAGCTCGAAGACGCCGGAATCGTCACCGCCGACCGCGAGACGGGCCGGCGGGAGGTCTGGTACCGCCTGACACCGGCCGGAGCCGACCTCGGGCCCGTCATTGACGGGCTCAGCTGGTGGGGGCTACGGCACGCCTGGCGCTGGCCCCAGGACGGCGAGCCGCTGCACGCCGAGCACCTGCTCCGCAGCGCCATCCGGGCCATCGACCTCGCCGCCGACGACCACGAACCAGCCCGCTGGCACTTCCGGCTCGACGGGGCGGACTACCTGGCCGAAAGCGACGGCCACCACTGGTCACTCGCCGCGAAAGCCCCGCCCGCACCGGCTGACGTCACGATCACCGCGACCACCCAAGCGCTGAGGGCTTTCATCTTCGCCGGGTCGGAGGCCGGCATCGACATCACCGGCGAAACCGCGGCAGCCCAACGATTCCGGCAACTGATCAGCACCATGGCCACCGTCGTACACCCCGCCTAGACCGGAGGGCGGTCGACCCGGCCTGCGGCGGTTCGGATAAACCCGTTCGGCCGCGATGTCGCCGAGGATATCCACGCCGACCTGCACCACCCCACAGCAGCGGTTTCCGAAGGAACAGATATCGCCGCTGTCTGAGTCTGAAGGCCGTTATGAGGTCGGCGGTTCAACGGTGCTTGCGGCGGATAGCTGGCCGGGCGTGGCGGGCCGGGCACCAAAGTCGCGCCACTGGCGCAACGCCAGCCCGCAGCCGATGGCCGCAGTAAGCAGGCCCGCTGCGAGCGGGAAGAACGCGGGCGGCCCGAACGCTTTGACCACGCCGCCCGCGAGCAACGCGGAAAGGGGGAAGACGCCGAAGCTCGCCAGCATAAGCAGCCCAGCGAGCCGGCCCAGCACCTCAGGGCGTGCCCAGCGCTGGAAGGCCGTAGCCATCACGATGTTCCCAAAGCCATTGCCGAGCCCGAAGCCCGCCAGGGCGACTCCGTCCGCGACGGCGCCGCCGAGGTAGGGCACGCAGCCGAGGCACAGCGCGCCGAACAGGAACGCGGCCGAGCCGAGCATTGCGGGCCGCCGGGCCGGCCGGGAGCGGCCAGCCGCGAGCGTGCCGAGGAGCGAGCCCGCGGCGATCGCGGCGATGAGCCCACCGTAGCCCGTGGCACCGGTGCGCAATGGCCCGCGGGCCAGTGCCGGGATCGCCACCTGGCTCAGGCCGCCGGAACCGAGGTTCGCGGCGACCGTGAGCAGCAGCCCGATAATCAGGACAGGCTCTGCCGCTATTAGGGCGATGAGTTTCGGCTGCGCGGTGGGCTCCGCGAGTGCCGGAGCGGATTCCACGGCGGGAGTGGCGTTGAGCCCGCTTCGGGCCGACGGCGCGACGGTGCGGGCGCTGTCTCCTGCCGCGCCGCGCCGCGCGCTGCGGATGCCGGACAATGTTAGCGACGATATGGCGAAGGTGAGCGCGTCGACTGCCAAGGCGGGCGCAGGGCCGACTCCTGCCACCAGCACACCGCCGAGCGCCGGGCCAACCAGCGCGGTCGCCTGGGTGCCGCCCGACAGCAGCGAGTTGCCGGCCTGCAGGCTGGTGTCCGCCAGCAGGCCGGGCACGATCGCGAACGAGCCGGGCAGGAAGATCCCCTCCCCGGCGCCGATGACCGCTGCGATCGGCACCAGCATCCACAGGTGCGCGGGACCCAGCGCGGCAGCCACGGCCAGGCCAGCAGCTGCCACCGCCCGCACCGCGTCTGCGGCCATCATGACCGTCCAGGGACGCCACCGGTCGCACGCCTGGCCGCCGGCAAGCAGCAACGCCGCACGCGGCACCCCATACGCAAGAAGAACGACGCTGAGAATCAGCGCGCCGCCGTGGCCCGCCAGCACGTACCAGGGCAGGGCAACGGCATAGAGGGCGTCGCCCAGGTTCGAGGCCAGCTGGCCGCCCGCCAACAGCCGGAACTCTCGATGCCGCAACGGCTCCGTGTTCCGCAATGGTAGTTAGAGGCGCCGGCGCCGCGTAACGGTCCGGTTTCCCTATCCCCTTTCAATGTACGCGCGGGATTCGTGCAGACGAATTACCGATGATCTTCTCGCGGGGATACGCTGCCACCGGCTATCCGCGCCCGCTGCAATGTGGCATCCGCATAGTCGCGGTCTAGGTGGGGACCCGAATATTGCCGTGCCTGCCAATGATGCACGACAAACCTTGCCGTTTATCATGCCAACCTGTACAGATAATCTGACCGCTAACAATGGGCTTCCACCCGCGCAAGAACTACTGCGCGCTCACTAGGTGCCCTACCCGACCCAGCACGGCTGGCAGCGTGGTCAGCACTCCAACGAGCCACACCCTTTTGCCGGTTAACTCTGCCTGTCGGCGAGGCCGTGGCAGTAAGCAATAGAACTCCTCGAAGTTAGCCGAGATAGCGTGCTTGCCTGGCACCGTCACTCACGCCAACAGGCACAGGACAGGCCGAGACCTTTCACGGTACTTAGGCTGGTCGCTGAACGGCAACACGATCCCGGCTAACTTCGAAAGAGCCACCTATAGCACGCGGACGACCGCGGGAAGCTACGGGTGGACGTACCAGACGAGCGCCTTGACGCTGCGCTGGTGCCGGAATGCGTCCCGGACGCCCCGCACGAATGTCTTCATCGATACACCTCCCTTCCATTTAGGCCGGATCGAGCCGCAGCCAGAATCGCGGCGGCACGAGAAGAGCCGACACCAGCGGTCGTTCGCCGGAGCGGACAACGGAGAAGCGCAAGTCCTCGGTAAAAACATGGAGAGCTGCTTCGGCGAATGCTTGAACCAAGGATGCGCCGGTGCAGGCGAAGGGACCGCTGCCGAACGGCATGAACGCATAATGCGGCGCGCCTGACCATCGTTCCGGCCGGAACATATCAGGCTCGTCCCAGCACTGCGGGTGCCGATGAATCAGGTATGGACAGACTCGTACCCGATCGCCTACGCCTACCCGGCGGGTGCCAAGTGTGTGCTCTCGCGCCCCGGTGCGGCTGAACATCCACGCAGTAGGAAACAGCCGTTGACTCTCCTTGACCACCCATGCGGGTGGCAGGTCGGTGATGCGTTCCCATCGGCCAGCGAGCCACAGCGCCCAGCCGAGAGTGAAGCCCACCGCGCTGGTCACTGACCGGAACAACAATAGGTAGATCTCGGCTATGGCTTCGGCGCATGCCTCGGGAGCGGCCTGGATCAGGAGGTCCAGCAAGTCGACGGAGTCGATCCTGGCTCCTGATTGCCGACGCCTGATCTCCCGTTCCACCAAGCGCAGCATGCGTTGTCTGAGAAAGGAACGTCGCAGCCGCACTGGGATCGGCCCGGTAAGCATGACCATTCCATCGGTGACCATGCTGCGGAGCACCTCGTGCAGGTGAAGTGGGCTCGCTTCGCTGAGTAGCGCCTGCCGAAAGAATTCGTACGCAAGCACCGGGCCGGCGGTCGGCCACCCGGCCGCCTCGCCGCCGAGCGGAGCGAGAGCCTTTCGTACTGTCGCGGGCTCGGCAATTTGCGGTCGCAGTAGCTGCCGGGCTTGCTTTCCGATCGTGCTCTGAACTGTTCGCGGACCAAGGTTGCCAAAGGAGGTCTGGAAGAAGCCAGAAAGTTCGCCGTAATGATGCTCCGGATCGCGAAGCACCTCTTGGGCGATCGCCGGATCAGCCACGCAGAGCACGGCGTCGGGGAGAGTAAAAACCCCGCCTTGCCGCCGGAACTCCGTGCGAAGATAGCTAATTGGATCACGGCGAAATGCGGCAGCCGCTGACATTAGCCGCGCCTCAGCATCAGCGGCCAGCGCGATGACGACATCACCATTTAGCAAACCCCGATCGTCCGGCCCGCATTGGACTCTGTTCCTGCCCGCCGGACCTGGCGCAACAAGCACGGACGCTCAGCAGCAGGCCCCTTCACCCACTCCAGCAGCTGCCACTCCACGTCCTCGCTCACCGTCCACATCCCTCCCGCACAGGCCCGACGGGCCGCGACAGGACCCTGGTGCCGCTACCGCCCAGGATCTGAGGTCGTCTCATGTGGGTGTTGTTGACAGATGTCGCCATCTCTTGTTGCCAAAGGGATACTGACACCACGCGCTAACACGCCGCTAACACGCCGCTACCACGAACCTCACCGAGGTCAGGTCATGGATGCCGAGTTCTGCCTGCTCGGGCCGCTGCAGGTGCGCTGCGGCGGCGAGCTGGTGCGCATTCCTTCGGGCAAGCAGCGCGCTGTCCTGGCCGCGCTGCTGCTGCAGCCGAACCGAGTCGTCACTGCCGACGAGCTCGTCGACGTCATGTGGGGAACAACACCACCGCCAACGGCACGGGCGGCCCTGCACAACTGCGTCAAGCGGCTCCGCGATTCGCTGGGCCTCGCCTTGCGGGCTCGGATCAGCACCGAGCCGAGCGGCTACATGATCACGCTGCGGGACGGCGAGCTGGACGTGGCTTGCTTCGAGGCGAAGCTGCACGAGGCGCGAGCGGCGGCAAAGGCTGCTAGCTGGGACGCCGCTGCCGGGCAGGCGCGGGCGGCGCTAGCACTGTGGCGGGGACAGCCGCTGGCGGATCTGGCATCCGAGGTACTGGCAGTGCGTGAGGCTGGTCGACTGACTGAGCTGCGGCTGCAGGCCGCCGAGACGTACCTCGGCGCCATGCTGGACCTGGGCCAGCACAGCGAGGTGATCGAGGAGTTGCGGCGGCTGGTAGCGGATGCGCCGTTGCGGGAGCACTTTCACGCGCTGCTGATGACAGCCCTGTACCGCGACGGCCGTCAGGCCGAAGCGCTGGCCGCCTTTCAGCATGCCCGCGGCGTCTTTGTCGCGGAACTCGGCGCCGAACCCGGACCGGAACTGCAACAGCTGCAGCAGCGGATCCTCGCCGCAGAGCTAGCGCCCGCTGCGCCAGTGCCGGTGGCGGCGGCCGGGCAGACCACCCGGCATGTAGTGCCGCGTGAGCTGCCGGCGCCGGTGCGTCATTTCACCGGGCGGGCGGCCGAGCTGGCCGAGCTGTCGGACCTGGCGGCCGGGGGCGGGCGTGCGCTGGTCATCTGTGCGGTCGACGGCACGGCGGGCGTGGGGAAGACCGCCCTGGCGATCCAGTGGGCGCACCAGGTCGCCGGGCGGTTCCCGGACGGGCAGTTGTATGTGAACCTGCGCGGCTATGACCCGGGCGAGCCGGTCTTAGCGGCGGACGCGCTGGCCGGCCTGCTGCGGACGCTGGGCGTGCCGGGGGAGGAGATTCCCGGCGAGACGGAGGAGCGGGCCCGGCTGTACCGGAGCAGGCTGGCCGGCAGGCGGATGCTGGTGCTGCTGGACAACGCCCGCGACGCTGATCAGGTCCGGCCGCTGCTGCCCGGAACCCCCGGCTGCGCGGTGCTGGTGACCAGCCGGGACGCTCTCGCCGGGCTGGTCGCTCGCGACGGCGCCGCCCGTCTGGACCTGGACCTGCTGCCGCTGGACGACGCGGTCGCCCTGCTGACCGAGCTGATCGGCGAACCGGCTCGCGCCGACCCCGGCGCCGCCGCCGAGCTGGCCCGGTGCTGCGCCCGGCTGCCCCTGGCGCTGCGGGTGGCCGCCGAGCTGGCCGCCGCCCGCCCCGCCGTCCCGCTCACCGGCCTAGTCGCCGACCTGGCCGGCCAGCAAAAGCTGCTGGACCTGCTTGACGCCGACGACGACCCTCGCACCGCGGTCCGCGCGGTGTTCTCCTGGTCCTACCGGCAGCTCAGTTATGAACCGGCGCGGATGTTCCGGCTGCTGGGCCTCCACCCCGGCCCCGACATCACCGTCCCGGCCGCCGCCAGCCTGGCCGCACTAGCGGAGGCCGATGCCCGCCGGCTGCTGCAAGGGCTGTCCCGCGCGCACCTGATCGCCGAGCACGTTCCCGGCCGGTACGCGTTCCACGACCTGCTGCGCGCCTACGCCGCCGAGCAAGCCCAGCACACCGACAGCGACGCCGGCCGGCGTGAGGCCATTGGCCGGGTGCTCGACCACTACCTGCATACCGCCGCGCGCGCCGCCATACTGCTGGACCCAGCCAAGGAGCCGGTCGTCCTCGCGCCGCCCCGCGCCGGCGCCGCTGCCGGGCAGCCCGCCGATCACTCGCAGGCGCGGGCCTGGTTCGAGGCCGAGCACCAGGTCCTGCTCGCCGCCCTCACCCTCGCCGCCGGATCCGGGTTCGACAGCCACGCCTGGCAGCTCCCCTGGGCCGTGGCGGCCTTTTTGAAACCGCGTGGGCACTTTCAGGAATGGGTCGCGGCCCAGCGCATAGCTCTGGCCGCCGCGACCCGCATGGGTGACACCGCCGCGCAGGCCCTCTCCGGCCGCCTCCTGGCGAACGCCTGCACCGGCCTCGGCGACCATGATCAGGCCCGTGGCCACTACGCCAGCAGCCTCACGCTGTACCAGCGGCTCGGCAACCGCCATGGCCAGGCCAAGATCCACCAGAGTCTCTGCGTGCTGGCCGCTCGGCAGGGCCGCTACGCCGACGCGCTCGGGCACGCTGAGCAGGCGCTGCGCCAGTACCAGGCCATCGACGACAAGGCGAACCAGGCCGAAGCGCTCAACAACGTCGGCTGGTGTCATGGCCTCCTTGGCGACTACCAGCAGGCCCGTGCGTTCTGCCGGCAGGCACTCACCCTGGGTGCGGAAGCCGGCCACCGGGTGCTCGAGGGGCATGTCTGGGACAGCCTGGGGTACGCCGAGCACCATCTGGGCAACCTCGCCGAAGCCGCCGCCTGCTACCAGCGCGCGCTCAGCCTCTTCCGGGAATCCGGCGACCTTTTCAATGAAGCGGACATCCTGACCCACCTCGGCGACACCCGCCACGCCGCCGGCAAGCTGGCCCAGGCCCGGCAGGCCTGGCAGCAGGCGCTGGCCATCCTCGAGGACCTGCAGCACCCCGACGCCGGCGAGGTCCGCGCCAAGCTCGCCAGCACAAACGGCGACGCCTCCCCGAACCCGTCCGCATAACAGCGCCGCTCGCGCCCGCACTCTCTATGCCGCTCCGCGAGCGTTCCCGAAGCCTACGAACCCATTCCCGACGGCTTCACGACGAGCCTGGCCCGCGTGCCTAGCTCGGTGCGCACGTCCACGGCCAGGTCCTCGGCCTGGCTAGCCCATCGGTCCCTGATCTCTTCCGAGTCCCAGCCTCGGTCCCAGTGGCAGTGGGCATCGAATTCCTGCTGCCAGGCAGCGAGCCGGTCCAGTAGCCCGCATGAGAACTTGGTGTATTGCCAGGCGATGTTGCCGAACCCGATGCCCCAGAGCGGAAGCTCAGCGCCGTAGTCGGGAGCCAGCGTGACGACGTCAGGAAGCGACTCATCCCAGCCAAGGTCAGCTTCCTTTGGCTGCCACCACGGGTTCTGGTCCATGGCTGGTTATTGTTTCACCTGCTATTGCCGAGGCACCCGAAGAGGGCACAGGACTGCCCCGCTCTGATGGCGGCGGCATGCGTATCCAGCGTGGCCGGTCCGCGCGGGCCCACCCACTGCCCAGTCCAGATTTCACTCATCTGCAATGGGTCTTCGCGGGACGCGGCCTACGGCAACACCGCTGATCGCCCTTTCCTGGCTGCCGTGCCTGTCAACTCATGTCGGCATGTGGCTCCAGGGCTGTTCAGGAATCGCTGGTTCCGAGCGCCGCTGTGATCTCCTGGATGGCCTCTGCCTCGGCGGGGCTCACGTCCTGCCCTTCCTCCTTGTGTGCTGCCGCGACTTTGCTCGCGAGGGCGAGCACGAAGCGCCGGTAATCGTCGAGTTCCTCGGTCGTTGCTTTGGCCTCGAGCAGTGCCACCGCGTCGCGGAGGTGCTTCAGCCCGTTATCCCTGAGTTCTGCGGCAGAGTGATACCTCGTGTGATCGGCCTCGGGTTTCGCCGCGACGATCTCGTCGAGAAGCTCGCTCTCGCCGTGCTGGGTGCGCGCTTCAAGGTAAGCCTTCGACATCGCGATTGACTCGCGGATCATCCCCCCACGCGCCGCGGTGACCACGATCATGCCGGCGCTCGGCGGGCCCTCGAGCACCACCTTCCACTCCTCGGGCGAGAAGGCCGCTTTTGCCGTCATCCGAAACTCCTTTCTAGCGGTGCGAAACCTGCATCCTCGATCGATCATCCCGATTGGCGCGTTCGGTCTCTGCACCGCCTGACGCTCCTCCGGCGGCGCACAGTGGCTGTCGAACGCCCTGATCACAGTCGGCTGGATACTGCGTGATCGCACGAGTGACTCACGTCATCCGCCGGGACTAGCCTCGAACTCCGAAGGCTCACATGCGGTCGCTTCAGCAGGCGACCGCTGTCAGGTCGAGATGCTTGTGCCTGGTCTTGTCATCAGCGTCGGGCTGGGCTCCCGAAGGGAGGCAGAGCACGTTGCTGATGGTGCATCATACGGCTCAGGACCACCGGCAGTGACCCCGCCGACGCGATCCGTCGTTACCTCGCCGCCGGCAGGACCGCGTCCGCTAGGGCACTCGCTCTCAAGGCGGTGGTCCTGATCGCCCCGCACGGCCGCGCCGGAGAAATCGTCTGGCCCGCCGACATGCCTACGGTCTGACGCGCTCATTCGCCGCTGGTATTTCGTGCGCGGCAATTAGCAGGCAACGATGACGGGCCGGTTCCGAGAGTGCGGGCGGTGCGGGAGTGGGGGCATGCTTGTCAGGTGGCTGCGTGGGTCGGCGTTGATGTGGGCGGAAAGCGAAAGGGCTTCGACGTCGCGGTCATCGATGAGCGCCGGGTTCTGGCGCTCCAGAGCCACTTGACGCGCGTGCATGTCGTTGACCTTGCCATGAAGCACCGGCCGGCCGTCATCGCGATTGACAGCCCGTGCTGCTGCGCGCCCGAGGGACGGAC
>Ga0209693_10001075_pt1 | contig 11539 bp, 10 predicted proteins | sample HubBroMetageWRM3_FD_188345 | JGI IMG/M metagenome (GOLD analysis project Ga0209693, IMG submission 188345) | Warmed soil microbial communities from the Hubbard Brook experimental Forest, New Hampshire - Hubbard Brook CCASE Soil Metagenome WRM 3... | ecosystem: Environmental > Terrestrial > Soil...
AAACGATGACTGAGAAAACCAAGGTCGGCATCGCAACCCATCATGAGCTTCGTGAGCGCGCTTTGCAGATCGCGCGCGGGGAGCGTCGTCGGCGGCCGAGTGAACCCAAAATTTGGTTCACGTCGCTGGAGTCCCTTGCGAAGGTCCTATCGGAACCGAACCGGAAGCTGCTGAGGATCATTGACGAGCGGCACCCGTCTTCCCTTGCGGAGCTAGAGGCGCTGACAGGCAGGAAAGCCAGCAATCTATCGCGCACGCTCAAGACCATGAGCCAGTACGGCCTGGTAAAGCTCGTTCCCGGCAAGCGCGGTTCTGTCGCGCCCGAGGTGCTGGTACGCGAAGTGCAGATGGACCTTTCCATTGTGGGATAGGCGGAGCCGGTGATACGAAAACGAGGGGATTCGGCTTGGGCTGATCTCGGCGGCGCAGGCAAGGCTGAACACCTTAGCCAAACTGCTCAACCAGCGCCGACCACAAATGCCAGTCCTCGCCGTTCGTGCTGTCGAGGGCGGTCTGGACCATGACAAGCTTTGAGGCCGGATCGATGCAGATGCGCTGACCAAAGTCGCCGACCATTGCAAACTGGCGCCTGTTCCCGGGAAGCAGCCACAACAGATAGCCGTAGCCAAACCATGGCATGGGGTTGCCCGGCGCCAAATAGGCGTCCGACGGTCGCACCGTCGTTGCCTCGATCATCCAATTGCGCCGGAATGATCTGCTTGCCTTCCCATGCGCCGTCATGGGCAAGGAGGCGCCCGAGCCGAGCGTAATCGCGCATCACTGCGCTAAAGCCGAAATGAGCCAACTCGAAACCTTCCGCGTCGACGAGCCATGTGGCGTCAGCTTCCGCGCCGATCGGCCGCCAAACCTTTTCCTGCAAATAGTCGGAAGCCGACTTGCCGGTGGCGTAACGGAGCACCACGCCGAGGACATCGGGTTCGATGCTGGCATAGGAGTATCTCGTTCCTGGCGGGGCGATCCGTCGATTGAATTGCACGATGCTGTTGATCGTGCCTTTCTTGAAAATTAAGGAGCCGGCGACCATGTCGCGCCACAGGCGTTTAAGATCGCGTTCGCCATCGCTGGCTTCGCCAAATTCAACGCCGGAAGACATGTGCAGCAGGTCGCGAATCGGCGTCTTGCCGTATTCGGTGCCCTTGAACCCCGGCACATAGGCTTCCGCCGTGTCGTCGACCGACTTGATCGCACCCGTGGAGATGGCGATGCCAATCAACAGTCCGGTGATCGACTTGACCATCGACTGAGCAACGAGCCGGTCTCGGTCGGTTCGATCATATTGATACTGCTCAAAGAGAATTCGGTCGTCCTTGGCAATCACCAACCCCGTAACGGGATTGCGCGACAAATAATCAGCCAGTGAAGATTGGTTTCCCTGAAAGCGATAGCGAATCTCCGACGCCGAGCGTTTGAACATCCATGGCACGGCGGCGCGGCTGACCTTTCGCGTCGTATAGATCTCATCGAGATGACTGAATGCGCCGACGCGATATTTCGAGCCCCATGGGTTGCCCGTGAGTTGAGCACGCGGAAAACCGGGAACAGGGTAACCTTCATCGGCGCCGTAAAGCTTCGCGTCCGGCCCTCCGTGGGCAAAGATCGGACCCGCGCCATCTTCAGCCGCTGCCCTGTCGGGAATCGGTTGGGCGATCGCGCCGTTGCTCCTGGCGCCGCCGTATGCGGCGGCAGCGGCGGCGAAACCTGCAAGCGCTTGGCGACGGGAGAATAAGTGTCGCGACTTGCTCGACATCCGGTCACGCAATTACAGGATGGTCGCTTGCCGTTGCACGGGGAGGAATCAGAGGCGGCCCTTGCGCTTGGCCACCGATTCGGCCAGCAGGCAGAGGATCTCCCACATCATGGTGACGCCGACGAGTGCGGTGTTGCCGCTCATGTCGAACGGCGGCGAGACCTCGACCACGTCGCCGCCCACCAGGTCGAGACCGCGCAGGCCGCGCAGCATGCGTTGCGCCTCGTGCGGGGTGTAGCCGCCGATCTCGGGCGTGCCGGTGCCCGGCGCATAGGCCGGATCGAGGCCGTCGACGTCGAAGCTGACATAGGTCGGGCCGTCGCCCACAACGCGGCGGGCCTCGGCGATCACCTTCTCGACGCCCAGGTCGAAATACTCCTCGATGGTGATCACCCGCATACCCTGCTCGATCGCCCAATCGTTGTCGTCGCGCTTGTAGAGCGAGCCACGGATGCCGATCTGGACCACCCTCTTGGGATCGAGCAGCCCCTCTTCGACGGCGCGGCGGAAGGGCGTGCCGTGGGTGTACTTGTAGCCGCCGAAATAGGTGTCCCAGGTGTCGCTGTGGGCGTCGAAATGAACCATGCCGAGGGGCGCCTGGCCCCCCTTCCCATCCTTGGGGGCGATGCCGCGCATGATCGGCAAGGTGATCAGATGGTCGCCGCCGGCCGACAATGGCACGGCGCCCGCGGCATGGAGCCGGGCGTAGAACTTCTCGATCCGCTCCAGCGAATCGTCGAGGCTGGCCGGATTGACCGGTGCGTCGCCGAGATCGCCGCATTTAGCCAATTCATAGGGCGCCACGCCGGTGACGTGGTGGACGCGGCGCATCATGGTCGAGAGGTCGCGCATCTGGCGCGGGCCGTGGCGGGCGCCCGGCCGGTTGGTCGTGCCGCCGTCCCACGGCACGCCGACCATGCCGATCTCGACGTCGGCCGGGTCGCGGAACAGCGGCAATCGCATGAAGGTGGCGATGTCGCCGAAGCGCGGGGTCACCGTGCCGGAGACCGGCTGGGGGAAGGTCTTCTGGATGTCGTTCATTTCCTGCCATCCCGAGTCGCGCGGATCACATCCGCGCTTGAGCGAAGCGAAGTCGAGGGATCTTGTTCGCTGCAGACGAGGTCTCTCCGCTCCGCCGCGCTGCGCGCGGCTCCGGTCGAGACGACGGCTGCCATGCCGCTCATATAGTCACTCATTGCGGCTGCAAAAGAGCCTTTCGCGCGGTGACGAACTCCTCGACCGCCGCCACAAAGCGGTCACCTTCCGAATCGCCGATCATGATGTTGAGCGCCACGAAACCACGCCGGGCGATCCAGATGCCGGCGCTCATCATGTCGAAGAAGAACAACTCCTTGGCATCCTGGCTGCCGCTGGCGATGTCGGCGGCCGTCCGGATCGGCCGCGCCGTGGCATGCGCCGTCATCATCGAGCCGATGCCGGAGAACTGGAAGGCCACCTTCTCCCGCGCGCAGATCGCATTCAGCCGCTGGCGGATCTTCTCGCCGCGTTCGTTCAGCTCCTTGGCCGCCGCGGGCGTATAGACCTCGCCGTAGCCCGCCGCGCCGGCGGCCATGGTGAGGGCGTTGTTGTTGAAGGTGCCGGCGTGCGGCAGGTGGTCGGGCTTGGTGGGGTCGAACAGCTCCATGATGTCGCGCCGGCCGCCGAAGGCGCCGAACGACATGCCGCCGCCGATATATTTGCCCAGGGTCGTCATGTCGGGGATGACGCCATGCTTCTCCTGCAGGCCGCCCGGCGCCAGACGCGAGGTCATGACCTCGTCGAAGATCATGGTGATGCCGCGCGCCTTGGTCTCCTCGCGCACCATCTTGAGGAAGCCGACATCGCCCGGCAGGCAGCCGTGGCTGCCCTGCATCGGCTCGAGCAGGACGGCGAAGAGTTCCTCGCCATGCTTGGCCAGAAGCGCGCGCGTGCCCTCGATGTCGTTGTAGGGCGCCACGACGTATTCGTAGGGAATGTTGACCGGGCTGCCGCCGCTCACGAAATAAAGCACGCCGCCATGATAGCCGCCATGGAACACCATGACCTTGCTGGCGGCCTTGCGGCCCTTGCGCTGCGCGTAGACGCGGGCGCCGGCCAGCGCCATCACGTTGCCCTCGGTGCCGGAGTTGGTGAAGCGCACCAGGTCGATCGACGGCATGCGGTCGGCGATCAGCTTGGCCAGCCTGGCCTCGTTGGCGTTGCGGCCGCCATAGTTCCAGCCGTGGTTCAGGGCGCGGTCGATGGCGGCACGGATCACCGGATGGGAATGGCCGTAGATGCCGGCGGTGTATTCGCCCAGCACGTCGATGTATTCGTGGCCATCGGCATCCCACAGCCGGCAGCCCTCGCCGCGCACGACAGTGAGCGGGAAAGGCGCATTGTGCAGCGTGGTGCGGGTGTTGCCGCCCGGCATGGAATCGCAGGCCTCCTGGTGGCGGGCGAAGCTTTTGGGATTGCCCGCGATATAGGCCTGGCGCACTTCCGCCAGGGCGGACTGCAGGTCTGAATTGACCAGGGCTTGATCGGGCACGGCTCACACTCCCAAGGCTATCTGTCAGGACGACAAACAGTATCACACCACGTTCAGCTCCCGGATAGGCCGGCCGGCAGATATCCGTTCATAACCGAAGGGCGAGAGGTCGATCGTGCGATAGCTGCCATGCACGATCAGTTCGGCGACGGCGCGACCGACGGCAGGCGACTGCTGGATGCCGTGGCCGGAGAAGCCGGTGGCGAAGATCAGGCTCTCGATCGCCGGATGGCGGCCGACGATGCCGTTCTGGTCGAAGGTGTTGTACTCGTAATAGCCCGCCCAGCTATTCACCACCTTGGCCGCCTCGAAGGCCGGCACGCGCGCGGCCAAGGTCGGCCACACCATGTCGTCCCATTCCTGGTGCTGGACTTCGAGCGGCGCGCCGGGTGGGTCGTTGCCGTCGGCCGGCGTCGTGCCGCCAATATAGAAGCGGCCCTCTGGCCGGAACCAGGTGCCCGACGGATCGATGACGAGCGGCGTCGGTCCCGGCGGCTCGCGCACATCGAACACGAAGACCGAGCGGCGGCGCGGCTCGACCGGCAACGCGATGCCGGCCAGCGCTGCCACCTCGCCCGACCAGGGGCCCGCAGCCAACACGATGGTGCGCGCTTCAAGGCTGCTGCCCGAGCGCAGAGTGACCGCGTTGGGCGCCAGTCCCACGACCTCGTCGGCGATGAACTGGACGCCCAACGCGCGCGCCTTGTGGCGGAAGGCCTGCATCAAGGCCGGTCCATCGAACCAGCCTTCGTTGGCGGTGCCGTGGGAGGCCAGCGCCACGCCTTCGGCGGAGATCCACGGGAAGCGCCGCCTGAGCGCCACGGAATCGAGCAGTTCGACCGAGCAGCCCTCGCCTTTCTGGATGGCGTGATTGGCCCGCAGCACCGCTTCGCCGGCGGCAGTCGCGAGAAAGAGATAGCCGGGCTCCTTCAGCCCGAGATCGATGCCGAGGCTCTCGGGCGCCCGCCGCAGGAAGCCGATGCCGTAACGCGACAGGTGAATGTTGAGCGGCGTGGAGAATTGCTGGCGGATCGAGCTGGCCGACAGCGCCGACGAGGCGCGCGCATAGGTCGGATCGCGCTCTATGACAACGACGCTGCCGGCGAAGCTGGGGTCATTCGCCAGATGCCAAGCGATGGACGAGCCCATCGCCCCTCCGCCGACGACCAGAGCATCAAACATGTCCCGTTGCTAGCAGCCTCAATCACGATGTCGAGGCATTTCTGTCGTGTGAGCGCGGCGAAGGACCTCATCGCCGCGCCAGCGCCATGTCGTGATCCTCGGCAACTGTCCTCCGCTCGCCAGATAGACGCCGGCGGAGATGAGGACGATACCTGCCCAATCTGTTTCATTCGGCCACTCGCCGAGAAGCGGTATTGCAAACAGGGCCGACAGCGCCGGCACCAGAGCGCCAAAGGCCGAGCCGCCCGAGGCGCCAAGGATGGCGACCGCCCGGCCATACAGAAGAAGCGCAACGATGGTCACGACAACGCCTTGGAAAAGCGCCTGGACCGTAAGGTCGGCGAGCGGCAGCTGCGCGAGGTGGGTTCCGAAGACGACAAGGTAGAGGGGCAGATAGATCACCAGCGATCCGGTGGCGACGAGGGCTGCCGCGTGAAGTGGATCGAGCTTCGCCTGCAGCATCACCACGGTGAAGCCTGCCGACAAGAATGATGCGACGAGGAAAAGCGCATCGCCGAGAGCACGCGAGGTACTCCAGGCTGCGCTCCAGGCGTGCCCGATGGCGATGATGAGAGCGCCCGCCATTATCAGCGAAAGCCCCAGCTTTCGCGCGCTCGAAAACCTCTCGCCCAAAACGATCGCGCCGATCAGTGCGACGAACAGCGGCATGCAGCCCGGATTGAGCGCGCCCTGGTCGGAAGCTGGTGCAAAGCGCAGCCCGCCCGCCGCCGCCAGCGCATAAGGCGCGCCTAACCCGGCCATGATCGCGGCCAACCCAAGCCATCCAAGACGATCACGGGCAAGACCCCGCCGCAGCAGGACCGGCGCCAACAAGAGACCCGCCACGCCGAAGCGCAGCGCCGCGATGTCCCAGGCGTCTAGCCTGGTCGTCACGGCCAGCCGCGTGATCACGCTCCAGCCAGCCCAGATCGATGCGGCAGCGAAGCCGAACACGGCTCCCTTCAGATAGGCTGAGTGAGCTGACGGCACCATCGACTCCAGGCTCGGCAGACTTGCGGGACCGATCCGCCGGGGGAGTTTGCGCTTTTCCTCCTGACAGCGTCTTGTCAGGAGACAAAGCGTTGTTCGACATCCGGCGTGCTGTGGCGGGAGGGCGGGCGAGCGCTATTTCAGGCGGATGGCCCTTCTGTTCCAGGAGCGGCGATGGGTGCCATGGCCGCGCGTCTCCTCGTTGGCCGCAAGAAGAGCAACTCGGACGAATACGCGCCGTGCCTAGGTAGCGGAGACTTTGTCTATCTCCTGGAAGAGCTCGAGCGCCTTGGTGAGCTTGTTCAGCAATTCATAGGCCACCTGGCACAGCGCATCAATTTCTTCGCGCGAAAACTCCTCGTGCGACGTAGACGCCAGCGCCATGACGAGAGCGTAGGTCAGGGCGTGCGATTCGCCGACGAGTGGAACCGCCTGAGAAAGGAGGCGGCGAGCGGCCTCGACCGCCTCATGGCGTTGCCCGGGCATGGTCGTCGCAGCCAACGTCAAATCTCACGGAAGCTTCGCCAAAGCGCCTCGCGGAAGGGCTTGGCGAGATATTCCAGCATCGTCCGCCGTTCGGTCACGACGAGCACTTCCACTGGCATGCCCGGAATGAGATCGACGCTGGGCGCCAGCTTGTGCAACGTGTCTCGGTCGACCGCGACCCGGGCGAGATAGTGGGGTTGATGAGTTGCGTCATCCATCAGGCGATCCGCCGAGATGAGTGAGCCGATGAACGAGCGCCTTCGGACGGTCTTTGCGGCATGTTTCACCTTCGCGGGGATCGAATGACAAGCGGCGGCAGGCCGACCGGCTCTCTCGAACGGGGCTAGTCGGACAGCTTGAAGCTGTGCCGGCGGTTTCCGGCTACCTCGGCTTGCGCCACCGAGTGCCCAGCCGCCGCCACCGAGTGCCCAGCCGCGTCGCTCCTGGCATGCGACCAACTCAAAGAGCGGCCTCGTCCCACGCAAACAGCGCGTGCGTCGCTGCTGCGGATGGAACCAGGACCGTCGGCGGCGCCTTGCCCCGACCCTGTCCGCGACACCTCAAGCACAACCGACGCCGAGCCGTCACTGGCCTCAAAACGAACCTTCCGGCCGTCAACCCAATAGCGCGTGTGCATGGCCATGTCCTCGCAAGCGTTGCAACGACTCCCGAACCGGCTCCCTGTAGACGCGACGCGGTCCGGGCTGTGCGATAGGGGCCGGCAGCGGTCAGACCGCCGCCCCCTGGTGTTGATCAGCGGTGGACGCATGAGTGCGCCGTCCGCAAGAACGCAGGCTACGAGCCGTGGTTCACCGCATCAAAGGTTCATCGGGTTAATCATCTTTGGGCGTAGCCAGCCACGGCGCATCATCTTTCGCGTAGAAGGTCGAAGCAGAGCGACCAATTGTGCAGAGCCCGGACCGCGGCGATCGGGCGATCGGCTGTCGTTCCATCGCAGCGAGCGGCCTTCGGTCGGCCCGACTTTCTGGTTCGCGCAGGCAAAGGATGGCACACTGGCGCGATTCGACCACGCGCTCGCCATGGTTCAGTTCCAGGCCCGAAAAGCAGGATGGATGGCGGCGATCACAACAGCCCGTGAAGCGACGGAGCCGCCAGACCGGACAGCGGATAGCCGGACAGGAAATCGCTGCCGCCATGCGTCGAGATGGCGGTCACGGAGACATCGACCGAGACCGGCGTCGGACCGAAGGGGAAATCGACCGACACGTGGCCGGTATGCGAGCTCGTAATGTATCCCCCGCTGACGAGGTCAGCCGTCGTCGCGCTCGTGTGGGGCGCGCCGGGGCTCGTGTCCTGGACGGCGGCGATGGCCGCCGCATAGCCGATCGCGACTCCGGGAAGGACAGCCGCAGTGGTCGCCGTTTTGGTCGCCGTCAGGTCGCCCATCGCCTGGGCGGTGCTGTTCGTCGCAGCGAAGAAGGTGTTGGTGCGCAAACCTTGCCTGAGCGAATCGTCGTCTTGGCAGCGACCTTGTATGTCGAACGATTATATGTCTGCTGCGCTTGGCTACGCCAAAAGATGATTGTCCGGATGAACCGATGATTATCCCGATGAACCTTTGATGCCGTGAATTGCGGTCCGTAGCCTGCATCCTTGCAGATGGCGCACTCATGCGTCCGCCGCTGAGAGACGAGGAGGGCATCGTGCGGCCCGGCAACAAGCGCGTCAGCACCAGAGTCAAGCCGGTGGTTATGCCGACGATAGCGGTGTGGCCGACGGCGTCGAAAGCGCCCCGTCATCTGGAACCAGCGCCTTCGTCAGGCCCGAACGCCATGCCAGGCCACGTCCACAAGGCCACGGCGAGCCGGCGGGATGCACTTGAGGCGAGCCTGCGGGATGCACTTGGCCTGACGCAGTCGTCGGTCACTGACAAACCCGCGACAGCCCCGCTCCCCGTGAGTGACAAGCCCGTGATGCCGGCGCGCGGCAAGCCAACGGCGACTGCGCAGGAAGGTGCCCGCGAACCTCAGGCGACGCAAGCGCCTGCGAGCGACAAACCCGCGACAGCCCCGCTCCCCGCGAATGACAAACCGGTGCAGGCCGCGAGCGACAAGCCAGCGACGGCGGCGGCGCCGACTGTGCCGCTTGAGGCGCCGACCGACAGCCCACGTGCGCGGCAGTGGATCGCCTCGATCGCCAGTTCGCTGGCACCCGACAGCCGACGTGCGCGGCAGTGGGTCGCCTCGATCGCCAGTTCGCTGGCAACCGACAGCCCTCGTGCGCGGCAGTGGATCGCCTCGATCGCCACTTCGCTGGTGGTACTGGCCGCCACCTGGTGGCTCTACCGCAGCGAGATCGCCAATCATGTCGAGAATACGATCCCGGCAGCAACTTGGGCCGGCGATGATGAGTTGGCGCAAGTCAAGCAGGCGCTGCAGCAGGAACGTGACAGGACCGAGGAGCTCGCCCGTGAGCTGATCACGAACCTGGCGCAGGTCAAGCAGGTGCCGCAGCAGGAACGCGACAAGACCGAGAAGTTGGCCACGGACTTGGTGCAGGTCAAACAAGCGCTGCAGCAGGAACGCGATAAGACCGAGAAGCTGGAGAGCGAGCTGGCCACGGACCTGGCCCAGGTCAAGCAGGCGCTGCAGCAGGAGCGTGACAAGACCGAGAAGCTCGCCCGTGAGCTGACCACGGACCTGGCGCAGGTCAAGCAGGCGCCGCAGCAGGAACGCGACAAGATCGAGAAGTTGGCCACGGACTTGGTGCAGGTCAAGCAGACGCTGCAGCAGGAACTCGGCAAGAACGAAAAGCTGGCAAGCGCGCTGGCTGCGGACCAAGTCAAGCAGGCGCCGCCGCAGGATCGCGAAAAGACTGAGAAGTTGGTCATGGACCTGGCGCAGGTCAAGCAGGCGCTGCAGCAGGACCGCGACAAGGCCGAGAAGCTGGCCCGTGAGCTGACCACGGACTTCGCGCAGGTCAAGCAGGCGCTGAAGCAGGAACGCGACAAGAGCGAGACGCTCGCCCGCGAGCTGGCCACGGACCTGGCGCAGGTCAAGCAGGCGCTAAAGCAGACGGAAATGCAGTCAGGAACATACGGGGAGTTGCTGGTGCAGGAACGTACCCGCAACCGGGAACTCGAAGCGCAGCTGGCGGCCCGCCAGGACGCCACGGCTGGCGGTAGCCGCAACGCCACTTCTACGCTGTCCGAGACACCTGGCCCGACGCAAGCGCCGGCAACCGACAAACCCGCGACAGCCCCGCTCCCCGCGAGTGACAAGCCGGTGATGCCGGCGCACGACAAGCCCGCGACGATGGCGGCGCGGCCGACGGCGCCGGAGGCGTCCGGCAACTCGGAAGCGGCCCGCCTGATGGCGCGCGCCAGCCTGCTGCGGGACCAGGGCAATATCGGCGCGGCGCGGAGCGTGCTCGAGCGCGCCGCCGAGACAGGCAGCGCGTCGGCGCTGTTCTCGCTCGCAGAGACTTACGACCCGCTCAGCCTTTCGGCATGGGGAACCTTCGGCACGCGAGGCGACGTCGCCAAGGCGCAGGAACTCTATGCCAACGCTCTTGCCGGCGGTGTTCAGGAGGCGAGAGATCGATTGAACGCGTTGCGTCAGTGAGTGGAGGCAGCCGCAGCTCACGTGCGCCTTGAACGGTAGGCACAAGGGAGAGCTGATCGATGATTACGATGTTTGCCGCACGCCTATCGTGTGTGCTCGCCGTCTTGGCGCCGGTTGTCCTGGCGCTGCAGCCGACCCACGCCGATGCACAAGGCCAACCGGCGCCAGTGCAGCGCGTGCCGACCTACACGGAGCAGCAGGAGAAGATAAACGCCTGGACGGTCGGCCTCGCCGCCGGCCTGATCGAGGGCGCGCCGTTGCGTCTGGCGGCGGAGATGGCCCGAGTCGTCGATGACGGGGACAACCTGCATGTGCTGCCCATCGTCACGCGCGGGCCGACGGAAAATCTGAATTCGCTGCTCTATCTGCGCGGTGTCGATCTGGCGATCATCAGCGCCGACTCGCTGGACGAATACAAGATCCAGTTCCCGGAACTGCGGCGCCACGTCACCTACCTGCTCAACCTCTTCCCATCGGAGCTGCATATCTTCGTCCGGCCCGAGATCCAGAGCCTGCAGGACCTCGCCGGCAAGAAGGTGAACTTCAACACCTTGGGGACTGCCGCCGCCTACTCCGGCCCGCTGATCTTCAGCCGGCTGGGTCTCGACGTCGACAAGACCTTCATTCCGCACCAGGTGGCGCTGCAGCAGATGCGCAAGGGCGACATGGCGGCCGTGGTGTTCATCACGTCGAAGCCGGTCGACGCCTTTCTGCGCGGGAAGTGGGAGCCGGGCTTCAAGTTCCTGCCGGTGACTTACGACAGCAAATTCGAGGATTACTATCTGCCGGCGGTTCTTGAAGCGACCGAGTATCCCGCCCTGATCAAGCCGGGCGAGCGCATCCCGACGATTGCGGCGCCGACCGCACTGGTCTCCTACAACTGGCCGGGCGGCTCCAACCGTTACCAGCGCGTCGCCCGCTTCACCGACTACCTCTTTACCCGGGTCGACAAGCTGCAGGCCGCGGGCTTCGACCCGAAGTGGCAGACCATCAATCTCG
>Ga0209693_10001076_pt1 | contig 11527 bp, 10 predicted proteins | sample HubBroMetageWRM3_FD_188345 | JGI IMG/M metagenome (GOLD analysis project Ga0209693, IMG submission 188345) | Warmed soil microbial communities from the Hubbard Brook experimental Forest, New Hampshire - Hubbard Brook CCASE Soil Metagenome WRM 3... | ecosystem: Environmental > Terrestrial > Soil...
CGGGAACGCCGGCGTCTCGGGCCGCATCGGCCAGCCGCTCCGCGCTCGGGAAGAGCGCCTCCGGCTCGGCCGCCTGGATGAGCAGCGGCGGCAGGCCGGACAGGTCCGCGCGGACCGGCGAGACCAGTGCCCGCCCCGGGTCGGCGTCGTGCAGGTAGCAGGCGGCGAGCTGAACGAGCGCGATGCGGTTGAACCACGGATCGGAGTCGACGGCGAGACTCGGGTGCCCCGCCGTGAGCGCCAGGTCGCAGAAGGGCGAGACGACGTGAATCCCGGCGGGCAGCGCCTCGCCCGCGTCCCGCAGGGCCAGGGCGAGGCTGAGGGCAAGGCCGCCGCCCGCGCACTCGCCGCTGACGATGACCGGGGCCCGCGGGTACTCGCGGGCCAGCCAGCGGTAGGCGGCCAGGGCGTCCTCCAGCGCCGCGGGAAACGGGTGCTCGGGCGCGAGCCGGTAGTCGGGCACGAGCGACCAGCCGCCGGCCGCCTCCGCCAGCCGTCCGGCGAGCGGCGCCGACAGCTCCGCCGAGCCCATCACGTAGCCGCCGCCGTGCAGGTGCAGCACCACCGGCGCGTCACCCCGCGGCGGTGTCCCGATTTGCAGGGCGGGTGTCCCGTCGCAGTCAACGCTGTCAGCCGGCCCGTTCACGTCGGCCCGGTGCAGCTTGCCCCGCACGAAAGCGGCGTAGCCTTCGCGCTCGCCGAGCCAGCCCGCCGCCCGGTGCTCACTCGTCAGCGCCGCGCGCCACAGGTCGAAGGCCCGCCGCGACTCCGGCCTGCGCATCGGATTGCCTGGAACAGCCAGGTTCTGCTCGAACTCCGCGGGTGACTGCTGCGCGGCCGCGACCGGGTCGTGCGCGAGCAGCCATTCCTGCATGGGCGGGCCCATGGGGCTGAGCCGCCGCAGTCCGCGGACGTAGCCGTTGCGCGCCCGGATCTGAACCGGATCGCTGGTCTGGCTGTTGCGCAAGTTCACCCGGGACGCCTCGAGCATCCGCGTAGTACGCGCCTGGCGGCGGAACATGTACTCCCTTACGGCTGCCTGCTCGTTCCCGGCGTCGGCCCGCCGCAAGCAGGCGGCGAGCATGACGGCGTCTTCCAGGGCCATGCCGGCCCCCTGGCCGGCGCTGGGCGGCGCTGGGTGCGCGGCGTCGCCCAGCAGGACGACGCGGTCCGACCCCCAGGTCTCCAGCGGGTCGCGGAAGTAGATCCCGGTGATCAGCGCCGTGTCCATCAAGGCGAGGAGCTCGTGCATCGCCGGGCAGGAGTCTGCTAGGGACGCGTGCAAGTCGGCCAGGTCACCGGAGGCCGTCCACGACTCGCGGCGCACCTCGGTGGCGGGCACGAACGCGCTCAGGCTGTAGACGCTTTCCTGATGCTGGTCATGCCGGAGCGGATACAGCAGGACATGGCGGCGCGGCCCGTACCAGGACATGATCTTCGCGTCGTAGCGCTGCGGCACCTTTTCCCTCGGGATCAGCCCGCGCCAGACGACCACGCCGGTGAACCGGGCCTCCCGCTCGCCCATGAGCTGCTGGCGCGTCTGCGAGCGCAGTCCATCCGCACCCACGAGCAGGTCGCCGCGTACTTCCTCGCCGGTCGCGAGCTCGACGCGCACGTCGCGGCCGGTGTCCTCGAAGGCGACGACGCGGCTGCCGGTACGCACCGACTCGGGCGGCAGCGGCGCCAGCAGGCTGCTGAGCAGGTCGGCGCGGTGTCCGCAGTAGTAGTGCTCACCGTATTTAGCCGCCTGCGGATCGAGGGACGACGAGGTGATCAGCTCGTCGTCATTGAGGTTGCGCTGCTCGGCGACGTCGATGCGCGCTACGTTCTCCCGCCAGTAAGAGTCGGCCCCGAGATAAGTGAGCGCCTTCATCGCATTCGCGTAGAGGCCGAGGCCCGCTCCGATCGCGGTGAACGCGGCCGCCTGTTCCAGCACCAGCGGCTCGATGCCAACCTTCCGGAGGGCGATTGCCGTGGCAAGCCCACCGGTGCCGCCGCCGGCGATGATCACGCGCACTGTGAACCCCTAGAGTCAGCCGCTTACGTTCGGGATAATTCCGGAAAGTCACATCCGGAGTCAGTGCCAGAGGCGCTCCGACGCGATCCGGGCGCCCTCGGCCAGGGCCGAGAACTTGGCCCAGCCCACCTTCGGGTCGATCTCCCGGGTGGCGGCCTGCGAGGCGAAGCCGCAGTCGTTGCCGAGCATCACGTTCTCCCGGCCGACGAGTTCCGCGTACTTCACCGTGAGCTCGGCGATCAGCTCGGGGTGCTCGACCCAGTTCGCGCCGTTGCTCAGCATGCCCGGAATGATTACCTTGCCCTCGGGCAGCGTGACGTCCTCGAAGGCGTGGTAGTCGTGGATATGCCGGGGATTCATGACCTCGAACGAGAACGCCTGGGCGTTGACCCGCAGCATCGGCTCGATGAAGTCCCGCAGCCGCAAGTCGTAGATGTGCGGGCCCTGGTTGATGCCGTAGCACGTGTGGTAGCGGATCTTCTCCGGCGGGATGTCCCGGAGCGTGTAGTTGATCAGCTCGACGGTCTTCGCCACGCGCCGGTCCCGCTCGGCTGGCTCGGCATCCGCGTGGCCCCACAGGCCTGTCGCAGCCGGGTCGTCGAGCTGGATCAGGAAGCCGGCGTCGATGATGGCCCGGTACTCCTCGCGGGTCGCGTCGGCGAGCGCGGTCACGAAGTCCTCGTGCGAGGAGTAGTACTCGTTCTCGTGCTGGGCGAGGGCGGTTGGCAACGCCGCCGACACGAAAGCCTCGGTGAAGTTCTGGCCGGCCAGCGCCGCTCGCAGGTTGGCGAGGTCGATGGCGAGCGCCTCCTGGCCGACGTACTTGACCGGTCCACGGCACACCAGCCGCGTCGGCGGGCTCAGCATGGCTCCGTACATCGCGGTCTTGAAGTAGCGCTCGTAGTACTCGGGGAACTCGTCCACTTCCCGCCAGTGACCCAGCGTTTCACCTGGCGCGTAGGGGACCGCCTCGAACCCGGCGAGCCGCTCGGTCAGGTACGTGGTGAACCCGCTCTTGCGCTGCTCACCGTCGTTGATTACATCGAGTCCGGCCTCGAGCTGGCGGCGGACGCACTCCTCGACGGCCGCCGTCGCGCGGGTCTCGAACGCCTCCCCGTCGTAGGGTTGACCGTTCTCCCGGGCCCGCATCAGCTCGATCAGGTCATCGGGCCTGGCGATGCTTCCCGTGTGCGTGGTCAGGATCCGGTCTGTGCTCGTCTGCACTGGCGAGTCCCTTCGCTAGCAGCGTGAATCTTTATAATATAAAGTTGGCGGTAGCCGGCAAGGGGGTAACGCTGCGTGACGTACGGCGATCCAGCCCGTGGCGCGACGACCAAGGCAGACGGCGCCTACCTTGAGATGCGCAATCAGATTCTCCAGGGCAAGCTAAAGCCGGGCAGCCGGGTTGACTACGTACAGCTCTCGGGAGCCTTGGGTGTCTCCATCACTCCCCTGCGCGAAGCCCTCCGGCGACTTGAGGCAGATCATCTGGTCGTACGCAACGCCCATCGGGACGTGGTAATCGCGGCCCTTACCCGTGAGGAGGCGGCCGAGCTAGTCACAGTCCGACGGGAACTCGATCTCCTCGCGGCGCGGCTCGCGGCCGGGCAGATATCACCGGAGGAACTCGCCAAGGCGCGAGAGCTGATCGCTCGCCAAGACGAGGAGGAAGCACTCCGCTACCTGCGAGACGCCGGGCTTCCTGTGGCGGTGGGCGGCATGCTGAATGTCAACCGGGCGTTTCACCGGATGGTCTACTGCGGCTCGCACAATCAGGTCCTGATCCAGTACAGGGACGCCATATCGACTCGGACGGAGCGCTACGTCATCGTGGCGCGCCAGATCAACAACGTCCCGCCCGCCGCCTACCGATTGCTGCATGAGAAGCTGCTTGCGGCGCTGGAGGCGCGCGATGCGGAGGCCGCCACGGACGTGATGCGAGCCCACTACCGGGAACTAGACCTCGACTTCGCCAACGTGATCTTCGGCCCGGCCCCGGCGAGTTGACAGCGGCAGGCGTTAAACCAGTGAGGCGGTCAGTCCGCCGTCGAGGATGTAGTGGCTGCCGGTGACCCACGTCGCTCGGTCGGACGCGAGGAAGGCGGCGACCTCGGCGATGTCCTCCGGGGTGCCGAGCCTGCCCTGCTTCATCGCGACGAGATCGCCGAACGGGATCTGGGTCGCCGCCTCGAAGCCAGGTACGAGCCGGGCGACCATGGCGGTGTCGGCAAAGCCTGGGCAGACCGCGTTGACTCGCACGCCGGCCGCCCGCATCTCCACCGCCGCGACCCGGGTGAGCTGGATCAGCGCCGCCTTCGTCGCGCAGTAGGAGCCGAGCAGCGGGCTGCCGCCGACCCCGGCGATCGAGGCGATGTTGACGATGTTGCCCTTCGAGGCGATCAGGTGCGGAATTGCCGCCTTCATCGCGACGAACGGACCGCGTACGTTGACCGCGAAGATCTTGTCGAAGCTTTCTGTTGACTGCTGGAGCAGCGGCGAGGAGATCTCGATCCCGGCGTTGTTGACCAGGACGTCGAGACCGCCGAGGATGTCGACCGATTGCTGGACCGCGGCCTGTACCTGGCCCTCGTCCGTGACGTCGCAGTTAGCCACTCCTGCGGCGCCGATCTCTTCGGCTGACTGCTTGGCCGTTTCTGGGTTGATGTCGCTGACCACGACCCGGGCGCCGCGTTCCGTGAACAGCGCCGCGATCGCCTTGCCGATGCCGGCACCGGACCCGGTGACGAAAACCCGCTTACCCTCGAGTTCTGACATTGCTTTCCTCTCACTTCGATGTGGGGGATCGGTTGACCGCCGCCTGCCGGGGCTTGTCACATAGCGTTGACCTTGGGCATGATTTCTTCCTTCAGACGCTTGAGGTCGTCGAGCGTCTTAGCTACCGGAACGTCCTGGAACGGCGGCCAAAGCAATGGCATCGTCATCCCGGCTTCCCGGTAGCGCTTGAGCATGTCGGTGATCTGCGCCGCGCTTCCCGCCAGCAGGTTGGTGCCCTTGCCCATCGGCGTCTGATCCATGGCCTGATCGGTGATGACGAACCAGATCATGCTCATGATCTCGAGGTCGTCGACCGAACGGGGGGTATCCAGCGCCTCAAGCTCGCGCTGAATTTCGCTGCGCCATTTCGCGATGTCTTCCGGAGAGTCCTGGATTCCGATCCAGCCCGCCATCCCGTACTTCGCGATCCGGCTCGCCGAGCGCTTCGGGTCTTTGAGCCCGCTGAAGAACATCGGCGGGTGCGGCTTCTGCAGCGGCTTCGCGCCGAACCCGCTGCGCTCGAAGTCGGCAAACTCACCGTGGTATTCGAAGAGATCGTTCGTCCAGATTCCTTGCATGATCTCGATCGACTCACGCACGTGCTTGTGCCGCTTCGGGAAGATGTGCGAAGCGCTTGCTGCCGCGAATTCCTCGGGCATCCAGCCCGACCCGACGGCAACGTTGAGCCGGCCGTTCGACAGGTGGTCGATGGTGGCCAGCTCCGCGGCGAGGACGCCGGGCGAGCGGAACGGCGTGTCGATGATGCTCATGCCGATCCGGACCTTCGACGTCTTGGCCGCGAGCCAGGGGATCAAAGGCATTCCCTGCAGGAACTCGCCTCGCGACGACACCGGCAGACCACGAGGGAACCCGTCGATCATGCCAAATGGGTACTGCATTTCTCCGCGGTCGGAGACCTCGGGGACGATGATCCGGTCGAGTGTCCAGACCGAGTCGAAATCGAGGTCCTCGGCGAGCGCGGTGAGGTCTTCGAGTTCCTTGACGGTGACCTTGTCGCGGAAGTTCGGCAGGTACAGTGCGAGTTTCATGGCGTGCGGGCTCCTCACTACCTTTGGGACTAGTTCAGTTGCCGGTTAGCCTCGAGCGAATCTCTGTCTTGAGGACCTTTCCGACGGCAGAGCGCGGCAGGTCGGCCCATATTTCGATCTGCTTGGGAGCCTTGACGCTGCCGATGCGCTGTTTGACGAACGCGATCAGCTCGTCGGTATCGATCTCGGCGCCGCTTTGCGGTTGCACGACGGCGGTGACCCGCTCGCCCCACTTTTCGTCGGGCAGGCCGATCACCGCGCAGTCGCGGACGGCGTCGTGGGCCATCAAGGCCTGCTCCACCTCGGCGGAGTAGACGTTGAACCCGCCGCTGATCACCATGTCCTTGGCGCGGTCGACGATGTAGAGGTAACCGTCGTCGTCGAGGAAGCCGATGTCGCCGGTGTGGTGCCACCCGTGGGCGGACGCCTCGGTCGTTGCCTCGGGGTTCCGGTAGTAACCGGCCATCACCAGCGAGCCGCGCACGCAGATCTCTCCTCGCTCCCCGCGCGGGACGGGCCGGCCGTTCTCGTCGAGGATCGCCACGTTGACCAGCGGCGACGGGCGGCCGGCGGACGCCAGCCGTGAGGTGTCGATCGTCCCGTCGGGCCGGCGGTGCTCGGCCGGTGCCATGGTCGAGATCATCATCGGGGCCTCGGACTGCCCGAAGAGTTGCGCCATCGGCCCGATGCGGTCGAGTGCCTCGGCGAGCCTGGCCGTCGAAATCGGCGCCGCGCCGTACCAGAAGCACTGCAGCGACGACAGGTCTGTGCTGTCCAGTGCCGCGTGGCCGAGAACCATGTAGATCAGGGTCGGCGGCAGGAAGGTGTGGGTGACCCGGTGCCGCTCGATCAGCTCAAGGAACCGGCCGACGTCGGGCTTCGCCATGATCACGACCTCCCCGCCCAGCGCGAGGATCGGGAAGCACAGCACGCCGGCCGCGTGGGTCAGCGGGGCCTGGGCCAGGTAGACCGGGCGCCCGTCGAAGGGATAGCTCATCAGCGTGATCGCCGACATCGCCTCGAGGTTGCGATCGGTGAGCATGACTCCCTTGGGGCGTCCGGTGGTGCCACCAGTGCCGACGAGCGCCACTAGGTCCTCGGGCGGTGCGGCCTCGGCGGGGGGATCGTCTCGGGCAGCGTCAAGCCAGGGGCGGAAAGCCTGCGCAAGGTCGTCGCCGTCGCCGAGCCGGACAAGCGTCGTCAGTTTCGGAAGCACTGGGGCGATCGCGGCGACTAGCTCGTCGAAGGCCGGCTGGAAGATCAGCGCCGAGCAGTCGAACAAGTCGAGCAACTCCGCATTCTCGGCGGCCGCGTTGCGCGGGTTGATCGGACACCACACCGCACCCGACCGGGCGATGCCGAAAACGCAGGAGAACGCGGTCGGGTCGTTGGCCGACAGGATGCCGACCTTGTCCCCGGGCCGGACGCCCGAGCGCCGAAGGGCTTTGGCAACCGCGCGGGAGAGATCCACGACCTCGCCGTACGACAGCGATTTCCCGTCGAGCGTCAGGCAGGGTGCCTCCGGATCCAGGGAGGCGCCCTTGTCCAGATAGAAGGTCAGCGACATCGTTGTCTCCGTACTAAATCGTGCATCCTGCGAGCGGCTCGTTTACGGGACCATTCCTGGCCACGATCGTGGCCCCTTCATTGGACGTGTGTCAAGAATTTTCTGGACAATCGGTCAAAGATCTGCTCTCTGCGGTAGGCTCGCGGTGTGGCGAGTTCAACTGCGGCGAGGCTTCGAACCGGTGTCGACAAGTTCGAGGACCGCCGTCGAGAACTGGCCGACGCCACGTTGCTGACTTTGGCTGACCTTGGCTACGCCCGCACCAGCCTGCGCACGATCGCAGAGCAAACGAACTTCTCCCACGGGCTCCTGCACTACTACTTCGCGGACAAGACCGAGCTGATCACCTACTGCGTCCGGCGCTATAAGACGGCCTGCGCGCAGCGATACGAAGGCCTGGTCGCCGAGTCGTCCACTCCCGACGAGCTCGCCGAAGCCTGCGGGAACGGCCTGGCAGCAACGCTGGCCGACGCGCCGCTCATGCATCGGCTCTGGTATGACTTGCGCTCGCAGTCCCTGTTCGAGGTAGCTTTCCGCGACGATGTCGCAGAGATCGACGGCCTCCTGCAGGACATGATCTGGCGTCTCGTCCGCGCCTACGCCAACCTCACCGGTAGTGAACCCACCTGCTCGCCCTCCACTGCCTACGCCATGTTCGACGGGCTTTTCTACCAAGCACTGCAGCGCCACCTTGCCGGCTCCGAGACAGCGTTCGACGATCTCCGGCAGAGCTGTCGCGAACTGCTGCCCCGGCTGTTCGCCTGACGCTGGTGGGACCACGCGGCGCATAAGGCGCCGGCGCTGCACCAGGGCGGCCGCTAGGCCAGGCCGGACAGCACGACGGTCCGGACCTGGGTCAGGGCTTCCATGGCGTACCGGCCCCCGACCCGGCCGACGCCGCTGGCGCTGCCCCCGCCGCCGCCGAACGGCAGGTGGGTCTCCCAGTAGTTCGAGGACTCGTTGACGTTCACCCACGCTGCCCGGACCGAGTCGGCGTACCGCAGGCCGGTGCCCGCGTCCGCGGTGTAGATGGACGCCATCAGCCCGTAGGGCAGGTCATCGGTCAGCGTGATCGCGTCCTCCAGCGACGCGACCGCGATGACCGGCGCGACCGGACCGAAGGTCTCCTCGCGGGCCACGACCGCGTCCCTGGGGACGTTGTCGAGGACGGTGGGCTGCCAGTACAAGGCCGTGGGCCGGCCGGGCTCCGGGGCGCCGCCGGTGACGAGGTCCGCGCCCCGCGCGAGCGCGTCGGCCACGTGGCGGGCGGTCTTGGCGGCGACGTCGGCGTTGTTCAGCGGCCCCATCGTGGTCCGCGGGTCGAACGGGTCGCCCAGCACGACCTCCTTGCCGACCGCGGCGGCCAGCGCTTCCACGAACGCGTCGTGGACCCGCTCGTGGACCAGGATCCGCTCGGCGGCCGTGCAGCTCTGCCCCGAGCACAGGTAGGCCCCGGCGATCGTCCCGGCGACCGCCCGGTGCAGGTCGGCGTCGTCCATAACCACCAGGGGGCCGTTGTTGCCCATCTCCAGCAGCTGGGCCTTGCCCGCGGCCCGCCGGGCCACCGACAGGCCGGTCTGGGTAGACCCGACGAACGCGACGGCGGCGACTCCCGGATGGCCGGCGATCTCGTCGCCGACGACCGGGCCCCGGCCCGGCAGGAAGGCGACCGTCCCCGGCGGCAGGTCCGCGTCGGCGATGGCGTCCACGAGCACCGCGCTGCACACAGACGTGCTCGGCGCGGGAGCCCACACGACCGTGTTGCCCGCCGCCAGCGCGGGCGCGATGACCTGCGCCGGCATCGTGTACGGCCAGTTCCACGGAGTAATAACCGCGACCACGCCAAGCGGGCGGCGCTCGATCAGGACCCGGGCTCCGGGCAGCCGGCTGGGCGGGATCGCGCCGTCCAGGCGCAGCACGTCCTCGGCCGCGTCGCGCCAGTAGCCGATCAGGTCATCGACTTCCGGGTAGGCCTCGGCGTGCAGCGGCTTGCCCTGGTCGAGGGTGAGCGCCCGGGCCAGCTCGTCCCGCCGCCGCTGGCAGGCATCAGCGACGCGGTGCAGGGCGCGCGCCCGCGCGAAGGCCGTGGCGGACGCCCACCGGCCGAGCGCAGCGGCGGCGGCGTGCACCGCCGCGCCCGCGTCGGCGCGGTCGCCCCGGGCCACGTGCCCGATCAGCTCACCGGTGACCGGACTGGTGGCCGGCTCGTACTGGCCTGCCTGCGGGGGCTGCCAGCGCCCATTCACGAACAGGTCCACGGTGCGCGGTGGCTGCGGGGTCATCGGGGTGCCTCCCTGCGTCGCTGACGGTGCGAACAGAGCTAAATGTCCGCCACGCCATCGATTGTGGCAGTCCGCGACGCGGCCGGGCAGTCCGCTCACGGCCGGTCACCGAATGTATCGGAATGGTTAAGAGAGGGCCAGTGGGGAAGAGTTGGGTCGGTTGCGACCACAGACGGTCACAACTGACCGAGAGTCAACCGATGGGGGAAACGAGTGGCTCTGACCGATATTCTCAACAAGCTCGGCGGCCAAAAAGGGGAGCAGGGGGGCATTGCCGCCATCTCCAAGCTCTTCGAAGGTGACAGCATGCAGGGCATTCTGAGCAAGCTGCAGGCCAGCGGCCTGGACAAGCAGGTGATGTCCTGGATCGGCCACGGTCAGAACGAGCCGGTGAGCGGGGCCGACATCAAGAACGCGGTCGACCCGCAGCAGCTGTCCGAGGTGGCGCAGCAGTCCGGCATGTCGCAGGACGAGGTCGCCGACCACGTCGCCCAGGCCCTGCCGGAGGCGGTCGACAAGGCGACGCCCGGCGGCGCGGTGCCCCAGCAGGGCTTCAGCATGGACAGCCTGATGGGGATGTTCAAGAAGAAGTAACTGCGGACCTGGCCCTCGCTCTACTCTATTGGCACACCTGGAGAGAGCGTCTGGATCGGCCCGAACAGAGTCGCCTCCCCCGAAAAGCCTGGGCGTACAGTGATCTGTTATTCCCAAACTCCAAGGGCGAGGTCCTTGGGAAGCAGTCCATGCATGACGCCCTCTCGCGGCTGAGCGTCCAGAGCGAGGGACCGGTCCGCCTGACCCCGGAATTGATTCGGCAAGCATTTTTACAGCTTAAGGCGTAAAAAGAGGGCTTTTGGAGGAGAATCGGGGTAGGGGATGGAAGAAAAGCAGCTTTTTGGCGGTTTTTTGCTTTCTGCTTCTGAGCCGGGGTGGGGGAGGGGAGTTTAAGAGCGCTTTTCACTCGTTCTCGGGGCGGGAAGCGGGTTCCAGGCCCCTTGGCACGCTGGCCCGGCGCTCAAGCTCCCGCCGGCGCCGCCTTGCCTGGCTGGTCTTGGCCTTCTCTAAGAGAGGCTCCAGGTTGGCTGCCCGTTCATTATCGTTTCCGAAAGACTTCGTGGAATCAAAGTAGCGTTCGAGCTCCTTGAGTTCGGGGATATCGGAGTAGGAGCGCAGGCCCAGGGCCAGGAGCGCCTCCGGGGTCGGCCGCCACCAGTTGAGTTCCTTGCCAGGCGCCGTGTAGACGAGCTCCTTTTTGCAAAGATCCTCAAGGTAAGGAGCTGCCTCCAGGCCCAGAATCTCCCCAATCCGGGTCCGTGAAACCCCGCCTTTCTTGCGGTAACCGATCACCACCAAGAGCACCGCTTTGGCCTCGTCGGTGAGCGTGCCCGAGGAAATGCCGGGGAGTTTGCGGACCCCGGAGAGGAGCTCCAGTAACTCGCTCTTTGTCGCCAGGCTCCACTCGGTACCCTGTTCCACCAGGTTCCAGGGGAGAAACGGGCACAGGGCAAACTCAAGCTCCAGCGATTCCCGCCCGGTCAGGGCGGCCACAATCGCCGTTTTAAGGTCGGCGCTAAGGGCCTGGGCGCCAATGCGTTCTTCCAGGGCCTCGCGTTTGGGCTTAACGTTGTATGACGGGAATTTCACCCGGGAGCTTTGTAACATCCAATCGAAAAAGATGCAACTATCGAACCGTGTAACATCTGCTACAAACACGCCACATAATAGGGATTATGTCGACTGCTCGGCTTTTCCCGGAAACGGGATTAACGGGAAATTCGAGGGTGACCCCGGAAAAGTAGACCAGCAGGTTGACCTCTGCGTTCAACGCAAACGACCG
>Ga0209693_10001078_pt1 | contig 11515 bp, 9 predicted proteins | sample HubBroMetageWRM3_FD_188345 | JGI IMG/M metagenome (GOLD analysis project Ga0209693, IMG submission 188345) | Warmed soil microbial communities from the Hubbard Brook experimental Forest, New Hampshire - Hubbard Brook CCASE Soil Metagenome WRM 3... | ecosystem: Environmental > Terrestrial > Soil...
TACGGTATGTGTCGCGAGAATATCAGGTTGTCTGCCGGAGTCACAACTCGGGGAAACAGGAAAGTCAGCTAAGCTTCGCAACACGTTCTAAACGCTCCAGCGGCTGCAGTTCGCGGTACCCGCCAGCAGTCAAATAAGTCGAAAGGTGACGGCGGAAGGCGAGCCTCGACAAATTCGATTTTGTCGTTCTCTACGCCACTAGCGTATGGATGAAATCACACGCCACGAGCGTACCTGGAGTCAAGTTTCGAAAGCAGTACGAACGCAGTCGCTCTTTCTATTCTTCGTCGTCAGCTTGGGCTTTCAGCAGGCGCTCGATCACGGCCATATCTTCAAGCGTGGTGGTGTCGCCGGACACCGCGCCCTTGGTCGCTAGCTCGCGCAGTAGCCGCCGCATGATCTTGCCGCTGCGCGTTTTGGGGAGAAGTGGAGTGAAGCGAACGTCGGCCGGCCGTGCAATCGAGCCAATGGTATTCGCGACGTAGTCCATCAATTCGCTGCGAAGCTCCTTGGAGGCCTCGTGACCGGTTCGCAGCGCCACGAAGCACACGATAGCCTCGCCTTTGATTTCGTCGGGTCGCGCAACAACGGCTGCCTCCGCGACTGCCGGGTGGCTCACCAACACACTTTCAATCTCCATGGAGCTCAGCCGATGCCCGGCGACCTTGATCACGTCGTCCACGCGCCCGAGCACCCAGATGTAACCATCCTTGTCGCACTGCGCCGCATCGCCCGCGAAATACACGCCTGGAATGCGCTGCCAATACTCGCGCGCATAACGTTCATCGTCGCCGTAAATCGTGCGCAGCATCGAAGGCCACGGCTTCTGAATCGTCAGATACCCGGTTTCGCCCGGACCTACGGGCTCGCCCTTCATGTTCACCACTTTCGCCGCCACACCAGGAAGCGGCAACGTAGCCGAGCCGGGTTTCGTGGGCGTCGCGCCTGGTAAGGGTGAAATCAGAATGGAGCCGGTCTCCGTCTGCCACCAAGTGTCCACGATTGGGCAGCGATTTTTTCCGATCGCTTCGAAATACCATTTCCACGCCGCCGGATTGATTGGCTCGCCGACGGTTCCGAGCAGACGCAAGCTCGCCAAGCTGTGCGGCTTGAGCCACTCCATGCCCCAAGCCATGAATGCACGCACCGCCGTGGCCGAGCTGTAAAAAATCGTCACTTTGTAACGGTCAATGATTTCCCAGAAGCGATCCTTCTTCGGAAAATCTGGCGCGCCTTCATACATAACCACGCTCGCGCCATTCGAAAGCGGGCCGTACACAACGTAGCTGTGCCCGGTCACCCACCCAATATCCGCCGTGCACCAATAGATATCATCATCATTCAGGTCAAATACCAGCCGCGTACTCCACGTGCACTGTAGCAAATAGCCGCCAGAGGTATGCAGAACGCCCTTTGGCTTGCCGGTCGTACCGCTCGTGTAGAGGATGTACAGCGGATGTTCCGAATCAAATGGCAAAGCGTCATGTTCTTTTGAAGCCTTCTGTTCGAGTTCGTGCCACCAAAGATCGCGGCCTTCTTGCCACCCCACCTCTTCCTTCGTGCGCTGTACCACGACACATTTCTCAATCGTCTGGCAAGTCTTCAAAGCCGCATCCGCCGTTTCCTTCAGAGGAACGACTTTCCCGCGACGAAAACCACCGTCGGCTGTAATCAGGACCTTAGCCTTCGCGTCCGCGATACGGTCGGCGAGTGCCGTTGCGCTGAATCCGCCGAACACCACCGAATGTACGGCGCCGATGCGCGCCGAGGCGAGCATCGCGATCACCGCCTCCGGAATCATTGGCATATAAATCGCGATGCAATCTCCGGCCTTCACGCGCAATGATTCCAGGACGTTCGCGAACTTGCAGACGCGCTCATGCAGCTCGGCAAAGGTAAACTGGATGGTCGAGCCGTCTTCGGCTTCCCACATCAAAGCGGGTTTGTTGGCGTTCTTTTCCAGATGGCGATCGAGGCAGTTATAGGCGACGTTCAACTTGCCGCCGACAAACCATTTCGCGTGCGGCGGCTTCCATTCAAGCACTTTCTGCGGAGCTTCGAACCAATGCAAGAGTTTGGCCTGTTCGCCCCAGAAGGCTTCGGGATCGACTTGGGCGGCCTCGTACATCTTGCCGTACTCTTCGAGCGATCCGACGCGGGCTTTCTCGCTGAACTCTTCTGGTGGCGGGATCGGCTTCTCTTCCAGGACGTGGGGATCGAATTCCTGCATGATTCCTCCGTGAATTGCGGGCAGCACAGCTATGAAGTGGCCCACCAGCGGCAAGTAAGATACTGGACAAGCGGCTTCGTGACCGTCCCTACGTTATTGAACTAAGGTGGTTTGGTCAAGAACCTGGACTCGGTCTCCCAATCGCGCAGGTATAGCACTTGCCACGAAGTGGTGATAGATTCGCCCGCAATAAGCAGCTGCGGGTTCCAAACGCTCAGCTGCCGGCTCGATCAGCCGAAGTGTTCGGCAGCGTGGCGTTTGGCTGAAGAATTTCGGGAACTTTTCGAGCCGTTCCCCCGAATATGTAACGAGAGTTGCGCCGGGCCGTCCAACCGCTTGACATGACCAGGGGCACAGAGCTAATCGACGACGGTCTGCTGCTACGCCGGATGATTGCCGGGGATCAGGATGCCTTTACCCTGCTTTATCGCCGCAAGCACCCCGCTATTTACCGCTTCGCCTTGCATATGAGCGGGAACTGTTCGGTGGCGGAAGACGTGACGCAAGAGGTTTTCATGACTTTGATTCGCGACGCCAAACGATTCGATCCCGAGCGCGGAACGCTCGGCGGTTTTCTGTTCGGCATCGCACGCAATCATCTTCGCCGGCGTTGGGAACAGGAGCGCAATTCCGTGCCGTTGCCTGAAAGCGCAGACGAGTTGGACGCCATCATGTCCCAGTCGCGTAATGGTTCGGGCGGAATCAATGGAAGGCACGCTATTCCCTACGGGAACGCTAATGGCAATGGCCATGGCTTGGGCATCAGTGCTTTTCCCATCCATCGCGATGAATTTGTTTCGCAGGAGAACGTCAGCCGCGTGCGCCACGCCATTGCCACGCTGCCGGAAAACTACCGTGAAGTGGTGGTTCTCTGCGAACTCGACGAAATGAGTTACGAAGACGCAGCCGCCGCGCTGGATTGTCCGGTGGGAACCGTACGCTCCCGGTTGCATCGCGCGCGAGCGCTATTGCTCGAAAAATTGCGTGACGCTCAGCCCATGCGGCGCGCGTCGGCAGTAGGCGAATGAAAGAAGACTCCATGAACGGCAACTTTGAGCCCGAGAAAATGACTCGCGTGGACTGCCTGCAGTTCGAAGAAGTTCTCCCTGAACTCGACCGGCCCGGAACTCCGGGCGCGGCGCTGCGCGAGGCCGCGCTGGCCCACGCAGAAATGTGCAGCCGTTGCGGTGCGCTGGTCACCGAAGCCGAGTCGCTTGATTTTGCCCTGGGGCAGATCGCGCAAGCGACAGCCGAATTGCAAGCGCCCCCAAGAATCGAAGCCGCCCTGTTGCGCGAATTCCACCGCGGAAAGTCCGTGGCATCTTCGCGCAGGTTGCCCTGGCAATTGGCGGCGTTGGGCGCAGCAGCCGCAGTGCTTTTGGTCATCGGCCTTTCGTTCCATCGGCCGCAAACCACAGCGCCGGATAAAACACCATCGGTCACCGCGTCCTTGACGCCAGCATCTTCGGTACGGGGTCCCAGCCAGGCGCAGCCCTCAACAAATCGTACGATTGCAAACGTTCCACAGAGGGATAGTCGCACGAGGACGCCGGCGCAAAAAACGGATGCCAGCGACGCAGACGCGACCGAATACGCCACAGCGTACGTGCCGCTGCCGTACGCATATGACCCATCGGAACTCGAAGGCGGTGCAGTTGTACGCGTCGTATTGCCTCGCTCCGCGCTGATTTCCTACGGCCTCCCGATCGAAGGAATGGGAGTATCCGAGCAAGTGACCGCGGACATGGTCGTAAGCCAGGATGGCACTCCGCAAGCGATCCGTCTGGTAAGACAAGTAAACTCGAAATCCAATGACTAGCACAAAGATTGGTCGAAAGACTTGTCGAAAGTTTTTTGGAGGAGCGGAATGAAAACGAATCGAGCGTTTCTGGCTTTCGCTGGCTCGGCAGTGATATTGCTTTCCGTGAGCTCTGGCGCCCGAGCACAGGAAGCTCAAGAGCCTCTGCCCCCACCGCCTCCCGATGCGATCTACGTGCAAAGAGGTGTCGCTGTTGCTGACTCCGACGTGGGTCCAGGACCGATGATGCACGAAGGAATCGGGTTCCTTGGATTCGAAGCCGGCCTAGGCGAAAAGACGGTCACAGGCGCGCCATTCAGCGCTAACTTTTCAACGGAATCAACTCAGACCCTCGCAGACGGCAATCAAATTCAGCACAGTTCCACCGGCTCGATCGCCCGCGACACCCAGGGACGCACGCGCCGCGAAATGACGCTCCCCGCGATCGGCGCGTTTGCGGTCGTCAATGGCGAGTCTTTGTCGCACGTCGTTTTCCTAAAGGATCCGGTAGCCGACACGCGCTATGTTCTTGAAGAGGACAAAAAGATCGCCCAGCAGTTGCCTCAGCCTTCCGTCAAGGGTGCGTTCAGGGACAAGGAGTTTCGCAACCCTGAAGCCGCAGCAAAGAAGAGCGAAGTGGAGAAGAGCGAAGTAGTCACCACATCGCTGGGGACGCAAACCATCGGCGGCATTTCCGCCCAAGGCACGCGGTATACGCGCACGATCCCCGCCGGTGAAATTGGCAATACCAAGCCGATCGTGATCGTGAACGAGAAGTGGTATTCACCCGAGCTGCAGATGGTCGTGATGACCAAGCGCAACGATCCTCGTTCCGGCGATACTACGTTTCAAATGACCGACATTCAGCGCGGGGAACCGGCGGCCTCTCTTTTCCAAGTGCCTGCGGATTACACCATCTCGCAAGGACCGCCGCCGCACGGCGTGGCCACTTTCCACATCGCCGGACCGCCGCCTCCTCCTGAACAATAGGCGCCGGGCATCGCATCGAGTGTGCAGCACGAAGTACTTGCGGGCGGACTACCCCACCGTTCGCCCGCAAGGCCCCCTCGCTGGTTCCATCTACATCTTTGCGGCTGCCGCTACCTCATTGGCGAGAAATTATCGGTTGCCCGAGCGCCTTTATAGCGACGGTCTTCAGACTGCCACTGATTTTCCTTACGCCAAGGCACGATCAACCAATTCGACGACATGCAAGACTTCCTGGCCCGTCTTGTGGATCGCGGCCCCCGCCCGCAGTTGCAAAATGCAACCTGGATTCGCGGTAGCGATCACTCCAGCTTTGGTCTGCTTCACGCACTCCATTTTTCTGTCGAGAATCTCTAGTGACGCGTCCGTTTCAGTGACGTTGTACACGCCCGCGGACCCGCAACATTGGTCCGAAAGCGGCATCTCCACGAATTCAATGCCCGGAATCGCTCGCAGCAATTGCCGCGGCGCCTCCCGGATTTTCTGCCCATGCACTAAATGGCAGGAATCCTGATAGGTCACCCGCAAGGGCAGCGGGTGCAGCGGGGCGCTTATCCCGAGGTCCACCAGAAATTCCGTAACATCCCGCATCTTCGCAGTGAATTGCCGCGCTCGCGCCTGTGCGGTATCGTCCTCGGGAAATAAATGCGTGTATTCCTTCAAAGTCGACCCGCATCCTGCCGCATTGGTAATGATCGCGTCGAAATCCTCGGCCAGGAATGCATCGAAATTCCGACGAGCGAGATCGCGCGCTACGTCACGTACGCCCGCGTGCGCCGCAAGCGCTCCGCAACAAGCCTGCGCCGTCGGCACGACGACCTCCAAGCCATTCGCCTGCAGCACGCGAATCGTCGCGCGATTCAATTCGCTGAAAGTGACTTGCGCCACGCATCCGGCAAAAAACGCCACACGTGCGCGTCGCTCGCCCCGCGCTGGAAAGGTCTTGCCCAACTCACTGAAGAAAAATTGAGAATCAATCGGCGGCAGCAGCTGCTCCCGGTTCTGCAAACCCAGCAAGCGCAAGATGCCCGTCCCGCGAGCGAGCGCAGCGAGTCCCGAGCGTTGATAAACTTTCAGGCCGCTCGCCGCCGCGGCAATTCTGGCGGGGTAGGGAAGCAGCCGCCGGTAAACTAGATCGCGCAGCACGCGCGACAGAAACGGCCGCTTATATTTCTGCTCGATCTGCGCGCGCGCCAGCTCCAAAATCTTTCCGTACTCGACGCCCGAAGGGCACACCGTCTCGCAGTTGCGGCAATTCAAGCAACGGTCAATGTGCGTGACGAACGCGTCGCCCAATTCCAGGCGTCCCTGATCTACCAGCGCCATCTGGCGTATCCGTCCACGCGGCGAGTCGGCCTCTTGCCCCCAGAGCCGGTACGTCGGGCAATTATTCGCGCACAGGCCGCAATGCACGCAGCGCGAATAGTCGTCGTATTCGGGTTTGTCCACCGCGCTAAAGCCGCTGAGCGTAAGCCGGAACTCGCGCTGCGCTTCGTCATGCGATTGCGGAGAGGCCGCGCGCGCAGGATCCGGTTGCTGTGTTGTTGAAGCCACGCCTCAAATGCCTCCCACGAATCGCCCCGGACTCAAAACTCCCTGAGGATCGAACACTCGCTTGACCTTTTGCATCAGCGCGAAGTCCGCGCGAGGCGGTCCCCAAATCTTCAAAACATTTTTCCATTCCGTGGGGCACCACGGAATCGTCAAATGTCCTCCCAACCCCGCGCATGCCGCATGAATCGCATCCGTCACTTTCGCGCTGCGCGCCTTGGTATCTTCCGTGCGGTCAACAGGCAACAGCGCGAAATAAATCACTCCCAAACCGCGCGCCATCGCCGCCCACGGCAGCCCGTTGCTTTCGGTAGCCCTCTGAGCGCTACCCAGCAAGCTCGTCATGTGCATCGGCAGCACGCTCATCTTCACGATGGTAGCCGCAGGCGAGGAACCGAGCGCAATAGGAATAAATTCGCGTTTGCGGTTGAATGCAGGCCGCAGAGTATCCGCGAGCACTACAGCTCCGGTCGCTCCGGCTTCCTCCGCCATTCGCTCCAAATCGGCGGAACAGCGCTTAAGGACCTCGTCATTCCCGGCGTAGCCCACAGTCAACGCCCATTCGGTACCTGAGATCACGTTGGACGGCATGGGAGCCGGTTCATACCGCGAGGCCGCTTCGCTTTCAAATAATTCGGCGACACGTGGGCTCACAATTTCCATCGTCAGGGGCGTTAGCGCGGATCGTGCGATCCGATTGCGCATATCAAACGCCCGCTCGGCACTGGCAAACCGCGCGACGAACCCGCGCGATCGAATCGGCATCGGAAAAGTCTTGAAGTTCACGCGCGTAATGACGCCCAGAGTTCCCAGTGAGCCGATCATCAATTTGTGGATGTCGTAGCCGGTCACGTTTTTCACCACGCGCCCACCACTCTTCGCTGTCGCACCTTCGCCCGTAACGAATTCCATTCCCAGCAGAAAATCGCGCGCGGTCCCATAAAATTGTCGTAACGGGGAGTCCACGCCAGACGCGATCAGTCCTCCCATCGTCGTCTGGCTCATGAACGGAACCGCCAGCGGCAAAAACTGACGATGTTCGGCCAGCGTTTGCCCTAGCGCGTGCAGCGGGACGCCCGCTTCAACGCTCAGCGTAAGATCGCCGGGATCATAGGCACTCACGCGGTCGAGCCGCGTCATATCCAGCGCCAGATCGTAACGGCTCGGCGCAAAACCCATTCCAAGTTTCGTCCGCGCGCCGGAAGCGACGATTGCCAGTTTCTCGGACGCCGCAAATTTCACGATCTCGGCAACTTCGGCGGCCGTGCCGGGCCGCATCGCCGCACGGGGAATCTTGCCGTCAATTTCGTAAGCCGCAAGTGGTCCGGGATCGCTGATAACGTTCGCGTTTCCAACGATGTCGCCGAGCCGCGAAGTGGCAGTTGTGCCGGTGGGATTCATGCGACCGGCGCGCCCGCCATGGGCAGCGGCCGCACGTGGATTTCGCCGCAGCCTTTTGAGGCGGGAAGTATCTTGTCGGGGTTCAGCAGGCCAACCGGATTGAACGCATCGCGCGCGCGCCGCATCAGATTGAGATCCGCTTCGCTGAAAAGCATCGGCATCAATCGGTCTTTCTCCATGCCGACACCGTGTTCGCCTGTAATCGAGCCGCCCATATCAACGCAGAACTGGATGATCTCGTCGGACGCGGCAATCACGCGCTGCAATTGGGATTCGTCACGCGCATCGAAAAGAATCAGCGGATGAAGATTGCCGTCGCCCGCGTGAAAAATATTTCCAATCTGGAAGCCGTATTTCTGACCTACTTCGTTAATGTGTCGCAGCGTAGCCGGCAATTTTGTCCGTGGGATGACTCCGTCCTGGACGTAGTAAGTGGGCGAAAGCCGTCCTACGGCGCCGAAAGCATTCTTGCGGCCTTTCCACAGCAAGTCGCGTTCGCGCGCGTCACGAGCCACTCGAACTTCACGGGCGTGATGAACGCGGCACACGTCGGCCACGTCTTCAGCCTGCCGCTCCACTGCTTCTCGCACGCCGTCCACTTCAAGCAGCAGCACCGCCGCGCAATCGAGTGGGAATCCCGCGTGGACGTAAGCTTCCACCGCGCGTAGCGTCCAGCCATCCAGCATTTCGCACGCGGCGGGGGTAATCCCTCGTGAAGTTATTTCGACTACCGTCTCGGTCGCGTCATCGAGGGTTTCAAAAATCGCCAGCAGAGTTTTCACCGTTTCCGGCAGCCGCGTCAGCTTTACCGTGATCTCCGTGATCAACGCCAGCGTGCCTTCGGATCCCACGAAAAGCCCCATCAGATCGTATCCCGGTGCGTCGAGCGCGGAACTTCCGATGCGTGCCAGTTCGCCGGTTGGCAGAATCACTTCCATCGAGAGAACGTGATTGGTGGTGACGCCATATGCCAGAGTGTGCGGCCCGCCGGAATTTTCAGAGACGTTCCCGCCAATCGTGCAAGCTTTCTGACTGGATGGGTCAGGAGCGAAATGTAGCCCAGCATGGGCCACGGCCGCGCTGAGGTCGGCATTCACAACGCCCGGCTGCACGGTGGCGCGCTGGTTTTCGACGTCAATTTCCAGAATGTGATTCATCCGCGAAAAAACGGTCAGGATACCGCCTTTTCGCGAGAGCGCCCCGCCCGAAAGTCCCGTTCCCGCGCCGCGCCCCACCAGCGGAATCTGATACTGGTTCGCCAGTTTCACGATGCCCAGCACGTCGGCCGTCGTCCGGGGAAACACCACACAGTTCGGCCGGGCAACTTCCACCGATCCGTCGTACTCGTAAAGCAGCAATTCCTCCGGCCGGTGCAAAACGCCGTCGGAACCGAGCAGCGATTTCAAATCGTGGAGGAGTCGCGAGTCCATGAATGTGGCCTACGCACCGACAAAAATCAACGCACACGCTTCAACGGTCACTATAGCTGTCTGTAACGACAGGCGTCAACGAGGTCCAAACGAGACTTCATGGATGGGAGGGCAGCAGACTACGCGATGAGCGTACTAGTCAAGCGACCGCAGCTTTCGTATGCGCTTGATAATCTCCTTGGCCGTAGCATTCGCGGCCTGATCATTTGTTGCGCGCCCGTTGCGAGAAAATTCGAAAATCTCCGCGCCCGAGGGGTCGAAAACTTTCGTCACCGAGGCGCTCGCACCGGACGGACCATAGGGAGTCAGCACCGCGCCGCCTGCGGTCCCGTACGCGACCCGATAATCGAAATCCCGCTCCACCATCACAAAGTGCATGTGGTGATCCGCGCCATGGTCATTCAGCTTCTGGAATAGCAAGCTGCGATCCAATTGCGACGCTTGAATTTTGATCCGGATCTCCGTCTGGCCAATAGCGAGGTGAGCGAAACAGAAGCTAAAAACTAAGACAAGAGCGATTCTTCGCAGAATTTTCATCAATCTCTCCAGAGCGTCAATTGTTCAAGGTCGTTATGCCGCGAGCGGGTTCACAAAGCCGCGCCCGCGGACCGTTAGGCAATTTCGGGTCGTTTGCTAATTCGGCAGTATATGCTACAAATTCTGCGTAGCATGTTTTGCGAGGGAAGCGTTGACCAAACCGAAAATACTCTCCACGCGGCCGCTTTTTCCTGCCGCGCGCACCATCCTGGATCAACACTGCGAAGTGGACTACTGGACCCAGTCTGAGCGCATTTCGCGCCAGGAGCTCTTGAAGCGCGTGGCAGACAAGGATGGCCTGGTCTGCCTGCTCACCGAAAAAGTGGACGAAGAACTCCTCGCCGCTGCGCCCAAATTCCGAATCGCTGCGACCGTCTCGGTCGGCTACGACAATATTGACGTCGCCGCATGCACGCGGCACAAAGTCGTAGCCACGAACACGCCCGGCGTGCTCGACGATACGACCGCCGATTTTGCGTGGACCCTGCTGATGGCGATCACGCGGCGCCTGCTAGAAGGCGATGCCTGGATGCGTTCCGGCACTTGGCCTGGCTGGGACCTCGATCAACTCGTCGGCGGCGATGTGTGGGGAAAAACGCTGGGTATTCTCGGCTTCGGGCGCATTGGCCGAGGAGTGGCCCGCCGCGCGCTCGGATTTGAAATGCGCGTGCTCTACAACGATGCGGTACGCGCGCCGGCGGAAGCCGAACGCGAATTGCACGCCGAATTCGTGGATCGCGACACGCTGTTCCGCGAATCGGATTTTATCAGCCTGCACGTGCCGCTGTTGCCCGATACGCGCCATCTGATTTCCACGGAAAATCTCGACAAAATGAAGCGCACCGCCTTCCTGGTCAACACCTCCCGTGGTCCTGTCGTTGACGAAGCCGCCCTCGCCGACGCTCTCGAAAACAAGAAAATCGCAGGCGCAGCCCTGGACGTCTACGAGCACGAGCCGCAAGTTCATCCACAGCTCATCGCACGACGCGACGTGATCCTCACTCCGCACATCGCTAGCGCCTCAATTGATACGCGCACGAAAATGGCAGTGATGGCGGCCAATAACGTAGCCGCCCTTTTCGAAGGCCGCCGACCGCCCCATGCGCTAAACGCCGACGCACTGGAGTTACGCTAGGGCCAATAACAAACGCCACGGAGTCACGGAGTCACGGAGAACAACATGCCCCTAAAAAACGCGCTCGACTCTGTGGCTCGGTGGCTCTGTGGCCCAACCGATTTCGAATACGTCAGACGGGCTGCTTCCCTTACGAAGCCACCGCGGACTGGATCGGGAGGGGCGCCGCGCGCCGGCCGCGTGGAAACTCGATGCCGAGCGTCTTGATCTTGTAGTTCATGACGCGCGGGCTGATCGACAGAAGCTCGGCCGCGTCCTTCTGCACCCAGTTCGACATCTTCAGCGCTTCGATCAGCGCGTGCCGCTCGACGTCCTCGAGCGGGATGCCGGTCACGGGAATCCTGACGACCGACCCCGGCTCGCGCCCGCCGCCCGGCGACGGCGCGTCGCCGAGCCGCAGGTCGCCCCCGCCGATCGCCCGTCCCTCGCACAGCAGCATCGCCCGC
>Ga0209693_10001080_pt1 | contig 11504 bp, 11 predicted proteins | sample HubBroMetageWRM3_FD_188345 | JGI IMG/M metagenome (GOLD analysis project Ga0209693, IMG submission 188345) | Warmed soil microbial communities from the Hubbard Brook experimental Forest, New Hampshire - Hubbard Brook CCASE Soil Metagenome WRM 3... | ecosystem: Environmental > Terrestrial > Soil...
CCCCTGTTCGGCATTCAACCACGCTCCGGGTACATGTCTATACGAAATCAAGGTGTCCGGCACCCGCCTCGAGGATGTCACACTGTAAACCGTGTCCACGGTCACGCCTGTCCCCGCGCTCTCGGTCCTGCGGGCCGCGCAGCATGCGGGCGAACTCGTGCACCTAGAGCACATACCCGGCCGGGCGGGGCAAACCACATCATGGCCGCAATCGATCCGTTCCGAGGTGACCGAGGCACTCGCCGCCAGCGGCATCGAAGCCCCGTGGACGCACCAGGCGCAGGCCGCGGGGCTCGCCCGCGCCGGGCAGAACGTGATCATCGCCACTCGGGCCGCCTCGGGCAAGTCCGCCGGGTATCTCGCGGCGGCGCTGTCGGAGGTGCTCGACGGCGGCACGGTGCTGTACATCGCGCCGACCAAGGCGCTCGCCGCCGACCAGCTGCAGTCGGTCCGCGCCCTCGGCGTGCCTGGGGTGCGCGCCACCTGCTACGACGGCGACTCGACCTTCGCCGACCGGGCCTGGGCGCAGACCCACGCCAACTACCTGCTGACCAACCCCGACATGCTGCACAGCGCGCTGCTGCCGAACCACACCCGCTGGCGCGGCTTCTTCAAGCGGCTGCGCGTGGTGATCATCGACGAGTGCCACAACTACCGCGGGGTCTTCGGCTCGCACGTCGCGCAGGTGCTGCGCAGGCTGCGCCGGGTCGCCGCGCAGCACAAGCCGGAAGACGGCCAGATGGCGCCGGTCTTCGTGCTCGCCTCCGCGACGATCGCCGAACCCGCCGCGGGGGCCCGGCTGCTGACCGGCCTGGACGTGGTCGCGGTCACCGAGGACGGCTCGCCCCGCGTCCCGCTCACGTTCGCGCTGTGGGAACCGCCGCTGATGTACACGCGTGGCGACGTCAGGTCCCGCCGCGCGGCCACCGGGGAGGCGGCGGACCTGCTGGCCGCGCTGGTCAGGTCGGAGGTGCCCGCGCTGGCCTTCATCAGGTCCCGGCGCGGCGCGGAAACCGTCGCGCTCACCGCGCGCACCGCCCTCGGCCGAGATCAAGGCGACGTGGTCGCGGCGTACCGGTCGGGCTACCTGGCCGACGACCGCCGCGACCTGGAGGCCGGGCTGCGCAACGGGCGGATCACCGGCATGGCCGCCACCACGGCGCTCGAACTGGGCGTCAACATCCCCGCCCTCGACGCAGTGCTCATCGCCGGCTGGCCGGGAACCTGGTCGTCGCTGTGGCAGCAGGCCGGCCGGGCCGGCCGCGCCGGGCGGCCCGCCACCGCGGTGTTCATCGCCCGCGACGACCCGCTCGACACGTACCTGATCCACCACCCGGACACGCTGCTGCACCATCCGCTCGAGCCGGCCGTGCTCGACCCGGCCAACCCGTACGTGCTGGCGCCGCACCTGGCCGCGGCCGCCGCCGAGCTCCCGCTGACCGAGCCGGACCTTGAGCTGTTCGGCCCCGCCGCCGCGGCGGCCGTCACCGGCCTGACCGAGGCGGGCGAGCTCAGGAAGCGGCAGTCCGGCTGGCATTCCGCCCGCCGGGACTACCCGGCCAGGCGGATCAGCCTGCGCGGCGGGCCAGGCCGGCCGGTGCGGGTGGTCGAGGAGGAGACGGGCCGCCTGGTGGGGACGATGGACGAGCCGTCCGCGCACCGGTTCGTCCACGACGGCGCCGTCTACCTGCACCAGGGCGAGAGCTACCTGGTGGGCAAGCTGGACCTTGACGACCGGGTGGCACTGGTGGAATGCCGCGACCCCGGGTACAGCACCCAGGCGCGCGATGTCACCGACATCGACGTGATCGCCGGGCGTCGTCGCGCGCGCTGGGGCGAAGCTGACGTCGTGTTCGGCGAGGTGCGGGTGACACGGCAGGTGGTGGGGTACACACGCGTCCGTTCCGAATCGAAAAGAAGGGAAGCGGAGGTGGCGCTCGAGCTGCCGGAGCGAACCCTAATCACGGCCGCTGTCTGGTGGACTATCCCGAACGACCTCGTGGTTCCCCTCCCCGGCAACCGTCTCGGCGGCGCGGCCCACGCGGCGGAGCACGCTTCCATCGGCATGCTGCCGCTGTTCGCCACCTGCGACCGCTGGGACGTCGGCGGCCTGTCCACCGAATGGCACCCGGCCACAGGCCAGCTAACGGTCTTCGTCTACGACGGCCACGAAGGCGGCGCGGGTTTCGCGGAACGCGCCTTCGCGGTAGCCCCAGCCTGGCTGCAGGCCACCAGAGAAGCCATCGCATCCTGCCCCTGCGAAACAGGCTGCCCTTCCTGCATCCAATCCCCCAAATGCGGCAACGGCAACAACCCCCTCTCAAAGGAGGGCGCAGTAACCCTCCTAGACATTCTCCTGGCGAAAGCGGACTAACCACGCGAACGCCCAGGGTATGGGTAGGGCTGAAAGTAAGCACGCCTACGCCGGGTGCTATGGCGTGTAACCCGCGGCAGCTCAGGGGGGTGTGGGGGGAGCATCCCCCCACGATTGGGGGGCTCCGGGGGGTCTCCCCCCGGGCAGATACTGCGACCCACGGCGAAAACTGGCCGAAGGCCAGTTGAGCAAGGAAGGGGGGCGGCCCCCGCCGGGGGGGAGAGCGGGGGCCGCGCACGGTCCGGCCCTGGGGGGGTGAGCCGGCACCGTTCTATAAGGAAGCTTATCCGCTAACGTGACTCCGCACAGCCACCGGATGGCAACCAAGAACCCGTGCAACCGAATTACAACATATATGCCCTGAGCGTGAACAGACGTTCCGTCCTAATGTTCGGCCGAAACGAATATTTTTTGCACGGCGGCCGAGGCTCCGGCGGCGGGTCCGGCGTGACGGCTGCCAGCACCGGTTGACGGAATGTAAACGCGGCCACTGATCGAGATCACGAATTGATCACGTCCAGGGCTTCCTTGCGACCGGGATTCGTCGTAGAAAGGTCCTACGGACTGGTGGAACGTCCGGACACGGCAGCCAGGTACCCACGTGCGACCAGCCGCGGGAGGCGTGTCTAGCCAGGCCACGAACGGCCTGTCTGACAATTTGAAAAGGTGCACGCATGGTAGCCAGGCTGACGTGCTAACGGCGGCGGCGCCCCCGCGCGGGGCGCCGTTCGCATGTCCGGACTCGCTACACAGGGGGATGTCACCGAGGTCTTCTGTCGCGGACGATAGCCTTGGTTCACTGGAAGACAAGACGGGTCGCCTGTCCGTTCCCTGAGGCGCGCCCGCACGGAGGGGAGCACGCCATGGCCGGCAGCGGGAAACCGGACGGTGCTAGCGACCAGCAGTCAATCGGTGATCTCGTCGCGCTGGCCGCCAAGGACGTCTCATCGCTGATCAGGTATGAGATCGCCCTGGCGAAACGCGAGCTGAAAATCGACGGGACACGCCTGGGAACGGCGGCGGGACTTGTCGTGGGCGGCCTCATGATCGCCTTCCCCGGCATCATGCTGCTGTGCTTCGCCTACGCCTACTTCCTGTACTGGGCCGGGGCACCGGGGGGCCTGGCCGGCGCGTTCGGCTTCGCGGGCCTCACGTTCCTGGTCCTCACGGCGATCGCCGTCGTCATCGCCCGGTACTTCATCAGGAAGATGACCGGCATGGCCATGACGAGGAAGACTGTCACCGACGACATCAGCATGCTCCGGCGCGGTGAGGAGGGCCCAGACGGGCAAGACGCCGCGGTGCCGAACCCGCGCATCACGGCCGGCGGCGCGGGCGCGACGGCCGAGATACCCGCCCGCGGGTAACCAGGGTTCCTGGTCATGGCAACAGAATCAGCCATCGCGATCAGCGGCCCGTGGACGCACCGCACGGTCAGCGCGAACGGCACGCGCTTCCACGTGGCGAGCATCGGGGACGGGCCGCTCGTCCTGCTGCTGCACGGGTTCCCCGAGTTCTGGTGGACGTGGCGCACGCAGCTGGTGTCGCTGGCGGCGGCCGGCTACCGGGCCGTCGCGGCCGACCTGCGCGGCTACGGGGGCAGCGACAAGCCGCCCAGGGGGTACGACCTGATCACGGCCGCCGCTGACGCCGCCGGCCTGATCCGCGCGCTCGGCGAGGCTAACGCGGCCGTCGTCGGGCACGACTGGGGCGGCCTGGTCGCGTGGACGCTCGCGTCCTACTTCCCCAAGTCGGCACGGCGGCTCGCGGTCGTGTCCATGGCCCATCCGCTCCAGCTGCGCACCGCACTGGCCGGCAGCCCGCTACGGATCACCAGGTCGCTGTCGGGCGCGCCGCCGTCCGGTGCGGCGAAGCGCGGCGGCTACCCGCTGGCCTTCCAGCTGCCGCTGTTCCCTGAACGGCTTCTGGTGCGCGACAGCGCCGCCCTGGTCGGGTCGATCCTGTCGTCCTGGTCGGCGCCCGGCTGGCCGGACGAGGAAACCGCCCGGGTCTACCAGCGGGCCATGCGGATCCCGCCGGTCGCGCACACCTCGCTGGAGTACCCGCGGTGGTTCGTGCGCAGCGCGTTCCGGCCCGACGGCCTGCGGTACGCCCGGCACATGCGGTCCCCGATCGCCGTGCCCACCCTGCACCTGCACGGCACGCTCGACCCGTGCGTGCCGCCGCAGACCGCGCGCGGCGCGGGCCGGTACGTCGAGGCGCCCTACCGGTGGAAGGTCATCGACGGCGCGGGCCACTTCCCGCACGAGGAGCGCCCTGAGCTCTTCGACGCCGAGCTGCTCGGCTGGCTGGCCGACCCAGAACCCGACCGGTGAGCGTCCCGCGCGACAGGGACCCGGCGGGGCGGCCGCGCAACGCGCGGCCGCGGGATGAGCTCGGCAGGCCGCTGCCGCGGACGCGGTCCGCGGCCGACGCCGACGGGGCGGCGCGGGTCTCCGACGACCTGGTGGTCACCCCCGCCGAGGCGGCGGTGCTTGGCGGCAGCCTGCTGGCCGAAGGCCGCCCGTTCCACGCCCACGAGGTCTTCGAAGCCGCCTGGAAATCGGCGCCGGACGCCGACCGTGAGTTCTGGCGCGGCCTGGCCCAGATCGCGGTCGGCCTCACGCACGCGCGCCGCGGGAATGCCAGCGGCGCGGTGACCCTGCTCCGCCGCGGCGCCGCCGGGGTGCGCGGCTACGCGGGCGGCCCGCCCGGCATCGATCCTGGTTTCGTGGCCGCGAGCGCGGACGACATCGCGAACCGGATCGAGCGCGACGGCCTGGCGGCCGTGCCCGCGGCCAGCCTGCTGTTCCCGCTCCGCCCTGGCGTCTCGGGCGGCTAGTCGCAGGTCTGGGTCGAGACGGGGAAGGTCTGCTTCGCCCCGGCGTCCGCGTCCCCGGCCACTTCCGCGGCGGTCAGCGCGAACCCGGTGTCCGGCACGCCGACGGCGGCGGCGAAGACCACGCCGTAGACGGTGCCGTCAGGGCTGAGCAGCGGGCCGCCGGAGTTGCCCGGCTCCACCACGGCCTTGATCTCGTAGATCTGCCTGGTGACCTGGCCGGTCTGGTAGATGTCCGGGCCGACGGCACTCTGCATGCCGCCGATCCGCGCGGCCACGGCGGTGAACGGGTGGTCGAGCGGGTAGCCGGCGACGACCGCGTTGGCCCCGTTCTGCGCCTCGCCGGCGAACTGCAGCGGGGTCATGTTCAGGCCGGGCACATAGAGCACGGCGATGTCGACCTGCGGGTCGTAGAAGACGACCGACGCGCGGTGGGTGACGCCGCCGAAGGTGGTCACCACGGGTCCCTGCGTCACGCCGGCCACCACGTGCGCGTTGGTCAGCACGTGGTCGGGGGCGTAGACGAACCCGGAGCCCTCGATGCTGCGGTCGCAGCTCGGCGCGGTGCCCTGCACCTTGACGACCCGGCTCTTGGCCGCCTGGTACCCGGGGCTGGCCAGCACGGCGGGGTCGGGCGGCTGCACGGGGAACAGGTGGGCCGCGCCGATGTCGCTGAACACCTGCGGGAACGGTCCGGAGGCGAGCATCCGCCTGAACTCGGAGAACATGGTCTTGGCCGGCGACGGCATGATCTTGTCCAGGGTGCCGAGCACGACGGAGTTGTTCACCTGCTGATCGACGACAGTGAACGGGGACGAGATCAGCACCGACCCGATCGCCCAGGCGATCAGCAGCATCGACAGCACGCTGACCCCGGAACCGCCGATCGCGTCGATGGTGGTCGATCCCCGGCCGGTCATCGTCTCCCGCATCGCGGCACCGACCGACGAAGCGACGAACTGCCCGATGATCGCGAAGCTGACCAGCAGGATCACCGCCACCACGTCCTGCTGGGTCTGGCCGCCGACGATGGCATGCGCGATGGACGGGCCGAATTCCGCGCCAAGCACCGCGCCGCCGACGAAGCCGATGAAGCTCAGTGAGCCGACGATGAAACCCTGCCGGTAACCGGAGACCGCGAACGCGGCGGCGATAACGAGCAGGGCTAGGTCAAGGAGATCACCGCGCACGGATTCAAGGTATCCGGTGTTGCCTCCAGCCGAGACGCCATCGCCAGTGGTGAAGACTCCCTTAACTGTCTGCCCTAATTGTCCGCCGTGCTAGGCATTGCCGTGCCGCACCGCATACACGGCCGCCTGGGTCCTGTCCTGCACGCCGAGCTTGGCGAGGACCGCGCTCACGTGCGCCTTCACCGTCTTCTCCGAGACCCGCAGCAGCCGCGCGATCTCCCTGTTGGACTTGCCGTCCGCGATCCCGGCGAGCACCTCCCGCTCGCGCGCGGTCAGCGTGTCCGCCCGCGATCCGCGGACCAGCGAGCCGAGCGCCTCCGGGGCGAGCAGCACGTTGCCGTCGTGCACCGAGCGGATGGCGCGGACCAGCGCGGCGGGGTCGATGTCCTTGTACACCACGCCGGCGGCGCCGGCCCGCACCGCGGCCGCGGCCGCGCTCGGCTCGGTCGCGCTGGTCAGCACCAGCACCCGCAGGCCTGCCGCGCGCAGCGGCCGCAGCACGGCGACGCCGTCCATGCCGGGCAGCTTCAGGTCGAGCAGCACGATGTCCGGTCGCAGCGATTCGGCCAGGGATATCGCGGCGGGACCGTCGCCGGCCTCGCCCGCCACCGTCATGTCGTCCTGCACCTCGAGCAGCGCCCGCAGCCCTTGCCGGACCACGGGGTGGTCGTCCACGATGAGCACGCTGATCACGCTGGCACCGCCAGCTTGACCTTGGTGCCTACGCCGGGTTCCGAGGTAATCCTGAGCGTCCCGCCGACCGCGGCCGCCCGCTCCCGCATCGACGCCAGCCCGAGCCCGCCGGACGCTCCGGCGGCGGCGAGTGCCGGGTCGAACCCGGTCCCGTCGTCCGACACCTCGAGCACCACCCGGCGGGAGGTCCGCGTCAGCCGCACGGAGATCTTCGTGGCGGCCGCGTGGCGCAGCGCGTTGTTCAGCGCCTCCTGGCCGACCCGGAACGCCGCCGCCTGCACCCGCGGCTCCAGTTCCGGCAGTTCGGGCGCCGTCACCAGGACCTCGACGCCGTACGCCCGCGCGGCGAGCTGCGCGTACCGGCGCAGCGACTCGGCGAGCCCGTCCAGTTCCGGCGGCGCGAGGCCGTCGATGACCGCGCGCAGTTCCGCGTGTGCCTGCGCGCCGATATCCGCGATCGCGGCGAGTTCGGCCGACACGAGCGCGGGATCCTTCCCGACCAGCATCTCGGCGGCGCGGGCGTGCGCCCGGATGGAGAACAGCCGCTGCGACACCGCGTCGTGCAGTTCACGCGCCAGCCTGGCCCGCTCTTCGAGCACCGACGCCTCCCGGCTCCGTTCGTACAGCCGCTCGTTGCTCAGGGCGATCGCGGCGTGCGCGGCGAAGAGCGTGAGCAGTTCCTCGTCGCGGTCGGTGAACTCCCCCGACCGCTTGTTCGCCACGAAGATGATGCCGAGTACCTCCGCGCCGCGCCGCACCGGCACCCCGAGGAACCCGGTCATTTCTGGATGCGCGGCGGGCCAGCCTTCGAACCTGGGGTCCGTCCTGATGTCCGTCAGCCGTTCCGGCGCGCCGGACTTCAGCAGCGCGGCCAGCATCCCGTGCTGCCGTGGCAGCGGGCCGATCGCGCGCTGCCGGGCCTGGGAAATCCCGTCGGTCACGAACTCGGCGAACGAGCCCCGGTCGTCGGGCACGCCGAGCGCGGCGTACCGCGCGTCCACCAGGGTCCGCGCGGACCGCACGATCGCCGCGAGCGCGTCCCGCGTGCCCAGCGTGCCGCTCACCGCCAGCACGGCCTGGCTGACCGAGCGCAGTTCCGCGAGATAGCTTTCCACCCTTCCGACGTTATCCCGGCCCGCGAGAACCGGGATCCGGCGCTGGTCCTAAGACCATCGGACGGTGCCCGCCGAGCCCGCCGGCCGATGCGGTGCCGCGGCTCGCGTCCTAACGTCGAAGTATGAAGAAAGCACTGATCACCGGAGCTTCCCGCGGCCTTGGCCGGGCGCTGGCGGACGGCCTGGCCGCGGCGGGCTACTCGCTCGTCATCGACGCCAGGGACGCCGGAGCGCTTGACGCGGCGGCCGCCGCGATCCGGGCCGGCGCGCCGGGCGCCGAGGTCATCGCGGTGCCGGGAGACGTCACTGACCCCGCTCACCGGTCCGCGCTGCGCGCGGCCGCCGGCCAGCTCGACCTGCTGGTGAACAACGCCAGCACGCTCGGCGCGGCGCCGCTGCCCGCGCTGGCCGATTACCCGCTCGGCGAGCTGCGCACCGCGTTCGAGACGAACGTGCTCGCACCGGTCGCGCTGGTCCAGCTGTTCCTGCCGGCGCTGCGCGGGCGCGGCGGCGCGGTACTCAACATCACTTCGGACGCGGCGGTCGAACCGTACTCAGGCTGGGGCGGGTACGGCGCGGCGAAGGCGGCTCTGGAGCAGGCCTCGAACGTGCTCGCCGCCGAGGAGCCCGCGATCCGGGTCTGGTGGGTCGATCCCGGCGACCTGCGCACCGACATGCACCAGGCGGCGTTCCCCGGGCAGGACATCTCGGACCGTCCGCTGCCGTCGTCGGTGGTGCCCGCCCTCGTGCGGCTCGCGGAAGAGCGGTTGCCGAGCGGCCGTTACGCTGCCGCTGAGCTGGTGCCGGCATGACCGCGACCGTCGACTTCGCGCTGCCCGCCGAGCTTGAGGCGCAGGGCCCGCCGGAGTCGCGCGGTCTGCCGCGCGACGGGGTCCGGATGCTGGTCAGCCGCGCCGCCGGCGGGATGGTCACCGATCACAGGTTCACTGACCTGCCGCGGCTGCTGCTCCCTGGCGACCTGCTCGTCGTCAACACGTCAAGGACCATGCCGGCGGCGGTGCCGGCCGGCCCGGGCCTGACGGTGCACTTCGGCACCGCCCTGCCGGACGGCACCTGGCTGATAGAGCCGCGGATCCCGCAAGGCAAATCCACTATCCAGAACGATCTCGTGTCTCCGCCCAGGATCATCCCGCTGCCCGGCGGCGCGGAACTCGAGCTCCTCGGCCGCGCCACGGCCCGGCTATGGCACGCGAAGCTCTCGGTTGCCGTACTGCCGTACCTACTGCGGTACGGCAAGCCGATCAGGTACTCATACGCGGCGCGGCCGTGGCCGCTCGAGGCGTACCAGACGATCTTCGGGCGCCAGTATGGCAGCGCCGAGATGCCGAGTGCCGCCAGGCCGTTCAGCCCTGAGGTGGTGACGGAACTCGTCACGCGCGGGGTGACGATCGCCCCGATCACGCTGCACTGCGGTGTCTCCTCGCTTGAGGCGGACGAGGACCCGTACCCGGAGCAGTACGACGTGCCGCCGGCCACCGCCCGCCTGGTCGACCTGACCAGGCGATCCGGCGGCCGGGTCATCGCCGCGGGCACGACGGTGGTCCGCGCGCTGGAAACCGCGGCCCGCGGCCCGCAAGCCGGCTGGACGTCCCTGGTGGTGACCGCGGAAACGGGGCTGCGGGCGGTGGACGGCCTGCTCACCGGCCTGCACGAGCCACGCTCGTCGCACCTGCGCATGTTGGCCGCGTTCCACGACGCAGGCCTGCTCGCCGAGTGCTACGAGGCCGCGGTGTCGCACGGCTATCTCTGGCACGAGTTCGGCGACGTCCACCTCATGCTGCCGTTAGCCGGCCCGCCCCGGGCATGGCCGCGTTAGGCGGCGCCTTCTGGGAGGGCGCGGATGTCACGCAGGTCCCAAGGGCGCTCCCAGCCGCCGAGGGCGAGCAGCCGGTCTACCAGCAGCGCGGTGAAGCCCCAGATCAGCATCGAGCCGATGTGGAACGCGGGGCCTGTGCGTCCGCTCGGATGCCGGAACATAAACCGGTGCGCCGGGTCGGCCAGCTCGGCCACCGGGATCCGCTCGACCGCGGCCACCTCCCCGGTGTCCGTCGGCCGCACCGCGGAGGGCTCACGCCACCAGGCCAGCACCGGCACCACCCGGAAATCGCTACGGCTGACGAACAGCTCGGGCAGCGTGCCGAGCGCGTCCACCCCGGCCGGGTCGAGGCCGGTCTCCTCGGCCGCCTCGCGGAGCGCGGCGGCCACTGGCCCGTCGTCGGAGTCCTCGATCGCGCCGCCGGGGAAGGCGGGCTGCCCGGCGTGCCGCCGCAGCCCCTCGCTGCGCTGGATGAACAGCAGATCGGGTCCCTCTGGCCCGTCCCCGAAGAGGATCAGCACGGCGGACCGCCTGCCGCCCGACACGGGCGGCCGCACGACCTCCGGCACGTCCATACCAGCCGCGGCGGCGGCGAGGTCTCGCAGCCACTGCGGTGCCTGGGTCACGAGAACGGGCCCTCCTTCACGAGCTTCGCGGCGGTCGCCGCGTCCGTCGGCCCGAGCCCGAACGACGGGCACCAGTCCGCCACCGGGCACACTCCGCAGGCCGGCTTGCGGGCGTGGCAGATCCGCCGGCCGTGCCAGATCAGCCGGTGCGACAGCATGACCCATTCCGAGCGCGGGAACAGCGCGCCGACTTCCGCCTCCACCTTGACCGGGTCGTCGCTCGTCGTCCAGCCGAACCGCCGGGACAGCCGCCCGAAGTGGGTGTCCACGGTGATGCCGGGGATGCCGTACGCGTTGCCGAGGACCACGTTCGCCGTCTTGCGCCCGACGCCGGGCAGCGTGACCATCTCGTCCAGGGTCCGCGGCACCTGACCGCCGAACCGGTCCCGCAGCGCCGCGGAAAGGCCCATCACCGACTTCGTCTTCGCCCGGAAGAACCCGGTCGGCTTGAGGATCTCTTCCACGTCCTCGGGATTGGCGGCGGCCAGGTCGTCGGGCGTGGGGTACTTGGCGAACAGCACCGGCGTGGTCAGGTTCACCCGCTTGTCGGTCGTCTGCGCCGACAGCACGGTGGCCACGAGCAACTGGAAGGGATTCGCGAAGTCCAGTTCGGTGTGCACGTCCGGGTAGATCTCCGCGAGCACCCGGTTGATCTTGCGCGCGCGCCGCACCAGCGCGGTGTGCGTCTCAGGGGTCTTGACCGCCATGCGCTTAGCGTATTACCGGGCTAGTGGCGGCGGCGCAAGGTCAGCACGGCGCAGTCGACCCGCGGCCGCGGCCTGAAGGCGTGCCGCGGGACCGCGAGCCCGGCCGCCGGAACGAACCGCCTG
>Ga0209693_10001081_pt1 | contig 11498 bp, 10 predicted proteins | sample HubBroMetageWRM3_FD_188345 | JGI IMG/M metagenome (GOLD analysis project Ga0209693, IMG submission 188345) | Warmed soil microbial communities from the Hubbard Brook experimental Forest, New Hampshire - Hubbard Brook CCASE Soil Metagenome WRM 3... | ecosystem: Environmental > Terrestrial > Soil...
TACTGCTCACCGGCCGGGGGCTGGTCGAGTCGCCGCGCTGGCACGGTGACCGGCTGTATTTCTCTGACTGGTCCGCCGGTGAGGTGGTGACCGTCGATCTGGCTGGTCACAGCGATGTGATCGCGCGGGTGGATTCGCTGCCGCTGTGCATCGCCTGGCTCCCGGACTCCAGGCTGGTGATCGTTTCCTCGCCGCAAGGGCAACTGCTGCGCCTGGAACCCGATGGGTCCCTGGTCACCCACGCCAACCTCGGCCGCCCGGGCTGGAACGACATCGTGGCCGACGGCCGCGGCAACGTCTACGTCAACGGGGCAGGGTTCAATCCGATGGCCGGGGAAGAGTTCCGGCCGGGTTCGGTCTCCCTCGTCGCACCGGACGGCTCGGTGCGCCAGGTGGCTGATGACATCGCATTCCCCAACGGGATGGCGGTCACCGGCGACAACTCCACGTTGGTCGTCGCAGACTCCTACCGGCACCACCTGGTGGCCTTCGACATCGCCGCCGATGGCGGTCTGTCCAACCGCCGCATCTGGGCCGATCTGGGCGAAGGTACCCCCGACGGCATCTGCGCCGACGCCGAGGACGCCATCTGGTACGCCGACGTCCCCGGCAGGCGCTGCGTCCGCGTCGCCCAAGGCGGTACGGTCCTGCAGACCGTCAGCCTTGATCGCGGTGCCTTCGCCTGCGTCCTGGGCGGCCCCGAACGCACCACGCTGTTCATCGTCGCGGCTACATGGCAAGGCATGACCCAATCCGAGATGGTGGCCCCCGGCAGCGGCCAGGTCCTGTTCACCGAAGTCGACGTCCCAGGAGCAGGCCGGCCGTGACATCCGCTACCCGGTACGAGCAGCAAGCCGGACAACGAGCTGCAGACTCTGAAAGGGTGATCAAGGGGGAGGGTGCACCCTGGCGCCGAACGCCTGCCAGGCCATGAAGCCCAGGAAGGCCAGCCCTGCGATCAGGTAGCAGTTGGCGACGAGCGTCACCAGCCAGTGAAATCCGTACTCGTCCGGACGGCCGGAATGCGGCGTGAACCAGAACGGCGCCAGCGCGAACACCAGGTAGCCGATCACCGCCGCGATCCGCTTTCCGGCGCGGACCAGCAGGACGAGGGCGGGCAGGATCCACACCCAGTGATGCGCCCAGGAGATCGGCGAGACGAGCAGGCCGGCGGTCCCGGTAACGGTCGCCGCGCCGAGCCAGTCACCGCGCCGGGCCAGCACCACGGCCACCGCCAGCCCGGCGGCACCGAACACGAGCGGGACGACAAGCCACCAGTGCCCGATGTGGGACGCTCCCTCGGCGAGCCTGATCGCGGCCCCGTAGGGGGACTGGTTGCTGATGTAGGGCGCGCCGACCCGCTTGGTGTCGTAGAACAGGTGGACCCAGTACCTGGCCGAGGCGCTCGGCGCGACAAGGAACCCGATAAGGCCGCAGCCGGCGAAGGTGCCCGCCGCGACCAGCGCCGCCCTCGTCCGCCCGGCCAGCAGGAAGAAGACGATGAAGATGGCGGGCGTCAGCTTTATCGCGGCCGCTATGCCCACGCCGATACCCACCCAGCGGCCGGTGTCGCGGCCGCGCGAGACGTGCCAGACGTCGGTGAGGATGAGGGCCAGCAGGATCAGGTTGATCTGGCCGAGGAACAGCGTCTGGTACACCGGGTCGAGCGCTATCGCGGCCGCCGCGACGCCGGCCACCATGATCCTCGACGGCCGGTAGCCGGCCAGCTTCAGCGTGATCACAAGGGAATAGCCGAGCGCCGCGAGCGAGACCAGGTCCCACAGCACCCGGGCCAGCGTGAGCGGCAGCGCCGCGATGGGCACGAACACGATGGCCGCGAACGGCGAATAGGTGAACCAGTGCCCGTAGGCCTGCGCGGCGTACAGGCGCGCGTCGGACAAGACGGCGTGCCCGCCCCACATGTAAATGCGGAAATCCAGCGCGTTATACAGGGCGGCGAAAACGATCACGCCGACGAGTTCGAGGCCGAGCAGGCCGTAGACGGCGGGCGCAACCCAGCGCCTCCCGCCCGGGCCCGCCTGGCCAGCAAGGCCGACGACAGGCCCAGAAGCCCGCTGATCGGTCGACACCCCCCGCATCCTATCCGCCCAGACAGCCGGCCTTCAGCCAGCCAGGCAAGCGCCGCGCACGCGAGCCTGCACGTTCCGCTATCCGCCGCTGTCGTAGGCTATCTGGCCGCCGTCGCGCTAGCCTGGACCAGGGTCCTGCCGCACCGGGCGGACGTCACATCAAGTAACAATTGACAATCAATCACGACCTGGCAATGTTGCATGCGGCGGTTCAGGCGTCAACCATTGACGGAGGGGAGGACACGTTGGCCCGTACGCCGCTGGTGCACAGCGACCCCGCGCAGGTCGGACGCTACCGGCTGACCGCGCGGCTTGGCGCGGGCGGCATGGGCGTCGTGTACCTCGGCGTGGCCGAGGACGGCACGCCCGTGGCCGTCAAGCTCCTGCGGCCCGAACTCGCCGATGATCCAGAATTCCGCACCCGCTTCACCCGCGAGGTGTCCAACCTGGACCGCGTCATGGGCGTGTGCACGGTGCGGGTCATCGAGGCCGACACCGAGTCCAGGCAGCCGTTCCTCGTCACCGAGTACGCCGACGGGCCGACCCTGTCCGAGTACGTCGCCACCTTCGGCCCGCTGCCGGAGGACATGCTGTTCGGCCTGGCCACCGGCCTGGCCGAGGCGCTGACCGCGATCCACGGGATCGGCATCGTGCACCGCGACCTCAAGCCGTCCAACGTGCTGCTCACCAGGAGCGGCCCGAAGGTCATCGACTTCGGCATCGCGCACACCTTCGATGCGACCTCGCTCACGGCGGCGGGCATCACCGTGGGCTCCGCCGGGTTCATGGCGCCCGAGCAGGTCATGGGGCACGCGGGCACGGCGGCGGACGTCTTCTGCTGGGCGCTGACGGTCGCCTACGCGGCCAGCGGCCGCTCGCCGTTCGGCGCCGGGGCGCCCGACGCGATCATGTTCCGGATCCTGCACGCGGACCCCGACATCTCCGCGGTCCCGGAGCGGATCCGCCCGCAGGTGACCGCGGCCCTGGCCAAGGACCCGCACAACCGGCCCTCCGCCCGCGACCTGCTGGCCAAGCTGACCGACACGACCTCGCCGAGCCGCAGCGCCAACGCCACCCAGACGATCCTCGCCGAGACCTGGCGGCCGCCGAGCCAGGGCAAGGGCACCCCCGGCGTCCCCTGGTGGCAGGCCCAGCCGGCCACGCCACCACACCTGCAGCAGCAGCAACCGCAGGCCCCGGCCTGGCTGCGCCCCTCGGCCGCCCAGCAGCAGCAAGCACAGCCCCAGCAAGCACAGCAGCCCCAGCCACAGCAGCAGCATCCCGCCTACCACCAGGTCACGCTCGGTCCGGAGGAGGCCGCCCAGGCCTTGCGCCAGGCCCAGCAACAGGCCGCCCAACAGGCTGCAGAGCAGCAGGCACAGCAGCAGGCCGTCGCCCAGCGGATGGCCGCCGCCAGGCAGGCCGCGGATGAGTGGTCGCGATCGCAAGCGCAAGCGCAGCTCCCCCAGCGCCCGCCTGCCCGCCGCCGCGCCGGCACCATCACGGCAGCGGTGATCCTCGCGATCGTGCTCGCCGCGGCAGGCACGGTGATCGGCCTGGCGCTGACCGGCAAGTTCGACCACAAGACCACCCCCGGCTCCAGCGGAACCCCGACCACCTCGGCAACAACCACCGCGGGCCAGGCGGCGGCGATCCCCGTCCTCGTCGTGGGCAGCTACTCGGGGACGAAGCCGACCCAGATCATCTACAGCGGCGACGCCACGAACGTGGTGACCGGCATCTCCTGGGGCACCTGGGCGGCTTCCGGGGCGACCGGCGAGGGCACCTCGGACATGGACAGCTGCGTGCCGAGCTGCGCCGCCGCCTCCCCGGACGCCGTGATCACCAAGATCACCCTCTCCGACCCGGTGAACGGCAAGTTCACGATGATGACGGAGACCCGGAGCGGTAAAACCCAGAGCTACACCTATCCGAGCACCTGGGCCCAGAGCGCCTCATAGAAGCCAGCCTTACGGGCCGCACACCACGGTCCGTTCGGTAAAGATCAAAGACTTTTTTATCCCGAACGAGCCGTGGTATCCCTCCCGCCGCGGGAGCCGCTCACCGGCCCTGGCGACCTCACTCGGGCGGGCCCGGTCGGCTCAGCCCGCCGGAGCCGGCGAATCGAGAGCCTCGCGGATCAGCTTCATCTCGGTCTGGACCGCGGCGCGGGCAACCCGAACCCGCTGGTTGAACGACCTCAGCTTGCTGAGCGAGGACGACCGCGCCTGCTCGCCGATCAGCCTGGCGAGGGCCTGGTCAGCCTGGATCAGCGCGCTGGCGATGGGGGCGATGGCGGGCGGGAACGCGATGCCGGCCAGGCTCGTGTCAAACCCGTGAACAGAGGTCACCTCCGCCGCCAGGACCGCTTCGGCCGCGGCGAGGTTGCTCCGCTCGTTGGCGGTATAGGCGGCCACGTCGGCGTTCAGCTGCTGGCTGACCGGAGTCATGATCGCCATGTACTGGCCGGCCAGCATCTGCGCGGTCGTGCACTGCAGGCCGGAGGGCGACAGGTTGGGCTCGCACCCGGCGGCGGCAAGCGCGGCTTGATGACGCTCGCCGGTGCCCATGGCGTAGACGAGGCCCGCGATCACCAGGACAGCAGCCAGGAACGAAATGGCCCCGAGTATGACACCGCCAACCGACGTCTGCTCCTGGCCGCCTACGCCGTACGTCTCGCTCATCTAATCCCTCTCCTAATCCGTTAATCCCTCTCCTAATCCGTCCCGTCGGCTCCCAGCGCGCCCCAAGCGACGTTTTTCCCCTCCCGGCTTTGCACCTCATACCCCGGGCGTCCCGCATCTCCCAGACGTCCCACGTCTGTCCCTTCCCTGGCCCGAACGTTGTGGCATCGACCCGGTTATAACCGGGTCGTTGTCACAACGACACCATTTACTCGGCGCTTGGGCGCTCCATGAAGGAGTCGATTCCCTTGAAGATCTCCTCGTTGACGATGAAGATGAAGCCGAACGCGAAGAGCGCGAAGATCGGCAAGATGGTCACCCACACGAGCCAGTTCCGGCCCTCCCTTTGACGGGCGACGATCCAGCGCTTTACCGGCGGCAGCCTGAGGGTAAGCAGGAAGAGGCTGCACGCCGAGTACTGGTAGAAGCGCTGATGGAAGATCGGGTCACCGTCACCGGCGAAGCCGGAGCCATTTGACCCGCTCTCGAACCCGAATCCCTCGAGCAGCATCAGGTGGGCGGCGAGCAGCCCCCAGATGACATAGATGAGCCGGTGCAACCGCTTCCAGTACTTGCCGAGCTTGCGCTGCGCCCACGGGTTGCCCGTGATCAGGAGCGGGATGACCAGCATCACCATGAAGAATCCCATGAGCTCGAAGACGTGCCCGGCCAGCCGGCCGAACACGCCTCCGGCGAAGGTATCGGTGATGCCGGCGGCGGTTGCGTCGCCGATGGCGCTGGCCGCCATCATGATCCCGAACCAGCGCCGCAGCGGGACGAACCAGTGCTGCCCGGTGAGCGTGACCAGGGGAGTGACGAGCAGGCACAGGAACAGGTTGATCTCGGCCCCGGTCCCCAGCGTGTCGTCGACCGACACGGAGAAGGTGTTGCTGTTCAGCGTGATGAGCGCGGGCAGCATGAAGAACAGGGGGATCAACCCGGGCGCGCCTAGCACGATAAGCGCGACCGCCTTCCGCTTGATGCGGGAGCCGCCGAACTTGAAATCCACCTCCATCCACTCGTCCACGCGGCTCTTGGCCGCACGCCGCGGCTGGCGGTCATCCGTCGGCTGGCGTGTATCCAGGCCGCCAGGCTGGCCCGGCTGATGGTTATCCGCGGCCAATCCCTCGTCTGTCCATTGACCGCCGGTTCTCGTGGCCATCGTGACCCTCCTTGAGAATCGGCTGCCTCATCGCCGGACGGGCAGCGCGGCCACGACCGGGTGATCCAAGCCGATCCTGCCGACTCTGGACGCGCCGCCCGGTGAGCCGAGATCGGTGAAGAACTCGACGTTGACCCGGTAGAAGTCCTTCCACTGGGGAGGCACGTCGGCCTCGAATGAGATCGCCTCGACCGGGCAGACCGGCTCGCACGCGCCGCAGTCCACGCACTCGTCCGGGTGGATGTAGAGCATGCGATCGCCCTCGTAGATGCAGTCGACGGGGCACTCGTCGATGCAGGTCTTGTCGAGCAGGTCCACGCAGGGCAGCGCGATGACGTAGGTCATATCGGAACTCCCCATGAGAGCTTTCTTATGGTTTTGGTGAGGGTGAAGTCCTGGTCCATCCAGGTGTCCACCGCCGTTTTGGGCATGAGGACCCTCTCCTTCCGCGGCAGGCCGCCCGGCGGCCGGTGCGGTCCTGGGCGCGCCCGGCCCGCTGCGGGTTCGGATGCTCGCGGCTCCTTACGGCTGATGCAGGTGTGTATGCGCCCCAGGCGCATCAGGCTGGCCCGGACCCTGATCCTCCTGAAGGCCGCTAGGTCCTGTCTCGCCCGTCCCCGTCGACCGGAAGACGAAGAACCGGTATCCGTGCAGGGCCACTTCGGTGGCGCCGGAAGCAAGAGCGACCAGGACCAGGGCCGCGGTCGCGATGACGGTCACGCGCATGGCCGCGTACTGGCGAGGTCGCCCCTTGGCATTGGCCGCGGGTCTGGCCGCGGGTCCGATTGTCGGCTCGGCCCCGGGTCTGGCTGTCGGTCTGGCCGCGGGTCTGGCTGTCGGCTCAGCCGCGTGCCTGGTCCTGACCGGCCTCGTCTCCGGCGTGGTCCTGGCCGGCCTGGTCTCGGGCGTGGTCCCGGCCGACCTGGTCCCCGGCTCGGCTGTCGGCTGGATAGCGTGCCTGGTGCTGGCCGGCGTGGTCCTGGCAGGCATGGTCTCCGGCTCGGTTGTCGGCTGGGCAGCGTGCCTGGTCCTGGCCGGCCTGGCTTCGGGTCGTGTCCCCGGGTGGATCGCGGGTTCGGCGACTCGCCTGGTGCCCGGCTGGATGGTTGGCTCCGCCATTGGCGGTGCCGGGACAAGAAGGTTTTCCGAGATGTACGCGGCCACCTCGCCCAGGTTGGCCGAGAGTTGCGTGACGGCCGCCCGTATCTCGGCGGCCTGAAGTTCGGCGGCCGCGATCGTGGCCGCCGCCTGGTCGGAGGCCCGCCGCATCATCTCGGCCGACTCCTGCTGCGCATCGGCCAGCGATGTGGCCGCTTGGTCGCGCGCCTCGTGCCGTATCTCTGCGGCAGCCTGGTTTGCCTCCGACAGGATCCAGCCGGCCAGCTGGACCGAGCCCGCGTCCCAGATCTGCCCGGGCGCGGGCTGTGCCCGGTCCATAACCCCGCCCGGCCCGTCCCGAAGCACCTGCCCAGAGAGGGGCGCCGGGTCCGTCCGGCGGGCGACGTCCGTCCGCACCCGCGCCGGCAACCCCGGTCCGACGTCTAGTGGCGGCCGCGGCCGTCGCTGGCCGCCATCGGTGGCGGGCGGCAGCGGCTCCCGTCGTCCGGTGGACCTGCCGCCGCCGTGCCGACCGGGATCGTCGTCTTCGAGCCCCGGCGGCGCCGCATCGGACCAGGGCGGGGACGTAGTTTCTGGCCAGCCGGGATAGTCGTCCGCCCGCAGCGCGGCTTCTGTATCGTCCCAGCGTGGATCCGGGCGTCCGGGCCAGCTGGGATGGTCGGGGTGCAGGGCAAAAGGACCGGGAGGGCCGGGCCAGCTTGGATAGTCGTCCGCATGCAGGAGGGGTCTGGCGTCCTGGGCGGGCCAGGCGTTCTGGGTGGGCCAGGCGTTCTGTAGGGGTCTGCCGTTCTGGACGGTTCTGGTGTCCTGTGGGCGTCTCGGGTCTTGGGGGAGCCTGGCGTTCTGGGGAGGTCTTGCGTCCCGGGGGAGTCCGGCTTCCCGGGGTGAGCGGCCGTTCTGCGGCGGGCTCGCGTTCTGGGAAGGTCCGCCGCCGGGCCAGGGCAGATCCGGGAGGGCCATCCAGGGGTCGTTGTCGGTCCAGGGATCGTCGGGGCCGGCGGGTCTCTTCGGCCCGAAGATGCTGATCCTGCCTACGCCCCGGTGTCCCGGTGTCCCGGCGTGCGTAGGGTGCGTGGCGCCCCGCCTGCCGCCGGCGCGGTGACGGCCGTTGCTAACCGTCAGCGCGGTGCCGGCGACGGCGATCAGCGCCGCCGCGAGGATAAGCTCCTGGCCGACAAGCGAGCCTGATACCCGGGCACTGAGCGCGTTCGGCCCGAAAAGCGGCCAAATCCCGGGCGTGTCCTGCGTCGCGGTCGGCGACTCAGACAACCCGGTTCCAGGCTGAGCGCCGGAGTCGACGGCGGCCATGGCCGGCCCTGCCCGCATCGCGGTCACGAGAAGCCCGGCCGCGGCCCCGCTCGCGGTCACGGTGGCCCGCAGAAGGTTCCCCGGCGCCTTGCGGAAACCCTTGCCAGCGTTCATTGTCCGTCTCCAGCGTTCAAAAACGGTGTGCGCACGTGCCGCGAGTTATTGCCGATAGCGTCATACCTGGCCGAACCATCAGGTCTGCCTCCAAACCTGATGGTGACAGCTAAGGCCTAATCGCGTAAGGGGTTCGGGAAAAATAACGCTGGCTGATATGGCAGCGCGGAGCGCCGCGTGCCCGGGACGCGATAGCGGGAAATCAAGATCATCCGGAATTGACGCGCGGTGCGCCTAACCCAGATCCCCGGCGCAGGGAAACATGGGCATCGGACTGTAACCTTGCTCGGCAACACCGTAGCGTACCCCACCTGAGCAGCACCTGGACGGGAATCGATGTCACAAGCGGGACGCCAGCGACCGCCGGATCCCCGCCCTGTACAGGAACCTGTCTCGCTGCCGATTGATTACCTTGCGTATTTCCGATTGACTACCCTACGTATCTCGGAAGGGCCACAATTGAAATCAGCATGGCCGCCGGGTGCGTCGGCTCCTGTCGGACCGGACCACGCTTTATAACATAAGCGTCCATCGCTGTCCGTTCCGTAATAAATATTTAAGATATTTCTTGCGGCGAGCCGCGGTCGGGGGAGCGGCGCTGCCTCTCTGCCACGTCCCCGAGCCGGTTTCACCCAGCGCGGCGCCCGCCCGGGCCGGCCCTCACGGCAGGAAAGCGATCCGCCCGACGACGTCGCCCTCGCCAAGCCGGGCCAGCCCATCGGGCACGTCGTCGAGCCGGAGCCGCTCGCTGACAAGCGGCCGGATCAGGCCGTCCGCGACGAGCCCGCTGAGCGCCACGTGCGCGTCCTTGATGGACTGCGGGTCCTTGGTCGCGTACAGGCCCCAGTGCAGGCCGACGATCGAGTAGTTCTTGATCAGCGCGTGGTTCAGCGTGACGGCGGGGATCTGCCCGCTGGCGAAGCCGACGACCAGGATCCGGCCCTCGAACGCGATGCACTTGGTCGACCTGGCGTAGGCCTCGCCGCCGACCGGGTCGTAGACGACGTCGGCGCCGCGCCCGCCGGTGACCTCCTTGACGACCTCGACGAAGTCCTGCTCGTACCGGTCGATCACCACGTCGGCGCCAAGCAAGTGGGCCGCCTCGGCCTTGCGCTCGCCGCCGACCACGCCGATGACGCGCGCCCCGGCCGCCTTGCCGAGCTGGACGGCCCCGCTGCCGACCCCGCCCGCGGCGGCGTGCACAAGCAGCGTCTCACCCGCCGCCAGCCGCGCCCGCCGGTGCAGCCCGAACCACCCCGTCTGATAGGTGATGAAGAACGCCGCCGCCTCGGCGTCGTCCAGGCCGTCGGGCGCGGGCAGGATCGCGTCCGCCCGCATGACCGCGAGCTCGCCGAAGCCCCCGGTGGGCTGCACAGGACCGCCGATCACCCGGTCCCCGACGCTGAACCCGGTCACCCCGGCCCCCACCGCGACGATCTCCCCGCATAGCTCGACCCCCGGCGTGAACGGCAGTTCCGGCCGCACCTGGTACTGCCCGCGGCACATCAGCAGGTCCGGAAAGTTAGCCGCCGCCGCCCGCACCCTGACCAGCACCTGCCCCGGCCCAGGCACCGGATCCGGCACCTCCCGCAGCGCCAGCACATCCCGCGGCTCACCCAGCTCAAGCACCTGCCACGCCTTCACGAGCCGGCCTCTACCTCTTCGATCTTCTGCTGCATGCGGTTCATGCCGCGCAGCCACCTGTCGGGGTCGCCGGCGCGGAACCGGTAGTAGTCGCCGACCTCCGGGTGCGGCAGGATGAGGAACCGGCCGGCCACGATGCCGTCGTACAGCGCGTCGCCGACCTGCTCGGGCTCGATCGCCTCGTCCGCGAGCACGACCTGCCCGGCGCGGCCGGACGCGGCGAGCATGGCGGTGCGCACCCCCTGCGGGCAGATGCAGTGCACGACCAGCCCGCGGTGCGCGTAGGTCGCGGCGAGCCACTCCGCGTAGGCCTCGGCCGCGTGCTTGGTCACCGAGTACGGAGCGGCACCCAGCATGGTGAGCAGCCCGGCCGCCGACGCGGTCACCACGAACCTGCCGCTGCCGCGCTCCAGCCAGGCGGGCAGCAGCTCCCGCGACGCCCGCACGTGCGCGAGCACGTTGACCTCCCAGGACCGCTGCCATGCCTCCTCCGGGGCGTCCGGCCCGATCCCCACGGCGACTCCGGCGTTGGAGCAGTAGATGTCGATCTCGCCGAGGTGCCCGCGGGCGGCCGCGATGAGGTCGTGCACGCCCTGCTCGGTCGCGGCGTCCCCCGGCACGGCGTAGCCGCCGGTCTGTTCGGCCACCGCGTTCGCGGCGCGAGCGTCCAGGTCGTTGATCACCACCCGCGCCCCCGCCGCCGCGAACCTGCGCGCCAGCGCGCGGCCTATCCCAGCGCCGGCCCCGGTAACCACGACTCCCGACCCCGCGATCCCATCGGCGACCGTCACGTTCCTACCTCCGTGTCTGGACTCTCGAAGGTTATCGTGCCCGGGCGGCCCGCCCCTTGCCGATCAGCATGCTCGCGACCTCAAGCAGCCGGTCGGCCCCGACCGGCTTGGTCAAGAACTCGTCCGCTCGCCGCTGCAGCGCCATGATCGTCTCGTCCGCGTAGATGTGCGCCGTCACCACCGCGACCGGCAGCCAGGGATCCACAAGCCGCAGCGCGTCAACAAGCTCGAGCCCGGTCATCCCCGGCATGTCCACGTCGGTCACGACCAGATCCCACCGTTCCGCCGCGGCCATCCGCAGCGCGGCCGCGGGGTCGGCCGTATGCGTGACGTCGAACCGCCCTCGCTTGCCAAGAACATGCACCGCATACAGTGCCGCCTCGGGATCGTCCTCGACTACGAGGATCCGCCCCGTCAATTCGTCATTACTTATATCCCTCATGTCCCGAGTCTGCGGCTGCTCCCCATATATCCCGGTTACCAGGGCGGTTGCACTCCGGTTGCAGCCCCGGCCCGCGGGACCGCTACGCCTTCGGGCCCACGTACCGGTAGCCGAAGCCGCGGACCGCCTCGATCGAGGTGCCCG
>Ga0209693_10001082_pt1 | contig 11497 bp, 17 predicted proteins | sample HubBroMetageWRM3_FD_188345 | JGI IMG/M metagenome (GOLD analysis project Ga0209693, IMG submission 188345) | Warmed soil microbial communities from the Hubbard Brook experimental Forest, New Hampshire - Hubbard Brook CCASE Soil Metagenome WRM 3... | ecosystem: Environmental > Terrestrial > Soil...
CGGCGTCACGCGCCAGGATATCGGCAACACGTCGTTCTACAACGCGTATGGTGCGGGCAGACTGCCGGGCGCCCCGGCGCCTTACGCGCCCAACCGCAGCGGCTGCGCCGGCGCGCCTTCCTGCAGGTGACCGGCGACTGACCGGCATTTCTTTTGCAACTCCAAGGGTCCGTCCCGCGTTTTACCGGTCGTGCATGGTGTAGCTCGTTTTCCTGTCCTGGCGATCGGCGCTTCGATGATCCGCTGCGTGCTTTGCCTGCTGTTGGCGATGGGCGTCGGCACGGTGAGCGTCGGCACGGCGGCCTTCGCCGCCGATCTCCCGGCCAGCCAGCCTACCGACCCGTCAATCAACCAGGCGCCGCCGGTGGCGACGCCGTCGACCGAGAGCTTCCTGGCGTCGGTTGCGGCGGGCAACCGGTTCGAGATCGACAGCAGCAAGCTCGCGCTCGAGCGTGGCAAGTCCGACGCGGTCAAGATCTTTGCCCACCGCCTGGTCGACGAACACACCTCGACCGGCGCCAGGTTCAAGCAGGCCGTCGCCCAGGCCAAGCTTCCGCCGCCAACCGACGAGCTCGACGCCCGGCATCAGGCCATCCTTGACGACCTCGAGGCCCGCGACGCCGCGTCCTTCGACAAGGCCTATGTCGAGGCCCAGTACCAGGCGCTCCGCGAGCTCGCCGGCCTCTTCCGGGCCTATGCCACGGGCGGCGACGATGCGCGCATCCGGCAGTTCGCCCAGGACCTGCTGCTCACCATGCGATCCCATCTCGACGACGCGAGCAAGCTGCGTTGAGCGCGCCCACGCCCGAGACAAGGCGCGCGACAAGGGCCGGGACAAGAGCAACCTTCGCGAGCGCGCGTCGTTCTCATTGGGAGTGCCTTCCCAGTCGCAAAGCGCCGGACGGTTCCCCCAGGCCGGCCGCCAGGCCCGCCCGCTCCCCACCGGCGGGCCTTTTCACATGAGCGCCCATGTCCAAAGTGCCGTGGCACGTCTTCAGGAGCGACCATCCGCGGGCCCATCTGGTGGCCGCGTCGATTGCGGCTGCCGAACAGGTCGGCAGTCCCGACCTCAAGACCGCGAAATCGGTGCTCGAGCGCCTGGTCAAGACGCTCGCGCCGGGCGGCGATTATGCGACGTCGATCGTGCGCGAAACCGGCCAGCCCGAAGTGCATCTCGCCTTCGAGAACGAGCTCGATGCCCGCAAGCTGGCCGATTCGGTGCAAGCCGCCACGACCGGCCGCTACCTTGGCTGGACGAGCCAGCGCGCGGTCGAGCTCGACGCTGCCGCCGTCGACGCCATGGCGTCCGGCCTTCCGCCGTTGCGCCCGCGGGGCCTCAAAACCGGCGGGCGCTAGGATAAATAGTCGATTGTCCGGAAACGGACATATCACCACGGCTGCGATGCTCATTGCTAATGGTTGTCTTGTCAGGCACCGTCGTGGAACCGCCTGCCGAGTCTCGGAGCGAGCTCGCGATTGGTGGCTAGGAGTTCATGTGCTCTTGCCCCACGAGGTGGAGGAGAGCAGTGGATTCCCCGAACAACGGTTCGCGCAACCGCCTGCTGGCGGTGCTCTCGCATGCTGACCGCGACCTGCTGGCGCCCCGCCTCGAAGGGATCGCGCTCGATGCGCGCCAGATCCTGGAAGTGCCCAGCGATCCGATCAGCCATGTCTATTTCGTCGAAAGCGGCCTGGTCTCCGTCGTCGGCACGACCGAGCCCGATCATCGCATCGAGGTCGGCATGGTTGGCTACGAAGGCATGACCGGGCTGTGCATCGTGCTGGGAGACGACCGTTCGACCAACGAGACCGTGGTGCAATCCGCCGGATCGGCGATGCGTCTTTCCACCGCGGCGCTGCGCGAGCTGATGAAGGCGAGCGACAGCCTCACCACCACGCTGCTGCGCTATGTCAACGTCTTCATGGTGCAGGGCAGCCAGACCGCTCTCGCCAACGGCCGCGGCCGGCTCGACGAACGGCTCGCCCGCTGGTTGCTGATGTGGCACGACCGCGTGCTGGCCGACGAGCTCATCATCACCCATGAGTTCCTGGCCCTCCTGCTCGGCGTCCGCCGGCAGGGCGTCACCGTCGCCCTGCACGAGCTCGAAGGCAGAGGCCTGATCCGCTCGACGCGCGCTCACGTCCGCGTCCTCGACCGCGACGGCCTGCTGCAGGCGGCCAATGGTTTCTACGGTATCCCGGAGGCCGAGTACGATCGCGCGATCGGTTTTGCGGCCGGCAGGGCGCCGCCCGGACGGCCCTCGTTCGCCTGAAGGCGCGGGCTCGACGCTCGGCCGATGGCATAGACGCACATCTTAGCTGGGGGCGCGCCACTCCAGTGGCGCGTCATGGTCTTCCGGACCGCGGGTCTCTGGCCCGCCTCATGATCATGAGCGGGCGGGACGCCCGCGGTCCGAATGAGCATGAAAAGACGCGCCACTGGCAATGACATGATTCCAGCGATCCCTGCGTCTTCACGACCTACGAGCGCCTTCGCCGACCGCACGGCGCCGGTACCCTGCTCACCAGTTCGGAGATATCGGCCAAGGGCTGAGACACGGCGGCCAGTCGTCGGCGCGCCTGGCGATAGCGTTCGACCTGGCGCACGAAGCCCGACCAGAGATAGCGCCGGCGCATGAACCACTCGCGGCGCTGGCCGTCGTCCCAGGTGTTCCAGCGCACGGCGGCCCACGGCCCGCGCCGGTCGCTCTCATGCGCCTGCAGATGGGAGAGCCAGCTCAGGGCGGCGAAGGCGTGGGTTTCGTGTGCGAAGCGGAACGGTGCCTCATGCCCGCCGAAGCCATCGTCGCGGTCGAACAGGCCGGCCAGCCCAAGGCGATGGACGGAGGACCAGAAATCGTCGGCCGCGTGGCGGGCCTCGGCGCCGCACACCGCGGCGGCCCAGCGCCGGTAGTTGCCGCCGTCGAGCTCGTGCGGCGGCAGCGGCCGGCGCTCGCGGCGGATCGCGGCATGGACGCTGTCGGGGGCTTCATGGAAGCCGCGACGGGACGGGTCGACGGCAGGCTGCATGACGCAACCTTAACCGAACTTAAGTATCAGTCAATGATTACTTAAGCCAACTTCTGTGGAAATCGCCGTTCCCTCAGCCTCGATTGTACTTGCCGATCACCAGCAGCGCGCGCTGCCATTCCTTGCGCGGCAGGCTGAAGGTCTTGTCGGGATTCCACTGCTTGACCGTCCACGATGTCGAGTTGAAGCGGACCAGGCGCTTGATCAGCGCATAGCGCGCGCCGTCGGACGCTTCCTGGATCAACAGGCAGTCGTCGCCGGCATTGGGCGGCACGGCCGGGTTCACCAGCAGCAGGTTGCCGTGCTCGTAGGCCGGGAACATCGATTCGCCCACCACGTAGCAGGCGAAGGCGTCGCGCACCCCGACCAGCCGCTGGTCGCGATGGATCCAGGCGATGGCGTCGCCCGACAGCACCCAGGCGCCCTCCGGCCCGCCCGCCGCCGAGGCATAGACCGCGAGGTCTGGCCGGCCGGCGCCGAGCGCCATCGGTGGCGCCGCGGCAGACGACGAGGCGAAGAGCGTCGCCTCGGTGTCGCTGATCAGGTCGTCGACCGTGGTGCCCAGGAACGACGCCAGCTCCGACAGCCGCACGGATTTCGGCCCGGTGTCCTTGGCGAACCATTGCGACACCGCCGATTCGGTGATCTTGAGACGCCTGGCGATGTCGACCGGCTTCTTGCCGGCTCGCTTCATCGCGCTCTCGATTCGTTTGCCGATGGCCATCGTTAAGTTCTACTAAACAACGCTGGCAATGTCACTAACTTTTTTTCAAAGTTTCTCTTGCATATTCCTTAAGTGGCACTTATGTTCGGGTCATGACCGATCCCGGACTCGAAAAAGCCCGCCAGGCTGCCGGCGGCAGGAACGCCGACCTCGCCCGGCTGTTGAACATTACCCCCTCGGCGATCAGCCAGTGGGTCCAGGTGCCCTACCGTCGGGCGCTGCAGATCGAAGCCCGCACCGCCGGCCGGGTCACGCGCGCAGAGCTGCGGCCCGACCTGTTCAGCGCGCCAGACACCGGCGAGACGGAGCGCGGGGGGCCGGCATGAGCAGCATCGTCGTCGAATGCTTTGCGCGGCCCGACGCTCCGGCGCGGGGCGAGGGCCGCAAGGCGCGCACGCGCGCCGCCATCGTGTCGGCCTGCCGCTCCTTCATGCAGGCGGGACGGTTCCTGCCGCCGTTGCAGGCTTGCTGCGATCGGGCGGGCCGTTCGAGCCGCGCCGGTTACCTGGCCTTCGGCTGCGTCGAGGCGCTGCGTCTCGAGGCGGCCGACGATCCGCCGACGCGTGCGGCCATCGTCGAGCGCGTGCTGGGCTGCGAGTGCCGCGCCCTCTCGGCCGAGACGCTCGATCGCCTGGTGCGCGCGCTCGTGACGGGGGCCGGCTAGATGGCTCGGCGCGCTCCCGCTTTTCCGCTTCGTCATTCCTGCGGCTTCGACGCCCCCTCCCTGTCTGCCGCCCCGTGCGCGGCAGTGCGTCGCCGCAGGATAGGGCCGACGGCGCCGTCCCCTCCGCGCCGTCGGCCCGCTTTTACTCCCGCACCCGTTCCGGCGGCCGGCCGCCTACTGGTCGCCGAGCCAGGCCGGCCACAGGCCGCGGCGGGCCTTGCGCGCCTCGAACTCGGCATCAGCGTAGCGCTGGCCGGCGCGCGATTCCCAGGGCAACGCCTCGTCGAGCTCGAAGCCATAGGCCATGCCGCCGGCGATCATCGAGCCGCCGAGGTCGCCGCCGTCGCCGACGCTGCATTGCGCGACGATGCGGCACTCGCGATCGAAGCGCGCCGGCCGGCATTTCACCTTGTGGTCGGCCTTGGCCAGCAGGTCGGCGAGAAAGGCCCGCGCCCGCATGCCCGGCACGTTCTCGACCCGCGTGGTGTCGCGCAGCTCGGGCGCCTGGATGCCCCAGATGCGGAGATGCGCCTTAAGCCCGGTGCCGCCCAGCGTCTGGCCGTCGATGGCGAAGGCCTGGCCGTCCCACGCCTTGGGCAGCTCGCCCAGGGCGGCGCACTCGGCGGACTTGGCCTCCTTGGCCTCCGGCGTCGGCGGCTTGCGCGGCTGGGCGGCGGCGTCGGCCGCGCAGGCGCCGGCGAGGACCAAGGCAACGGCCCAAGCAACGGGAGCGGCGAGGGGAGGGGTTTTCATGCCCACTACTCTCGCGCGTATTGCGGCGGATCTGCGGTCGCCTGCAGTGCTTGGCCTCACGCCGACACAAGTCGGCCTCGCGACGACTCAATGGTGAGCGCTGTGCCCAGCACTTGGCCTGACCGCCGCCCGCCCGATATCGACCGGGATCAGGGCCCGGCCGAATTCCTTGGTTCGCAGGGCGCTCGGCATTTCAGCGGCACGACTGGCGCGGGGCGCCGATTGACCGCTCTCGACGAGCGCCCGCACATGTTCCTCCGCCAGCTGGGTGACGTTTGCCAAGGCGTCCTTTTCGGTCACGCCATAGGCCGCGACATCCACAAGGTCGGGAATGCTCGCGATGAAGCGGCCTTCGCTGTCGCGATCGACCATCGTCCAATACCAGACTTTGTACATTTTCCCATCCTCCCAATCCCCCAGGGAACGGTAGCGAAGCGGCCATCGCCAAGGCAACCGGCCCTGTGGACAGTCGCGGGTTGCCACGGCGATGCCACGGCGGGCGCCGATGGCCGGCGGGCGGCGCCATGACCCGGCTGCGCATCAAGAACTGGGCCGAGTTTCAGCACTACCGCACCCGCCGACCGCCCTGGATCAAGCTGCACCGCGGCCTGCTCGACGACTTCGCCTGGCATTGCCTGCCCGAGTCCAGCCGGGCGCTCGGGCCGATGCTCTGGCTGCTCGCCAGCGAGAGCGCCGACGGCGCCATCCCCTACAGGCTGGAGACCATCGCGTTCCGCCTCCACATGACCAGCGACAAGGTCGATGCCGCCCTTGGGCCGTTGATTGGCGCCGGTTTCCTGATCGAGGAGCCCGATGCCAGCGAGCCGCTGGCAGCCGGCAAGCAACCCGCACTCCCAGAGAGAGAGAAAGAGCCAGAGACAGAGACAAAGAAAGAGAAAGAGCGAGACGCGCGCGCGCACGAGGCGCCGACCAAGGTTCCCGAGGCGATCGCTTCAGCGGCCCGTACGCGGGCAGGACTCGCCCAGCCGATCCCCGAGGGCTGGCAGGCGCGTGACGCCGATCTCGCCTGGGCGGCCAAGACGCGGCCCGACCTGACGCCGGCGCTGCTGGAGGCCGAGACCGAGCGCTTCCGCAACCACGCCATCGGCAACAATCGCCTAGCGCACGATTGGGGCCATCTCTGGCGCAACTGGGTCATGAAGGCCACGCTCGATCCGCCCGCGGCCGCGCGCCGCCCGGGCAACGCTGCGGCGCCGGCGCACCTTCCCTCGGTGCGCATGGGTGGGCCGGACGGGCTGTGGAAGATACGGCTCACAGGCTATCGGCCCGGCCAGCCCTGGACGTACGACGGCGATCCGCCCGGCGGTGCCAACTGCAAGGTGCCGCCTGAGCTGATCCCGCACTGGCGCGCGTATCTGCGCGAGCTCGAGGCGGTGCGGTGATGGGCGGGAGGAAGCCCACGTGCCCGCGATGCGGCAACTCGATCTGGTTCTGCCGCCCGTGCCATCTGAAGCTGCACGCGAACAAGCGCCGCCGCGCCCGTCATCACGTGAAACAAGCACGCAAGGGCGGGAGGCGGTGATGGTCTGGAAGCCCGTCTGGAACGAGCGCTGCAGCGAGATCCTGCGCCGCAATGCCCAGCACTACACCAACAGCGAGATCGCGGCCGAGATCGAGGCGGCGACGGGCCTGCGCTTCAGCGTCCCCTTCGTGAGCCGGCGGCGGGCGGCGCTCGGGCTCGACTGTCCGCTGCGCAACGACTGGAGTGCGCCGGTCAACCGGCGGAAATGGTTGAGGAGACTGTCGGCCAGGAGCAAGCGCGGTCGGCAATAGCGTGGGGGTACATAGAGGAACGTTCAATCCGACTGGTTCTTCGCACCCTCTGGGACCGGCTTCGCCAGAAGCTCAATCTTCTCAATGGTCGCCTAGCGCCCGGCGTCCCCCCATCCGGTCGGGCGTTCTAGCGCGACTCTCCCTGTCTCGCAGGCTCCGACGCAAGGAAGAGGTCGCCGAGGTTTTTGAAGATCGGGACAAGTGCCGGTTTGACAACCCATCCGCGCGATGCGCGCCGGCGGTTTTTCGCCTCTTTCCGGGCCAGCACTGCGGCGATGAACAGGCGTTCTGTTTCGGCCCGCTCTTGGGCAAGAAGCTCACGATAGTTCCTCAGCCCCTTTTGCCCAACGAACCTCTGCACTGCGCGCCTCCTCGTCATCCAAGGGGGGCGAGGCTGCCCATATCGCGGTGCCCTGTCTGTGCGATATTGCACGCATTGACTGGCGCCCTGCGGACAGATTGCCGCGGTTGCCGGCGTGAAAACAAAGTGGCCCAGCGCCGATGGTCGATCTTGCGCCGGCTCGACCACGAAGGCCCGCGCCGTTTCGATGCCGTGCACGGCGAGACCGGCGGCAAAGCCGCGCGCCGCATAGTCGCGCAATCCCATCGCATTCCTAGCGCAGAATATTGCAAGGGAGTTTCGCGTAACGGTCTCGCCCAAGGGTGGTCAGGTGCAATTCGCCGTCAACTTGCACGACCAGGCCCAGCTTTTTCAGCCGCTCGATATCGCCCGTTGAGGCGGAAGCCGGATGCGCAAGTCCGGTGGCGACGTGCCGCAACGCGAGTTCTTCGTTTGGGCTAAGTGGCGCTCGGAGACCCCGTTCCATGCCCCCCTCCTAGCTCTAAAATCATAAAAAAATGGGCAGTCACTTCAACCCTTCGTCCGATTCCGGACAGTGGACTCCTCCGGCCAGCGCTCACCCGGCTGGAGCGGCGGCTGTGATTTTCAGGCAGGTTTCTTTGTCTGACTTCGGACAGTCAACTTTGTCGTGCCACCGTTCTCTGCCGAAGGCGTTTTGGAAGTGGGGCCTGTAAGCACTCCCCCTGCTTCGCTCCAACCCGCCTTACCGCAGGCGGGCCAAGGCCCGCCCCGGCCAGGTCCGGTGCGGGCCTTTTCTTACCTTCCTGCACTTCCTGGGCGGCACGGACTCGCCTGGGCGGACAGCGTCGCAACCGGCCGACGCCGCAGGCGTTGTAGGGCGTCCTTCCCGGAAACGGAGAGCGCCTCACATGGCCGACTGTTCCCAAGATAATGTCGGGAGTCGCCCGCCGGCCAAAGTGCCTGACAATCGGTCCAAGACCGACGCCATTCGGGTCCTCTTCGTCGAAGACGACGAACTCTATCGAGAGGCTCTCGGCGACGAGCTGTCGGGTCATGGCTTTGCGGTCGAGGGTTTCGCCGATGCCGCGGCTTTGGCCGTCCGTCTCGACGGCCCGGCCGATTTCGACGTTATCCTCCTGGATTGGAGCCTCCCCCACACGTCGGGGATTGATCTGCTCTCCCAGCTGCGCCGGCGCGGTATCGATTTGCCGGTTGTATTCCTGACCGGCCACAGCTTGACCGCCAACGAAATCCTGGCTTTCGAGCGAGGGGCGATCGACTTCATCGACAAGACGCGCGGCGGGGAGGTCCTGGTCAGGCGCCTGCGGCTCGCGGTCGAGTCCACCCGGCCGGCGGCGACCGATCCGCAGTTCGACGAGCGCATCGTCTGCGGCAAGCTCGTTCTGAGGCCGGCGATCGGCCGGGCCTACTGGAACGATGTCGATCTCGGACTGACCATCGGCGAATACAACATTGTCCATCTGCTGGCATCGAACGTCGGACGTTACCTGAGCTACCGGGCCATCTACGACCGTATGCACTATGAAGGCTTCATCGCCGGGAGCGGGGATGATGGCTATCGGACAAACGTGCGATCGACAATCAAGCGGATCCGCAACAAATTCCGGGAAATCGATTCCACCTTCGAAGAAATAAAAAACTCTGTCGCCTTGGGTTACTGCTGGGGCGGCCGTCACGATTTCGATACCGTTGATTGATTGGTAGGGCCGCCCTGTCTTTCGCGACGTGGGCGGAACCTGACGCGAAGCTGACGCAAAATTCCCCGGTTCGGTCACAGCCTCCCCAAGCCCCTCCCGCCGCTTGCCGCGTTAAGTCCAAGACCGCAAGAGGAGGCAACAATGCGTAACGAGGTAGTCAAGCAGCGACCGACGTGGCGGACGACAACGGCCGCTGCGATCACCGGCCTCGCCGTTACGCGCCGCCGGGCCTGACCATCAACATTCCGCTGCTCTAGCGCGCGCTAATGCACGCAACCGGTTCGTCGCGCGGCCGTTGAACGGCGTCGAATGAGGAGATGTTTGATTATGGCTCGCATCCTCGTCGTCGAAGACGAAAACGTTCTGGCCATGGAACTCGCGTGGCTCGTCGAGGATGCCGGCTATTCAGTCGTAGGACCTGAGCGGTCCGTCGAGGAAACGCGCCAAGTACTGGCTTCGAAAGCGGTGGACCTGGCGTTGTTGGACGTAAACCTTGGCGGCGAGTTGGTGTTCCCGGTATCGAAGATGCTGGACACGTTGGGGATTCCGTTCGTCTTCATCACGAGCAATCCCGATTTGCTCCCGGCGGAGCATCGGCACCGGCCATTGATGACGAAGCCTTTCCGGCAGGAAGCTTTGCGGGCTCTGATCCTGCGCGTTCTCGCCGAGCGAACGGGTGCATCTGGCCGCACGCCCAAAATATCACCGTCTTGTGAGCATCCCGCATAGACCTGGTCGCGCTTCGGGGCGGATGCCGATCAGCGGCGGTTGGCCCGCGCCATATCCCGGAAGGCCTGCGATAACGCCTCGACGTCATAAGGCTTGGCAAAAAAGCGCCCGCGATCAGCCAGGTCGTTCGCTGGGATATGGCCACGGCCGGAGGTGACGATCAGCTCGACGGGAGGCCAGCGGTCGCGAACGGCATGCGCCAGCCTGAGCCCATCCATCGAGCCCGGCATCTGGACGTCCGTGAACACCAGGCGGACGTCGACGCGCACTTCGAGTATGGCGAGCGCCTCGTCCGCAGAGGCGGCCGAGAGCGCTTCGAATCCGGCATCCTCCGCGATGTCGACCGCCAGCAGTCGGAGGAGCGGTTCATCCTCGACCACGAGAATGGCTGGGGCTGCGGTTGTCATTATTGTCCAAACTGCGGCCCACCGGCCGCGGACAGGCAGATTCGAAAGCCAGTCCCGAGCCAACGGCCCGCGGGCTGCGTTGTTGCCGCCAATTGTCCGACTTCGGACAAAAGCCGCCTGTCTAAAAACGTACGGCAACTGCAGCGGTTGCGTGGCGTTTCTGTGGCATGCCGCCAACCGTGTCATACTCCAATGTCCGGGAGGAGCTGGCGCTCCTGCGCAGCCTGGGCAGGCTTCGCCGCTTGGCGTCCCTGAAAATGTTGGCTGTGCGGAGTCTGAAACAAAAGGTCCCCCCGATTGTCATACCGGTGATTGCCCAGTCCGATGGGCATCCAGTGTCGGTACGGCGTCATCGCTCGGCCCCGCGGCCGTTGATGCGCAACCCTGCTCGCGGTGTTGACCGCGATGGCGATCGTCGCCTGGCTCTCGGAGAATAGATTGCAATCGACGCCGTCGAGCGCGCTGTCGGTCGGCGCTCGTTGAGACCAGGTTTCAAGGGCAAGCCCCGATCTGTAATGGCTGGGAAGCGAGGCGCGCCCGATCAAGCGGCAGCGCGCGGTCACCGTGAAGTGTGCGCAATATCACATAGAAAACTTCCGGCTGTGACTAGGAATGGCCTCCATCTTCAACAAAGAGGCCTCTGCGATGAACGCGCATGGCGCAATTCTCTTGGCGATCCTGACCCTCGCCGCAACAGCCGGGGCGGAAGCGTTGCATGTGACGGCGCCGGCCTGGCGCGCCGTCACGTCGGTGAATTGGCTGCCGGACCGATGGACAACGCCGCCGATCTGCAGCGGCGTCGAGTTGGTCATCGGCTGCGTACAGCCGGGCGACGTTCCCGCCGACAAGAGCTAGCCCCAGAGCCAGTCCTTGTGATCCGCCCCTAGTTGTTGGCGCCCGGCGAGGTGTCGAGCGCCTTGAAGCTCTCCTCGAGCTGCGGCGAGATGTCGATGCCGAGCCGCTCGCCGGTCGGCAGGCGTTGCATGAACCACGTGCGATAGAGCGGCACGAGGTCGTGCTCGGTCGCAAGCTTGCGGAAGGCGCGCTCGACCACCGCGGCGAGCTGCGGTTCGTCCTTGCGGAACATGATGCCGTAGGGCTCGTAGGACAGGTAATCGCCCACCACTTTCATCGTGCCCTGCGCCTTGTGCCGCGCGATCAGGCCATAGAGCAGGATGTCGTCGGTGGCGAAGGCGTCGGCCTTGCCGTCGGCCACCGTGCGGTAGGCCTGCTCATGGTCGTCGGCGGTGACGATTTTCAGCCCCAGCGAGAACTTCTTGTCGGCCGCCTCGATGGCCTGCACGTTGGTCGTGCCCTTGGTCACCACGATGGACTTGCCCTTGAGGTCGGTGATGG
>Ga0209693_10001083_pt1 | contig 11496 bp, 12 predicted proteins | sample HubBroMetageWRM3_FD_188345 | JGI IMG/M metagenome (GOLD analysis project Ga0209693, IMG submission 188345) | Warmed soil microbial communities from the Hubbard Brook experimental Forest, New Hampshire - Hubbard Brook CCASE Soil Metagenome WRM 3... | ecosystem: Environmental > Terrestrial > Soil...
GATCGCGCTCTGGGAGGTGCGGGACTCCTTCGGGAAGCCGGCGCACATCTACTACTTCAGCCGGTACACGATCATGGTCTTCAACAAGAACCTGCTGACTGACCTGGTTCCGTCGCTGCCCCCGCCTCCGCCCAGCTAGCGCCGCCGCTACAGGCACAGGAGGCGGCGGCGGGCTCGTCCTCTCCGGCCGCCTGCGGACCCCTGCAGCACTGGGCGGTCTGCGCTCCCGTGCCCGTATCGGGGGCCGCATCTAGTTCGGTTTCCACCGCGTCCCAGCTCTGGCTGCCGTCTTGGCCCCAGAAGGTCTGGCTGTCGGCCAGGACCGTGTAGATTTCCCAGCGCTCGCCGCCGGGGGCGCCCTTTACCCAGAACTTGTCCTGCCGGGCGTAACAGCAAGTGGTGTCGCGCTCGTCGATCGCGGCCAGGCCGGCATCGGCGAGCCGGATCTGCTCGGCGTCGACGGCGTCGGCGCTGTCGACTTCCACGCCGAGGTGGTTCAGGGTGCCGCCCTGGCCGGGGTTCTCCAGCAGGACGAGCTTGAGCGGCGGCTGGGCGATGGCGAAGTTGGCGTAGCCGGGCCTGCGCTTGGCGGGCTCGGTGCCGAACAGCTTGGTATAGAAGCTGACGGCCTCGTCGATGTCATTGACGTTCAGCGCGAGCTGCACCCGGGACATGGCGACCTCCGAATGACATTGATCTCTGTCTATGTCTTGCCTGTGAGCGAGCTTGCCATAAGACATCGACTTCTGTCAATATAGATGTGTGTCTAATTCTCTGACGGTGCTCACCCCGGCGGAGACGGCGGCGTGCTGCGCGCCGCTGTCCGCTGAGCCGCTGAGCATGGAGCAGGCCGAGCAGGTCGCGCCGCTGCTGAAGGCGCTGGCCGACCCGGTGCGGCTGCGGCTGATGTCTCTGGTCGCGTCCCGGCCGGGCGGCGAGGCGTGCGTGTGCGACCTGAACGAGGCATTCGACCTGTCGCAGCCGACGATCAGCCACCACATGAAGGTGCTGCACGAGGCCGGGCTGGTAGACCGGGACAAGCGCGGGGTGTGGGTGTATTACCGGGTCCGGACGCAGGCGCTGGCCAGCCTAGGTGCTCTGATCGGCTGCCCGCCCGGGTAGCCGGCCCGAGCCGGGGTTCCGCTTCGGCTATTGATCGTCTATCGTCGATTAACGATGAATGATGTGCGCCCGCTGGACCGCCAGACTGCTGAGACCTACGCGGCCTGGTTCAGGGCGCTGGCCGACGGGACCCGGGTCCAGGTAGTCTCGCTGCTGGCCCGGGCGGGTCGGCCGCTGACGGTCAAGGAGATCGTGGCGGCGGTCCCGGTGGGCCAGTCCACGGTGTCAGAGCATCTGCGCCAGCTGGCTGCGGTCAGGTTCGTGTTGGCCGAGGACCGGGGCACCTCCCGCCTGTACCGGATCAACGAGAACTGCGTGCACTGCTTCCCGACCGCCGCGGACCTGGTGATGGGCCGGCCCTCACCCGTCCCGCCGCCCGACGATCCCCGGGAGGATGATCATGACACCGCACCGCCAAGATGACTCGGAGCAGGTCCGCGCCGCGGTCGGCGCCCGGTACGCCGGCCTGGCCCGGGCCGCGCAGGCCGGCCAGCAGGTCACCGATTGCGACCCGGCCGGATGCGCCTCGCGCGGCTTCGGCCCGGCTGCCTACCCCGACGCGGGCGGCATGCCCGAGGGCGCGGTGCGGGCCAGCTTGGGCTGCGGCAACCCGGTCGCGGTGGCGGACCTGCGCTCCGGCGAGACGGTACTGGACCTGGGCTGCGGCGCGGGCCTGGACGTGCTGCTATCGGCGCGCCGGGTCGGCCCGTCCGGGAAGGCCTACGGCCTGGACATGACCGGGGAGATGCTGGACCTGGCCCGCGCCCACGCCGAGCAGGACGGGGCGGGTAATGCCGAGTTCCTGCTTGGCCGGATCGAGGCGATCCCGCTGCCGGACCGCTCGGTCGACGTGATCATCTCCAACTGCGTGATCAACCTGTCGGCCGACCGGACCGCGGTCTTCGCTGAGAGCTTCCGCGTGCTGCGGCCCGGCGGCCGCCTCGGCGTGACCGACATCCTGGCCGAGGACCAGCTCACTGCGGCCCAGCGGATCGAACGCGGCGCCCAAGCCGGCTGCATCGCCGGGGTCCCGTCGTTCACGGAGTACCGTGACGGCCTGGCCGCGGCGGGCTTCGCCGCCATCACCGTCACCGCGACCCACCAGGTCGCCGCCGGCCTGCACTCGGCGGTCATCCGCGCGGGTCGGCCCTGACCCATGCCAGCCCCGGGTACAGGCGTGCGGATTGAGGCCATGACTGATGCACACGCGGCGGCAGTGCTGACGATCTACCAAGCAGGGATCGATGAGGGCAACGCGACCTTCGAGACCCGGGCGCCGGGGTGGGAGGAGTTCACTGCGGCCCGGCTGGCCTGCCACCGCTACGTGGCGGTCACGGGCACCGGTGTGCTGGGTTGGGTGGCCGCGTCAGCGGTGTCGGCCCGGCCGGTCTACCGGGGCGTGGTGGAGCACTCGGTCTACGTTCACCCCGCCGGCCGCGGTCAAGGCATCGGCCGCGCGCTTCTGGACGCGCTGATCGCCTCCACCGAGGCGGCCGGAATCTGGACCATCCAGTCGAGCATCTTCCCGGAGAACGCCGCCAGCTCCGCCCTGCACTGGGCCGCCGGGTTCCGCGTCGTGGGCACCCGGGTACGGATCGCCCAGCACCACGGGCGCTGGCGCGACACCGTGCTCATCGAGCGCCGCAGCCCGGTCCTGTAGACCAGGCGGCCGGAATGGGAAGTCAGGAGGTCGCGGCCAGGCGCGGCGCGAGACGCTCGACGCGGCGGCTGAGCTCGGATAGGGCCGCGTCGAAGCCGGCCGGATCGCCGGCCGGGACCGGGTCCGGCACGGACCAGTGCACCGCCGCGGCTCCGCCGAGTTCCTCGCGGGCCGTATCGCAGACGGTGACGACCAGGTCCCCCTCGTCTTGGACCTGGTCGACGTGGCGGGGCCGCACCCGGGGCAGCGCCAAGCGGTGGCGCTGGGCGGCGGCGATCGCGCCAGGATCGATCCGTACGGCAGGGTGAGTGCCGGCCGATATGGCCGGGACGATGCTGGCCCGCCGCCACAGCGCTGCGGCCAGGTGCGAGCGGGCCGAGTTGGCCGTGCATACGAACAGAACCCTCCGCGCGACGCGGTCGGGCGGGACGGCCAGCGAGTCCAGCGTGGCGGGGACTAGCTGCAAGTAGGTGCGGCGACGATCCCCTTCGGACCGGCGGCGGGTGATGACCCCGGCCTGCTCCAGGACGTGCAGGTGGTGGGCGAGCAGGTTGGACGGCATGGCCAGCAGGGCGGCCAGCTCGGACGGCGAAGCGTCCCCGGCCAGCAGGGTATCGGCGATCTGCAGCCGCGCCGGGTCGGCCAGCGCCGCGTGGATCGCGGCCCGCCGCACCAGGTCCGAAGTTCCCTCAGTATTCATTGACTCAATCTTGACTGAACTATTCTGTCCCGGTCAAGATGGCGGCGTGAGCAGTGCACCAGTCCCGCTGCGGCGCCGCCTGATCGCCGAGTTCCTCGGCAGCGCGTTCCTGGCCGCGGTGGTGATCGGATCCGGCATCGCCGCGCAGCGCCTGTCGCCCGGCCAGACCGGCCTGGAGCTGCTGGAGAACGCGGCGGTGACCGCGGCCGGGCTGTTCGCGATCATCTTGATGTTCGGCCCGGTTTCCGGTGGCCACTTCAACCCGGTGGTGTCCTTCGTCGATGCCGCCTTCGGCGGGCTGCGCTGGCGTGATGCCACGGCGTACCTCCCGGCCCAGGTGGCCGGGTGCACCGCCGGGGCGGTACTCGCGAACCTGATGTTCGCCCTGCCCGCGGTAAGCATCTCCACCAAGCACCGGGCCTCGGCAGCACATTTCCTGTCGGAGGTCATCGCTACGCTCGGGCTGCTGCTGGTGATCTTCGCGCTGGCCCGGTCTGGCCGCAGTCGCTCCGCTCCCGCCGCGGTCGGCGCCTACATCGGCGCCGCGTACTGGTTCACCTCCTCCACTAGCTTCGCCAACCCCGCCATCACCATCGGCCGCATGTTCTCCGACACCTTCGCCGGAATCGCCCCGTCCTCGGTTCCGGCCTTCATCGGCGCCCAGATCCTCGGCGGCGCGCTGGCCATCGCGATCATCAAGGCGCTGTACCCGGCCATCACCCCGGCCGACGCCGCCGACATCATCGTCCCCCACGACAGCAACGCCCGGGAACCTGACCGGTCCGCGCATGACGGTACAGCGCCGTCGGCAGGCCGACCGCCTGGCCCGGCCCGGTCTCACTGAGGGGAGCCTGCCATGCACCTGGTCATGATCGGCGGCAGCGACGCGGGGATCAGCGCCGCGCTGCGGGCCCGCGAACTCGAGCCGGCCGCGGACGTCACGGTGATCCAGGAGGACGCCTATCCGAACTTCTCCATCTGCGGCATCCCCTACTACCTGTCCGGTGAGGTCACCAGCTGGCGCACCCTGGCCCACCGTAGCCTCGCCGATCTGGAAGCAGCCGGGATGCGGCTGCGGCTGGACACCACTGCCCGCCGCATCGACGTGGCCGGCCGCAAGCTCCTGGTCACCTCGGCTGACGGCGCCGAGGAACTGCTCGGCTACGACAAGCTCGTCATCGGCACCGGCGCGGTCCCGGTCCGGCCGCCGATCGCCGGGCTCGCCGGACCCGCCGTGCTGGGCCCAGACGACGGCGTGCACCTGCTGCACTCGATGGGCGACACCTTCGCCGTCATGGCGACCCTGGAACAGGGCGTCCCGGCCACCGCGGTCATCATCGGCGCCGGGTACATCGGCCTGGAAATGGCCGACGCTCTCACCGTCCGCGGCCTGGCCGTGACCCAGATGGAACAGCTCCCCGAGGTCCTGCCCACCGTCGACCCCGAACTCGGCGCGCTGGTCCACGCCGAACTAGCCGGACACGGCGTCGAGGTCCTGACCGGGACCACTGTCCAGGCCATCACCTGCGCCGGTGCAGGCCAGCCCCGACGGCTGCACGTCCAGGCCACCGCCGCCGACGGCTCGGCCGTGACCCGCGCGGCTGACATGGTCCTGGTGGTAGTCGGCGTCCGTCCCGAGACCGCCCTCGCGGCCAATGCCGGGGCCACGCTCGGCGTCAAGGGCGCGATCGCGGTCGACCGCGGCATGCGGACCAATCTGCCCGACGTGTTCGCCGCCGGGGACTGCGTCATCACTCATCACCGGTTGCTCGGCGAGACGTACTTGCCGCTGGGCACCACCGCGCACAAGCAGGGCCGGGTCGCCGGGGAGAACGCGCTCGGCGGGAACCGGCAGTTCGCGGGCAGCCTGGGCACCCAGGTGGTGAAGATCTTCGATCAGGCCGCCGCCCGCACCGGACTGCGCGACCACGAAGCCAAAGCGGCCGGGTTCGACCCGGTCACCGTCGCCTCCCAGGCCGATGACCACAAGGCCTACTACCCCGGCAGCCACCGCATCGCCATGCGGGTCACCGGCGACCGCGCCACCGGGCGGCTGCTCGGCCTGCAGCTATTCGGGCACAAAAACGCCGAGATCGCCAAGCGGATCGACATCGCCGCCGCCGCCATCTTCAACCACATGATCGTCGACGCGGTCAGCGACCTGGACCTGTCCTACACCCCGCCGCTCGGCAGCCCCTGGGACGCGGTCCAGATGGGCGCCCAGGCCTGGACCCGGCATACCCGTCGGCCCTTACCCCGCTCCGGACCGGCAACGGGACACAGGCATGCCAGGCGTCCGCCGGGTCAGCCTAGAACGGCATGACCATCACAGATGCTCGGTCGAGACCCCATTGGCCACGGCCTTTTGCAGGTCTTGGACTTCGGTGAGCATCCACGACTGGTAGTCGTAGCCGGGGACCGGCATGGTCTCGTAGACGCCGACCACCGGAATGCCATTCGCATGGGCGAGCGTGACGAACGACTCAGTCAAGGTATCGGTCACCTGCTGGTTGTAGAGAAACGCCTTGACCTTGTGCTGAGTGAACAGGCTGCGCTCCACCGCGACGTCTTGTGCCGACGGGTCGGTGCCGTTCATGATGTCGGCCTGGAAGGCGAAGGGCGTCAGGTTGGCCACCCCGGCCGCCTGGAGCATGTAGTCGGCGACCGGCTCGGTCGTTGCTACCGGTGTGCCGGGGTACTTGGCCTTGAACGCGGCGATCGCGTTGTTCCATGCGGTCAGGGAATTGATGAAGGCGGCCGCGTTGGCCTTGAAGTACGAGGCGTGGTCCGGCTGAATGGCAGCCAGGTCAGCGGCGATCGCGTTCGCGACGGCTGGCATGGTGCTCGGCTTGTACCACAGGTGCGGGTTCGGTGTAGCCGTCGGCAGGCCGAGCAGGTTCTGCACCACGACGACCTTGCGTGACGAGCTGGGGACGGCGTTCTCGAGGGTGTTCATGAACGTGTCGTAGCCGACGCCGTTTTGCACCACGAGCTGGGCTCCGCTCACCAGCCGGGCGACCGACGCACTGGCCTCGAAGGTGTGCGGGTCGGTGTTCGGATTGCTCATGATGGCGCTGACCTGGACGTACTTCCCACCGACCTGACTGATGACGTTCGCGTACTCGTTCTCCGCACCCACCGCCACGATCGCGCCAGAGCCAGACGGGTCGGCTGCGGAGGATGAGGAACAGGCGCTGGCTAGCAGCGCCACGCCGAGCGTCATGAGGGCGATTAGTGACTTGGGGCGGCTCCGCATAGCCGACGCTCCTAGATGTCGGGAAAGCTGTTGGTTCCGATGAGAATGATAATGATTCCCAATATCTCTCGCAACTCGTTCGACCCCGAGACTCGGGGCACCGGTTCTGGCCTCGTTCAGCGCACCGAACTTCTTCTCACCCGCGCGGATGTCGGTCCCGGCGCCTTCGTATCCGGGATCGGCTAGGGTGGTCAGGCCAGAATTCGCTGGCGTCCTGGACAAACCCAGGCATAGGCTGCCGCGGTGACCTGGATCGCACCCGACGTCGAGCGTTCGGAGGAGTATCCGGCGCGCCGCAACGAACCCGAGCGGGAGATGCTCCTCGACTGGCTGGACTGGCACCGGGCCACTCTGCTCCGCAAGTGCGCGGGGCTGGATGCCACGCGGCTGGCCAAGCGCGCCGTGCCGCCGTCGAACCTCTCCCTGCTCGGCCTGGTCCGGCACATGAGCGACACCGAGCGCGGGTGGGTCAGGCAGACCTTCCGGGGTGAGCAGGTACCCGACCTGTACTACCGCTCCGATGCCCCGGACTCGGACTTCGAAGAGGCAGACCCGGCCGGCGCCGAGGAGGACCTCGAGCGCTACCGGGCCGAGTGCCGGGCCGTCGATACCGCGCTGGAGGGCGCGAAGCTGGACGACACATTCACGCTCCGGGAGAAGACCACCTCGGTGCGGTGGATGTGGCAGCACCTCGTGGAGGAGTATGCGCGCCACAACGGGCACGCCGACCTGCTCCGCGAGGCCATCGACGGCTCTACCGGCCTGTGAGCCGGGCCCAGGGTCAGAGGCCAGCCAGAGGTCAGGGGACCAGGCCCAACTGACGTCGGTCCCGCCGCCGCTAGCTCCGCATCGGGGCGCTACGCGAGCCCGAGCAGCTCGGCGGCGGCCTGGGCGCTGGCCCGGGATGCACCGTAGGTGGCCACGTAGGAGGTACCGCCCGGGGGCTGCCAGCGCGGCAGCCCCATCTCGACCAGGACCGTGTCGGGCCGGGCGGCGAGCAGCGCGCTGACCAGGGACCGCGTGTTGGCGTCCCGGTGCGCATCGCGCACCACCGCGACCAGCGAGCGGCCCGCGGCGGCGGCCAGGATCACCGCCGCCTCGCCGTCCCCGGCGTTGACCCGGCGGACGCTGTCGGCGGGCACCCACGGCCCCAGCCCCCACCTGAACCTCCCGGCCGCGATGTTCTCCAACGGCTCGACCTCGATGATCAGCGGCCGGCTGAGCGCGGACCGCGGCCCCGATGTGCGCACCGCGCGCCGGGCCGCGGCCAGCCCCACGCCGTCCGCGGCCAGCCCCACGCCGTCCGCGGCCAGCCCCACGCCGTCCGCGGCGAGCCCCACGCCGTCCGCGGGCAGGCCCACCCCACCCGGGACCAAGCCCAGGCCGTCCGCGGCCACGCCCACGCCGTCGACAGCGGGACCGGCCCCCGGGAGCCCGTGGGACCCGAGGGACCGGGTGCGCGCTAGGCCCCCGCGCAGGCGCGCGACCCGGTCCGCTGCGTCCTCCAGCCGCGTCCCGCTGATCGTGCCGTCGCGTACGGCGTCGACCAGCGCTGAACGGACCGCGAGGTACTCCGCCTCGTCGCTGTCCCGGCCCAGGCACAGCAGGTCGGTGCCCGCCCCGACGGCCAGCACCGCGGCTCCGGGCACGCCGAACCTGTCCCTGACCGCCCGCATCTCCAGCGCGTCGGAGACGATCACGCCGGTGAACCCGAGTTCGCCGCGCAGCAGGCCCTCCAGGGCGGCGGCGGACACGGTGGCGGGCAGGTCGCCGGTGAGCTCGGGGACCCGCAGGTGGCTGGGCATGATGGCGATGGTCCCGGCGCGGATCGCGGCCGCGAAGGGCGGCAGGTCCCGCTGGCGCAACTCGGCCAGGCCGCCCTCGATGGTGGCGATGGCCGCGTGCGTGTCGGTGTCGGTGCGGCCGTGGCCGGGGAAGTGCTTGGCGCACGCGGCCACGCCCGCGCTCTGCAAGCCGGCCACTGCGGCGGCGGTGTGCCGCGACACCAGGTCGGTGTCCGCGCCGAACGAGCGGGTGCCGACCGCCGGGCTGTCCGCCGAGCCGAGGACGTCGGCGCACGGCGCCAGGTTGAAGTTGATCCCCAGGGCAGCCAGATCAAGACCGATGGCCCGGGAAACAGCCCGGGTAAGCGACACGTCGTCGACTGCGCCGAGCGCCGCGTTGCCCGGATACGGGCTGCCGTCGGCGTACGCGACCCGGGTGACGTCCCCGCCCTCCTCGTCGATCGCGATCACCGGATCGGCGGAGGAAACAGAGGAAACAGAGGCAGCCGAACGCAAGGAAGTCGTCAGCGCGCTCACCTGCTCCGGCGTGGCGATGTTCGGGCCGAACAGCGTCACGCCCGCCAGCCCCCGCGACAGTGCCTCCAGGATCCAGCGCGGCGCCGAACGCCCCGGGAACGGCGGGATGAGGATGGCGTCCGCCAGCCGGGCTAGGCCCGGGTCCGCGCCGGTCTGCAGCGTCGTCATCCCTTCACCGCCCCGGCGACCAGGCCCGCGCGCAGGCGCCGCTGGACCAGCAGGAAGAAGGCCAAGACCGGGACCGTGAACAGCGTGGAGGCAGCCATGATCGCGCCCCAGTCCGCCCCGTTCCGCCCGTAGAAGTACTGGACGTAAATGGGCAAGGTGAACTTCGCCGTGTCGGTGCCCAGGAAGGTCAGCGCGAAGATGAACTCGTTGTAGGCGAAGACGAACGCGAACACGCTGGTCGCCACCAGCCCCGGTGCCACCAGGGGCAGCAGGATCCGCCAGAAGGCCTTCATCGGCCCGGCGCCATCAATCGCGGCCGCCTCCTCCAGTTCGCGCGGCACGGCCGCCACGAAGTTGCGCAGCATCCAGATCGTGACCGGCAGCGCGAACGCCGTGTACACCAGGATCAGCCCGACCAGGCTGTCCAGCAGGTTCAGCGACCGGAAGTCGAGGAACAGCGCGATCACCAGCGCCTGCTGCGGCAGCATCTGCACGATCAGCAGCATGATCAGGTACGTGGTGCGGAACTTGAACCGGAACCTGGCCAGCGCGATGGCGGCCAGCAGCGCTATCAAAGAGGACGCGACGACCGACACTACGGTCACGAACAGGCTGTTCTTCAGGAAGTTCCAGTACGGCAGCCCGACGACGCTGCCGTCGATCACCGCGCGGAAGTTCCCCAGGGTCGGATGCCTCGGGAGCGGATGCGGAGTCAGTGTGTACCACTCGGTGGCCGGCTTGAACGCCGTCGACACCATCCAGAAGATGGGGAACAGCGTGATCAGCGCGACCAGCAGCCCGAGCAGGTTCAGCCCGACCCGGCGGGCCCGCCGGGTCAGCAACCGCCGGCGCCGCCGCACCGCGGACGGCGAAGAAGACACCGCGGACGGCGAAGAAGACAGGGTCGTCATCGCAGAGCCCCCTCTCGGACCGAGGCCCGCACGTAGCCGACCGTGATAACCAGCAGGATGATCGTGAGGATGAAGGCCAGCGCGGAGGCCAGGCCGTAGGCCGGCGGCAGCGTGAACGCGGTGGCGTACTCGTAGATGCCGAGGTTGTACTCGTCTCGCTGGCCGAGTTCCCCGATGATGATGAACACCTGCGTGAACACGCCGAAGTCCCAGATGACCGACAGCAGGAATAGCACCTGGAAGATCGGCCGCATCAGCGGGTAGGTGACCCGCCAGAAAATACGCCAGCCGCCTGCTCCGTCCACCCGCGCGGATTCGAACAGCTCCGTCGGTATGGTCCGCAGCCCCGCGAGCACGGTGACCGCGATGAATGGGAAGCCCAGCCAGACCACCACGGCGGTGGCCAGCGTGTAGGCCGGCAGCGCCGCGTTCGTCCAGGAAAACCCGGCCCAGTGCGCGCCGCCGCCCAGCCAGGGCGGCAGCTTGGTCAAGAACCAGTCCACCACCCCGCCGTCCGGGGTGGCGAGCCAGACGAAGATCACGCTGGCCGACACCGCGGGTGTGGCCCAGGCCAGCACCGACACCGACGACACGAACGCGGCCATCCGGCGGCCCAGGTGACTCAACAGCAGCCCGACCAGCGTGCCGACGATCAGCGTCAGCGGCACCATGACCGCGGCGGAGATCACAGAAAGCCGTAGCGACAGCCAGAACTCCGGGTCGTGCAGGATGTGCGAGTAGTTGGCCAGGCCCACCCACTGCGCGGGCGCGGCCCCGATCTCCTGCGGCAGCCCGTAGTTCTGGAATGAGAACTCCGCGATCTGGACGGTGGGCCACAGCACCAGGACCGCGATGACCGCCGCCGACGGGAGCAAGAGCAGGTACGGGGCCAGGCGATGACGCCTGAAGAAGATCACGCCGCGCTGGCGGAAACTAACCGGCCCGGATACAGGGCCAGCCGGGGCCCGAAGGTGACCCGGCTGGCCCGAAATGGTTCTCACCATGCGGAGGCTAAACCCCGCGCCTAGCTCTCGGTGCCGGTGTTCAGGACGGTCTGGAGCTGCGAGTTGGCCGACGCGACGGTCGAGGCGAACGGAGCCCCGTTCATCAGCGACTTGAGCATGTCGGGGATGATGTAGTACTTGCCGGTGTCGGCGGTCGGCCAGTTCTTGGCGTTCAGCGGCGAGACCTGGCTGTTGGCGGCGGCCGTCGCGAAGCCGGACATGAACTTCTCCGTCTTGTACACCCCGCCGGTCAGTTCGGCGGTGTACGGCGGGAAGAAGCCCTGCAGGTTGGCGAACGAGGTGGAGTTCGCCGTGTTGTCCATGACCGAGATCAGGTCCCAGTCCGCCTGCTGG
>Ga0209693_10001085_pt1 | contig 11494 bp, 10 predicted proteins | sample HubBroMetageWRM3_FD_188345 | JGI IMG/M metagenome (GOLD analysis project Ga0209693, IMG submission 188345) | Warmed soil microbial communities from the Hubbard Brook experimental Forest, New Hampshire - Hubbard Brook CCASE Soil Metagenome WRM 3... | ecosystem: Environmental > Terrestrial > Soil...
GCCGAGAACGCCGTGGTGGCCGAGCGCGTGCTCGGGCGGATCCGCGCGGAGGGCGCGCTGTCGGCGCTCGACTTCGAGCCCGAGCACGGAGCGCCGAAGGACTGGTTCGGGATGCCGGAGAACGTCGTGCGCGCCGTATTCGAGGCGTACACCGTCACGGGCGCGATCGGCCTGGCCCGGCGCGAGGGTAACCGGCGGTACTACGACCTCCTCGAACGGCTGCTCCCGCCCGGGCTGCTCGCGCGCGAGGTGCCGGTGCGAGAACAGCTCCGGCACAAGCTCTTGTCCCGGTACCGCGCCCACGGCCTGCTCGGCGCGGGCGGCGCCGGCGGCACGTTCGACCGCATCGCCAACCCGGAATCGACCCCGGGACGGCCGGGGCGTAACGAGCTGCGCGAGGAGCTGATCGAGCTCGGCGCGCTCGTGCCCGTCGACGTCGAGGGCGTGCGCGGCAAGCGCTTGGTCCTCAAGGAGGAGCTCGCGCTGCTGCAGGCGCCGCCGGAGCCGGCGCCCTCCGTCGCGTTCATCGCCCCGTTCGACTCGCTGTTGTGGGACAACGCCCTCGTGGCGAACCTGTTCGGCTTCGAGTACGTATGGGAGGGCTTTTTCCCGCCGGCCCGGCGCCGCTGGGGCTGGTACGTGCTCCCGATCTGCTTCCGCGACCGCTTCGTTGGCCGGATCGAACCGCGGATCGACCGGGACCAAGGCCGCGTGCAGGTGCTCGGCATGTGGTGGGAGGACGGCTTCGCGCCGCGCCGCGCTGACGGGTTCGTCGATGCGATGCGCGACGCCCTCCGCGCGTACCTGCGCTTCGCGGGCGCGGGCCGCCTTGAATGGGCACCCCACCTCGCCGCGGAGAAGCGGCTCTTCCTCGCCCGAGACCTGCTGAGCTAGGCGTCGGGCCGGGCCCGGGCCGTGGCGCGGGAACGCGCCAGGTCCGTCTCGATCCGGTGGGCGGTGGTGAGCAGGGGCTGCAGGAACTCCTCCACGACGGTGTTCAGGGTGCGCCGGCCGGCGTGCGTGGAGATGTTGATCGCCGCGATGACCTGCCCGTCCGCGTCGCGGATGGGCGCGGCGATGGACCGCAGCCCCTCCTCGAGCTCCTGGTCCACCAGCGCCCAGCCCTGGGCCCTGATCTTGCGCAGCTCCCGGCGCAGCGCGGTCGCGCTGGTGATGGTGTGCCCGGTCAGGCCGCGCAGGCTGGTCGACTCCAGGTACTCATCCAGCCGCTCGTCGGGCTGCGCGGCCAGCATCACCCGGCCCATCGACGTGGCGTACGCCGGGAACCTGGTTCCCACGCTGATCGTCACGGTCATGATCCGCTTGGTCGGGACCCGGGCGATGTAGATCACGTCGTCCCCGTCCAGCTCGGAGACCGAGGACGACTCGTGCACCTGCTCGACCAGCTGCTCCAGGTGCGGCATCGCGACCTCGGGCAGGGTCAGGCTGGATAGGTACGCGTAGCCGAGCTCGAGGATCTTCGGCCGGAGCGAGAACCGGCTGCCGTCGCTGCGCATGTAGCCGAGCTGGACCAGCGTGCGCAGGAACCGGCGGGCCGCGGCCCGGCTCAGCCCGGTGGCCGCGGCCACCTCGCTCAGGGTCAGCTTCGGGTGATCCGCGTCGAAGGCGCGGATGACAGACAAACCGCGCTCGAGTGACTGCACGAAGTCCCCGTCATGACCCTGTTCCTGGCTGTCAGTCAATCGGGCCTCCTGCTCGGTCGATGACATCATAGACCTGGCCACCGCCCGTTCGCTTTCTGAACTATCGTTCGTCTTACGTACGGTTGCTGAGAATGGGAGCGGTCATGGCACTCATGGACGAGGCGGTCTGGCGCGGCAAGATCTACTCCGGCGGCTGGGTCGACGGGGGCGGCGGCGACGCCCCGGTGACCGAGCCCGCGACCGGCGCCGAGCTCGGCCGGACCGGAATCGCCACCCCCGCCGACGTGGCCCGCGCGGCCCAGCTCGCCGCGGCCGCGCAGCCGGCCTGGGCGGCCACGCCGCACACCGAGCGGTCGGCCCTGCTGCGCCGCGCCGCCGACCTGTGGCTGGCCAACGCGGCCGACATCGAGTGGTGGGGGATCAGGGAGAGCGGCAAGATCCCGCCCGCCATGGGGTTCGAGACCCACGTCGCGACCCAGGAGATCTACGAGGCCGCCACGCTGCCCTCGCGCGCCTACGGCGAGCTGCTGCCCAGCGAGCAGCCCCGGCTGAGCTTCGCCGAACGGGTCCCGGTCGGCGTGGTCGGCGTGATCGCGCCGTTCAACTTCCCGCAGATCCTGGCCATCCGCTCGGTGGCGCCCGCGCTGGCCCTGGGCAACGCCGTGGTGCTCAAGCCCGATCCGCGCACCGCGGTGTCCGGCGGCGTCGCGCTGGCCCGGGTCTTCGAGGAGGCCGGGCTGCCCGCGGGCCTGCTGCACGTCCTGCCGGGCGGCGTCGAGACCGGCGAAGCGGTCGTCACCGATCCGCTCATCCGGCTGATCTCCTTCACCGGGTCCACCGCCGCGGGCCGCCGGGTCGGCGAGATGGCCGCGCGCCAGCTCAAGCGGGTGCACCTGGAACTCGGCGGGAACTCCGCCCTGATCGTGCTCGACGACGTGGACCTGGACCGCGCGGTCTCGGCCGGCGCCTGGGGCTCGTTCCTGCACCAGGGCCAGATCTGCATGACCACCGGCCGGCACCTGGTGCACGAGGCGATCTACGACGACTACGTGGCCCGGCTGGCCGACAAGGCCGGCCACCTCCCGGTCGGGGACCCGGCCACCGAGCAGGTGGCGCTCGGCCCGATCATCGACGAACGCCAGCGGGACAAGGTCCACAGCCTGGTCAGCGACACCGTGGCCGCCGGGGCCCGGCTGGCCGCGGGCGGCAGCTACGACCGGCTGTTCTACCGGCCCACCGTGCTGGCCGACGTGTCGCCGCAGATGCCGGCCTACGCCGGTGAGGTGTTCGGCCCGGTGGCCCCGGTGATCCGCTTCGCCACCGCCGAGGATGCGGCCAAGCTCGCCGCGGACAGCGAGTACGGCCTGTCGCTGGGCATTTTGACCCGGGACGTCATGCGCGGCCTGGACCTGGCCCGGCAGATCCCGACCGGGATCGTGCACATCAACGAGCAGACCGTGGACGACGAGCCGAACATCCCGTTCGGCGGGCTCGGCGCCTCCGGTACCGGCGCCCGGTTCGGCGGCACCTCCAACCTGGAGGCGTTCACCGATACCCGCTGGGTCACCATCCGTGGCGACATCGCTCCGTATCCGTTCTAGCCTGTGATCATGACCGCCAGGACCCAGGTCGGAATCGTCGGCGCCGGGCCGGCCGGCCTGCTGCTGTCGCACCTGCTGGCGCTGCGCGGCATCGACTCGATCGTCGTGGAGAACCGCAGCCGGGCCTACTGCGAGGCCCGGCAGCGGGCCGGGCTGCTGGAGGCCGGCACCACCGAGCTGCTCCGCGCGGTCGGCCTGGGCAAGCGGCTGGACGCCGAGGGTCTCGAGCACGGCGGCATCTACCTGCAGTTCGCGGGGGAGCGGCACCACCTGGACTTTCGCGACCTGACCGGCGGCCGCTGGGTGACGATCTACGCCCAGACCGAGATCGTCAAGGACCTGATCGCGGCCCGGCTGGCCGCCGGGGCCCAGCTCGAGTTCGAGGTCTCCGGCACCGAGGTCGCCGACCTCGACCAGGACCGGCCCCTGCTCCGCTACACCGACGCCGCCGGGACCCGGCACGAGGTCCGCTGCGACGCGATCGCCGGCTGCGACGGATTCCACGGCATCTGCCGCGACTCGATGCCGCCCGGCCTGGTCCAGGTGGCCGAGCGCGGCTACCCCTACTCCTGGCTCGGCATCCTGGCCGCCGTCCCGCCGTCCACCGACGAGCTCATCTATTCACGGCACCAGGACGGGTTCGCGCTGCACACCATGCGCACCCCGCAGGTCAGCCGGCTCTACCTGCAGGTTCCCTCGGACGAGGACATCGAGCGCTGGCCGGACGACCGGATCTGGGCCGAGCTGCGGCACCGGCTGGACATCCCGGGGTGGGAGCTGAAGGACGGCCCGATCACCGAGAAGGCCATCTTGCCGATGCGCAGCTTCGTCGCCTCGCCCATGCGCTACCGGCGTCTGTTCCTGGCCGGCGACGCGGCGCACATTGTCCCGCCCACCGGGGCCAAGGGCCTCAACCTGGCCATGGCCGACGTAACCGTCCTGGCCACGGCCCTGACCAGCCTGCTGCGCGACGGCGATCCCGACCCGGCCGACGCCTACTCCGACACCAGCCTGCGCCGGGTCTGGCGCGCCACGCACTTCTCCTGGTGGATGACGTCCATGTTGCACGTGGAGCCGGGCCGGGACCTGTTCGGCCCCGAGCTGCAGCTCGCCCAGCTCCGCTACGTCACCTCCTCCCGCGCCGCCGCCACCACCCTGGCCGAGAACTACACCGGCTACTACCCCCTCCGCTGGCCCTAGCCCCTCAGCCCCGGATCCGCGCCGAGGACCAGCAGGCCTTTGCCTCAGGGGACCACGCCAACGGTGCAAACGTGCATCTCGTCCGCCGGCTGATCATCGAAGCGACGATTGAGCTCTGACCCGGAGCGTCATGGCCGCACCAGGTTGAAATATGATATCAAAATGATAAGCTCATGATAGATGGCGAGCCAGAGGGAGACAGATATGGGCGGACCAGCGATCGCAGTGACGGGGCTGCGCAAGAGTTTCGGTCCGAAGGAGGCGGTGGCGGGCATCGACCTGGAGATCGCGGCCGGTTCCCTGGCCGGGCTGGTCGGGCCGAACGGGGCCGGGAAGACCACGTCGCTGTCGATGATGACCGGCCTGCTGCGGCCGGACGGCGGCCGGGTCCTGATCGACGGGCTGGACATGTGGGCCGACCCGCCCGCCGCCAAGGCGGTCATCGGGGTGGTGCCGGCCGAGGCCAGGCTGTTCGAGCGGCTGAGCGGTGCGGAGCTGCTGGAATACGCCGGGCGGCTCCGCGGCATGCCGGCCGGCGAGGCCCGCTCCCGGGCGCAGCAGCTGCTGGACGTGCTCGACCTGGCCGAGGACGCCAAGCGGCTGGTCGCCGACTACTCCACCGGCATGCGCAAGAAGGCGATGCTCGGCTGCGCGCTGATCCACAACCCTTCGGTGCTGTTCCTGGACGAGCCGCTCGAAGGCGTCGATCCGGTCTCCGCCGACGTCATCCGCCGGCTGCTGACCCGCTTCGTCGGCTCCGGCTCGACCGTGCTGTTCTCCAGCCACGTCATGGAGCTCGTCGAGCAGGTCTGCGACCACGTCTCGATCATCGACAAGGGCCGGATCGTGGCCACCGGCACCACCGAACAGGTCCGGAACGGCAAGACGCTGCAGCAGGCGTTCATCGACCTGGTCGGTTCACGGGCCAACGACGAGGAGGTGCTGTCATGGCTCGGCTCCTCGTCCAGCTGAAGCTGCGCCTGGTGCTCAACGCGCTACGCGCGTCGACCGGGGCCAAGGTTGCCTTCATCCTGAGCACGATCTGCGCGGCGCTGGTCGCGGGCGGCGTCTTCTACCTCCTGTCCATCCTGGGCGGTGGCATCGCGGCGGCGGACCTGACCACGGCGATCTTCTCCGGGTTCGTGCTCGCGTGGCTGATCCTGCCGATCGTCGTCTTCGGCCTCGACAGCACCCTGGACCCCGCCACGCTGGCCCTCTACCCGCTCCGCACCCGCCCGCTGGCGGTAGGCCTGCTGGCCGCCTCGGCCACCGGCGCCTGGCCGGCGGCCACCCTGATCGGCCTGCTCGGGGTGACCATCGGGCTAGCCCGCGGCGCGCTCGGCGTGCTCATCGCGCTGCTCGCCGTGCTGCTGCAGGTGCTGTTCTGCATCACGCTGGCCCGGTTCGTGACCACGGGCCTGGCCGGGATGCTGCGCTCACGCCGCGGCAAGGATTTCGCCGCCCTCCTGATCATCCCGATCTTCGCGGCGTACGAGGGCTTCATCCAGATCGTGCCGAAGCTGACCTCCGAGGGCGCGCTGACCGCTTCGAGCTTCGGGGGCGTGGACCTGTGGCTGCGCTGGACACCGCCGGGCCTGGCCGTGCACGCGATCCGGGACGCCTCCACGGGGCACCCCGGCACCGCGCTGCTGCGCCTGGCGCTGCTGGCCGGCATCATCGTCGTGCTCGGCGTGGCGTGGATCCGGTCTCTCAACCGCGCCCTGGTGACGACCGATGCCTCCACGCAGTCGGCGGTGCGCGGTGCGGCGCTTCCGTTCGCCCGGTACGGCCTGCGCGGGACGGTGGCCGCCCGGTTCTGGCTCTACCAGCGCCGCGAGCCCTTCGCCCTGATCTACTGGGGCATCACCGCGGTCATCATGGTGGTCGTGGCCATCAGGGCCGTTCTGACCCCGGACTGGTTCGGCGGCCTGCTCGCCAGCGGGGCCGCCGGGGGCGCGTGGGTCGGCTTCTTCCACTGCAACGCGATCGGGATGTCCGGACCGGGGTTCGGCCTGGAGGCGATCGCGCTGGACGGCCGGCGCGCGCTGCGCGCCTACTTCTCCGGGCAGAACATCGCGCTCGGCGCGATCGCGGTGCCGCTGGTCACGGCGATCTGTTTCGGCCTGGCGGCCGTGGCCAAGCATCCGTTGGACGGGTTCCTGGCCCTGGCGGTTGGTCTGGCCGGGATCGGCGCGGGCCTGGCCCTGGCCAACCTGTTCACGGTCGCGATGGCCTACCCGGTGGAAAAGCGAGGCGGCATCCCCATACCCAGGGCGATCAGCGGACATAACGGCGAGGCGGCCGGGTCGCAGCTCCTCACGCTGCTCGGCGTGGGGGTGGCGGTCACGCCAGTGATCCTCGCCGCGGTATTCACCCGCACGGGTCCGGCGGCGATCTGGATGCCGGTGCTCGTGCTGGGCGGCGCCGCGTACGGCCTCGCGCTGACCTGGGCCGGCGTGCGCGGCGCCGCCAACGTCGCCGAGCAGAAGCTACCGGAACTGGCCCAGATCGCCATCCAGAGCACCCTGTAGATGAGCTAAAAAGGCTAGCCTTGCAATATTAAACTACCAAGGCTAGCCTTGGTAGATGCCCATCGAGCGGGAAACCGTTGAGCAGGAAGCGGGAGAGGTTGCCGCGGCCCTGTACCTGAGCGTCGGCCTGTTCAAGCGGCGGCTCCGGCAGATGCCAGCCGAAGGAGAGCTGTCGCTGCCGGAGTCCTCGGCGCTGCGGCGGCTGGAACGCGGCGGCCCCGCCACGGTGACCGCACTGGCCAATGCCGAGCAGATCAGCGTGCAGTCGATGGGGGCGACCCTGCACACACTGGAAGCGCGGCGCCTGATCGCGCGTCATCCCGACCCGGCCGACGGCAGGCGGTCAGTCATGTCCGTCACCGAGGCGGGCTTGGTGACGCTGAACGATAAGCGCAACGCTCGGATCGCGCAGCTCGCGCGGGTGCTGGCCGCCGGATTCACGCCCAAGGAACTGGGCCAGCTGATGGCCGCCGCCCCGCTGATCGAGCGCCTGGCCGAGAACATCTGAGCGCCCCGGCCCGAGGTAAACAGCGAGGAGGGTGATGGCCAAGGAGCCGGCCGCGGTCAACGCCGATCGCTACCGATGGGTGGCGCTGGCGAACACGACCGCGGCCATGTTCATGGCGACGCTCGACGGCTCGATCGTCATCATCGCCCTGCCCGCCATCTTCCGCGGGATCGGACTTGATCCGCTCGCGCCGGACAGCATCTTCTACCTGCTGTGGATGATCATGGGATACCGGCTCGTCCAGGCCGTGCTCGTGGTCAGCCTCGGCCGGCTCGGCGACATGTACGGCCGGGTCAAGATCTACAACGCGGGTTTCGTCGTCTTCACCTTCGCCTCGGTCCTGCTCTCGTTCGACCCCTTCCGCGGCGGCGGCGGAGCGATGTGGCTAATCGGCTGGCGGGTGCTCCAGGCTGTCGGCGGGTCCATGCTGATGGCGAACTCGGCCGCGATCTTGACCGACGCGTTCCCGGCCGAGCGGCGCGGCTTCGCGCTCGGCACCAATCAGATCGCCGGCCTGGCCGGGCAGTTTGTCGGGCTGGTCGCCGGGGGCCTGCTGGCGGCGATCGACTGGCGCTTGGTGTTCTGGATCAACGTGCCGGTCGGGGTGTTCGGCACGCTGTGGGCCTACCTGCGGCTCAAGGAGACCGGAGAGCGGCACCGCGCCCGCGTCGACTGGTGGGGCAACGTCACGTTCGCCATCGGCCTCGGCGCCGTCCTGATCGGCATCACCGAGGGCATCCAGCCGTATCACGGCCACAGCATGGGCTGGGCCAATCCCACCGTGATCGGCCTGATCGCGGGCGGCCTGATCCTGCTCATCGCGTTCGGCCTCATCGAGAGCCGGATCGCCGAGCCGATGTTCCGGCTCGACTTGTTCCGGATCAGGGCGTTCACCGCCGGCAGCATCGCCGGCCTGGTCGTGGCCATCGCCCGGGGCGGTCAGCAGTTCATGCTGATCATCTGGCTGCAGGGGATCTGGCTGCCGCTGCACGGCTACAGCTTCAGCGACACCCCGCTATGGGCGGGCATCTTCCTGCTGCCGCTGACCGCCGGGTTCCTCCTGTCGGGCCCTACCTCAGGGATACTCTCCGACCGGTTCGGATCCAGGGTCATCGCCACGGCCGGGATGGTGGTGTTCGGCAGCAGCTTCATCGGCCTGATGCTGCTGCCCGTCAACTTCTCTTTCTGGGCGTTCGCCCTGCTCATCGCCGTGAACGGGATCGGCAGCGGGATGTTCGCCGCACCCAACTCCTCCTCGATCATGGGTAGCGTCCCGGCCAGGCACCGTGGCGCCGCCTCGGGCATGCGCTCCACCTTCCAGAATTCCGGTACGGCCCTGTCGATCGGCGTGTTCTTCTCACTGATGATCGCCGGGCTGGCGGCCAGCTTGCCGAAGACGCTGACCGACGGCCTGACCCAGCACGGCGTCCCGTACGCCGCCGCCCACCAGATCGGCTCCCTGCCGCCGGTATCGTCGCTGTTCGCCGCCGTGCTGGGGGTCAATCCCGTGCAGCACCTGCTGGCGTCGGGCCACGTGCTGTCCACCCTCCCGGCCGCGAGCCGGCAACTCCTCACCGGCCGGGAATTCTTCCCCGGACTCATCTCGGCGCCCTTCCACCAGGGCCTGGTCGTGGTGTTTGCCGTGGCCGCCGCGCTAGCCGCGGTGGCGGCCCTCGCGTCTTTGCTGCGTGGCGGCCGCTACGTCCCGCCGCAGTCCGCACCCCGGCCGGCCGCCGAGGCGCCCGCCGAGGCGCCCGCCGAGACGCCCGCCCGGGACAGGACCGGACGGCCGTTACCCCAGGCCCAGGTGGTGACGGGGGCGCAGGGCGCGGGAGAGCAGGGCCGACAGGGCGGCGGCGACTCCGACGTCGGTGAGCGAGAGCGGCGCGGTGAAGCTGCGCTCGCTGCCCAGCAGGTGCAGCGCCCACAGCCGGTGCCGCAGGGTGTAGAGCTCGGTGCGCACGGCGCTGGCCAGGCCGGTGCTGCTGCCCGCGGCCCAGCCCTCCACTCCGTGGATGTCGGTCAGCAACCGGGTCAGGTCGTCGTACCCGGTCGGCCCGCTGGTGAGGATGACGAGCAGCGCGGCCTCGCGCACCGCGACCGAGAAGTCCGGCTGCGGCCCGTCGTCGGGGCCGATCAGCGCGGCCGTACCGATGTGCCACCGGGCGGCCGGGTCGGCCGTCATCAGCTTGCCCGTCTTGGTCAGCACCAGGCTGGTCCGGCTGCGCCGGATGGCGCCCATCTCGGCCTGCGCCATACCGCGCAGGGTGTGCAGCGGGAACACATCCAGCTCCTGGCGCAGCGTGCCGACCAACTGGTCACGCCAGCCGAACGTGTCGACCGCCTCGGTGACCAGCGCGGGCGCGATGTAGTGCCGGGCGGTGAGCCGGAGCCCCTCGTCCGCGTGACCCAGCAGCCAGCGCAGGGTGGGCAGCGGGTCGTCGGGCAGGGTCGGCGGCTCGAGCAGGCGGGGGATGAGCGAGCGGGCCAGCCGGGACCGCTCTCCGGGGCGGCCGTGCGCCCACGCGTCGATCCGCTCGGTGCTGATGCGGCCGAGCCATGTGTCCGTGCCGAGCGAGCCGTCCGGAACGTGCCCGGTGTCGTCGCCGGCCTTCGCCGGACGGGGCAGCAAGGCCTCGCTGCGCCCGGTCAGCCAGCGGTTGACCAGATCCAGCCGCTTGGTCCGCCAGCCACGGGTCCCCACGCTCAGCTCGCCGGAGGCGAAGGCCAGCTCGATCGCGGCCGCGCAGGCGTCGTACGCCGCGCGCTCCTGCGGTCCCATCACCGAACCCCAGGCCAGCAGGTCGGTGTCCGGCGGGGCCGCGTTCGACGCCTCGATGGCCTCGGTATAGGCGGCGATGCCCTCCTCGTGCCCGGCCGCGTAGGCGGTGATGATCCGCTCGGTAACCGCCGACGAACAGACCCCGGCGTAACGGTCCAGGCCCGCCAGCATGAACAGGCGGCCGAGCGCCTTGGCCACCCCGACCCGGCCCGGCGTGGACATCGGCCACTTGACCGGGAGCGCGTACCAGAGGAACTCCTGCAGACGCAGCAGCGAGATGGTCTCCAGGCCCTCCTCGCCGGTCAGCCAGGCCAGGGCCGCCTTCGCGTCTCCGGCTGCTTCCGGATCCTCGCGCGTCAGGGTCTCCAACGCCTGGCTCTCTGTCATCATGACGGACAGTCTGCCGCAGGCCCGCTGCGCACGGCTAGTGCGCGCTCTACTAGCGCGGGCGGGCAGCGCGGTCGGGCCGCGCGGTCGGGCATCATGGTCAGGTGCCAGGAATCTATGACGAACCGGAGCTCTACGAGGCCGCTTGCGCCTACCGCGACGTTCCGGGCGAGGTGAGTGCGCTGCTCCGCTGGTCCGGCAAGCACGGCGACGCAGATCTGCGTTCGGTCCTGGAACTCGCGGCCGGCCCGGCCGAACACTCCCGCGAGCTTGCGCGCCGGGGCCTGGACGCCACCACCGTGGATCTCAGCCCGGCGATGTGCGCGCGGGCCCGGGAGCTGGCGGCGGCGGACGGGATCGGCCTGACCGTCGTGCAGGCCGACATGCGGGACTTCAGCATCCCCAGAAAGTTCGACCTGGCCATCACCATGCTGAACTCGCTGTGCCACCTGCTGACCCTCGACGACCTGCTGCACCACCTGGCCTGCCTGGCGCGTCACGTGGCCCCGGGCGGCCTGTACATCGTCGAGCTCGCGCATCCGGCCGACTTCCTCGCCGCCGAGCGCCGGACCAGCAGCGAGTGGAGCAGCGAGGTCGACGGCGGGACGGTCAGCGTGCGCTGGGGCGGCGGGTCGGATGAGATCGATCCGATCACGCAAATCACCAGGGAGCACGTCAGGGTGACCTACAGCAAGCGGGGCGGCGGCGTCCGCACGGTCACCGACGTGGTGCCCAACCGGTTCTGGACCGCCACCGAGCTGACCGCCGCGATCCGCCTGGCCGGCGGCTTCGCCGTCGTGGCCCGCTACGGGGACTTCGAG
>Ga0209693_10001088_pt1 | contig 11484 bp, 8 predicted proteins | sample HubBroMetageWRM3_FD_188345 | JGI IMG/M metagenome (GOLD analysis project Ga0209693, IMG submission 188345) | Warmed soil microbial communities from the Hubbard Brook experimental Forest, New Hampshire - Hubbard Brook CCASE Soil Metagenome WRM 3... | ecosystem: Environmental > Terrestrial > Soil...
TCAACGGATCGTCAGACTTTAAGATCAAGGGATCTCCGGCTGTCTTCATGTTTGCCACTCTGGACGGCACTATCAGTGGTTGGGCGCCATCGGTAAATCCCAACGCCGCCATGATTGCCGTTACCACGCCGGGCGCGTCCTACACCGGTCTGGCCATCTCCTCCAAGACCTCCGGAAATGTTCTGCTTGCTGCGGATAACGCCAACAACAAAATTGACATCTATAACGCCACCTTCAAACTCGTAAAATCCGTTACCGATACCACTCTCCCCGCCGGCTTCTCGGCCTTCGGCATTCAGGACTTCGGCGGCCTCGTTTACGTCTCGTTCGCCGCCTCCTCGGGAGCTGCCGGTGGTTTTGTTGACATCTTCGACGAAGATGGCAACCTCCTGAAGCAACTCGCCCACGGCTCGCCGTTGAATCAACCTTGGGGTTTCGCCGTCGCGCCCAAGAATTTCGGAGAATTTAGCAACACCTTGCTCGTTTCGAACAACACCAACACCGGCACCATCAACGCCTTCAATGCCGTCACCGGCCAATTCGTTGGCACATTGAGGGACGACAATGGAGATGTGATCCACATTGACCAGCTATGGGCAATTCAATTTGGTGATGGTCTCGGATCCAATGGTGCCGCCAATCAGCTCTTCTTCGCCGCTGGCCCCGACAATAATTTCGCTGGATTGTTCGGTGTGATTACCGCCAAGTAACGCAAACCCGTTTGTGACAGCCTGCCAACCCGGGGGCCGCCTTCGCGGGCGGCCCTTGCACCCGCGCTAACGAGACCCCGCGCGCCCCTTCGCCGCATCAATACAGCGAGTGCAAATCTTCGGCAGTATGATTAATATGCTGCATCCCGAGCGCTCGCCGCAGCGCGTCCTATTCCTGGCGCAAGTTTCCAAGCCCTGCGCAAAAAAGGGGAGAGATATGAACGCCGAAGATTTCAGAGCATCTCTTGCTGAAGCGGCACCGCGCAAAGCTCTTTCCGCGCCGCTCGCCGCCCTCTGGTGGGATGCCAAAGGCGATTGGGCCCAAGCACATGACTTGGTTGACGAACTCGAAACCGCGGACGGCATGGCGGTCCACGCCTACCTGCACCGCAAAGAAGGCTCCGCCTCCAATGCCGATTACTGGTACCACCGCGCCGGCCGCACCTTTCAACGCCCCACCCTCGAGGCTGAATGGACCGCGCTAGTCGAGGGGATGCTCTCCGGCACAGAAAAAGTCTGAGCAATGGTTGCGTTCGTTTTGAATTTGACGTTGCCGCCGTGGCGGCGGGCTTCACTGCGCCATCGGTTTACTGCTCTTAGGGTCATCCCTGTACAGCGATTTTCCCCCCGGCATGTCGAATTTCCCTCAAGTCATCCATTTAATTCACGCTATGCAGCGCCAAAGCTGTTTCCGCAACTGCTTGAATACTATTCACTTTCGTTTTTTCGCAATCCGTTTGGCATCGCGGTTGCACCTGTCACTGCGGGTGACACATTCACCGCAGGAGGGCAGTAGCATGAAACAGTCACACTTTCACCTGAAGACCTGGCTCACAGTATCAGCTCTGACGGGTTTCTTGTGCCTTGGCGCACCCGTAAACGCGCAATCCGCGTCCGCTCAGAATACTCCAGCTCTTCAAGGCGACGACGCTACCCGCCAGGAACTTGCGAACTTTGATCGCTTCCTGGACAGCCATCCCGAAGTCGCAAGCGATATTCGCAAAGATCCCTCGCTGGTAAATAACGATGATTTCGTGAACCGCCATCCCGCCCTGCAAACTTATTTGCAGGATCATCCGGCGGTGCGCCAGCAAATCAAGGCTGATCCGAACGCCTTCATGCGTCAGGAAACGCGCTACGATCGGCGTGAGGACGATCGCGACCGCGATCGCGACATCAACCGCCAGGAATTGGCGCACTTCAATCAATTCCTGGACACTCACCGTGAGGTCGCAGAGCAACTTCGCAAGGATCCTTCGCTGGTGGATAACCAGGAATTCGTGCATAACCATCCCGCGCTGCAATCTTATCTGCGGGAGCATCCGGAACTTAGCGCGCAGCTAAAGCAAGATCCGAATGCCTTTATGCATCAGGAAGATCGTTACGATCGCGGTCAGGACGATCGCGATCGCGACATCCACCGCCAGGAGCTGGCGCGCTTTAATCAGTTCTTGGATACTCACCACGAAGTTGCCGAGCAGCTTCGCAAGGATCCTTCCTTGGTGGACAATCAGGAGTACGTGCGCAACCATCCTGAGCTGCAGACCTATCTGCAGGATCATCCGGAACTTAGCGCGCAGCTAAAGCAAGATCCGAATGCCTTCATGCATCAGGAAGACCGTTATGATCGCGGTCAGGATGACCGCGGTCAGGGTGATCGCGATCGCGACGATCGCGGTCGCGACGTCAACCGCGAGGAATTGGCGCACTTCGATCAATTCCTGGACACTCACCGCGAAACGGCCGCGCAGCTTCGCAAGGATCCTTCGCTGGTAGATAACGAAGAATTCGTGCGTAGCCATCCCGCGCTGCAGACCTATCTGCGGGACCATCCCGAACTTCGCGAGCAGATCAAATCAAATCCGAATGGGTTCATGCAGCAAGAAGCTCGTTACGCCCGTTATGACAACCGGGAAAACGGCATGGATCGTGACGCGATGAGCCATCGCCAGGCCGCCAGCTTCGGTGAATTCCTCGGCGGCCATTCGGAAATCTCGCAACGCCTCTCCGAGGATCCTACCCTGGCGAAGAATCAGGAGTACCTGGAAAACCACCCTGAACTTCAACAGTACCTATCCTCGCATCCTGATGTGAATAAGGAACTCATGGCGAATCCGCAGAGCTTCGTCAAGTCGGCGCAGCAGTTCAGCACCACCAGCAACACTACGACTACGCCGGCCATGAAGACTCCCATGGCGACGGATCCCGCCAAACCGAAGCAGTAAGTAGCATGCAACGACGCCGCGAGGAGGGAAGGCCGAGCGCAATCGGCCTTCCCGTTCGCGAGCGGTCTTGTTGTTTGTGCGCGGGCGCGAGCCGCGCTCGACTCAGTCCGCTATCAAATCACCCGCGGGTAGGTGTTGGGTGGCGAATCCATTTAGGAGGAACCATGAACGCTAAAACCGCTAAGACTGTACTTCTTCTGACGATCATCCTGCTGGCCGCGATTCCCCTCAGCGCCGGCGGCAATAAAAAGAATCCTCCCGACAGGGCCATGCTAGAACGAATGGAAGCGGTCCCTTGCGGCGCAAAAGAGAAAGGCGTCACGGGCCTGGGCACCGTCTGGGCGTCGGCGGGCATCACGCACGTCAATTCCGACGAGAAGCTTTGCCCGCAGTATGAGGTGGTTACCGACGACATGGAGTACCACATCCGCCCAACTGACACTAAACATCCCATCATTTTGCCGGTGGGCAAGGAAATCGTCTTCAAAATCAAAAAGGACCGCATGTACTTGAGAGTCGCCGACGGTGATCAGAAAATGCTCACCTACGCAGTTGTCGCTGAGAAACCAACAAACTCAGACACCGACGCGCAGAACGCGGCAGCCAAGTCCGACAAACCGGAGTAAGGTCGCCGCTGAATCGCCCTGAAGGGCGACTCACCCTTTGAAGTGGCAGGCCGGTTCGAGGACAGCCAGCTTCAGTGGCGCGCTTTTAATTTTGTCGTCAACCCGTAGGGGCGGGTTCCGCAGGCGCGGGACCCGCCCTACGCCGGCGCCTCGGGAGATTTTGACCCTCGAATTTGTATTTGCCTTTGACTTTGTGAATCGCGCTTCAGCGCGTCATCCTGAGCCCCCGGTGCGCGGGATCGAAGGGTAGCGGCCGCTTGCTTGTTTTTGGCGGGCGGCCTTGACTCTGGAGTCCTTAGCGCTCTTTACGTTCCTACCAGTGCGCCCTCGTCCTTAAATCTTTAGAACCTCAGCTCAACGAATAAGTACAGCTGTACAAACAAATTTCGGGCAGGTAGTACTAGTTCTGTACCAATTCTGTCCCCACGCCCAGCTGTTTCCGCCTCACGATCGCGCTACACTCCAATGAAAGCTAAAATATGAAACCGAACAGACGATCGGCTCACGCAAGCCCGCACCCCGCGCCGTCACCCGCGCTGTGCCCGATGCTGCGTATCCTTCATAGGCCCACTCGCCGGACTCAAAGCACTAAACCGGAGCGAGCCCCCTGCCACCAGCAGGAGCGTCTCGCGACCCCACTCTCGTCACTCGTCACCAGTCACCCGTCACTGAACCCTCATCACTCATCACTTCCTCTAATCAACGTCGCAATTATTAGAGACGTCCGTAACTCCTAGAAACCAAACAATGGCGCTCAATTCTAATCACACATTTTTGGCAGCTTTGGCACGCCTTTGCCCTTCGCCCTGCACGAACTACAGAGCACTAAGTAGAAACCGCGCCATTTCCTCCGTCACGTCAGGTATCACTACTCCCCGTCCGCAAATCACGCCGTTTGCGCACACGCCGAACCTCTGCGAAACTAGCTCCATGCGAAAACTACAAAACATCGCGGCAACAGCATTTGCAGCAACGATCATCTTCGCAGGATCTGCGGCGGCGCAGCAGACACCGGCGACAAATCAATCCACAACTCCACCACCGGCGAAGACTCCAGCTTCCTCGCAAAGTTCCGCGTCGGGGAAAACCTCCACAGGCGCTGTAGTCCAACATCACACGCCAGCCGCTCCTCTCGTGCTCAAGACCGACAAGGACAAAGAGAGCTACGCCATCGGAATGAACATCGGCAAGAGCATTCACAGAGACGGCGTGGATGTGGACCCGAATATTCTATTGCGCGGAATGAAGGACGCCATCGCCGGCGGCAAGACGGTGCTGAGCGACGAAGAAGCCAAGACCGTGATGACGAATTTGCAGGCCAACATGCGCAAGGAGCAGGCCGAAAAAGCACAGCAGGCCGGCGACGCCAACAAAAAAGCAGGCGACGCGTTCCTGGCGGCCAATAAAACGAAAGACGGCGTGGTCACGTTGCCCAGCGGCCTGCAATATAAAATCCTGACGCAAGGCACCGGCCCCAAACCCTCCGCCACCGATACCGTGGTCTGCAATTACAAAGGCACGCTGCTCGACAACTCCGAATTCGACAGTTCCTACTCACGCAATCAGCCGCTGACGATTCCAGTAAGCGGCGTGATCAAGGGTTGGACCGAGGCGTTGCAACTGATGCCGGTCGGATCGAAGTGGCAATTATTTATTCCGTCGGACCTGGCGTACGGCCCGCAAGCCAAGGGACCGATCGGGCCGAACTCCACGCTGATCTTCGAAGTGGAGCTGCTCTCGATTCAAGACAAAAAAGAACCTGCAAAATAGTGTACTTGGAAGTTAACACAGCTTTCATTCTAAGCCTGCGACTGGGGGCGAGGAATTCGTTATTTCGCGCGCTCGCGGAGAAGCAGATCCTTCGCGCCTTTCCGCGGGCTCGCGATGGCAAGTGCGGCATTTTGTTCGCGCGTCGCGACGATGCGAGCTGCGGGAATGTTCGAATTGCTAAATTCGGCCGGATTGCGCGGCGTGCAAAGAAGCCTGCAGCAGCATTTGAATTGTTGCGGGCATCGAAGCGAAGCGGGCGTCTTTGGTCAGGCCTTGGTGATAACGAAAATAAATTTGCTGCACGATCACCGCTAATTTGAAACGCGCGAACGCCAGATAGAACGCGATTTGCGAAACATCACATCCCGTTTTTTGCGCGTAGCGCTGCACGATTTCCGCGCGCGTGAAGCTTCCTTCTTCCGTTGTAGGCCCCCAGCGATTTTGCTTCACTTCTTCTGGATCTGTTTTGTCCACCCAGTAAGCCAGCGCGGTTCCGAGATCGGTAAGCGAGTCGCCGACCGTGCACATTTCCCAGTCGAGCACGCCTACGATTCGCGTGATGTCGCTCGCATCCAGAACCACGTTGTCGTACTTGTAGTCATTATGAATCAGCGAAACTGCGCGTGTGGTGGGCAGGTGCTGCTGCATCGACGCGGAGATCTTTTCCACATCCGGATAATCGTGCGTCTTCGAACCGTAGTAACGCTCGGTCCAGCCGCGCACCTGGCGCTCCAGATATCCATCCGGTTTGCCGAGCTCAGCAAGACCCGCCGCGGCGCAATCCACACGATGCAGGCGCACCAGATTATCAATGAACGATTCGCTGAGGCGGCGCGCCTTTTCCGCGGAAAAATCCAAACCGCGCGGCAGAGTTCTGCGCAGGATGATTCCGTGCACCGGTTGCATCACGTAAAACGGCGCGCCGATGATGGAATCGTCGTCGCAGTAAAGAAGAACTTCCGGAGCAGGGGAGTAAACGGCGTGAAGCTTCGAGAGCACGCGAAATTCGCGGGACATATCGTGAGCGGATTTCACTTTGCTGCCGAAGGGCGGCCGCCGCAGCACTAATTCTTTGGCGCCGAGATGAAGTGAATACGTGAGGTTGGAATGGCCGGCAGGGAATTGGCGGACTTCGAGCGCGCCGGCTTCGTTGGGAAAGTGATGACGCAGGTAGGGTTCGAGCGCGGCTACGTTCAGCTCTTCGCCGGACCGAATCACTGTCGGTTGATCGAGAAAATCGCTCATCGGAAGATCTCCCTAGCGATACGTGCGCATAGCGGGATCGGCAATGTGTTCGTGGATATTGAAACTGCTCAGCGTGAAGCGCTCGGCGTTGTAAAGAAATTCGCTCCAGGATGAATTGCGTGACATCCAGGTCATTTGCAATGTGCTTTCGGGCGAGAGGCGCAACGCGCGCTGCGACGCCACTGCGATGGGGCCGCCCGAAGTAAAAATCGCGACCCGTTCGCCGCGCGTTTCGGAGGCGAGGAATTTATCCAGGCCGGAATTTACGCGTGCGCAAAATTGCAACCAGGTCTCGACGCCTTCCAGGCGGATCGTGCCGCGAACCCAATCGCCGATGACCGCTTCGAATAATTTCTGAAAGGTCACGCGCTTTGCAGCGTTAGTGATGGAGGATTGGAACGCGGTATGGAGGTCACGGATTCCTGGGTCTATCGCCAGCAATTCGGGAAGGCTGCCGCGAAGCACGGCTTCACCTTGGTATTCGTCGAATTCCGCCAAGATTTCAGGTTCGGGAAAAGTGAGGCCGGCTTCTTGGTAGGCGGCGCTCACAAGTCTTACAGTGTCTTTTTGTCGCGCGCAGGGGCCAACACCCACGCGGTCGAATGTAATTGTGCGCTGCGCCCAATATTCGCCGAGAACGCGCGCCTGCGTTTCGCCGAGCGCGGACAATTTGTCGTAGTTCGGCTCGAGGAACGATGCTTGGGCGTGACGTACGAGATAGAGGACGCCCATCGTCAGGTTGGCCGTTCGCTCACGGTTGAGTCACCGGCAATATTGTGAATGCGAAACGCGCGCAGGTCCAGACTCGGATAGCGCGCGGCGTGGGCTCTGAATTCGCGCGCGCAAATTAGCCAGCGGCGCCTTCTTCCTTGCCGAAGTTCGCGAAAGTTTTGCCTTGCTCCGCCAGGCGCACCAGCAGCGGAGCCGGTTGCCAAATTTCACCGTGCTGGCGGTGGAATTCGGAGATGCGCGCGAGGACCTGTTTCAGTCCCACCGTATCCGCATACCACATGGGGCCGCCGCGATACGCGGGGAAGCCGTAGCCATTGAGATAAATAATGTCGATGTCGGAAGCGCGCAGGGCATAGCCTTCTTCGAGAATGCGCGCGCCTTCGTTCACCAGCGCGTAGATGCAGCGGTCCACAATTTCCGCGGCGGAAATTTCGCGCTGCGGAATCTTGGCTTCGGTCACCCATTTGCGGATCAGTTCGTCAACCGCGGGGTCGGGCATCGCGCGACGCTGCTCGTCATATTTGTACCAGCCCGCGCCTGTTTTTTGGCCGAAGCGGCCCAGCTCGCACAAATTATCTTCGATGATCGGCTGACGAATGCCAGGCTTTTCCAAATGGCGATATTCCTTGCGGATGCGCCAGCCGACGTCGAGACCGGCGAGATCGCCAGTGGCAAGAGGCCCCATGGCCATGCCGAAATCGGTGAGGGATTTATCCACGGCGGCAATGCTGGCACCTTCTTCGACGAGAAATTGCGCTTCGCGGCGATAGGGACCGAACATGCGATTGCCGACAAAGCCGCGGCAGTTGCCGACGAGCACTCCGATTTTGCCGAGTGCTTTCGAAAGTTGCATGCAGGTGGCGATCACTTCTTTGGAGGTAGCTTTGCCGCGAACGATTTCCAGCAGACGCATCACGTTTGCGGGGCTGAAAAAATGCGTGCCGATGACGGAGGCGGGTCGCGAAGTGGCGGAAGCGATTTCGTCAATATTCAGCGTGGAAGTGTTGCTGGCGAGGATGGCGCCGGGTTTGCAGACGCGGTCAAGTTCTTTGAAGACTTCTTTTTTGAGCGCCATGCCTTCGAAGACAGCTTCGATCACCAAATCCGCTTTAGCGAAATCGTCGTACGAGAGCGTGGGAGTAATGCGCTTGAAACGCTCTTCGGCGTCTTGCGGCGTGAAGCGGCCGCGTTTTACAGAGTTCGCGTAATTCGACTGAATGGTCGCGAGGCCGCGATCGAGCGCGGCTTGGTCCGCATCCTTCAGCAGCACGGGAATTCCGGCATTTGCGAGGACCATGGCGATACCGCCGCCCATGGTGCCGGCGCCAACCACGGCGGCGGATTTTATGGGAATGAGCGGAGTTTCCTTCGGAATGTCGGGAATTTTGCTGACTTCGCGTTCGCTGAAGAAAACGTGAATGAGCGCTTTTGATTGGTCGGAGAAGAGACACTCGACGAAAAGTTTTTGTTCGACCTGGCAGCCTTCTGCGAACGGCAATGTGGTGGCGGCTTCGATCGCAGTCATGGCAGCAACGGGCGCGAGCAGGCCGCGCTGTTTTTTGGCCACGGTTTCGCGCGCGGCGGAAAAAATCGGAGCGTTGCCGGCGGCGGTGCCCAGTTTTTCATTGCGCTCACGCGTTTTGGGCGCGGGGTTGCCGGCGACTTCGCGCGCAAACGCAATTGCTCCGGCGAGGAGATCGCCTTCGATGATGCGATCAACAATGCCGAACTGCAGTGCCTCCGCGGCTTTGACGGGATTGCCGGTGGTGCACATTTCGACGGCTTTCGCGACGCCTGCCAGACGAGGAAGACGTTGCGTGCCGGCCGCGCCGGGAATGATGCCGAGTTTTACTTCGGGCTGGCCGACTTGCGCGCTGGAAACGGCGACGCGATAGTGGCAGGCCATGGCGACTTCAAGGCCACCGCCGAAAGCTGTGCCGTGAATCGCGACGATCACTGGCTTTCTGCCGTCTTCGATTTTCAGAAGAAATGGGAGCAGGCCCGCGCCGCGCGGTTTTCCGGAAGTCATTTTGCCGAATTCTTTAATATCCGCGCCGGCGATGAAGGTGCGGCCGCCGCCGATCAGGACGACGGCTTTGATGGCGTCATCTTGCGCGATTTGATCGAGCGCTTCAGAAATGCCTTCGGGGACGCCGGGGCTGAGCGCGTTGACCGGAGGATTATTGATGGTGATGACGGCGATGCCGTTTTCTTTCGTGAGCTGTACGAGATCGTTCATGGGAAAAATCCTTAGCTTGCGAATTTATGCGCTCTTGACGGAGACGGCGCCGGCGTCAACTGCGACGCTGTCGATCACCTTTGTGGCAATCCGCTCGCGATGAAAAGTGGCGTCGCCGAATGCTGTTTCCGAGCCTTTGGCGCGGCGGTAGTACAGGTGCACATCGTTTTCCCAGGTGAAACCCATGCCGCCGTGAATTTGGATGCCGCGATTGCCGACGGTGCGGGCAGCATCACTCGCGTACATTTTGGCGATGGAAACGGCGGTTGATGCGTCCGGAGAATTTTCCTCGAGCGCCCATCCGGCATAGTACACCGCGGAACGGGAACTTTCGGTTTCCAAATACATGTCTGCGCATTGATGTTGGACGGCCTGAAATGTGCCGATGGTTTTACCGAACTGCTTGCGCGTCTTGGCGTATTCAACTGTGATGTCGAGCGTGCGTTGCATGCCGCCGACCATTTCCGCGGCGAGCGCGGCGGTGGCGACGTCGAAGGCGCGTTCGAGATTGGCGGTGGCGCCGATTTCTTCGGCGGGAGTGTTGCTGAATTCGACGACGTAGAGTTTTCGTGTGAGGTCCATGGCGGTCATCGGAGAAATCTTCAGGCCAGGGGCTTTGGAATTCACAATGAACACGCCGTTACTGGCAATCACGAGGATGAAATCGGCGACGGCTGCGTCAGAGACAAAGTATTTTTCGCCGCTGAGCTTTCCATTGGCTGCCGTCAGCTGAATATCGCGAAGATTCCAACTGGCGTTGGCTTCGAGGATCGCGACCGTGGAGCGAGCTTCTCCGCGGCAGATGGGCGCGAGGTATTTTTGTTTGTGCGCGGGCGAGGCGACGGCGTCAAGGACCGAGCCGGCCAGGACTACGGTGGAAAAGAATGGGCCCGGCAGGAGCGCGCGGCCTGCTTCTTCCATCAGCAGCATGAGTTCGACTTTGCCGAGGCCAACGCCGCCGTATGCCTCCGGAAAAATGATGCCGGTGTAGCCCTGGTCGGTGAGTTTGGACCAAAGCGCGGCGTCGTACGCGGTGTCGGTCTCCATCAGGCGGCGCATTTCCGCGCTGGGACATTCGCCGGCGAAGAATTTGCGCGCGCTGTCTTTCAGGAATTCCTGACTTTCACTCAATCCGAATTGCATGGAGTTTCCCCTTCCGAGTTTTTGGCCTAATAACTTCTGGGCAGGCCGAGAACAAAATGGCCGATGATGTTGCGCTGCACCTCCGAAGTACCGGCTTCGATGGTATTGCCGCGCGTGCGCAGGTAAGCGTAGGACCACATGCCGTTGTCAATGGCGCGCGGGTCGCCGGCGAGGAGCTGGCCGTAGGGGCCGAGAATTTCCTGCGCGATTTGCTGGAGGCGCTGATTGAGCTCACTCCAGAAAATTTTCTGGATGCTGCCTTCGGGTCCGGGCACTCCCGTCGCGGTGAGGCGGCTGAAGGCACGCATCTGATTGAAGCGCATGATTTCAATTTCGGCGCTGCACTGCGCGAGTTTCTGACGAATGATGGGGTCTGCAGCGGCGGGCCGGCCATTGCGCTGAATGTTGCGCGCGAGCTCGATGAGGCGCGTGATGTAACGTTTGAAAATGAGATGCAGGCGCGCGCCGTAGGAGCCGCGTTCGTACATCAGGGTGCTCATCGCGACGTTCCAGCCGTCGTTCACTTTGCCGAGGACATTTTCGGCGGGGACGCGCACATCGCGGAAAAAAAGCTCGTTGAATTCGGATTCGCCGGTCATTTGACGCAGCGGGCGAACTTCGACGCCGGGAGATTTCATATCCACGAGGAGCACGGTGAGGCCTTTGTGTTTCGCGGCGGTGGCATCTGTGCGCACGACGAGTTCGCACCAGTCACCGACCCAGCCGTAGCTGGTCCAGACTTTTTGGCCGTTCACGAGGTAGTGATCGCCGTGGAGGACCGCTTGCGTTTGCAG
>Ga0209693_10001089_pt1 | contig 11476 bp, 11 predicted proteins | sample HubBroMetageWRM3_FD_188345 | JGI IMG/M metagenome (GOLD analysis project Ga0209693, IMG submission 188345) | Warmed soil microbial communities from the Hubbard Brook experimental Forest, New Hampshire - Hubbard Brook CCASE Soil Metagenome WRM 3... | ecosystem: Environmental > Terrestrial > Soil...
GGCCTCTGCGAGAAAGCTACCATGAATCCTCGCAGGCGTTGTATACGTCTACTGTAGGGACAGCGCGCAAGCCGAAAACTGGTTGCGCTACCAATCGCTCATTTGCAATTAGCAGATTTCCTTCTAGGAGCAATAGAACAGAAGATACCGGAGCCACTCAATCTCCATGGATACCGCACCCGAAAAAATTCTCATTCTGGACGCCGACCCCCACACCCGCGAAGAGATGCGCTCCGCCTTACAGGTTGCTGGATATGACGTTGCGGCGTTCGCAACTAGCCGCGAAGGACTCGACGTAGTCCAGCAGAACGGCGCCGACATCGTGCTGATGGACGCCACGTTACAGAATCCCAGCGCGAGCGAAGTGATATCGACCATTCGCAGCAACTCCAAAACGACGGCCACTCGAATTTTGCTAGCGGTGGGGCCGAGCGCAGAAGAACGAGCTGCGGCGCTGGACTTGGGGGCGAACGACGCAATCTCGAAACCCTTGGATTCCAAGGAGATACTGGCGCGGGTCCGCGCACGCTTGCGAGTTCAAAGGCTCGAAAAAGATCTGCGCGACAAGATGCGGATCGCCGAAGAGGGGCAGCAGATCGCGCACACCGCTTTCGAAGCGTTGGCCGTCACCGAGAAGATGACCAGCGATGCTTTTTCGCTCGACCGCAAGCTCAAAACGGGGTTTGCGGCAGTCTTCGCGATTGCGATTCTGATGGCCGGAATCTACTTCTTGTTTGCACGCAGCGCCCAGAAAGTGACGCAGCGCTCGAATTCGATTCTCACCAAGCTTGAGGGCGGCATTGTCCGGCAGCAGGATTTGATCGCCGAAGCCCGCAAACTTCGTTCGCAGCAAGTAGTCCCTGACGCTACGCCCGCAGGCAAGGATGATTTGAAGAAGCAGGCGGAGAATTTGAAACAGAAAATGGCCAAAGCAGATCCAAATGACGCCGCTGGCTTGCAAAAGCAACTGGAAGAAACCAACGCTCGCTTGCAGAGACTCGAACAGCAGGGAGACGCCGCGCAGAGCATAATTCCGACGGACGTGCAGTCGGTCTGTTTGCTGCATGTGGCGGTGGCGTTCAACGATCAGCAAACCGGCAAGCGCTTGCGGTACGGCGGGCTCAATCAGGACGGCGAGCCGCTACAAGATAGCGACGGCAACCCGATTTTGACCCTCGATGGAACGGGGCCGGAGGTGAAGCTCGACGTCTTTGGCACGGGCTTCGTGGCCGGCCCCGATGGCACGGTAATCACCAACCGGCACGTCGCCGAGCCGTGGTGGAAGGAAACCGATCTTTCGTCATTGACGAGCCAGGGATTGCAACCGCAGATTTCCACTATTCGCGCCTATTTCCCGGGTGACCCTCGCGCGTTCCATGCTGAAATTCAGCAGATTTCGCAAGAGACCGATTTAGCGGCAATGCGCGTGGATCTGCAAGGGATGAAGCGTTCGGTGCTCGCGATTGAAACGGCTAAGGGTTCGGCGATGAGCGGGCAGCCCATCATCTTGATGGGCTACGCCACGGGACTCGCCGCAATCCTGGCGCGCACCGACGAGGATTCGGCGCAGGAAATTCTGAAGAAAAGCGGCAGCGATGTTTCGCAGGTGCTCAACGAATTAGCGAAACGCAATCTTATACGTCCGTTGATTACGCAGGGGCACATCGGCGACATTTTGCCGGACAAGATTGTTTTCGACGCACAGACCACTTCCGGAGGCTCGGGCGGCCCGCTGTTCAACCGGCAAGGCAAGGTCATTGGCGTTACATACGCGGTATTGAAAGGCTTTGGTGGCTCGAATTTCGGAATTCCCATACGGTTCTCGGAGCCGCTATTGCAGCGCACGACCCACGCTTCAGCGCCGTGATGCAATCTCCGCCGGTGAAATTGACACGGCGCACTGTGCGCGGCTAGCATAGTTCCAGCGATTGTTCCTTTGGAACTCCCAAAGGGTGTGCCTGCCGCACTGGTACGACCGCGTCTATCGACTATGGAAACTAGCTCGCGCTCGCAAAACATCCTGCATCGAATTGTCCAAGCGCGCCTTGCTTCCATCGCGCATCGCAAGCGTGTGCTTCCGGAAGTCGCGCTGAAGATTGCGGTGGAGAAAAAAGTTGCGCCGCCGCGCGATTTCGCTGGTGCGCTGTCGCGTACGGGCGGCATTAATATTATTTCTGAGTTGAAAAAAGCCTCGCCGTCACGTGGAGTGATTCGGCAGGAGTACGCTCCCGCGGCACTTGCGGCAAGCTTGGAAGAGGCAGGAGCAGCTGCGCTCTCGGTGTTGACGGAGGAGGATTTCTTTTCTGGCTCGCTCGCGGACCTGAAAGAGGCCAGCAGGGTGACCAAGATTCCGATCCTGCGCAAGGATTTCATCGTCGATCCCTGGCAAGTCTGGGAAACCCGCGCGGCGGGTGCCGATTCGTTCTTGTTGATCGCTGCGATCCTGGATGATTCCAGCTTGCGAGAGTTGCTGGACCTCGGGCGCTCATTGAAAATGGAAGCGCTGGTGGAAGTTCATTCACGAGAGGAACTCAAACGCGCGCTCGCGGCAGGCGCGCGAATCGTTGGCGTCAACAATCGAGACCTCCGCGACTTTCAGGTGCACGTGGAAACGTCGCTCGAATTGGCCGAGGCCATTCCGGATGATCGCATTGCCGTGAGTGAGTCTGGATTGCGTTCGCACAACGACCTTGTTCGCTTGCAACTCGCCGGATTCGACGCATTTCTTATAGGCGAGCAAGTGATGCAAAGTGCTGATCCCGGTACGGCTTTGCGGGAGCTTCGCGAACCCACAGGCATAGGGCATCCCGCAGCGTAAAGACCAGAATGGTGAAAATAAAAATCTGCGGGATCACAAATTGGACGGACGCGCGCAACGCCTTCCAGGCCGGAGCCGATTTCCTGGGGTTCAATTTTTACCGCGAAAGTCCACGTTACATTGCGCCCTCTGTGGCACGGCGGATTGTCCGGCGCTTGCCCGAGGGGGTTCGATCCGTTGGAGTTTTTGTGAATGAATCGGAAGCCGAGGTGCTTTCGGTCGCGCGTGAAGTGGGTCTCGATTTTGTACAATTACATGGCGACGAGCCGCCGCGCGTTGTGTCGCACTTGCGCAAGACACTCCCCGTGATAAAAGCGGTGCGAGTGCGCGACGCGTTTCGCACGACGGAATTGTCGTGCTTCAAAACAGCGTCCGCATTCTTGCTCGATGGATTCGATGCCAAACTGCGCGGCGGCACGGGCAGGCGAGTTGACTGGAATTTAGCAAAGCGCGCAGCCCGCAAGCGGCGCATATTTTTGGCCGGTGGTTTGACGCCGGAAAATGCTGCGGAAGCAGTCAACGTGGCGCGGCCGTACGCTATCGATGTATGTAGCGGAGTTGAATCGCGTCCCGGCAAGAAAAATGCCGCGCGGATGAAAGCCCTGGTGCAGGCGGTGCGATCCGGACGGAAGAAAACGAAACAATGAGTGCCACTCCACAACTCGTGCCAGATTCGCGTGGACGTTACGGTCCATTTGGCGGCCGCTACGTGCCGGAAACATTGATGGCCCCTCTCGAGGAGCTTGAACGGGAGTATGCGGCTGCGCGCGCAGACAGCGGCTTTCAGGGGGAACTCGATTCTCTACTGCGAGATTTCGCTGGCCGCCCCACGCCATTGCAGTTCGCTTCACGATTGACAGCAGACCTCAGCGGTCCCCGCGTTTACATCAAGCGCGAGGATTTGCTACACACCGGTGCGCACAAAATAAATAACGCGCTCGGCCAGGGATTGCTAGCCGCACGAATGGGCAAGCAACGAGTGATCGCGGAAACGGGAGCAGGGCAGCACGGCGTCGCGACGGCGACGGTGGCCGCTCGGTTAGGTCTGACGTGCACGGTTTACATGGGCACCGAAGACATGGAGCGTCAGAAGTTGAATGTGTTTCGAATGCGCCTGCTCGGTGCCGAAGTGATCGGCGTGGATTCCGGCAGCCGTACGCTGAAGGATGCAATCAACGAGGCCATGCGCGACTGGGTCACAAATGTCGGGACCTCGCACTATTTGCTAGGCTCCGTCCTCGGTGCACATCCGTATCCGCAAATTGTACGAGATTTTCAAAAAGTCATTGGCGAAGAGGCACGAGCGCAAATTCTCAAAACAGAAGGACGGTTGCCGGACACGTTAATCGCGTGCGTGGGCGGAGGTTCGAACGCAATTGGCCTGTTTCATGCGTTCATCCCCGATGATTCCGTGAAAATGATTGGCATCGAAGCGGGCGGGCGAGGGAAGTCCCTCGGCGAACATGCGGCTCGGCTTGCGGCGGCCGGCGGATTTGACGGAGCCCGGCCGGGAGTGCTGCAAGGAACCTATACCTACATTTTGCAGACAGCTGACGGCCAGATCTCAACCACACATTCCATTTCCGCGGGGCTCGACTATCCCGGAGTTGGTCCGGAGCACGCGTGGCTTGCGCAACAAGGCCGCGCGGAATATTGCGCGGTCAGTGATGAAGAAGCCGTGAATGCGGCGCGAACCCTGGCTCGGTTGGAAGGTATCATCCCGGCGCTGGAATCCGCGCACGCGCTGGCTGAACTGATTCGTCGCGCGCCTCGGATGAAGAAAGACGAACTGGTGATTCTGAATCTTTCCGGCCGCGGTGATAAGGATATGGAAATCCTCTCGCGCTATGTCTGAACCTGCGGCTTCGCAAAGTGCCGTCGGAATCCAGCGGGCTGGGCGCATAGCCCGGCGATTTCGCGAACTCGCCGACGCGAGCCAGTTGGGTTTAGTCGCGTACATTACGGCCGGCGACCCTTCACTCGCTGCAACCGAGAAAATTGTCCTTGCTGCCGCGGAAGCCGGCGCGGACGTAATTGAGCTGGGCGTGCCGTTCAGCGATCCCGTCGCGGACGGTCCCACAATTCAGCGTGCCAGCGAACGTGCCTTGCGAAGCGGCACTACACTCGCGGGCGTGATTGGGCTAATAGAAAAGATTCGCGCGCAATCCGATGTTCCACTTGTGTTGTTCAGCTATTTCAATCCTATTCTGCAGATGGGGCTCGAGAAGTTCGCCAAGACGGCGGCGTTGGCTGGCGCGGATGGAGTCTTGGCGACGGACTTGACACCTGAAGAGGCCCAAGAATACCGCTCGACCCTGCAAGCGCACGGGCTCGACACAGTTTTTCTCGCAGCGCCGACTTCGACGGACGCTCGCCTCGCGTTGATCGCCCACGTGTCGAGCGGGTTTCTCTATTTGATTTCGCGCGCGGGAGTTACGGGAGCAAGGGAAGCCCTGCCGCCAGACCTGCCGGCGCTGGTTCGCCGCACACGGAAGTTTACTTCGCTTCCGATTGCGGTCGGATTCGGCATCTCGCTGCCGACTCACGTGACGGTCCTTGGGGGAATCGCGGATGCTGCGGTGGTCGGATCGGCGCTGGTGGCCGAAATTGAGAAAGCGTCGACGGTGGAAGCGGCTGCTGTGGCAGTTGGAGAACGCATTCGCGTGCTGAAGTCGGCGGCATGCACTGGGGTCAGCAGGCGCAGCAGCGAAGCACCGTAGAAAGATTCCGCAGCGAAACGAACCTTGCAACGGCTTTCCAGATTTGCAGTAAACTTCCGTCGCACTCATTTGTGTTATTGCGGAACTAGGAGCCCGGATGGATAAGCGCGTTGCCGACGCCGATGCGGCTATTGCCAAGATTCAACATGGCGCAACCATTTTGCTCGGCGGGTTCGGATTGTGCGGCATCCCGGAAAATCTGATCGCCGCGCTACGCCGCAAGGGCACGAACGACCTGACGCTGGTGTCGAACAACGCGGGTGTGGACGATTTTGGAATTGGCCGGCTGCTGCAAAGCAAACAAGTTCGAAAAATGATCGCAAGTTACGTTGGCGAAAACAAAATATTCGAACAACTCGCGCTAAAAAAGGAAATCGATGTGGAATTGAATCCGCAAGGAACGCTGGCCGAACGGATTCGTTGCGGTGGCGCGGGGATTCCTGCCTTCTTCACGCCGACGGGCTACGGAACGATGGCGGCGGAGGGCAAGGAGGTTCGCGAGTTCAATGGCCGCCCGCACGTGCTGGTTCCGTCCTTGCGCGGCGATTTTGCGTTCATCAAGGCTTGGAAAGGTGATCGCTGGGGAAACCTTATCTACCGTAAGACCGCGCGAAATTACAACGCGGTGATGGCCACGGCGGCGGACCATGTGATCGCCGAGGTGGAGGAAATCGTGGAACTAGGGGCGCTCGACCCCGATTGCGTGCACACGCCGGGAATCTTCGTGGATGCTATTTTTCAGGGCGCAAATTACGAGAAGCGTATCGAGCGCCGTACGGTGCGGAAGCGCTAGGAGCTGCGGATGCCAACTGAAATCGACAAGCGCGAAGTGATCGCGCGCCGCGTAGCGCAAGAGTTGCGCGACGGCTACTACGTGAACCTAGGAATCGGCTTGCCAACGCTGATTCCCAGCTATTTGCCGCTCGGCATGGAAGTGATTCTGCAATCTGAAAACGGAATGCTCGGCATCGGACCCTATCCCTATGAGGGCGAGGAGGATCCGGATTTGATCAATGCCGGTAAGGAAACGATCACCGAAATTCCCGGCTGTTCTTATTTCTCAAGTGCGGAGTCCTTCGGCATGATTCGCGGCGGAAGAATTGACGTGACGGTGCTGGGCGCCCTTCAAGTGGACGAAAAGGGAAACCTCGCAAACTGGGCCATCCCGGGGAAAATGTTGAAGGGGATGGGCGGCGCGATGGACCTGGTAGCTGGTGCCAAGCGCGTAATCATTGCAATGGAGCACACGACCAAGGATGGCGAACCGAAGATCGTGAAAAAATGCAGCCTGCCCCTCACGGGCGTCGGCGTCGTAAAACTAATCGTCACCGAATTGGGTGTGATTGAGGTCACGCCACAGGGGCTTCTGTTGCGTGAAGTGGCTTCGGGAGTCACGCCGGAAGAGGTCCAAAAATTCACGGAACCGGTTCTGGCTCGTGCGCCTAATCTGAAGACCATGTCGGCTTAAAACGCACCTGCGGGGCTGCGGAGCGTCGTGAACTGAGATACCATCCTTGCTACGACAGTCTTCCAGGAGAAGCGATGGAGCCGCATTCAATTGTCGTGATCAGTCTGCACACGCCCAAGGAGAAGCTCTGGGGCGAATTGATTGATATTTCAAACTCCGGAATCACCTTGCGCGGAATTGACCTGAGTTCGTTTGATGATTTTGTGAGCCAGGTGCTCCATCCGGAAGGCGACCGCATGGGTTTGCCGACTCTATTTTTCCCCATGCTGCGAATCGAGCGTATCGCTCTGGACGAAGCGCGCGGCTCGATACCATCACTCGCGGAAGTTTTTGAAAAGAAGACAGGTCGATCGCTGATGGATTATCTGGCGCAATTTGCGTGAGCGGCACCCGCTCTAAAACTACAAGTTCATGCCCAGCCGAATACTCACAGTTCCCAATCAACTGACATTCCTGCGGCTCGCCTTTCTCCCCTTCTTTGTCATGGCCATCCACTACGAGCGTTTCAACTGGGCGCTCGCTATCCTGATTGTTGCGGGACTCAGTGACGCGCTGGACGGCTTACTGGCCCGCGGGCTTAACCAAAAAACCCCGCTGGGCGCCTATCTCGATCCCATTGCGGACAAGCTGCTGCTTTCTTCGTCATACTTGGTGCTGGCGTTGCACGGGAGAGTGTCGTGGTGGCTGGCGATTCTGGTTCTGGGGCGCGATGTTCTACTGCTGGCTGCTAGTGCGGTGATTATTATCACGGTGGGGTACATGTCCCTTCCGCCAAGCATTTACGGAAAGGCCACAACATTCTTTGAGATTTTGATGATTTTCCTGGTTCTGGTGCTGGCGATATGGGACAACCACGCACTCTGGGTCTTGAAGGGAATTTGTGCCTATTGCGTAGCGGTTTTTGTTTGCCTATCGGGTCTGCACTACAGCATCGTTGTGTCGCGCCGGCTGCATGCCGGAGCGTAGTTCGGCATCGGGCCCGGGCGTGGCGCTCTAGCCGGCGCGTAGAACGCCAAAGGCCGCTACCCCTAAGCTGGCCGCCACGAGCGCGCCGGTTGTCCAGCCAAGTAAGTTCGCACGCGTGCGTTCATCGGGCGAGGATGGTGCTCGGTCCACCATGATTTTACCAAGTATGAAGCCGGTGATGAACCCGCCTAAGTGCGCGAAATTATCGATCCCCGAGAACACAAAGCCCATAACCCCGATGTAGATCAGCCATCTGATCAACTGGCTCCGCAGCATTTGCATGGAAGCGCTTCGGCGATTCGTTGTGATCGCGAGAAGAACTCCAATCAAGCCGAGCAACGAGCCTGAGCCGCCGATGCTGAAGTGGCCGACCAGGCTGCTCAACAGATACGCGCCGATTCCTGTGACCACGTAGATGAAAAGATATCGGGCCGAGCCGTACAGCTCTTCGATCTGCGGCCCGATGTCCATCAATACCCACATGTTGAACGCGATGTGGAGCAACCCACCGTGAAGAAAAGACGCCATTATCAATCGCCATGGTTGCAATAAATCGCCTGGCCAAGGCAGAGAGGCCCCAAACTTGAACAACACTTGCCCGTTGATTCCACCGAGACCCATGAGCGCAGAAAACCCGCCACCCGCGGGTGGTTGCAAACCGCTGCTGCGAATCGTGGCCAGCAAGCTCGCACCGTAGAGTAAACAGCTTAAGGTCAGAATCCCGTAGGTGGCTGGCGATGTGGTGGGAAGCAGGCGGCTGAGCGAACGGCTGGCTGCAGCCATTCCGAACGTCATGCTCGCGCCGCATTGATGGCACCTCGTTGCGGTCGCGCCCACCAGCGTGCCGCACGCGGGGCAAAGTTTCGGGCGTGCATCTTCCTTGCGAGTGGCGCCGAATAGACCGCTCATTTGCTCGCGAAATCGATCCAGTTTCCAGCGTAGGCGCGGCGAAATATCCAATAGGCTTCCTTGCGAGAATGTAGATGCATTCCTATAATACCGAACTTGGGAGCAAACCAGTGAATCGGGAAACTGCGTGAGGCTCACCACCCTGCGAGAAGAATCATCCAAACAATCTGTGAAAGAATTGGGACGCGAAAAAATCGGCGTAGCCGGTGTGGCGTTGGTGATGGCCCTTGCGTTGATGGCTGTCGCTGGGTGCTCGCATCATACGGCCACGGCGCGCCAGCCGGCGCGCACGCCATCTTCACAACCTCCTTCGCAACCCGGTACTTCCGCCGGTAAGATAGCGCCTTCGCAGTCTTCTGGGTCGCCACCCGCGAGCGAACGTCAACCGGCAATACCCGGCGAGTATCTCGAGGAAGGCGTTGCATCATGGTATGGAATCCCGTTCAACGGCCATCGCACTTCGAACGGCGAAATATACGACATGCACCAATTCACGGCGGCGCACCGCACGCTGCCGTTCAATTGCGTGGTGCGCGTGACGAATCTCGACAACGGCAAGCAAACCGAGGTGCGCATTAACGATCGCGGGCCTTTTGTTGCGAACCGTGTGATTGACTTGTCGCTGTCCGCCGCACAAGCGATTGAAATGGTCGGGCCTGGCACAGCCAGAGTGCGCTTGGAGATCGTTTCAGGGCCAAATCCGGAAGTCGGTTTTTTTGCCGTTCAGATTGGAGCGTTCACGGTGAAGGAGAACGCCGAACGGCTGAAGGCGGAGATGGAGACGAGTTATTCGCCGGTGAGCATCGCACCGTACGATTCGCCGAACGGAACCTTCTATCGCGTGCGGGTGGGCCGCATGGCGAGCGAAGACGCTGCGCATCAACTCGCCAATCAGCTTCACAATGTGAACCAATTCACCACTTTTGTCGTTCGCTTAGACAATTGAAACGGATTCGTAGGCGTGGGTCTACTTGTGTTTCATCACGTACACGCCGTCCCAGTCGGAAGCAGGCGCTTCAGACATATATTCCACGCAGCGTGCCAGAAAAATTCGCGAAGGGCCGTCATCGGGCCAGCGGCCGAGAACCATCTCGAAGGCGGATATTGCGGCGAGCCAGTCATGCCGCTTATAGGCTTCGCGGGCCGTGCCAAATAATTCGACGAGCTCCCCGCCGTTGTTCGCGGCGATGTCTGGAGCAAGAATTTCGTAGACCGTCAACGGCTTCAGTTTGCCTTTCACGCGGATCAGGTCAATCTCTCGGAGCATGAGTTTGTCCGTGTGAAGCTCTCGTTGAGTCGATTCGCTGATCAAGATGTGCGTGCCGTATTCCTTGTTCAGACCCTCGAGTCTCGAAGCCAGGTTCACGGCATCGCCGATCGCGGTGTATCCGTAGCGCAACGACGAACCCATGTTCCCGACGGATGCGACACCGGTGTTGATGCCGATTCCGATGTCGAGAGCTGGTTTTCCCTGGGCCCGCCAGTCCGCTTGCAATTCCGCGAGCCGCGAAAGCATGTTAATCGCGCCCAAGCAGCTTCGCTCCGCGTGGTTTGGCTGGTCGAACGGAGCGCCCCAAATGGCCATCACCGCGTCGCCGATGTACTTGTCGAGAGTGCCGCGATGCTGAAAGATGATTCGGGTCATTTCGGTGAGATACGACTGCAACAGATCCGCAAGCTCCTGCGCGTCGAGCGATTCGGAAATCGAGGTGAAGCCGCGGATGTCGCTGAAGAGCACGGTGACCTCTGTTTTTCGAGGTTTCACGCGCTCGGGATCGTCCAGCAGGCGGCGAATCACTTCGGGGCTCACGTACTGCTGAAACGCACCGCGAACCCTGCGCTTTTCCTGTTCTTCGAACAGGACCCGGTACAGCGCCACAAGGCTGACGTTCGGAATCAGCGTGAACACCGCCGGCACAATGAAGTTCAGCCACCAACCGTGTAAGAATCCCCAATACACCATGCCCGCGAACGGCAGAAGGAGAGCGAAGCCGAACACCATCCAACGCGGCTGCACTACGGCGAGCCAGATTCCCAGCGGAATGCCAAACAGGAAAATGAAACCGATGTCGGTGAGCACTTGAGGAGCATGGTGGACGAGAAATTGCTGATTCAAGATGTTGTCAATCAAGTTGGCGTGAATTTCGGTTCCCGGGAAATCGAGACCGCCAAACGGCGTAGCACGCAAGTCGCCAATTCCGGTGGCGGACGCTCCGACGAGCACGATCTTGTCTTTGAAAGTGCCGCCCGGAAATTTCTTCAGCGCCGCATTGGCGAACGAGACGTAGGGATACGTGCGCGCCGGGCCATGGTAATTCACCATGAGCCGGCTGACTTCGTCCGTATGTACAATGAGGTTCGGCCCAAATTCCACGCCGACGATTCCGCTGCCCCCATAAGTCAAGACTGTTTGTTCGTCGGAGAGGCCGAGATATAGGCGCACCGTCTGGACTTCGAGCGACGCGTAAAAGTCCCAGTTAGCGCGATTCGGATCGCGACCGTAGGGGATGGCGAGCGGAAGGCGGCGGACCACTGAGTCGGCATCCAAAAAGACGTTGAAGAAGCCCACGCCTTTCTTGTCGGCCACTGCGTCGG
>Ga0209693_10001090_pt1 | contig 11464 bp, 9 predicted proteins | sample HubBroMetageWRM3_FD_188345 | JGI IMG/M metagenome (GOLD analysis project Ga0209693, IMG submission 188345) | Warmed soil microbial communities from the Hubbard Brook experimental Forest, New Hampshire - Hubbard Brook CCASE Soil Metagenome WRM 3... | ecosystem: Environmental > Terrestrial > Soil...
CCGCGTTAGCCGCCTTCCGCCTGCCGCGTCCAGCGGTCGAGGCTGGCGCGGGCCTGGAGCGTGGCCGGGTGCTCGTCGCCGAGCACCCGGGTCATCACCGGCACAAGCGCGGCGAACTGGTCGCGGGCCGCGGCCGGGTCGCCGGCTTCCCCGGTCCAGTGAGCCAGGTAGCCGCGGGCAGTGAGGGTGCGCGAGTGCTCGGGGCCCAGGATCTCTGCCCTGATCGGCACCAGCGTCGCGTACTGGTCGCGGGCTCCGGCGGCGTCTCCGGCCGTCCCGGTCCAGTAGGCCAGGCTGGCGCGAGTGGTGAGCGTGGCGGGATGCCGGTCGCCAGACACCCGCTCCCGGATCGGCAGCAGCGCGGCGAACTGATCGCGTGCCCCGGCCGCGTCACCCGCGTCCCCTGTCGAGCGGGCCAGGTTGGCGCGGACGGCGAGCACGGTGAGGCTCTCGTCGCCAAGCATCCTGGACAGCTCAGGCAGCAATGCGGCGAACTGGTCGCGGGCCGCGGCTGGCTTCCCGTCCTCGCCGGTCCAGTAGGCCAGGCTGGCCTGGGCGGCAAGGGTCCTAGGGTGCCCGGTGCCGAGGACCCGCGTCAGCGCCGGCACAAGATCGGCGAACTGGGCACGGGCCGCGGCCTGATCACCGATCTCGCCGGTCAAGGTGGCCAGGTTGGTGCGGGCGGCGAGGGTCCTCGGGTGATCGGCGCCAGGGTCTACGTCACAGGCCGCCACGATCTGCTGTTGAAGCTGAAGCGCCGCGGTGTCATTGCCGAAAGCGCGCAGGAAGGCAGCGACCTTGTCCATGCCGCCGCTGCCGGGGGGCAGCGCCATCAGTGCATGCGGCAGCAGCGCCGCGAAGGCCGACCACGTCGCCGGGTCGTCAGCGTCCGCGGCGTCGGGGGGGAGCGCTGCCTCGATCAGCGCCGCGGTGGCCCGCCGCCAGTCCTTCGCCACGTCCGGGTCCAGCTGGTCCGCGGTGATTTTCTGCACCAGCCGGTGCACCGACACGAAACCGCCACGCGGTGCGCTGATCAGCGAGTACCGCCGCAAGCCGGCCACCGCCTCGTCGCAGGCGATGGGGCTGTCGAGCAGCGGGGTGAGCAGCGGCGCCACGTCAGGACCAAACGTCGTCGCCAGCCCGGGCCTGGGACGCAGTAGCAGCCGCAGCGGGATGTCCTCGGGCGCGCAGCACGCGATCATGCGCAGCAGTCCTGGCGCCAGTCCTGAGCGCGTTAGTTCGGCGAAGGCCAGCTCCCAGGTGGTCGTGACCCGCTTGTCATATCCCACCGGGTTGCCGCGGTCCATCAGCTCCGCCCGCCGGTCGCGGAACAGTCCAAGGTAATCAGCGATGGTCCGGCCTGTTGCCCGCATGTAGGCGGCGGCCTGCTCTAGCGCGAGCGGCAACCCGCCCAGCTCGCCCGCCAGTTCGGTCGCCAGCTCAGCCGCCAGCTCACCCGACGCTGCGTCCGCTCCGCGGCCAGCGCCGGTCCTGGTCAGCAGGAACTGAGCCGCCGTGGCCTGGTCAAGCACGGGGACGTCTAGCTCTTGATCGGCTGGCCAGTGCGGGTACTGGCTGGTGATCAGCACGCGCCCGCCGCCCGCGGGCGGCAGGAGTCCGTCGATATCCACCGGGTCTGCCGCGTTGTCGAAGATCAGCAGCCAGTCGTCTCTGCGGGCAAGCGCCGCGTGCACCCGCGCCTTGGGGTCACCTGCATTGGGGCCGCCCCTGCCGTCGAGTTGCCCGGCCAGCTCGCTGAGCCCGGCCGCCAGCGCGGCCGGTTCCTCGGCCGGCAGCTGCCATACCACGCCGCATTCCGCCAGGTGCCGGTACGCGTACTCGACCGCCACACTGGTCTTCCCCAGGCCGCCAAGCCCGCACAGCGCGACGATCCCCGGCCCGTCCCGATGGCGGCCGGTCAGCCGTGCGTGCAGCTCGGCCAGCAGGTCCTTCCGGCCGAACACGAATTCCGGTCGCTGCGGCAGCCGCAGCGCCATCCCCGGCCGTCGCTCTCGCCGCAGGTCGGTCAGTGCGTGCAGCAACAGCAGCCCGAGCTGCTGCGGGCTGGAAAACGTGCCCGTCATCATCCCGGAATCCCGCAGCCGGGCACGGAACGCCCGCTGCCTGGCCCGCAGGTCCGGGTCGCTGTTGAGCAGCCATCTCGCCGGGATCGGTACTTCCTTTTCCTCATCGAGCAGGAAAACCAGCCGTGGCAGCGACGCCTCCGTCGCGGCATCGAACTCGAGCTCGGTATAGGACAGCTCAGGCTGGTCGTGTACTGGCGTGCCGTAGCGCAGCCCGATCAGCCCTACGTAAATGTCGCAGTCGCGGACCTGCGCGCGACAATATTCGGCGGGCTTCTCATCGCGGACAGGGGAATACGCCATATCCGCGAATGCGTGCCCCGCCCGGCTCACCGCCTCCTCCGCCGCTGCCACGAATGACCAGGCATGCGGGAATTCCCGCAGCTCAGCGGTGTGACTCAAAAACACCCGCTGTGGGCTTGAAGATCCGCTGTCCTGAGTCACCACGGGCCCGTTCCGGATAACTGTTCTTGGCCGCGCTGCAGGGTGTGGTAGCCGAACCGCGCGCGGGCCGCGCTGATCGTCTCGCCGGACAGCACCGCGGCGGTAATCGCGTCTTCCCGTTCGGCGATGCTGACGGCCAGGTCGGTGACCTCGGCCAGCCGGTGGTGCGGCACCACGACCACGCCGTCGTCGTCGCCGAGCACGATGTCGCCAGGGCGGACCTGGACGTCGCCGAGGGCGACAGGGACCTGCGTGTCGGCGACCTCCACGCGGTCTTTGCCGGTACGCATGAACCGGCCATGGCTGTACATGGGATAGCCGAGGCGCAGCGCGGTCGCCACGTCGCGGCAGACGCCCCAGATCGCGGTGCCCGCGATGCCGCGTGAGGCGGCGTACTCCGTGAGGATGTCACCCCAGACGGTGGCGTCGGTGCGGCCCTGGTTGTCCAGCACGGCCACCGCGCCGGGCGGGATGTCGTCGATGTAGTCGCCGACGGTGCCTTTCGGGTCGCCAACGGGGACGTAGCGCACCGTGTAGGCGGGGCCCGCCATCCGCGGGCCGTTGGCGAGCGGCGCGATGCCGTGCGCGCTGCCCTTGAGGCCGAGGCGGTCCAGGGCGTCGGAGACAGTGGCGGTGCCCGCGGCGAGGAGGCCTTTGAGGTCGTCGGTCACTTTCTCACTCCTCCCCGCTCAAAGCCGCGCGGAAGCGGTCGTCGTGCATAACCTCGGTCACCGGCTGGCCGGCCAGGACCGCGGCCCGCATCGCGTCCTGGCGCGCGGCAAGCCGCTCGGCGGTCTCGATGATCTCAGTCGCGCGGTCCGCCGGCAGGAAAACGACGCCACTGCCGTCGGCGAGCACTAGGTCGCCCGGCGTGACCAGCACGCCGTCGAACAGGACAGGGACGTCGCTGCCGCGTTCGGCCAGCCGGCCGCGCGCGGTGACGGGGACGGCCGCGCGGGCCCAGACGGGGAAACCCGCCTCGGCCACGGCGTCCAGGTCGCGGCAGGCGCCGTCGATGACCGCGCCCTCGATGCCGCGGTACTGGGCGGCGGCGGTCAGGATGTCGCCCCAGGAGGAGACGTTCGCGCGGCCCCGGTTGGCGACGACGATGACATCGCCGGGGCCGGAGCTGGCGACGGTCTGGGTGCCGAGGTGACGGCCCGCCGGGGGCGCCGGACCCGCCGCGGCGTCGACCGCCTCGACGGTGCGGGCGCGGCCGGCGATCTTCTGGCGGCCCCACATCGGTCGGATGCCGGTGGTGGCGCCCGTGATCCCCAGGAAATCGAGCGCGTCGGAGACCGCGCAGGTGTCGAGGTCCTTGAGGCGGCCGGTTAGCGAAGTGGGCACTCGCGCATTCTCGTTCCGCCGCCGTGCGATTGTCCAACCCTCGACCCTGGCCGACCCTCAGGTGCGGGCTCGGGAGATGATCGTGCAGATGGAGCAACCGATCATCGGCCCGGCGCCGCTGCTTCTCGACCGCGACGGCCCGGCCGCCGTCGTCACGATCAACCGTCCTGAGCGGCTGAACGCCGTTACGTTCGCCATGTTCGCGCGGCTGCCCGCGCTGCTCGCCGAGGCGGCGGAACTGCCCGGCGTCCGCGCGCTGGTGCTGCGCGGCGCCGGGACCAGGGCGTTCTCCGCGGGCGCGGACATCGGCGAGTTCGCCGCCGTCAGGACCACGCCGGAGCAGGCGGCCGCCTACGACCAAGCGGTGCTCGCGGCCGAGGCGGCGCTCGCCGGGTTCCCGATGCCGACGATCGCCGCGGTGCACGGCTACTGCTACGGCGGCGGCTGCGGCCTGGCCCTGGCCTGCGACATCAGGCTCGCCGCGCGGGCGGCCCGGTTCGCGATCACCCCCGCCAAGCTCGGCCTGGTCTACCCGCTGCGCGCCACCAAGCGCCTGGTCGACGCGGTGGGGCCGTCCCGCGCCAAGATCATCCTCATGGCGGGGGCCGAGTACGACGCCGCGCGGGCGCTGTCGTTCGGCCTGGTCGACGAGGTCTTCGACGACGCCGACGCCCTCGACGCCGGCGTCCGTGAACTCACGGCGCTGCTGGCGTCCCGGTCCGCGGTGACCCAGCGCGCGGTCAAGGAGACGATCGCGCGCATCCTGGACGGGGTGTCCGCGGACGACGAATCCCACGCGGCGCTGCGCGCCGCCGCTCTCGCGAGCCCGGACTACGCGGAGGGTGTCAGCGCCTTCCTGGAACGCCGCTCCCCCCGGTTCGGCTGATCAGAGTTATCCAGAACGGGCCCGCTCCTTCGCCTCACTTCACATAGTCGCGCCAGGAGTGGGCGGGCTCGTAGCCGAGCAGGTCCCTAGCGCGGTCGATCGCCAGCAGCGTGCCGAACTCGGCGACGTCCCTGATCACCGGCACGCCGGGGAAGACCTCGGCGAGGACGTCGCGGGACGGGCGGTTCATGACCGTGTCGGCGGCGGCGATGATCACGTTCTGGCTGCCCGTGACCTCCGCCTCGAGGCCGAGGCGGCAGGCGGCGGCCACGTCCCTGACGTCCACGTAGCCCCACACGTTCCACTTGCGCAGCTGCGGGTCCGGCCAGAACGAGGGGAACCGCTGGTACTCGTCCGGGTCCATGATGTTGGAGATCCGCAGCCCGACGAACGGGATCCCCGACCACTGCGTGATCTGCGCGGCGATCGTCTCGCTGGCGACCTTCGACAGCGCGTAGGTCGTCGTCGGGAACGGGTAGTGCTCCTCGTCGACCGGGGCGTACCGCGGCGGCGGCCCGGCCACGCCGGGGATCTGCTCAGGGCCGCCGCCGAACGGCAGGCCCAGCGTCGTCTCGCTCGACGCCCACACCACCCGGCTGAGGCCGAGCGCGGCCGCGGCGTGGAACACGTTGAAGTTCATCGTGATGTTCGCGTTGAACGTGACCGCCGGGGTGGCCATGCCTGGCGCCGGGATGTTGGCGAGGTGCACGACCGCGTCGGCGCCGCGCAGCACCTCGGTCGCCTCGCCGTAGTCGGTCAGGTCGGCGCGCAGCACGGCGCCGCGCGGCTCGCCGGCGCCGACCACGACGTCGGTCGCGACCACGTCGTAGCCGTGCTCGCGCAGCTCCTGGACCGCGGCGCGGCCCGCCTTCCCTGTCGCTCCCGTCACACAGACCCGCCGAGCCGCAGTTGTCATGTCGCCGAGCATATTGTCTGTAGCGTGACGGGTCGTGCGGGCGGTGGTCCCTATCTGGATCTCGATCGCGCCGCGTGGCGCGGGCTGCGCGCGAGCACGCCCATGTCGCTGACCGCCGAGGAGCTGGACGAGCTGCGCGGCCTCGCCGACCCCATCGACCTCGGCGAGGTCGAGGACGTGTACCTGCCGTTGAGCAGGCTGCTCCGGCTGTACTACGAGGCGAGCGCCGGGCTGCGGGAAACGGTCGGCGCGTTCCTCGGCGAGCAGATCCGGCCGGCGCCGTTCACCATCGCGATCGCCGGGAGCGTCGCCGTCGGCAAGTCCACCACGGCGCGGGTGCTCAGGACGCTCGTCTCCCGCTGGCCGGCCCGGCCGCACACCGAGCTGGTGACGACCGACAACTTCCTGTACCCCAACGCGGTCCTGGCCGAGCGCGGCCTGACCGACCGCAAGGGCTTCCCCGAGTCGTACGACCGGCGGGCGCTGCTGCGCTTCGTCCAGCAGGTACGGGCCGGCGTACCCGAGGTGACAGCGCCGGTCTACTCACACCTGGCCTACGACATCCTGCCCGGGCAGCGGCAGTCCGTGCGGCGGCCCGACGTCCTCATTCTTGAGGGTCTCAACGTGCTGCAGCCGGCTCCGGCCGGGGCGCTGGCTGTCGCCGACTTCATCGACTTCTCCATCTACGTCGACGCGCGCGCGGACGACATCAAGCAGTGGTTCCTCGCCCGGCTGCGCGCGCTGCGGGACACCGCGTTCACCGACCCGCGGTCGCCGTTCCGCCAGCTCGCCGACGTCAGCCTCGCGGAGGTCGACGCGTTTGGCGCGGAGGTCTGGAAGACGATCAACGAAGTCAACCTGGTCGAGAACATCCAGCCCACCCGCGCCAGGGCCACCCTGGTCCTGCACAAGGACGCCGGCCACGCGGTCACCCGAGTCGGGCTGCGGCGCTTCTGACTGGAGTCACCACGGGCCCGTTCGGGTAAAACTGCTTTGCCTAAGTCTTTATAAGACATTGCGGCCGGGGGCGAAGGCGGAGGCACCAGGCGCCGCCCAGGGGGCGTGCGGCTGTACCGGGCGGGTGCTGGCGTAGGAACGGTGCGCGAACGAGCGCCTGGCGATGTGCATGAGGGCGAGCAGGTCGTGCTGGCGGGCGGTGAACGTGCGGCTGTCGATGACGCCGCGTGCGGCCTTGCCGTGCAGCAGGGCGAGTTCGGTGGCGGCGAGCTGGTAATCGCTCATGGCGCTCGCCGCGGCCATGCCGCCGCGGGCGCGGGCCCAGTTCCGCGCCTGACGACGCGTCCCCAGCGAGCTGAGCATGGCGATGTCGTCGCTCGTGACGAGGCCCGTTGCCGCGTAGGCGGGCAGGTCGTGCCTGATCAGCCCCACCACGCGGTGGCGGTCGGCGACCAGCACCGCGATGACCCCGGCGAGCACGCAGCTCATGATCGCGTACCCGATCAGCACCCCGGCCGTGCCGTACACCGACAGCCCGTTCCAGATGCCGTGCAGCAGCATGGCGGCCAGCCAGCCCGCGACCACCGCCCAGCCGCCCCCGTGACGCCTGGACGCCGCGTACGCGACGCCGAGGCCCGTCATCGAGGTGAACAGCGGGTGCAGCAGCGGCGAGAACAACCCGCGCAGCACGAACGTGTAGCCGAGCAGCTCGATACCGCCCCGCTGCGGAGTGACGAGCGCGTTGATGTAATAGCCGACGTTCTCGATCATCGCGAAGCCGAGGCCGACCATCGCCGCGTAGATGACGCCGTCGGTCGGGCCGTCCAGCTCGTCCCTGCGCCGCCACAGCAGGCCGACAAGGACCAGGCCCTTGAGCGTCTCCTCCACCACCGGGGCGCCGAACGTCGCCGACACGTACTCTCCGGTGCTCGCGCCGAGCGCCGGCTGGGTCACGTACTCCAGGCCCGCGGTGTTGATGATCAGCGCGGCCAGCGCCGCGATCCCGGCGCCCCAGGCGAACGCGAAGATCAGCGGGCCGCGCGGCTCGGGTTCCAGCCGGTCCACCCACAGCACCAGCGCGACGAGCAGCGGCACCGGCAGCAGGGCCAGCGGCAGCGCGATGACGAACGGCACGACGCCCTGGCCCGCCGCGAACGACTCCCCCGCGTCGATGCTCAGCGCGACGATCGCGCAGGCCGCGGTGATCACGATCCCCGCGATGAACCCGACCCGCGGCCGCCCGGGAACCCGCCCCTCGATCACCGCCCTGGGATCGAACACCGGGACGGGCGAGGTGGGCTCGGTCATGTGCGGAAGCATACTGTGCGGCCCCCGTGCGCGACGGGCATGCGGACGGTGCCATATTGGTCTAGACCTTATGTCTCTAGTGGTCTAGACCACTGAGCTGATGAATGTTCTGAAAACGGTGTCCCCCCGGCGGTTTTCGCGGGGATCGTGAGGATAGGCTCTTATCCGTGATGGCACCCTGGCCGTACGGGGAACAGAGCCGTACGGGAACAGAGCCATACGGGGAACAGCCCTGGAAGGAATTCACGACAAATGGCGAGCAATGACACCCTCGACTGGTCGGATACGGACAAGCGCGCCGTCGACCTGATCCGCGTGCTGGCGATGGACGCGGTGCAGAGGGCGGGGTCCGGTCACCCGGGCACGGCGATGAGCCTGGCGCCCGCCGCCTACCTCCTCTTCCAGGACGTGCTCAGGCACGACCCTGCCGACCCGAAGTGGCCGGGCCGGGACAGGTTCGTGCTCTCCTGCGGGCACTCGTCGCTGACGCTCTACATCCAGCTGTACCTGTCGGGCTACGGCCTCACGCTCGACGACCTCGAGGGGTACCGCACGTGGGGCAGCCTCACCCCCGGCCATCCGGAGCACGGCCTGACCGCGGGCGTCGAGACCACGACGGGCCCGCTCGGCCAGGGCATCGGCAACGCGGTGGGCATGGCGATGGCGTCCCGCCGCGAGCGCGGACTCTACGACCCCGACGCGGCGCCGGGCACCTCGCCGTTCGACCACTTCATCTACTGCTTCGTCTCCGACGGGGACATGGAGGAAGGCATCAGCCACGAGGTCTCCTCGCTGGCCGGGCACCAGGAACTGGGCAACCTGATCGTGCTCTACGACGACAACCTCATCTCGATCGAGGATGACACGCACATCGCCAAGTCCGAGGACGTCGCAGCCAGGTACGAGGCCTACGGCTGGCACGTGCAGCGGCTGAGCTGGCGCACCACCGACGGCTACCACGAGAACGTGCAGGACCTGTACGACGCCTTCGAGGCGGCCAAGGCGGTCACCGACAAGCCGTCGTTCATCGCGCTGCGTACGATCATCGGCTGGCCGGCGCCCACCAAGCAGAACACGGGCGCCGCGCACGGCTCCGCGCTCGGCGCGGAGGAGGTCGCGGCCACCAAGAAGATCCTGGGCTTCGACCCGGCCGTGAACTTCCCCGCCGAGGAAGAGGCGGTCAGCCGCGCCAGGGAGGTCGCCGAGCGCGGCAAGGCGCTGCACGCGGAGTGGGAGCAGGGCTTCGCCGCCTGGGCGGCGGCCAACCCCGAGCGCAAGGCGCTGTTCGACCGGCTGGCGGTGCGCGGCCTCCCGGCCGGCTGGGCGGAGGCGATCCCGTCGTTCCCCGCGGACGAGAAGAAGGGCGTGGCCACCAGGCGCGCCTCAGGCAATGTCCTGTCCGCGCTCGCGCCGGTGCTGCCAGAACTGTGGGGCGGCTCCGCCGACCTCGCCGAATCCAACCTCACCACGATGGAGGGCGAGCCGTCGTTCGTTCCCGTCGAGCACCAGACCAAGATGTGGCCTGGCAACCCGTACGGGCGCACGCTGCACTTCGGCATCCGCGAGCACGGCATGGGGTCGATCCTGAACGGCATCGCGCTGCACGGCGGCACCCGGCCGTACGGCGGCACCTTCCTGGTGTTCAGCGACTACATGCGGCCCTCGGTCCGGCTCGCCGCGCTGATGGAGCAGCCGGTCACCTACGTGTGGACGCACGACTCGATCGGCCTCGGCGAGGACGGCCCGACGCACCAGCCGGTCGAGCACCTGTGGTCGCTGCGCAACATCATGGGCCTCGACGTGGTGCGCCCCGCCGACGCGAACGAGACCGCGGCGGCCTGGCGGACCATCATCACGCGCACCGACCGGCCCGCCGGCCTGTGCCTGACCCGGCAGAACGTGCCCGTCTTCGACCGGGAGAAGTACGGCCCGGCCGACGGCACCGCGCGCGGCGCGTACGTGCTCGCCGACAGCGACTCTGGCCAGCCGGACGTGATCCTCATCGGCACCGGCAGCGAGGTGCAGATCGCGGTGCACGCGCGGGAGCTGCTCGCGGCCGAGGGAATCTCCGCGCGGGTCGTCTCTATGCCCTGCGTGGAATGGTTCCACGAGCAAGACGCTTCCTACCAGGAGGAGGTGCTCCCGGCAGCGGTACGGGCGCGGGTGTCCGTCGAGGCCGGCATCACCGCTCCCTGGAAGCAGTTCGTCGGCGACGCGGGCGAGAGCGTCGGGGTGGACCACTACGGCGCGTCGGCCTCGTACACGAAGCTGTACGAGGAGTTCGGGCTGACGGCGGAGCGGGTAGCCGAAGCCGCCAAGGCCAGCCTGTCCAGGACCAGGAGCTAAGAATCCTTATCAGGCTTAGCGTCATACGGAAGGAACACGGCCATGAGTGACGTTCTGCGAGAGCTTACCGAGGAAGGTGTGTCGGTCTGGCTGGACGACATCAACCGTGACCGGCTGCGCACCGGCAACCTCGAAATGCTCATGAGGGACTTCTGGGTGCGGGGCGTGACGTCGAACCCGACGATCTTCGCCCACGCGCTCAGTCACGGCGACGCTTACGACGAGCAGATAGCGGACCTCAAGATCCGCGGCGTCTCGGTGGAAGAGGCGTCGCGGATGATCACCACCTACGACATCAGGTGGGCCGCCGACGTGCTCCGCCCGGCCTACGACGAGACCGACGGCCTGGACGGCCGGGTGTCGATTGAGGTCGACCCCCGGCTCGCGAAGGAGACCGCCGCGACCGTCGCCGAGGCCAAGCAGCTGTGGTGGCTGGTCGACAGGCCGAACATGTTCATCAAGATCCCGGCGACCGCGGAGGGCGTCCCCGCGATCACCGAGACGCTCGCGAAAGGCATCAGCGTCAACGTGACGCTGATCTTCTCGCTGGAGCGGTACGGCGAGGTCATCGACGCGTACATGGCCGGCCTCGAGCAGGCGGCGGCGAACGGGCACGACATCAGCCAGATCGCGTCGGTCGCCTCGTTCTTCGTCAGCCGGGTGGACACCGAGGTGGACAAGCGGCTGGAGAAGATCGGCACGCCGGAAGCCGCCGCGCTGAAGGGCAAGGCCGCCATCGCGAACGCGCGGCTGGCCTACGAGCTGTACGAGCAGAAGCTGGCCACGCCGCGCTGGGCGGCGCTCGCGGCGAAGGGCGCCCGCGTGCAGCGCCCGCTGTGGGCCTCCACGTCCACGAAGGACCCCGCGTTCCCTGACACCCTCTACGTCGTCGAGCTGGTGGCCAGGGACACCGTGAACACGATGCCCGAGGCGACCCTGCGCGCCACCGCCGACCACGGCGTGCTGCGCGGCGACACCATCCACGGCACCTACGAGCAGTCCCGCCAGGTCTTCGCGGAGCTGGAGAAGCTCGGCATCAGCTACGACGACGTGGTGCGGGTCCTCGAGGACGAGGGCGTGTCCAAGTTCGCCGTGTCCTGGAACGAGCTGCTCGAGACGATCCGAACCGAACTGAGCACTAAGTAGACGGCAACTGGAGGTACCGGACATGACCGT
>Ga0209693_10001092_pt1 | contig 11450 bp, 9 predicted proteins | sample HubBroMetageWRM3_FD_188345 | JGI IMG/M metagenome (GOLD analysis project Ga0209693, IMG submission 188345) | Warmed soil microbial communities from the Hubbard Brook experimental Forest, New Hampshire - Hubbard Brook CCASE Soil Metagenome WRM 3... | ecosystem: Environmental > Terrestrial > Soil...
CAAGACCGAGCCAGCCCCAACCCCCACCGAAGAATTCACCCCGCAAACCGTAACCGTGACCGCTCACGTGAACGCGCTATTCATTTTGAAGTGAAATTGTTCATGTGGAGACAGCCGCCTCGGCTGTCAGCGAGCGAAGCGAGGCGCTCGTGTGGAGCGGGCATTCCTGCCCGCTGCTTTTGACTTTGCTCTTGCTTTTGGTTCTTGATCCCGTCTTGAAATTTCTGCGCTCAATGCTCCACTACTGCCCTGCCTTCGCCACCGCAATCCTCGTCCCATCCACCGCAATCTCCCGCTGGATCTCCATCTCGATCGAGCTTCCCACATCCAGCCTCACATCATTCCCGCGCTTCAGCAGCGCCCACCCAATGCCCGCCGCTGCTCCCGCGCCCGCTCCGATCCGCGCCCCATTAAGTCCTCCGGCCAACCCTCCGGCCGTCGCCCCGCCCACGGTTCCGTATGCTCCGTTCTTGGCGGCATCTTCCACTTTCTTTCCCGTCTCGCTGTCCTGCTGAATCGTTCCTTCCTGATCCTTCACCGAATTGTTTCCCGCCCCCGGCGTGTTCTCCACCGAACCTGGCAGCATCACCGTGTATCCACTCGGATAAATCATCGAAGTAAAGTGGATCAGAATCTCCGCCCGCCCGTGCCCATGTCCCGCGCGCTCCACATGCGAAATCTTTCCCTGAATATAGGTTCCCGCCGGCACAATCACCCGCTCGTTCGCCACAAACGGAAACGCTGTCTCCGCGTAAACCGCATCCCCCTCGCGTGCATTCTTGGTCGAGATCGCCTGCTTCAGCAACAAGGGAATCTTCGTCCCCGCCGGAATGCTGAGCGCATTTGGATCGGCAGTCGGCGCCGCCGCTGGCGTGGCAGGTGCAGAACTCACGTTCGCATCCGGTTTTGGAGCATCCGCCGTCTGCCCCAACGCCATCCCTGACAACAGTAGCAAAGCCCAAACAGCGCGCATAACAGACCTCCAGAATCGCCAATTCGCCCGAGAATACCACGCTCACCCGCTAGGATGCGTCCTCCCATCAAGCGGGCTGCCCACATCCCCGACTATGTCATCCTGAGCGGAGTGGTTGGTGCGCGAAGCGAGCCAGCCGCGGAGTCTAAGAGCCTGCCCCGAGCGAAGCCGAAGGGATACCTTGTGCGTCGCCAGTAGCAGTCTCGCTGGGCTCCGGCCATCAACACTTCACTTCGACCAGATCGGGTGCAGAGGATGGTGCTGCAGAATTTCATTAACTTCTTTCGCCCCTGCCAGCTCGGAGTCTTCGACGCGGCGAGACACGGCAAACGCGTATTTGCGGTTGCGTCCCAGTTCGCCTGGAACAATTGCCGCTCCACCAACAAAATAATCGCCATGCTCCACCGAGTCCCATTGCGTCAAGGTGAAGACCATAATCGGAATGTCCTGCCGCGGATCCTCCTTGGTCCAATCGGGAGGTCGGATGTAAACCATCGGCCCCCGCTCAACCGAACCCTTTTGCGCATCGGAAGCTTCCCACTGCTCCGTTACAACGGTGTAACCCTTCCATGCACTCGGCAGTGAAAAACGAAACCCATACTTTGCGTTCGTGTATTCGACTGCATCGGTTGTGGGCCCCGCAGCCTCTTGTTTGGCTGGCTGTCCGGCCCTACTCGAGGCTCCTTGTAGCAAGCTGGCGAATCCTGGCGAGACCACAACCCATGTCACCAGTAGAGCGACGCGCATCCTGATTTTGAGCTTCATTCTTGCAGCTGCTCCTCACATTTCCACGCAGATTATTTATAGATCAAATATTTCTGTCGCATCACTTCAAACTTTTGCAGTTCCTCCTGCCAATCCTGCGCAATCCGCCGCGGATCCTCTCCCGCCATCAGACCATCGAACGCCGCCTGATTCCCCAGCAATTCCGCGACCCGCCCGATCTTGAAATTCGCCGGATACAATTTCTGCAAAGCCGCCGCCAGCTCAATTCCCAACTCCGGCGCATCCAGCGCATTCCGCTCGGTAAGAACCAGATTCACACCCTCACACTTCTGTCCGCTATAAACCGCAGCCGCAGGCGTAAACGTAACCGGCACAAAACGCACTCCCGCAATCCCGCGAGCATTCAAATAAGCCGCCAGTTCCCGGCCCTTCACCCACGGTGCGCCCACAACTTCAAACGGAGTATCCGTCCCCCGCCCCACGGAAACATTCGTGTACTCAATTAAAGCCACGCCCGGATAAAGCATTGCCTCGGCCAAGCTCCGCAAATTCGGCGAAGGATTCACCCACCCCAGCCCCGTGGAATCAAACCAGTCCCCGCGCTGCCATCCTTCCATCGGCACCACAGTAAGCTTGGCATTGATATTCCGTTCCGCATTAAACATCTTGGCCAGTTCGCCCATGGTCATGCCATGCCGCACCGGCACCGTCCAGTAACCCACAAACCTCTCATGCCCCGCATCCGCCACCGGACCCTGCACGTACGACCCGGTCACCGGATTTGGCCGGTCCAGCACAATCACCTCAACCCCAGCCGCAGCCGCCGCCTCCAGAAAATATCCCATCGTCGTCTCGTAGGTATAAAACGGCACCCCCGCATCCTGAATATCGATCACCACCGCATCGAGCGACTTCATCACTTCGGGCGCCGGCCGCCGATCCGCATCTTTAGCTCCATAAACGCTGTAAACCGTAACCCCGGTAGCCGCATCCTTGGAATTACTCACATCAGTAGTATCCAGCGATCCCGTCACCCCATGCTCCGGACTGAAAATCGCCCCGAGCGTCACCCCCGAAGCCGCAGCCAGCACATCAATCGTCCGCCGCCCCTCCAAATCCACGCCTGTCTGGTTGGTCACTACTCCAATCTTTTTCTTGCCTCCGGCAACCTGGAGCACATCGAACCCATGCTCCTCCAGCACATCAATCCCATTCTTCACGCTGCCGTTGCGCGTGCTCACATGCCGCGCCGCGCTCAGCGCCTCGTTGTACCCGGTAATGCTCTGCCAGCGCAGCGCCTCTTTCTCGCTCGTAGTCAAATGCAAGGCCGCCGTCACCGCTGTCGCCACCTTGGTCCGCAAAGCAATCGCATTCCCGCCTCGCGGATGCACCGCATTCGTCAGCAGAATAATGTAAGTCTCGGTCGTTGGATCGACCCAGATCGATGTTCCAGTCCATCCCGTATGCCCATAACTACCCACCGGCAGCAAATCCCCCCGGTTCGACGAAAGCGGAGAATCAATGTCCCACCCAAACCCCCGCAGCACCGGAGCCGCGGGCGGCTGCTCCGGCCGCGTCATCTTCTCCACCGTCAGCTCTGACAAAATCCCGTCGCCCCCATCCAGCAAAGTCTGCGCAAACTTCGCCAGATCATCTCCAGTAGAAAACAGCCCGGCATGCCCCGCCACGCCACCCATCCGCCGCGCCGTAGGATCATGCACCACGCCCCACAGCATGTGCTCATTCTCGTCATACTGCGTCGGCGCAATCTTAGGTAGCCACGCCGCCGGAGGCGCATACCGCGTCCGCGTCATCTTCAGCGGCACAAAAATATGCCGCTGCACATATTCATCCAGCGTCTCTCCCGACACGCGCTCGACCAGCGCTCCCAGCACAATAAAATTAACATCGCTATAGGTGAACCTCGACCCCGGAGCCTCCTGCGGCGCATCCGCGAACGCCATTCCATAAGCCGTCTGCTTCCCTTCCCACGTAGCCTTCAAATCTAGATCCGGCTCAAGGCCAGAGAAGTGGACCAGCAACTGCCGCACCGTAATGTCGTCCTTCCCGTTCTGCGCAAACTCCGGCAAATACTTCGCCACCGGATCATTCAGCCGCACCTTCCCCTGCTCCACTAGTTGCATCACGGCCGTAGTAGTAGCAATCACCTTGGTCAGCGAAGCCAGATCAAACACCGTATCCAGAGTCATCGCCTCGCGCCGCGGCTCCAAAGCCCGCGACCCGTAAGCCTTCCGGTAGATGACCTGCCCGTGATGACCGACAATCAGCACCGCTCCCGGAATCTGCGCCTCGCCAACAGCCTGCTCAATAGCAGCATCCACAGCCGGCAGCGCAACCGCACGTGTGGGGACAGCCGCCTTCGGCTGCCCGTCCGAGCGAAGCCCGGACTTCTCGCCACCGGCACCGGTCGCGCCCTGCCCAGTAGCGCTGAGAACGCAAGTCAGCAACACGCCCAGAGCGAACGCCACTCCGCGCGTTTTATCCCGCGAGTTTGATTCAAGAGGAAGGATGCTCTGACTCTACACAACTCAGGCGGTATGACTCAAGAAACTCAAGTAAGGGAGTGCCACTTATGCCATATCATGATCTGCCGTATCATGATCTGCCATAACACGGATCTCTCGATGCCCGCACCGCACCCCTCATCCACTCTGCTCGAAGCCTTCAAGCATCAAGACAAAATCTTCGCCCCGGCCTTCGCCATTCTGCATGAAGCAATCAACCAGAAAGCTTTCCCGGCAGCCTCCGTAGCCGTAACTCACAGCGGAAGTCTAGTAGCCCTCAAAGCCCTCGGAAGTTTCACATCTGAAGCGGGTGCCCCATCCTCCTCGCGTTCTTTGCGAGAGGGTGGGCAAGACGCAGTCCACCCCACCACACTCTTCGACCTAGCCTCCCTAACCAAAGCAGTAGCCACCACAACGATAGCCATGCTCCTCTACGAGCGTGGCCTGCTCGATCTCGAAGCCCCAGTCTCAGCGATAGTCCCCGAATTCACAACCGACGCCGCAAGAGATCCCCGCCGCCAGGAAGTAACCCTCCGCATGTTGCTAGCCCACTCCTCCGGCCTGCCCGCCCACGAAAAGTTTTTCCTGAAAGCCCGCACCCGTGCCGAACTCCTGCAAGCCGCCTTCACCACGCCCCTAGCCGTCGACCCTGCCACCCGTACCGAATACAGCGACATCGGATTCATCATCCTCGGCACCGCTCTGGAACGCCTGGCCGACGAATCCCTCGACCGCTTCTCGCAGCGCGAAATCTTCGCCCCGCTTGCCATGACCCACACCACTTTCAATCCGCCGCTCGAAATCCGCGCAAAGATTCCTCCCACCGCCGACGATCAAACTTTCAGAAGAAGAATCATCCAAGGCGAAGTCCAGGACGAAAACGCCAGCGTCCTCGGCGGCGTCGCTCCCCACGCCGGACTTTTCTCCACCGCCGAAGACCTCGCAAAATTCGCCCAAGCCATGCTGAACCACGGAAGCCCCATCCTCCGCCCCGAAACCGTAGCGCTCTTCACCCGCCGCGAATCCGCGCCCCCAGGCACGTCTCGAGCCCTCGGCTGGGACACTCCCTCTGCCCCATCACAATCCGGAAAATATTTCTCTCCACAATCTTTCGGCCACCTCGGCTACACCGGAACCTCTCTCTGGATCGACCCCACGCGCCAGCTCTCAATAACTCTGCTAACCAACCGCACCTGGCCCGACTGCTCCAATCAGGCCATCAAACAAATCCGCCCCAAATTCCACGACGCCATAATCGAAGCCCTGAAGGAGTGAGGCTCTGTTCGCGTGGAGCGGGCACCCCTGCCCGCTGCTTTTGATGTTGCTCTTGTTCTTGCTCTTGCTCCCGCTTTCCTCAACTAAGCCGGGCAGTTCCATGAAAAGCAGTTAGAATGAACACGCTCCGATCCCGAAAGGCTAACTTGAATCGCAAGCCATCCACTCTCCGCCGCCTAAGCACCGAGCAACCGAACCAGTCCGCGAGCGACCTCGACCGCAAATCCTCCCTCGAGATTGCCCGCCTCATCAACGCCGAAGACGCCACCGTCGCCCTGGCCGTAAACCGCGCTCTCCCGCAAATTGCCCGTGCCATCGATCAAGTAGCCGCCGCCCTCCGCCAAGGCGGACGCCTCATCTACGTAGGCGCCGGAACCAGCGGCCGCATCGCCGCCCTCGACGCCGTCGAGTGCCCACCCACATTCAACACCGACCCCCGCTCCGTCCAGTTCATCCTCGCCGGCGGCAACAAAGCTCTAGCCTCCGAATCCGAGACCAGCGAGGACGACTCCGCAGCTGGCCGCCAAGAAATGTCCCGCCGCAAGCCCACCAAGAAAGACGTAGTCCTGGGCATCGCCTCCAGCGGACGCACTCCCTTCACCGTAGCTGCCATCACCGAAGCCCGCCGGCGCGGCGCCCACACCATCGCCCTGACCTGCAATCCGAATTCCCCGCTAGAACGCGCCGCCCATTTCGCCATCGTCACCCAAGTTGGTCCCGAAGTCCTCGCCGGCTCTTCCCGCATGAAGGCCGGCACCGCCCACAAAATGGTTCTCAACATCATCTCCACCGCAGCCATGACGCGCCTCGGCTACGTCTACGGCAACCTCATGGTCAACGTAGCCCCCAAAAATTCCAAGCTGCTCGATCGCGCCATAAGAATCCTCGAATGCGCCACCGGAGCCACTCGCGAATCCGCAACCCAAGCCCTGAAAGCCTCCGGCAACAAGACGCCAGTAGCCCTCGTAATGCTAGCCGCCGGAGCAACCCGCCCCCTAGCCCAAGCCGCTCTGAAGAAAGCAAAAGGCCACGTCCGCGAGGCCATAGCGCTAGCAAAATAGAGCCTATGTGCCGCAGCTAGCTAACCGATTTTCAGATCCTTTTTTGCGTGTCATCCTGAGCGAAGTTGCCCTGCGCGAAGCGGAGGGCAACGCAGTCGAAGGACCCCTGCAATGCTCGCATAACCAGAGGCGCGTCAAGGCGTCCTCACGACGAAGCCGGGCGCCCCATTTCTCACGCGTCCTTTGCGCGAGAAGTGGGGTTCTTGGGCCTCCATCCAACCTGTCATCCTGAGCGAAGTTGCCGTCCGCGAAACGGACGGCAGCGCAGTCGAAGGACCCCGGTAACGCCAGCGCAACCAGCGCCGACTCAAGGCGTTTCCACGATGTTGCTGGCGGAGGGCCCGGCTAATCGCTCGCGATCAAAGTCGTGGTCGCACAAGCACGGGAAGGGCACGACTTCAATCGTGCCGTAAAACATCAAAAACAGACCCGGCTTTAGCCGCTGAGGAGTTTGTGCTTTTGGGATAGGGGTCGCAGACCGCGTAAGGATGTTAGACTCAGAACACCTCGCGCGACAGGAAACGTCGGATCGTGAAGGACTAAAGCGCAAGAGAACGCTTCAACTGGCGGCTGCCGGTTTATACCGCGTTAGCCGCGATTGCCCTTGGTCTTCTCGATACATTCGGGAAATCCGACAGCTTGCTCTACCTCCTCCCAGTTGTCCTCGTCAGCCTCTTCTTGCTCCTTTTCTTGCTGTTTGCGGCGATCGGAAGGAAATCCAGCCTTTGCTTAGCGATACTGTCCATGCTGGCGGTGTTCTGGATTTTTTCGTTCGCTCTTTTCACCAATCATTACGCGATTCGCAACAATATGAGATGGCTCTTGGGGTCGCGGCGCTATAAAGCCGAGGTCCTGGCCCAATCCGCGCCGCCGAACGGAGAATTAAAGCGCGTCGAGTGGGACGGCTGGGGGTTCCCAGGAGCGGGAAACACTTACGTATACCTTGTTTTCGATCCCACCGATTCGCTCGCGGCGGCGGCTAAGAAGCACGAGCCCGGCAAGTTCGACGGGATATCCGGCAAGGTCCTTCGTGTAAGTCGTCTTGAGGACCGTTGGTATGCCGTTTTGTTTTACACCGGTCAAACTTGGGATGCACCCAACCAGCCCCGTGCCCTCTCGATTACCATCCCCACCGCAATTCCCCGCTAAAATAACCCGTTACCCCGTACCCTTAACCCAATGGATAAACTAGTAATCCGCGGCGGCTCCCCACTCCTAGGCACCGTCCGCGTAAGCGGAGCAAAAAACGCCGCCCTCCCCTGCATGGCCGCAGCTCTCCTGACCGATGAGCCGGTAATCCTGGAAAACATCCCCCAAGTCCGCGACATCCAAACCACGCGCAACCTCTTGGCCGCCATGGGAGCCGAAGTCGAACTAGGCTATGGACGCGCCCAGCACCGCACCACCATCCACTGCAAAAATCTGGCCAGCCCCGAAGCCTCTTACGAGCTAGTCAAAACCATGCGCGCCTCCACGCTGGTTCTAGGCCCGCTCGTAGCACGCTGCGGCCGCGCCCGCGTATCCCTCCCCGGCGGCTGCGCCATAGGCCAGCGCCCCATCGACCTTCACATCAAAGGCCTCGAACTCTTAGGCGCAAAAATAAAACAAGAGCACGGCTACGTAGAAGCGACAGCCGACCGCCTCCGCGGCACCGAAATTGTTTTCGACAAAATCACCGTCACGGGAACCGAAGACCTTCTAATGGCCGCAACGCTAGCCGAAGGCGAAACCATTCTGCAAAACGCCGCCCGCGAACCCGAAGTGGCCGACCTCGCCGCGCTCCTAAACAAAATGGGAGCCAAGATTCACGGTGCAGGCACACCCACCATAAAAATAAAAGGAGTGACCAAACTAAAAGGCGCCCGCCATCGCATCATCCCCGACCGCATCGAAGCTGGCACCTTCTTGATCGCCGGAGCCCTAACCGGCGGCGATCTAAACATCTCCTCCTGTGATCCCGCTCACCTCGACGCAATCCTCAGCAAACTAAAAGAGTCGGGAGTCAAAACCAAATCCACCAAAGACTCCGTCCGCGTAATGGGAGACAATCCCTTCACCGCCTCCGACCTCAACACCGAAGAATATCCCGGATTCCCCACCGACATGCAGGCCCAATTCATGGCCCTCGCCACGCAAGCCGAAGGCACCAGCATCATCACCGAAAATATTTTCGAAAACCGCTTCATGCACGCGCAGGAATTAGTTCGCATGGGCGCCAACATAAAAATCGAAGGCCACCGCGCCGTAGTCCGAGGCAAAACTCCGCTAAGCGCCGCCGCAGTCCTGGCCTCCGACCTCCGCGCCAGCGCGAGTCTAGTCCTGGCCGCCTTAGTAGCCGACGGCGAAACCATAATCGACCGCGTCTACCACATCGACCGCGGCTACGAAAAAATAGAAGAAAAACTAAAAGCCGTAGGCGCCCAAATCCGCCGCATCGGCAACATGCTCCCCTAGAAATCCACACTCCGATTGCTTTCGACGGTCTTCATGCGACTTTTTCTTTCTGAGCGACAGGTTCATTCTGTGCTCTCATTGACTTCACCAGGTCAGCCGCTGACGCCCCCTCGAGTGACAATCCATACCCGACTTCTCGGACAATGCGCTCTTTCAACGGTTGGATGAAATGTATGCGCGTATTGCGGCGCGTCACTTCAGGAGCCTTCAAATACAATTGCGCCAATTCCCGTGCCCGGCTCAGCGCCTTGCCATTCGGCACAACTTCTGCAACCACTCCCCATTCATATGCGGTACGCGCCGTTAGCGGCTGTGGATTCAGCAGGAATGCCTCCGCTCGTCCCGCTCCCGCGCGATAACTCCAGGTGGTGAAAATTCCGTCGCCGGGCGCAACGCCCTGGGAGAAATGGGCCACATCCTCGAAAGTCGCGCCCTCTGCCGCCACAATTACACTGGCAAGTAGCGCGTAATCTGAATGCACGTGAGCACGCCCCTCGATTGCCGCGATGACCGGGACACGTATGTTGGCAATGTTCTCCAAAACCTGAACACCCTCATCGTGAACCTGGCTCCAGACGCCGGGATCGGCGGCGTTGCCGAAGGAGGACCAATCGACATCCGTAATGAACTGCCCACCGGCGCCCGTTAGGATTACGATCTTGTTCGCGCGGTCTTGCGAAATCCGGTAGAACCCATCGACAAATTCCGTGTGAGATTGCGCGGTCATAATGCACGGCCCGCCGTTGGTGTGGACTTCGGCAACCAGCACGCCTTTGTCATCTCGTGTCAGCTTTAGGTTGTGATAAGCATTGAAGTAGTCACTCTGAAATTGCATTGTATTCCCCTTTCTGTGTTTGCCCTCACTGCATTATTGTTGCGAGGTCAGCGGTGCGCAAGGCTTAGTCTACCAAGCGAATGGCCGTAACCGACCTCAAACACAAGACAACTTGAGGTTAGGATGAGCGGCGAACTACGCCGGTTGCGGTGTCCTCGTAAAGTGAAATATTTGACAACGACAATCAATCTAGAACCAGCGCGTCGAAAAAGAGCTTCGGAGGGCTGGCCCATCCATGCAGCACCACGAAAATGGGTGCCCCATCCTCGCGTTCCTTGCGAGGGTGGGATACGGCGCCGCAAGAGGCGTCGTGATTTTGACCGGCACGCTCCGGCTTTCGTTCCCCACATCAACTCAAAAACAAAACGGGCCGCCCGAAGGCAGCCCGTTTGTTTTGACTGACAGCTGAGAGCTAGTCCCCAGCCACAGGCTCGGCCACTTCCGGCTTCGCCGCAGGCGCTTCTTTCCCGTTCGCCTTGCCCAGCGCGCCCAGCGGAATGAATCCATTCTCCGCCACCGCGGGCTTCTCTTTCAACACAACTTCGCGATACAGCGAAGCCATGCGCGCGTTGTAGGCCTCATCATTCTTCTGCGGCCCACGATGCCCCGCAACCGGAGTCTCCGAATGGTCGACAGCCAAAGCCGCCTTCGCATCTCGCGCCCGCTTCTTCTCCTCGCGCGCGTTCTTCGCGATCCCCAGGTTGTCCAGATCGTGCTGCAGTTCCGTGGTAACGATCTCTTCGCGCAGCTTGAGATAGTCGGCGTGCTCGTCTTCCATCTTCACTTTTTTGCCGCCGGCGAAAATCTCGTGCCGCCCATGCTCTTCATACCACTTGGTGAGCGTGGCCGTCATGTGCATCTTCTCGATGATGTTCCGCCATCCCACACCCGTGTTGTAAGCGCAGAACGAGATCTCCCCTTCCTGCGTGGCGTAAGGAATAATGCACTGCTCCGTGCGCCGGAAGTCGTAGTTGAACAGATCCTGGAACCACATCCCCGCGATGAACAGGAAGTTCCAGCGGTCGTTCGTCCGCCGTTTCATCACGTCGTCAACCGTCCGGTCCGGACCGACCTTGCCGTAGTTCTTCCCCGTGACGTTGTAATTCTTGTCAAACTTCCTCAACAGATCCATCATCTTGAAATGCGTAGGCGCCTGATACGGATCGTAATTCTTCATCAAACACAACCCCATTCCAAACGCAGTAAGAAACTTCCCCCGCGCCGCATCATTAACCTTCGCAATATCCTTAGCCAGCTGATCCCCCGCCAGAAAAGCAGTAACCGGAACAGCCTCCTTAGTCTCCTTATCAATCATCACCGCCATCCCCGTCCCGCAATTCGGGTGACAGCCACAACTTAGTTGGCCCCAGTCGTTTTTCACGTCGTTGGCGTGCATCAGGTCGGCCCAGTCTGAGAATGTCCCCATGAAACTTATTGGGAACCAGTCGCGGGATGGTTCGCCCAGGCCGGTTTGATTTTTTACGTCGTGGGCCAAGTGAGAGAGGGTGTAGCGCTGGGCTTGGCGGCGGTCGTCGGTTACGGCTTCGTCGCGGCCGGTGAAGCTTACTGGTTGGAAGCTCAGGAAGCTGATTGTTTTTGGA
>Ga0209693_10001093_pt1 | contig 11447 bp, 5 predicted proteins | sample HubBroMetageWRM3_FD_188345 | JGI IMG/M metagenome (GOLD analysis project Ga0209693, IMG submission 188345) | Warmed soil microbial communities from the Hubbard Brook experimental Forest, New Hampshire - Hubbard Brook CCASE Soil Metagenome WRM 3... | ecosystem: Environmental > Terrestrial > Soil...
CGCACTGCGAACGCCGCAAGACGATCGAAAGTGCGGAAGAAGGGACTCGAACCCCTACGGCCTTTCGGCCACCAGCTCCTAAGGCTGGCGCGTCTGCCAATTCCGCCACTTCCGCAGCGAAGCCGCATTATAACATCGCGCCAAAATTCTCAGGCGGAGGAAGGCGCGAAGGAGGCCCTTACCGGCGCCTCGGTTGTTTCGTTTGCGCTTGCCGCGCGGGAACGCTTTTTGTTAGTCTCCGCGGCACATGGCCAGCCTGTTGTAAGCTCACGTCGGGAGGAACTCCATGCCACATTGCACAAAATGCGGGACGGCAGTTGCGGATAACGCTGGATTCTGTCCTCGTTGCGGCGCGCCGCAAGCGCCCGCCGGATCGCCCGCGCCTTCGGGCATCACGAACGCAACTCCGCACGCAACATCGGGGATGGCCGAAAATGTAGCTGGACTGCTTTGCTACGCTCTCGGTTGGGTCACCGGTCTGATTTTCTATTTCATCGACAAGCGCCCGTTTGTGCGGTTCCACGCAGCACAATCCATCGTGGTGTTCGGTGGCTTGACAATCATTCGCGTTGGGTTAGGCATGGTCTTTCTTACCGGCGGCGTTTCGTTGGGATTCGGTCTGCTCTGGCTCGTATCCATCCTCGGCTTCGTTCTTTGGATTTTGCTGATGATCAAAGCGTATCAGGGCGAACGGTATCGCCTGCCAATCGCCGCCGACTTGGCCGACCAGATTTTCGTCAAGTCCTGACATTCTCAACGGAAATCGCGAAGCGCCGCTACCCGTCTTTCCTTAGCTATTGACAACTGCGGACTGAACGTCCATCTTTATTGGCTTTCCGGAGCGGGGATTTAATCCCGCGTCAGGTCGCCAGGAGAAGGAATTGAAGGTCCGGGTCTGCTTCCACGATAAATGTTTTGACGGAGCCTCTTCGGCCGCCGTCTTTTCTCGCTTCTACAAGGAACGCATCAATCCTGGCGCAGAATTCTTCTACACCGGAATGACGCACAAGGCGTCGCAGCCCTTCGAAGACGGCACGTTTGACGGCGATGAAAACGTCATTGTGGATTTCAAGTATTCCAGCTCGCCGCAGCTGACGTGGTGGTTCGACCATCACCAGAGCGCATTCTTGAAGCCCGAAGACGCCGAGCAATTCCGGCACGATCGCTCGGGCAAGAAGTTTTACGATCCCTGCTACAAGTCCTGCGTCAAGTTTCTTTCTACCATTGCATCGGAGAAATTCGGATTTGACGCCAAGCCGCTCGCCGAACTGATCCATTGGGGCGACATTATTGACGGAGCGCAGTTCGCTTCGCCGGAAGCTGCTGTTGGGCTCGCCGAACCGGCCACTAAACTTGCGCTGGTGATCGAAGCGGCGCCGGAAGCAGATCTGGTGCCTAAATTAATTACGCACCTCGCGTATCTGTCGCTGGCCGAGATGATCGAATTGCCGGCGGTCCAGAAATATCTGCCCAGCTTGCTGGAACGGCACCGTAAATCCATTGATGTATTTCGTGAGCGCGCCGATTTTCGTGACGGCGTGATTTATTTCGATGTTAGCGATCTGGATCTCGAGGGCTACAACAAGTTCGTCCCGTATTTCTTGTTTCCTGATGCGCTCTACTCGGTCGGCGTAAGCGCCTCCCCAACGCGTTCGAAAGTTTCCGTCGGAACCAACCCATGGAAAGAAGCTTCCGCCGACGTGAATCTCGCCTCGCTATGCGAGAAGTACGGCGGGGGCGGCCACGCTCGCGTCGCGGCCATCTCGTTTGGTCCCGGTGATTTGCTCCGCGCGCGCCAAGCGGCGCAAGAGATTGCAGCCACCCTCCGGCGCCATCCGTAGAAGCAAGCGCAACCAATCACGATTTAAGGCTTCCCGATATCTGGCAAGTGCGCTTCTGTTTTGGAGCAGGATTTCTACTTTATGACGCTAGGCGTGCTCGCGGCGCAGCTGGATGGCATGCCAAGCAGCAACGAATACCCACAAGCAGAATGAAAGCACGATGAGCCGGTTGGCCCACCCGTCTAATGCTAGCACTCCTTGCGGCAATGATTTCGCGCGTGTTGAGGCAAATGACCGCCACTGGCTTGGCTGAGTTGCATCGTCATCAGAGTCAACGTCGCCGCCAACAGAACGACACTTATCCAGCTAAGGTTCGCGATCCCCAGTAACGTCTTCTTAATACCATGCCACGCCTCGATGTGACCAAGGCCTACGCTCAGTAGCAAGGCCGCGACGGGAAAGCCGCCAACCCCGAGCAACCCGGCGATGCCGTGGCCGGTGTCGTGGCTGATATCAAAAATGGAAGCCATCGCCTCGCCTATGCCGGCAACTATCAGAAACCACAGGCCGATCTTGCCGCCTTTGGTCCTGACATCGGGCCAAATCGCGATTGCCAAAGCCCAGGAGCTCATGCCCCATGAAACAAACATCAACGACAACACCCACCCGTAGTGACCAAACGCATATTCACTCACCATACGCCAAGAAGGCGCGAATTCGGGGCTCAATACGTGCAGACTTCCTAGCAGCAGGATAGTCGCAACGGCCGCTCCGGCAGCTATATACGCCGCCGGGGCTTCGACGTTCAAACTTCGCATTGCTGTTCTCCTTCTAAGCTGTTTTGACATCGCCATTCAGGGAGCTTCGCCTCCATCGCTCCGGCTTTTCAACTCGCGAACCACGGACTCACCTAGATCATCCCTTCCAACCGAACGTAGCTCGCTTCCATTCCGCGTTCCATGCCTGTCGCAAGCATGGCCGCTCGCGTCTGAGCATCGGGTAGGGTCATTCGCATCGTCATCAAGGTTCCCTCGCCGTCCGGATCGAACCTGGTTTCAACATGATTGTCCGGTGTAGGATCCGGCAGGTGCATGCGCTCCACGTGTACGATCCTGTTGTAGGGCTCCAGCTCCACGAATTCCCCGGTGATGTGAAATCCACCGCCCTTGCCGTTTGTCCACTCGTAACGGAACTTGCCTCCCGGTCTTGCTTCGTTGACGCAAACGGGCATGCTCCACCCTTCAGGGCCGAGCAACCATTTCTGGATTAACTTCGGATCGGTATGCGCGCGGTACACCGTTTCCGGCGGCGCGGCAAAGCGCCTTGTCACAATTATGTGCGTCTGGCCTTCGGTCTTCAGCGTCATCTTGCTCATCATTTTTCTCCTTTCTTTTGTTTTTCGATTCCGGCCAGAACTCCATCCAGCCGGTCGTAGTTTTTCTCAAGGGCCTTGCGCAGCATGGCAAGCCATTGGTCCATAGCTTCAATACCAGCGTTTGCGAGACGACGGGGGCGCTTCGTGCCCTGAACTCGGCGCACGATGAGTCCTGCGTCCTCGAGCACCTTCAGGTGTTGCGAGACCGCCGGTTGCGTCATCTCGAATGGTTTCCCCAGTTCATTGACGGTGGCCTCCCCTTTGGCGAGACGAGCAAGAATCGCCCGACGAGTCGGGTCAGCTAAAGCGGCGAAAGCGGCATCAAGGCTTTGCATAGACTATAGCTTATATAAGTAATGCCTTATGTCAAGGAAAATCTTAGCCGCTTTATAGAAAATCGTGGGGGAAGCTGTGTGGGGCTCGGGTTTGAAGGTCTCGCTCGGAAGCCAATTACGCGGTTAGCAAGCGGGTCTCAGATCTAAACGAACTCCTGGATGAGCTAGAATCCCAAGAACGTGTCATCGACGACTAATGCGCTATCAGAGATTGGGTTCCTAGCAAGTGCTTGGCACCGGTTGGGCGCATCATGCGCTCGTGTTACAATCAACGGCTCGTGGGCCGGTAGCTCAATGGTAGAGCAGCTGCCTCTTAAGCAGCGGGTTGGAGGTTCGAGTCCTCCCCGGCTCACCACTCCTTGCGAGGCCTTTTTTTTCGTAGTTCCGCCGGGTTTCCCAGCGCGGGGAATTCCCTGTAGAAGAGCTTTAGAATCGAAGGGTATTGCTATAACCCGCCCTTTGCGAAGAAAATTGAGCGGGACAGTTCCGGGGCCGTTCACACCCTCCCAGACTGGAGTGGACGTCCATCCCGGCGCCCCAGCCAGCGCCGAGTTCTTGACTGAACGTTTCGTTCTGTAAGCTTTCACTCTAGGGTTTTGTCACCGATGTTTAGGATTGGCGCCGCCGCATTCGCATTTTGCTCTAAATGACTATTTCGATTTTCGCATACATAGTTAATATCGAGCGGCGAGCTCCGCGTTTCCGGAGAATCAAAATCGCAAGAACATGACGAGTGCCACCCAAACGCCTGCGCCGGTTTTCACCGAGCCAGAAAAACCAATTCGTTCTGAGCTTTTCAGCATAGAACGGCTGGAACAACACGCGGAAAGCCTCGCGGCCGCACAGACTGTCGTCAGCGATCTCGAAGGACGACCCCTCATCCCGCGCGTCTTTGAAAACGGACGCGTCCTGCTGGAATACTATCGCGACATCGCACGCGCCATTCAACACGAACAAGCGATCGTTCCTGCCGCCGAATGGCTGGTTGACAATTTTTATATCGTCGAAGAACAGCTTCGCGAAATCCGTGACGACCTGCCGCCCGGCTTTTATCGCAAGCTGCCGAAGCTAGGCCCCGGACACTTGGAAGGATTTCCGCGCGTGTTCGGTGTTGCCTGGGCCTACGTCGCGCACACCGATAGCCGGTTCGATCCGGAGATATTGCGTCGTTTCGTGAGCGCCTATCAGCGCGTCCAGCCGCTGACCATCGGGGAACTGTGGGCGGTCGCCATCACGCTGCGCATCGTGCTCGTGGAAAATCTGCGCCGGATCGCGGAACACATGGTCGTCAGCCGCAGCGCGCGCCTGGACGCCGATATTCTCGCTGATCGCGTGTTGGGCACAGGGGGTCAGCCGGCCGTCTCCAGCGAGTCTATTCTTCGCCGCTTTGAGAATAAACCTCTCGACCGCGCGTTTGCCGTGCAGTTGGTCCAGCGCTTGCGCGACCTCGATCCGAAAGTAGGTCCCATTCTCGCGTGGCTCGATGAACGCCTGGCCGCGCAAGGGACCACAGCCGATGAAATTGTTCGCGCCGAGCATCAAGAGCAGGCGGCGATGACCGTCACCGTGCGCAACATCATCAACAGCATGCGGCTGATGTCAGAATTCGGCTGGGAGGATTTTTTTGAGAGCGTCAGTTTGGTGGACGAAGTTTTGCGCAACGGCAGCAATTTCGGCCAGATGGATTTCTCCACCCGTGATTACTACCGCCATGCCGTCGAAGATCTTTCGCGAGGTTCGACTCACACGGAAATAGACGTTGCGAGACGCGCCGTCGAGCGCGCCAGGCGCGCGCATGCCGAATTTCACACGGATGGACATCCCAATGCAAACCGCAAGGCCGATCCTGGCTACTATCTGATCTCCCAGGGCCGGCTCGATTTCGAACGCGAGCTCGGTTTTAAAGTTCCCTGGAGGCGCGGCCTGCTGCGCCTGTATGTGCGCGCCGCGGTGCCAGCCTATCTCGGCACAATCGCTGCGCTGACCGCGATTATTTTGGCTCTGCCTCTGACGCACGCGCACGCACTTGGCGTCAAGACGCCTTACCTGATCCTATTGGGCCTGCTCGCCTCCGTTCCTGCGTCGGATCTCGCCATCGCGCTCATCAATCGTGCCGTCACCGACTTGCTTGGTCCGCGTACCCTGCCGCGCCTGGAACTGCGGGACGGCGTCCCGCCCGAGCTGCGTAGCATCATCGTGGTTCCCACTCTTCTTACTTCAGTCAATGCGATCAAGGAACTCGTCGAGCGCCTGGAAATCCATTTTCTGGCCAATCCCGAAGGTGATCTGCGATTTGCGCTGCTTACAGATTGGGTGGATGCGCCGACCGAATCCCTGCCGCAAGATGAAGAACTCTTGAACGCCGCGATCAATGGCATCGCAAATCTCAACGCCACTCATGGTCCCGCGCCCGGAGGTGACGACCGGTTTTTCTTGTTTCATCGCAAGCGCGTCTGGAACGAAAGCGAACGTAAGTGGATGGGATGGGAGCGCAAGCGCGGCAAGCTGCATGAGTTGAATCAACTGCTTCGCGGCGCGAATGACACCACGTTCTTGCCCTTAGCGGGCGCGGTACCGGAAGCGATTCCCGGAGTTCGTTACGTTATTACACTTGACGCGGATACGCGCCTTACTCGGGGCACCGCAGCTCGGCTGGTGGGCACGATGGCGCACGCGCTGAACCGGCCAAAGTTCAGCCCGGAGCTCGGACGCGTTGTGGACGGCTACGGCGTGGTTCAGCCGCGCATCACGCCGTCGCTTCCCAGCGATCGTGAAGGGTCGCTCTTCCAGCGGATTTTTTCAGGTCCTAGCGGGATGGATCCCTACACTTCGGCCGCCTCGGACGTCTACCAAGATTTGTTTCACGAAGGGTCGTATACCGGCAAAGGAATTTACGACCTGGACGCGTTCGAGGCCGCGCTTGCAGGCAAGGTTAAGGACAACACTCTTCTGAGCCATGATCTGTTTGAGGGCATTTTCGCTCGTGCCGCGCTGGCCACCGATATCGTGCTCTTCGACGAATTTCCGTCGCATTACGAAGTGGCGGCCGCCCGCCAAAGCCGTTGGGCGCGTGGAGACTGGCAGCTGGTGCCATGGATTTTCGGGCACGGCGGCCTGCCGAAAGAAGTTCGACGTAGGTCTTCGATTCCCGTAATCAGCCGATGGAAAATGCTGGACAATCTGCGCCGGACGCTCTCGGCGCCGTTCATGTTTCTAACCACGCTAATCGGCTGGCTCTTGCCTCAAGTGTCTCCGTGGATGTGGACGCGATTCATTCTGACTGTGATCGCGATTCCAGCACTGATTCCTTTCCTGGTGGGTTTGAATCCGCGCCTTGGCGGGATCTCCAAACGCAGCCACCTTCGCGACCTTCTTTCCGATTTCTTGCTCGGTCTATCGCAGATTAGCTTGACCGTTGCATTTATGGCTTATCAGGCTTGGCTTATGACTGATGCCATTCTTCGCACGCTCTGTCGCATGGTGGTTACGCGCAGAAATCTTTTGCAATGGGTTACCGCGGCGCAGGCCAAGCATGCCGTGGACCTGGATTTGTTGGGCATGTACGGCCGCATGTTTGGAAGCGTCGTGCTGGCGATCGCATCTGTGGTGGTGGTTAGCTATATTCGCCACCGCGCACTGGTCGCTGCGATTCCATTTGCTCTCCTGTGGGTGGCAGCACCCGCGATAGCTCGCTGGATCAGCGTGCCGCCTCCGCTCGAAGATGTCGCGGCCCTGTCACCGACAGATGCCAGGTCACTGCGGCTGATCGCTCGCCGCACCTGGCGTTTTTTTGAAAGATTTGTCACTGCCGAAGATCATTTTCTGCCCCCGGACAATTTTCAAGAAGATCCGAAACCGCGCGTGGCACATCGCACATCCTCGACGAACATGGGCCTCTATTTGCTTTCTGCACTTTCCGCTCGTGACTTTGGGTGGATCGGTCTAGTGGAAATGGTGGAGCGGCTAGAAGCAACGCTTCAAACGTTCAGCCAATTGGAGATGTACAAGGGCCATTTTTACAATTGGTATGAGACGCAAAGCCTCAAACCCCTCGAACCGAAATATATTTCGAGCGTCGACAGCGGAAACCTCGCCGGACATCTACTCGTTGTGAGCGGCGGATGCCGCGGTCTCATTCAGGGCGCATTTGTCGAACCGCGGATGTTCGCTGGAGTTACCGATGCGATCAATCTCCTGCGTGAGCTGCCCGGCAGGATCACAGAAGCGCGGCGCACTCATACCGTAACCCGCAAACAACTCAGCAACGCGATTGAGTCGCTGGCCGCTTTACTCGACCCGGTTCCGGCCGACGCCAGGGAATGGGCGGCGCGTTTTGTCGAGTTGCGCGAATATGCCCAGACGGTTGCGGATATTGCCGAGGCGCTCGCACAGGAGCTCGATGAGCCTCCCGATTCTGAATTGCGCGCGTGGGCAGAGGCAGTAAGAAACGCCATCGAGAGCAACATGCGGGATGCGCGCATTATGATCCCGTGGCTCCGCCTGGACGTGAAGGAAGTGGTGGCGATGGCGGGGCGCTCGCAGGAACATTCTCCCGAATGGGCGGCGATTGAATCTCGTTTCGCCACGATGCCAACTCTGGCCGAAGCGCCTGAACAGTTCGAACTCGCCATACGAGATCTGGCGCCGTTGCGCGAGAGACTCGCCTTTGATCCGCTTGCGAACCAAGAAGTTCTCGCTCGAATCGATGCGCTGACCGCCGCACTGAAAGCTTCCGCCGACGAAGCGTCGTCGCTTGCCAGCCGCCTCATGGAGATCGCGAATACTTCTCAAGGCATGTTCGACGCCATGGACTTTAGGTTCCTGTTCGATGACTCACGGAAGCTTTTCTCGATCGGCATGCGCGCTACCGACGGAACCTTGGACGCCGGTTGCTACGACTTGTTGGCATCCGAAGCCCGCCTCACCAGCTTCATCGCGATCGCCAAGGGCGATGTCTCATCGTCGCATTGGTTCCACTTGGGCCGCACACTCACCCCCGTAGGAAGCGGCTCTGCGTTGATTTCCTGGTCCGGGTCGATGTTCGAATATCTGATGCCGGCGATTATCATGCGCTCCCCGGCGAACAGCATGTTGAGCCAGACGTACGAGCAGGTTGTTCAGCGCCAAATCGAATACGGAAATGAGAGGGGCGTTCCGTGGGGAATCTCCGAATCGGCGTTTAGCGCTCGCGACATCGAGTTTACATATCACTACGAGGGTTTTGGAGTCCCTGGACTCGGTCTCAAGCGTGGTCTCAGCGGCGACTTGGTCATTGCGCCATACGCAACCGCCTTAGCTTCGATGATCGAACCGGCTGCGGCAGTGCAGAACTTTGCGCGGATCGCCCGCGCCGGCGGCGAGGGCGCCTACGGCTTCTATGAAGCTCTCGATTACACACCCAGCCGGCTGCCTGAAGGAAAGGACGTCGCGATTGTGCGCACCTACATGGCTCACCATCAAGCCATGTCTATCGTGGCTTTTGACGATGTGTTGAACGGCGGAGCGATGTGCAACCGTTTTCATGCGCAACCGATCGTACGCGCCACGGAATTGCTTTTGCAGGAGCGCACACCACGCGACGTACTGGTTGCTCGGCCGCGTGCGGAGGAAGTTTCCGCGGCGGCGACGGTGCGCGAGTTAACGCCTCCCGTCGTTCGTCGCTTCGCAACGCCGCACGACGTAACTCCGCGGACGCATCTACTTTCGAACGGCCGTTATTCCGTGATGCTGACTGCGGCTGGCTCGGGTTATAGCCGATGGCGTGACTTGGCCATCACGCGATGGCGGGAAGATCCTACGCGGGATTGTTGGGGTCAGTACATTTACTTGCGCGACGAACAAACGGGGGCGGTCTGGTCGACGGGCTTTCAGCCTGCGGCCGTTGAGCCCGACGCATACGAGGCGGCCTTCTTCGAGGACCACGCCGAAATCATCCGGCGCGATAGATCGTTGACTACAACTCTTGAAGTTGTGGTTTCTGCCGAGGATGATGCGGAAGTGCGCCGCGTTTCGCTCACCAATCTGGGCGTGCGCGCGCGTGACATCCAGGTTACTTCCTATGCGGAGCTCGCCCTCACTACGCAAGCAGCGGATATGGCGCATCCGGCATTCGCGAAGCTATTCGTCGAAACCGAATTCAAGGCGGACGTAGGCGCGCTGCTGGCCACTCGCCGCAAACGCTCGGACGAGGAAAATTCCGTGTGGGCCGCGCATGTGGTGGTTGTGGACGGCGAAAGCATCGGTGATCTGCAGTATGAAACGGATCGCGCCCGCTTCGTTGGCCGCGCGCGCAATCTTCGCAATCCGGTGTCGGTAATGGACGGCCGCCCACTGTCGGGCACTGTAGGATCCGTCCTCGATCCTGTGATGAGCTTGCGCCGCACGGTTCGCGTTCCGGCGGGCAGCACGGTTCATCTGATTTTTTCCACCGTTGCCGCTGCCACGCGAGAAGAAGCCCTCGATCTGGCCGACAAGTATCGTGACGTCAGGACCTTTGAACGCACGCTGACTCTTGCTTGGACTCAGGCGCAGGTTCAGCTTCATCACCTGGGCATTAGTTCGGAAGAAGCACTTCTGTTTCAGCGCTTGGCGAATGCTGTCCTGTACGTGGATTCATCGCTGCGGCCCGCAGCCGAGGTCCTGGCGCGAACTCCGCTGGACATCTCGACGCTGTGGGCCCAGGGAATATCCGGCGATTTGCCGATTATTCTGGCTCGGATTGACGACTCCGAGGATGTCGAAATTATTCGACAGCTATTGCGCGCGCACGAATACTGGCGCATGAAACAGCTGTCAGCCGATGTCGTCATCATCAACGAAAAGGCGACTTCGTACGTGCAAGAGCTTCAGGAATCTCTCGAAGCCTTGGTACGCGGAAGCAAGCTGAGACTTTCTCCTGACTCCGGGGGACTGAGCGGCAAGATATTTCTGGTCCGCGGCGATCTCCTTTCGGAGCAGGCGCGCGCGCAGTTGCAATCAGTGGCGCGTGCAGTGCTCCTGAGCCGTCGAGGCACTCTCGCCGAGCAAATCATACGTTCGCAGACAACGGAAACGGAGGCGCCTCCGTTGCTGCGTCCGCCCCGTGCGACCAAGCGCCAGGATTTGCCCATGCCGGAGCAGGCGTTGCAATTTTTCAATGGTCTTGGTGGCTTTGTGGAGAATGGCCGCGAATACGTGATTGTTCTCGGCGAAGGCCTGCGCACGCCCGAACCTTGGATCAACGTGATCGCGAATCCGAATTTCGGGTTCCTCGTGTCCGAATCCGGTGCTGGTTTCACTTGGTCGCTCAATAGCCGCGAAAATCAGCTAACGCCATGGTCTAACGACCATGTTTTCGACACGCCAGCCGAGGCGATCTACATCCGCGACGAACACTCCGGCGAAGTGTGGACTCCGACTGCTTTACCGATCCGGGATGAAGACGCGACCTACGTTGCTCGCCACGGGCAGGGATATTCCCGCTTCCAACACGGCTCGCGCGGTATGGCGTTGGATCTCTTACAATTTGTGCCTGCCGAAGACCCGATAAAAATCTCGCGACTCACGCTGCGTAATGAGTCGGGCCGTACACGCCGGGTCTCCGTTACCGCTTATGCCGAATGGGTGCTGGGCAATTCTCGTAGCGCTTCCGCGCCTTATATTGTTACCGAACTCGATCCGCAATCGCGCGCCCTGTTCGCGCGTAGCGCGTGGAATGGTGAGTTTGGCGGTCGCGTTGCATTTGCGGATTTGGCCGGCCGGCAGACTTCTGTTACAGGAGACCGCACCGAATTTTTCGGCCGCAATGGAGGACCGGAACGTCCGGCCTCCTTGGAGCGCGGCGCGCAGCTCTCTGGGAGGGTGGGCGCGAGTCTCGATCCCTGCGCCGCGCTGCAAACGATTGTCGAACTGCGTCCCGGCGACAGCGCCGAAGTGATATTTTTCCTGGGTCAGACTGAAAACAAGGAACGCGCGTGC
>Ga0209693_10001096_pt1 | contig 11432 bp, 8 predicted proteins | sample HubBroMetageWRM3_FD_188345 | JGI IMG/M metagenome (GOLD analysis project Ga0209693, IMG submission 188345) | Warmed soil microbial communities from the Hubbard Brook experimental Forest, New Hampshire - Hubbard Brook CCASE Soil Metagenome WRM 3... | ecosystem: Environmental > Terrestrial > Soil...
TCCCTGCCTGCGCACAGAACAGGTAGTAATCACTTTCTTCCGAGGCGGCGAGCTCTTCCATACGCCTCATCGCGCGTTCAAGGCCCTGAACCGCCTCAATCCACGAGGGATTTCCTATGGCGTCGTCCTTGAAAATGTCGTACGTCATGTCATCCGACAAAGATGCGTCTCCCAAATGACAAGCGGGCGAGAGGGTTGCAAAACTAGACCGGCGGGTGGGTGCTGTCAAGCTCTTAAGCACTGCAAAGCGAAAAATAAATGCGGAAGAAGGGACTCGAACCCCTACGGCCTTTCGGCCACCAGCTCCTAAGGCTGGCGCGTCTGCCAATTCCGCCACTTCCGCGTCGGCGACGAAGCGATTATACAAGCGCCGGATTGTAGCATCTACTCTTACGATTGAATTCGTGTGAGAAGTGATAGCACCTCAGCGGTGCAATGAAGGTGAAACGTTTCCACCGGAAGAGGATCGTGGAGACATGTTTCTTCTTGCTGGGCGGGGGGTATTTTGTTAGCTTCGCGACAATGGGCGTGGTTTCTGGGAGGCGAGATGCCACATTGCACAAAATGCGGAGCTATGGTCGCGGACAACGCGGGGTTCTGTCCGAACTGTGGCGCAGCGCAAGGCGGAGCCGGTGCTGTGGCATCGTCGAACGCAATGACACAAACGGGCATGAAAGAAAATGTAGCGGGTCTGCTGTGCTACGTGTTTGGTTGGGTGACGGGGCTGATCTTTTTCTTCATCGATAAGCGTCCGTTCGTGCAGTTCCATGCCAAGCAATCGATCGTCGTTTTTGGCGGGCTGCATCTGCTTGGAATTGCGCTTGGACTGCTGTTCGGACTCAGCCTGGTGACGGGAGGCTGGACAGGGTTCTCGTTCGGCTTCGCTCTCTATCATTTGCTGCAACTCTTGGGTTTGATCCTGTGGATTGTTTGCATGATAAAAGCCTACCAAGGGGAGCGTTTCCGAGTGCCGGTCGCAGCCGATCTCGCGGACAAAATCTTCGGGAAATCCTAGGTCAGCTCCAAAGCAAGGGCGTCTGCAAACGCGTATTTCTCATTCCCGTCCTTCATCCTTGCCTCTTGACAAGCGCATAGGGAGCGTCCATCTTTATTGACTTTCCTCGCAGGGGAAGTTTGTCCGAATGCACGCGGCGGGAGAGGGAATTGAAGGTTCGAGTCTGCTTCCACGATAAATGCTTCGACGGCGCTTCGTCGGCTGCTATCTTTACGCGCTTTTACCGCGAGCGCATTCACCCGGAAGCCGAATTCCTGTACCGAGGGATGACGCACAAAGCCTCACATCCGTTCGAGGGCGGAGTATTTGATGGCGACGAAAATGTGGTTGTCGATTTCAAGTATTCGACCTCGCCTCTGTTGACCTGGTGGTTCGACCATCATCAAAGCGCTTTTCTGAAACCCGAGGATGCGGAGCATTTCCGCCAGGACCATTCGGGCAAAAAGTTTTACGACCCAAACTTCAAATCGTGCACAAAATTTCTGGCAACAATTGCAACGGAGAAGTTTGGATTCAATGCGAAGCCGCTCACCGAATTGATCAAGTGGGGGGACATTATTGACGGCGCACAGTTTTCCTCGCCCGAGGAGGCGGTTGGGCTCGCTGAGCCGGCCATGCAGTTGGCATTGGTGATAGAGGCGGCGCCTGAGCCTGATCTCGTTCCGCAGCTCATTCCGCATCTCTCGACGATTTCGTTATCCGAGATGATCGAGCTGCCGATCGTGAAGAAGCATCTCAAACCGCTGCTGGAGCGGCATCGTAGTTCGATCGATATTTTGCGTGAGCGCGCGGATCAACGCGGCGGCGTGATTTATTTCGATGTGAGCGATCTTGATCTTGAAGGTTACAACAAATTTATTCCCTATCTTTTGTTCCCGAGCGCGTTGTATTCGGTAGGTGTGAGCGCTTCTCCCACGCGCTCGAAGGTATCGGTTGGCACGAATCCCTGGAAGGAACCGGACCCCGAAGTGAACCTGGCCTCGCTGAGCGAAAAGTATGGCGGCGGCGGACACGCACGTGTTGCAGCAATCTCATTCGGACCGGGTGATTTGGTGCGCGCACGCCAAGTGGCCAAGGAGATTGTCGCCAAACTGCGGCAGTGACCCGATTTCCGACGCGACTTCGGCTCGTTGGAAGCAATCCTCGCGCGTGTTACAATTTTTAGCTCGTGGGCCGGTAGCTCAATGGTAGAGCAGCTGACTCTTAATCAGCGGGTTGCAGGTTCAAGTCCTGCCCGGCTCACCACTTCGTTGTACACGCACGCACGGGGCTCGGGGCTATATCCGTAACGTTGGCGGAACGGATTAGCGTCTTAGTTGCAGAGTACGAAACTTAGCGCGCGCCAGCCGCGCCCGAGCGGGCTAATCTTTGTACCGGCGGTTGCGACTGCTCTTGGCGATCGCTGCGGTATGACTCAGTGTCGTGGCTTCGCTCTTGAGCCAGCTCTTGTTCAGCGGCAAACCAATCGTCTAAGTCACGGCCGTCTCCGCCGCCGCGTCGCAAGTAAATTTCGTAAGCTCGTTTTTCGATCTCTTCGTGCATCGCCATCGGATCAATATCTCGCATTCGTTGTGTCTCCATTAAGCTTGAGTTTCGCCGAAATCGCACCCTGCAAATTCATGCACTTTGAATGTTTCTGTCGCAGAATCGCTCGGTTACTTTTGTGTTTTGTGCGCTTTGATTCGCTTTGAGAGCAGAGTTTTCGCTTTGTTGAGCTCACGCCGCCGCGACGGGCTCAAGTTCCGTCCAGCTCTATTGATGTAGTAATTGAGCATGCGCATGCCGGATTGAGGGCCTTTAGGGGAAACCTTCTTTGAGGCCAGGCTTCTCGCGATTGTGGGTGCGCTCTTTTTGAAGAGTCCAGGCGGAGGAAAGGTCGAAACCGTCTTGACAGTGGCAACCCAGCGCTTACCAGACCTCTTTCCGCGGGCCGATCTCGCAGAAGGCATATCGCTATATCAATCCGAGCTCTCGATTAGCACAATCGCAGCGGTTGAAACGAACTGCAATACATTGATGCTTGTAAGCGAGGAAAAAACCTAGGAGGAACGGCTTCGCGTTTGTATCAGCTAGCTTCTTGAAGTACTGCTGCGATGAAATCGACGAGCCTCACCTGATCAATCCAGCTTGCTTTGTGCTGCGGATCGACGTGGGTGAAAGCTGGGGTAATCAATATGGGGCGCAGATCTCGGCGAGGCACCTCTTTTTCGAGCCAAAGGCTTTCAGCGGGCGGAATTACGGTATCGCTGGCACCGTGAAGTATAAAAACTGGAACGCGAAGATTTCCAATCTGGCCATGGGGCGAGAGGGAAGCAAGTTCGGCCTGATCGGCGTGGAAGGCAGCGAGCAGCTGGGGGCGCACTAAATCGATTCTGCGGGACATGAGTGCGTCCAGGAGGTTTCGGCCTTGCTGGCTTAGCTTAGCAAGCCAAGGCTCAGCATTCTCCGGCTCTTCCCAGAGCCAATACCTCAGGGCTTCGTGTGCGGCCGGAATGTCTTTGGGGTCAAAGAACTGGGAAAGATGTGCGTAGACGAAGACCGATGCGCCGTAATCATGCGCCGGCGCCGGAAGTATGTGGCCGTCTGGAAATTCTTCTTGCCCCGTCACGAGAAAGCGCGCGACGCGCTCGAGATTCTCGTAACCGCCGAACAACACGAGCGCTCGCATGTGTGGCGCATACTGCAGATCGCAGGCCGCCAAGAGCGCGAGTCCCCCCGAAAAACTGAGCGCAATCACGGTAACGGTTCCGGTGCCGAGACGTCGTTCGAGCCATGCAGGCGACGCGCCGATTGTGGGTATCGAGGCAGCGTCCACACGATAGTCGGCGAGGGAGGCGAGGACGGGCGTCAGAACCGCGAAGCCGCTGGCAGCCAGGGCGCGAGAAAAATTTGTGAACCGCGGATCGTAGATGCCAAGGTGATGGATTCCGGGCAGGATGACGATGCCATGCGGTTTTGCAATGCCGGTTGGAAGATACAAGCGGCCAGCGACGTCACCGTCTTTGGTTTCGAACGTGACATCTTCGGTTGATACAGCATTTGTCTCGAATCGCAGAAGCGGACTGGTCGCCTGGGGGTCGACGAAACGAGTCAACAGGGCATAGCTTCTTAATTCGTAGCGTAGGCGATTGGCCCCAAGGAGTAGTAACGGGGAGACGAGCAGCGTAAGAAGAATACCCAGATGAAGGCGGCGCGGTGGCCTTTCTTGGACGCTGCCTACTTCCGGCCGGACGTCATCAATAGCCATCGGGTTGGGTTGTGCCTTTTCGAACGAAGCGATTACAAATTTGAGAATCGCTAAGCGGATCTTACGGCGTTCAATCCCAGGGCCTCGACATAAAATCGGTTCACGTATTCCTTGACCATGCGTCGGGTACTGAACTGCGGCGCGATGCGCTTAATCGATTCCTTCATCACTTGCACGAAATCATGCGGAATCTCATCGTCGGCACGCCGGTAATACATGGGGATTACCTCATCCTCGAGCAGACGATAAGCCGCTTCGGCATCTGACGACGTCCGATCACCGGTGATATCGCCAGCCCCAAAAGCCCACCCGTCCTTCCCGTTATAGCCTTCAATCCACCAGCCATCCAGGATCGAAAGATTGGGAACGCCGTTCGCACCCGCTTTCATACCACTGGTTCCGCTGGCTTCAAGGGGCGGAATCGGATTGTTGAGCCACACGTCCACGCCTCGCACCATACGTTGTGCCAACCGTTGATCGTAGTTTTCGACAAATGCGATTCGCGCGCCGAATTCCGGATTTTGCGCCAACTGAAAGATTTTCTGAATCAGCCTCTCGCCTTCGACGTCTGACGGATGCGCCTTACCCGCAAAAATAATCTGCGCCGGACGCAACCGATTCGTCAGCAGGTGCTTGAGCCGTTCCAGATCATGCAGGAAGAGATCGGGACGTTTATACGCGGTGAAACGCCTCGCGAACCCAACCGTGAATATTTCGGGATCGAGCAGAGCTCCGCAGGCGATGATACTTTCCGCGCGGGATCGTTTTCTCTCCCACCGCTGCCGCGCGCGATCGTTAACCTCTGAAATCAGGAGGCCTTTCAGCTTTCGCCGCAGCCTCCACAACTCCACGTCCGGGATTCGCTCGACGCGTTCCCAGATTCCCGGCCGGTCCTGGTCGTTCACCCAGTTCGGCCCAACATACCGGTCAAGCAGCGGTTGCAGCCAGATGGGATCCATCCAGGTCAACAAATGAACGCCGTTCGTGATGGCGACGATGCCAGTCTCGTCCGCGGATTTTTCTTTATGCGAAGCGACGTTCGCCCACATTTTACGTGATACCTCAGCGTGTTTTTTACTGACCGCATTACAGAACTTGCTCATGCGGAGCGCGAACACTGTCATGTTGAAACCAGCGCCAGGGTCGGATGGGTTTACTCCGAGCTGCAGCAGCGCGTCACGGTCTGCGCCAAAGCGGTTGTAAAAATTGGCGAAGTATTTTTCGAACAGCGAGAACGGAAACACGTCGGTCCCGGCAGGCAGCGGAGTATGCGTTGTAAAGACTGAACTGGTTCGCACCTGCTCAAGCGCGTCTTGAAAATTTGTTCCCGCGTCTACCAGCACGCGCAGGCGTTCAAGAATTGCCAGCGCTGCGTGGCCTTCATTGATATGAATCGCCGCGGGCCGGATTCCGAGCGCTTCGAGTACGCACATGCCGCCCATTCCCAAAACAATTTCCTGGCGCAGGCGTTGCTCAGGGTCGTTCGTATAGAGACGGTTCGCGATTGCCCGGTCCCAGGGTTGATTGCTCTCGATGTCCGTATCCATCAAATACACGGGCACGCGACCGATATCGGCCCGCCACACAAGCACATCTACGGGTGGATCGAATAGGGGGACACGCACGCGAAGCTGCACGTTATTTGCGTCCAGAACGGGTTTGATCGGGTCGTAGGTACGGTCTAGCTTTTTTTCTTCGTCCTCCTGCCACCCGTCATCGCGAAGATTTTGCGTGACGTAGCCCCTCGAATAGATCATGCCCACCGCAACCACCGAAACGGCCAGGTCGCTGCACTCTTTGATGTAGTCACCCGCAAGCACGCCCAATCCGCCGGCGTAGAGAGGAAGCGATTCGTGAAAGGCATACTCTGCTGAAAAGTAAGCGAGGGGTGTGTTGCCCCTCCCATGCTCGCTCGTAAACCAGCCCGTTTGAGTGCCCACTTCCGCCTCAAACTCGTCCATCACCGCATCGTAGCGTTCCAGAAAATCGGAATTGCGAGCAGCGGCCTGCAGCGTTTCTTCAGGAAGCATTGCAAGCATCCGGAGCGGATTGTGACCACTTTCGCGCCAGGCTTGTACATCCAGGGCAGGAAACATCTCACGTGCCGCGCGATGCCAACTCCACCACAGGTTATAGGCGAGCTTTTCGAGCCCTTGGATTCGTTCCGGTAGCGTAGGAAAACGTGGGAAAGAAATTAAGTTTTGTTCCATTATGAGCGGTTATCGCCCTTTCGATTTTTACTGTATCTATACTCACAAAAGCACTCGCCTTAGGTCAACCCGGGATTCTATGTCGAAATACTAGAAAAGCATGGGCATCGTCATGTGGCTTTCACGGAGGCGCACAGAGCCGCAGCGCCTACAACGCCTGAATCCTCTCCGTACCGTGCGCGAACGAAGGGAATTTCGCCCCATCGTGAGTTGACAGACCATTTAGGTACCTGCTGGCGGATACGCTCGAACCAGTCGGCTATCAACTCGCTCATTCCTCCTCCGACAACAATCACATCGGGGTCGAAAAGATCGATCATGTTGCCGAGCCATATCGCCAGCAAGTCGGAGGTTTCCTCCAAAATGGCTGTAGCCAGTGGATCACCATCGCGCCAGGCTTTCGCGACGACTTCCGCAGTAACTGTTGAGGGATTGCCACCCGCGAGAGCGAGGAGCGTTCCGGCCTCAACCCCACCGGCTTCGAGTCGCTCTCTCGACCTGCGTGCCACCGCCGGGCCTGCCGCGAGCACTTCGATGCAACCGCGCTTCCCACAGGGGCATGGTGGCCCGTGATAGTCGATCGAAACGTGGCCGCCTTCGCCGGCTGCTCCCGTGCGTCCATGATAAATGGAGCCGTTGAGCACAATTCCCGTGCCAATTCCTGTCCCGATTGTCGCGTAAAACACTGACGAGTATCCGGCAGCAGCACCCCACTGAGCTTCCGCGAGAGCCGCAGCATTTGCGTCGTTATCCAGAATCGTTGGAAGTCCGCGCGATTTCTTGATTTCGGCGACGAGCGGATAATTCCGCCAGCAGGGAAGATTGCCAGGATTGACGACGATACCCTGCAGGGGATCGACGGGGCCTGGGCTGACGATTCCAATACCAGCGACGGAGGCTTTCCGCGCAGGCTCAGCGGCGAACGCAGCGTCGATAGCCCTTTCGACAGCGCGCAATCCGGCTGCACCGTCTTCGCGGCTCGTCATCGGGACGCGAACTTTCGAGAGAATTTCTCCTCGCGAAGTCACGAGGCCTGCCGCGACCTTCGTACCGCCGACATCCACGCCTAAATAGAGTGACTCGGTTGGTTTCATCTAAATGGTTTTGATTATTGAACGGTTCTTCGCCTCCGTCGAGTGCGGCGCGTTCGAAGTTTCGAGCCGTGAACTCGCCAGAGACTGGGTGTAAAATAAAATTATGAGCGACAAAATAAAGAAATCAGATTCCGAGTGGAAATCCAAGCTGACGGACGAGCAATACCACGTCACCCGCCAGAAGGGAACTGAACCTCCCTTCAGTGGCGAGTTCGCGGACACGGAAACGGAGGGCACGTACGTCTGCGTGTGCTGCGGCCAGCCGCTTTTCAGTTCTGACGCGAAATATCATTCAGGTTCCGGGTGGCCCAGCTACTACCAACCGATCGCGGCCGAAAACGTGGAGCTCGAGCGCGATTCGAGCCATGGAATGGCCCGCACAGAAGTCCTCTGCAGCCGCTGCGACGCGCATCTTGGCCACGTTTTTGAGGACGGTCCTCAGCCGACGGGCCTTCGTTTTTGCATCAATTCGGCTGCGCTTGATCTGAAAGAAAAGAACAAAGAATAGGCCAGCGCACATCGCCACCTGTGGTCGCGTTCCTCGCAGCGCCAAGCCTTTAGTGATCGAAGAAAATCACTTGGGGATGCTTATCGATCGAATCTGTCGAGATCGCGCGAATCGCGCTCGGTGACACAACGTAGATCGCCAGATTCGTTGGAATGCCTGTCGGCGTGTTCGTAGTCATCGTACCCTGGCCGCTTGAAGTCACCGTGTAATTGCCGACGAAGGACTGGGCTAGATTCTGCCCAGAGGAATCCAACTCGTCCACCACTCCTTGCATTGTTCCAGTGCCGTTCGCGGTTGTCTGGCCGATAATGTTGCTCACCATGTCGTCTGCCGGCGAGGGAGCGCTCAATGCGTAGCTTCCCATCACTGATACGGCTCCGAAAGGTCCACCGGTCTGATTCTCAAGCAGCCCAACGGTCGCGGTCTTATCCGAACCAACGATGAATCCTTGATTGGTGCCAGTGAGGTAAGCAGCCGCCATTCGCGGCCCCACAGCGCCAAAGCCGGTAAATTCCACCCGCCCGTTCGTCGTGACCAGGTAGGTGCCCGGAACCGATGCGCCTTGAGTAATTGAACCGGCATCGTTCTGGTTGAAGTTCACGGTTGCGCTGCCCAAGCCGTTCGCAGCCAGCAATCCGACAAATGCACTCGAACTCGGACTATCCAATCCGGTTCCGCTGAGTACGCTGCCGCCAGTCAGCGCCGTATTATCGAAAACCACCGAAGGATTCTGAAGGATCATTTCGCCGCCGATTTTGGGATGGGTTGCGTCGGTGGTATCGATTTCGATGACGAAAAGATCCGATGGCGACACGAAATAAGCGATGACATTCAGCATCACCTGGGCAGACGACGGAATCTGGAACACCAGGTTTGCGACGACGCGGCCCGCCGAGCTGCTCGAGGAAAAATTACCGGACGTCGGCACTGCGGGGCTATAAAGTCCCACATCATTGAAATCAACCGTTCCAGGGGAAAACGAGGAGGTCCCGTCTGCGTGGACCACGCCGACCAAGGTGGCGGGAGCGGTCGTCAGATCCTGCCCGGAAAACGCAAACGCATAGTTCCCGTTGAAGTTTGCCGCCGAGAAACTGCCGCCAACTTGCGGCTTGATGATTCCCTCGCCACGGGTAGGGAGCGGCGGTGGTGTTGTGTTGGCGGTATCGTTTTCGAAAAAGCGGGCGTTCCCGGCCGAATCGAGCACAAGCTGGTAAATCACAGTCAGTTTCTGGTTGGTGGCGGCATTGGTAGCGGTGAGCGTCAGCGTTCCCCGTCCATCGGTTCCCAGCGAATATGTCCCGGAAAGGGTCGCATTGATTGACGTTCCGGACACTCGATTCGCATCCTCAGTGCCGCTGGTGATGTTGCCGGAACCGTCCGCCGTGAATTGTCCGGTGGCCAGCACAACGCCCTGCGTATCAAATCCGCTGAAGAAAAATGCGTAGGCTCCGCGAAGCAAGGAGTTGGGATTCGCGGTGCCCGCAGTTATCGAAATGCTGAAAGCGCGCGACGCGGTGGCGGGGACCGTCTGGGAATCCTTGACTCCGAGTGTGAAGCTAACGGGTGTGCCACTCACTAGAATCGGCGTTCCAGTAATTTCTCCTGACCCCGAATTCAAACTGAGACCGGCGGGCAGTTGGCCAGACGCAACGCTCCACGTATAAGGCTGCACGCCTCCCGTCGCTTGGACGGAGGTCGAATACGGCGTGGCAACAGCACCCCCAGGCAGAACACTGGGCGTGACCTGCAAGGGCGCTGGCGCACTGACTGTGATTGATAGGGGCGCTGGTGTCGTTGCGGTCTGAGCCGGAATCGCGGAGTCTACAACTTGCAGCGTGAACTGGAATACGCCAGCCATCGTCGGCGTGCCGCTGATCTGCCCGGACGTGGTGTTGAACGTCAGCCCCGGCGGAAAATTGCCAGAAGTCTTAGACCAAGTAAAAGGAGGCACCCCGCCTGAAGTGACGATAGACGTCGAATAGGCGGTATTGACCGTTGCGCCCAGTAGCGCCCCACTTGACGTGATCGAAAGAGGCGGGGGCGCACTTATGTTGATCGTATATTGGGGCGAAAGAACCTTGATCGGCGGATTCCCGTTGTCCGCAACTTGTACCTTGAATGTGCTAGACGTATTTGAACCTGTGGGTCTGCCGCTGATCGTGCCAGATTGGCTGATCGTCAACCCTGCTGGAAGGCTCCCCGTAGCAATCGTCAGCGTCAATGGAGCCACACCGCCCGTCACGGGGACAGCGAACGAGTAGGGAACGCCGTTGGCTCCATTTGGTGGCAGGGTCGTACCGAAAGTTGGCGCTATGACCACGTCAATTGTCACTGTGGCCGTCGCGTTTTTATCTGCCAATGACACGGCTTGCAAAGAGACTGTAAGGGTGGCTGAAATGCCGCTCGGTGCTGTGTATTGAACGCTGCTGGACGTTGAATTCGTGAGCGTGCCGCAGCCGGCCCCAGAACAGGTGGTTCCTGTGAATTGCCACATTACGCCTTGATTGGAGGTGTCATTCGCCAGGGTCGCCATGAACGTCAGCGACTGCCCAGTGTCTATCATTTGGGTGGTGCCGGGAATGATTTGGACCGTGATCTTGCTGCTGGAGCCGCCGCCCCCGCATCCAGCCGTAAATGCAATCACGATGCACGCCACCGCCAGGAATCCAGGCGCGAAGAGAAGCTTTGTGGAATTTCCTGTTGTTCGGGCATACGTCTTCGAAGTTGTCATATCACCTTTTCGGATGACTTTTCTGGTACGCCCGCGCTGGGATGAGAGGACTCCCCGCCAAACCCGCAGCCAAAGCGAAACAAGTTGAATAACAAAACGCCTCGGGAGTGTCAACGCACATCTCCGCGCGCTACCTTCTGGACCATCCACCCGTTTGACACTCCGCTTGATAGTTCCTGCTGCCGTCAGGATAATGCCCGGCATGTTTCAGCCATCTGGATGCGGCGAGTGATTCGCTCGTTGCCTGCGGTTAAGTGCGTTTTATTGTTTCCAGTCCTCTTCTATCTCGTTCAATCGCCTCGTGCATTTGCCCAGGATCCGACAGGGGCCCTGCGAGGCACCATCGAGGATACAAGCGGAGCACGAGTGGCTGCCGCTAGGATCGAGGTCCGAGCAATTGGTCGATCGCTCGTGCGTGACGCTGCTGCCGATCAGCGCGGAGAATTTCGGTTCGACCTGCTGCCGCCCGGCGAATATGAAGTAACCGCCAACTCCGCAGGATTTACTCCGGCGCATTCGGAAGTTTCGGTGGCAATTAGCTCGGTACGAGAGCTTAAGATCATCATGCTGCCTGCCTCCGTTCGTCAGGCCGTGACCGTTAATCGGCAAGCGTCCTCGATCACCTCA